>OKSA01001294.1_pt1 | contig 23249 bp, 19 predicted proteins | sample 1601181 | NCBI WGS metagenome assembly OKSA01 (sample SAMEA3541538, study PRJEB24748) | human gut metagenome | biome: human gut; feature: human-associated habitat; material: faeces | place: China | collected 2012
GCTTTCTGTGGTTGAATTGTTCATAGGTTTTGAGTATAATGAAATCGACAAATCGCAAGTTGTGAGGGTAATTATGATAAATTTTTTGAATGATATAAGGAATGCAGAAAATCCAATATCCAATAATAGAAAACTTATAAATACCATAGCGATATTGTTTCTCGGAATAGCTTTGGGAACTTTCTCAAAATATCTGGATTTTCGTCAAACTGAACTTCCAGGTGTGCTTATGGCAATAAATGGAGTTTTAGATATTGGTAATTTTCTTGGGCGTTTTGCAATCTGGATATTGATTGCACTGTGTATTTCTATTTATAGCAATTCTGCAATAAGAGCAAGCATCAATGTTTTTGTATTCTTTGTTGGTATGGTTGCAAGCTACTATTTGTATTCAAACTATATTGCAGGATTTTTCCCAAGAAGTTATGCGATGATTTGGTTTGGATTTACAGCTGTTTCTCCATTATTGGCTTTTGTCTGTTGGTATGCAAAGGGGAAAAGCAAACTGGCATTTATACTATCAGCGCTGATTTTGGCAGTATTGTTCAATATGTGCTTTGTATATGGATGCTGGTATTTTAATGCAAAATCTGTTTTGGAAGTGATAGTCTTTATTATTGGACTTATTGTTTTGAGGAGAGACACATTGAGGAGTTCTGCGCTAATGGGAACGATTAGTATAGTTCTTGCGGTTTTACTTGATATGGTTATTCCATTTCATTTTGGATAAACAACTTCCAGTTTAACGAACAGGAGATGATGAACGCATGAAAATCCTACATGAACTATCTTGGCTATGGGAAACGCTGGGCATTGCACTTGTGGCGGCGGCTGTCTGCATGGCTTGCGCTGCGCTGATTGGCAAGGCAGCGAAGAAGAAACTCAGCAAAAAGCTGTTGGCGGTCGTAGGGGCAGCGGCATTTGTGGGCGCGATTCTGGCGGTCATTCTGATCGCCCGGACGCCGATGCCGCTTTGATAGGACGGAGGGCTTGATGGGCAGCGTATAAGCTCTTGCTTTTATACATTGCGGGAAGGAGGACAGCCGAAAATGAAAGACAAAACCTATATCGCAATCGACCTGAAATCCTTCTATGCCTCCGTGGAGTGCCGGGAGCGCGGCTTGGATCCTCTGGACACAAATCTTGTCGTTGCGGATGAGAGCAGGACAGATAAGACCATCTGCCTTGCCGTCACGCCGTCCCTCAAAAGCTACGGTATCTCCGGACGCGGGCGGCTGTTTGAAGTCAAGCAGCGCGTGAAGGAAGCAAATGCCGGACGGCAGCACGACGCACCGGGACGCAGACTGGAAGGCTCGTCGCACTTCTTCTCAGAGCTGCAAGCAGATCCATCTCTGGCGATTGACTTCATCATCGCGCCGCCCCGGATGGCGTATTACATGGAGTACAGCACCCGCATCTATCAGGTTTATCTCAAGTATATTGCCCCGGAAGATATTGTGGTCTACTCCATCGACGAGGTGTTCATGGATGTGACGGACTACCTGAATACCTACAAGCTCTCGGCACATGACCTCGCCATGAAGATCATCCTCGATGTGCTTGAAACAACCGGCATCACGGCAACCGCAGGGATCGGCACGAATCTTTTCCTCTGCAAAGTGGCAATGGACATTGTGGCGAAACACATCCCCGCCGACAAAAACGGCGTCCGCATTGCGGAGCTGGATGAGATGAAGTTCCGCCGTGAGCTTTGGTCTCATCAGCCCCTCACGGACTTCTGGCGCGTGGGTCGGGGCATTGCCAAGAAACTTGAACAGAACGGGATGTTCACAATGGGCGATGTTGCCCTCTGTTCAGAGCGGAACGAGGACTTGCTTTACAAGCTGTTCGGCAAGAATGCGGAATTGCTCATTGATCATGCGTGGGGCTGGGAGCCTACGACCATTGAGGCAATCAAGGCATACCGTCCCAGCTCCAACAGCCTCAGCTCCGGTCAGGTATTGCACTGCCCATACGAGCCGGATAAAGCAAGGCTGGTTGTCCGGGAAATGACAGACTTGCTTGTGCTGGACTTGGTGGACAAGGGGCTTGTCACTGATCAGATGGTTCTCACCGTTGGTTATGATATTGAGAACCTGACCGATCCGGCACGACGGGCAAAGTATCACGGCGCGATTGAGAAAGACCCCTACGGACGGGAGATTCCCAAACAGGCGCATGGCTCTATCAACCTTGACGAACACACATCATCTACCCGCAAAATAATGTGTGCTGTGTCAGAACTCTTCGACCGGATTGTGGACAAGAATCTTCTTGTCCGCCGTATGTATGTTGTAGCAAATCATGTCCTGCTGGAAGCCGAAGCACCGAAGAAAAACGACGGCGCTGTCCAGCTTGACCTTTTCACTGACTATGCTGCCGAAGAGGAAAAACAGAAAGCCGAGGACGCCGCCTTGGAACGTGAGCGGAAAATACAAGCCGCCACGCTTGCGATCAAAAAGAAGTACGGAAAGAACGCGATCCTAAAGGCGATGAATCTTGAAGAAGGCGCAACCGCCAAAGACCGCAATGCGCAGATCGGAGGACATAAGGCATGATTTCATGGAATACTCTTTGCTATAATCTTACTGCATTAGCAGAACTTCCGAATGGCGGTGGTGCAGAGATTGAATTTTGCTTAAACGGGAAGCAATACTTCATTGTTCATTATCGTCAGGCGGTGACGCTAACATATTCTCCAGATGGGTTTGACGTAAACGGAAATAGTGTCGAATATAGATACTCTTCCATGGAGGAATTAGGTGCAGCGAGGGACTTCGGATTTACCCTGAAAGACGAATGGAACAATGTTACTGATTATGTTTGCAGACCTTCGTTCGATGATTTTACATTGGACGAGATTCTTGAAGGATATAAAAAGGCTTGGAATGGGAGGAACAGGCGTTGAGTTGCGCTGAACAATATAAAGACATCATCGACCTCCCTCACCACGTCTCCAAGACGCGACCGCAGATGCCGATGTCAGATCGTGCAGCGCAGTTTGCGCCCTTCGCTGCCCTCACAGGCTATGATTCTGCAATCAAGGAAACCGGACGTCTGACTGACGAAAGGATCGAGCTTGATGAGGAAGCGTTGACTGCATTGGACATGAAGTATCAACTTCTCATGGATGCCTTTGATGACGCGCCGGAAGTCACCATTACCTACTTCCAGCCCGATGAGCGGAAGGTTGGCGGAAAATACCTAACAGCAACCGGCGCGGTCAAAAAGGTGGATGATTTTGAGCGGCGAATCACCATGCAGGACGGCACGAAGATTCCAATGGATGATGTTCTAAGTATTGACGGAGAGCTGTTCTCATCGCTGGAATAATGTCGCTTGCCATGCGACCGAACGAATTGAATATAGAGATAAATAGACTGCAAGGCGCAATGCCAAGCAGTCTTTTTTATGTGAAAACGGTGGATGCGGACGTATCAAATCTAAATGAGATTAAGAAAAATCCTATTCAATCCCGGACAAATCCCAATAAACTGTCCGTTGTTATATGAAGGGGTATTTTACGAGGAATCTCTGCGAGGGAATACGATTTGAGAGAATAGCAAGCACAGCCGGTGCATATACACACGGCGATTTCCGATTAAGGAAACCCTCCCCTTAATCGAAAAAAATGCTTGTTGGGAATGCCTCCAGCACCAACAAAGTTGGTGCCACCCTCTTCCTTTACGAAAGGACAGAACGCCTATGGCTAATAGAACAAGACCGATTATCATGCGGCTTGCAGTCACGGAATACGAAAAAGAACTCATCGAAAGGAAGATGCAGCAGCTCGGAACGAAGAACTTTGGAGCGTATGCGAGGAAGATGCTGATTGACGGCTATATCATCAAGGTGGACTACACGCAGCAGAAGAAACTTGCCGCCGCAGTCAGCCGTGTTGCCTCAAACATCAATCAGATTTGCCGCCGCATCAACTCCACCGGACACTTCTATGCGGATGATGTTGCAGAGCTGAAAGAAAGGCAGGGTGAGATATGGCAGTTACTAAAATCAAGCCAATCCGAGGAACTGTAAATAAAGCTCTCGCCTATATTCTCGACCCGCAGAAGACCGACGATGCTTTCTATGTTTCGTCCTATGGATGCGCTGCAAGCGACGCGGCAGCGAAAGAATTTGAGTGGACGAGAAACCTTGCAGTACAGCAAGGAATGCAGATGCCGAAGGTACTTGCCCGTCATCTGATCCAGTCCTTTGACATCGGTGAAGTGACGCCGGAAGAGGCTCATGCCGTCGGGAAACAGCTTGCGGACGAATGGCTCAAGGGCAAGTACGAGTATGTGATTGCTACCCATATCGACAAGGGACATTGCCATAATCACATCATCTTCAATGCCGTAAACTATGTGAATTTCCATGCCTACCGGAGCAACAAGAGAACCTATCGGGAACTGCGTCAGCTCAGTGACGAGATATGCAAGGAACACGGGCTGTCTGTGATCCCTCCGTCGCAGAACAAGGGCATGGACTACAAGGAATATACCGAAGCCAAACGCGGCACGAGCTGGAAGCAAAAGCTCAAGCAGACCATTGACCGGCTTGTCATCACAGCGAAGGACTACGATGACTTTCTGCGGCTCATGCAGGAAGCCGGTTATGAAATCAAGACCGGCAAATACATCTCCTTCCGTGCTGAAGGTCAGGAGCGGTTTACCCGGTCTAAAACTATCGGAGAAAACTACACCGAGGAACGCATCAGGGAGCGAATTGCCGGACGGACGCCCCGAAGAAGTCAGAGACAGACCGCACCGAAGGGCATCTCTCTCATCGGAGATATTCAGGAGCGGATCAGGCTCATCGACAGCAAGGGCTATGAGTATAAAGCCAAGCTCACAATCCTCAAGGAAGCGGCACGGACGCTCAACTACCTCACGGAAAATAATCTGCTTCAATATGCCGATCTTGAGAAGAAGGTTGAGGATGTTCACGGCTCCTATGACCGTACCGGCAAGGAACTGAAAGCCGTGGAAGCGCGGCTGCGGGAAGTCCAGCCGCTTATCAAGAACATCTCCAACTACCAGCGCCTCAAGCCTATGTATGACGCTTTCCAGAAGGCAAAAGATAAGCCTGGTTTCAAGGCAAAGCATGAGGCAGAGCTTGTGATCTTCGAGGCGGCACGGAGTACACTTCTCGCTATGCGGGGCGATGAAAAGCTGCCGAGCTTGAAGACACTGCAAGCGGAACAGCAGAGGCTACTCGAAGAGCAGCAACGGCTTTATGACGAACGTGCGAAGCTCAAAAAGGAAGCACGGATGATCGACGCTTTGAAAGCAAACGTGGGTGATTTCCTTAAACCGAGTGTAGAGAATGACCACGACCAAGTTCGCAAGAATCAACTTGAATAAAGATAACTGCCTGAGCTGATTTATAAAACCGGCTCAGGCAGTTTCTGTACGGCTCCATCGGACGATATATTCCTGCAAAACGGTCGAATTCATCCGAAGTTTACGAAACTTACTTGAATTTTAGCTAATGCTGTGCTATAATAAAATGAATTATGCTATACGTTCTGTGCTGAGGTGAAAATTATGAAAGCAAGCTACAAAAAATTGTGGAAACTGCTCGTCGATAAGGAAATGAGCAAGGGCGATCTTCATAAAGCATCGGGGCTTTCTTCAAGCACGATGACTAAGCTCAGGAAGGGCGAGGACGTTTCAATGGAAGCCTTGAGAAAAATCTGCGCTTGCCTCGGTTGCAATATCGGTGACATTGTGGAGTTTGTGGATGACAACAGCCAACCTCAAATATAGGACAGACAACATGACAACAGTGAGCGTTGAAGTTCAGATGCTGAAACGAAGAAGCAAAGCACGTTCGTATAATAAGATTTTATCCGGGCATCCCAGGATAATTAACAACGCTTGGTGCGGAAGGCTGCCGAGTAAAACGCGATAAGTGCCGTGAGTATCAGCGCTGCTTAAAAAACAGAGCGAGCATGACAAGATTTTAGAGGAGGCACGGTCAATGGTTGATGGCAAGAAGACAAATGAAGAAATGTTTGCAGATTGGCTTGCTGAAAACATACCATATACTCGTTTGCCAGAGCTTTATCTTTGTTATTCGGAAATAGAGGCTTATTGCCTCAAAACAAAAGTGTTGCACAAACAGTTATTTGAAACGACTGATTTAAATACAGTAAAGCGAGTGCAGAAAACCGTTACCGAAAACCGTATATTTCAACTTTCGCACAAAAAGCAGATGAAAAAGATAGTTGCTGCGGCACGGTATTACACTGCGTTTGTGAAAACGTTAGATGAGAATGCTGGCCTAACGGAAAAGCCTCAAAACACGCAAATATCTTCCGGCGATGAAAGAGTCAGTGAAGCTGTTCAGGAAAAAGAAGGTTCTTCAAACGGAAAAGTTAGCGAATTTAATAAGGAGAGAGTCGATTTTCTCTGGAGCAGCAGTTTCGCTTACACAAAGCCGATTTCATTTGTTTATTTCGGCGATGAGCAGACGGATATTACCAATTGGACGCAGCTATACGTAAATGTGATAGCATGCCTGTCGAAAGACTACCCGGATGAATTCCTTCGGATGTATAACACGAATATCAGCGGTGGTCGGCGCATTGACTTTGGCACTCAAAAAGCATCAGAGGAAATGAATGCACCCAAGAAAGTCAGCGACAATTTTTATGTAGAAACGAACCTGAGCGCAACAGATATTGTGACGAAGATCTGCATATTGTTGGACATGTGCAATGTTGATCACGAGAACCTTGAAATTTATTATATAAAGTCTGAACAGACACAACTTGTTGAACCGGAACTGATGGAAAATGCTTCCGTGCCGCCGGCGCGGGAGATGAAACCCATGGTGCCGGTTGATTCAGCAGAAAAATCGTACAAAAATACGCTTGAGAGTTTCTTCGAAAGCGAAAAATATGAGCTCCTTTACAACGAATTAAAGAAAAACGGTGTAACCACAATCGAGGAACTGAGCGGGGTTAACCTTTGGTCATTTATGAATCTCCATCAGCTGTACTCCATTCAGCAGAGACTTGCAATCAGCAGTGAGTTGACCAAGAAACTGAGGAGCGCAGGAGAAGAGCATAATCGGCAGGATTCTTCTACGTATGAAATTCATTATAATGGTACCGTATACAATGGCGCTTCACCTTCTGAAGCATTTTTGGCGTTTCTGACAGCTATTGCTGTGCGGTTCCCTTTGAAATTCCGTACACTGTTGAATGTTTACGATTCTGAAACGAAAAAGATTGTTATAAATCGGCATGATTACGGCAATACAAAGCTTAGACTTTTCTATCCGGAGGCATATATAGATTCCGATTTATCCTTAACTCAGGTGCGGCAGTATATCGCATGGATTATAGAACGCTGCAACGCAGTGCCCGCAGAATATACCGTTGAACAAAAGACGAACGGCATCGAGTCATCACAAAAACAAACAGTTGACTCACTTGCCGACAATCTGCAAAAAGTGGCCGAAAAACGTGCGGTTGATTTTAACACTTCCCTCATACAGAAAGCGGAGGACTATTTGCTTACGCGTGATTTGACAGGTGCAGCTTATGATGAGCTGCAGCTCCAACTGCGCAGTACAATGGGAGGGACAAGAAGAATTGTTTCGCAGTCACAACATATCATTGAGATGAACAAAAGACTCTACCATGAAGAAGCTCTGGTAGATCTCGAAGAAGGAGCAGATGCATTGGAAGCAGTCCTCGATAAGTTGCTCAAAAGGAACAACGGTATTGCAACGGCTAAAAGCTTGTACGAGTATGCCTGCAGTGAAATGGCGATGTTCTTTAACGATAACGATATTGCGGACCAACAATCCGTGTATGATTTAGCTCGCTATTTGTTCGAAAAGCTGAATTATCACGGAAAACGGTATATTTTCAAGTCGAATAATTACATCAGCCTTCCCGATGTTTCTGCCGATTCGGTTATTGACATCGTAAGAAAATATGCCAAAGATAAAGGATCAACTGTTGGATTCAAAGAAATTGAAAACTACTTGATCGGACTGGGATTGAATACGGGCAGCCTGCGTGCGTCGATGCGGATTGATAAAGAACCTGTGTTCCTCATCTATGCTGAAAATGAGTATCTGCTCGCAGAGCTTCTGCATATAGACGCAGCTTTTTTAGAATCGATCCACGTTGCCCTGCGTCGGCTGTTTGCGGATTCTGACGGCCACATTATACCGCACAATATATCTGATGGTTGGTACAACCTGTTACCTGTTCTGCCGGACGGCCTCATGTGGACTCCCATGCTTTTGCAGCAGTTGATCCGATTCTATCCGGACGAGCTTGGCGCCAGAACCATCATTGCGATGAAATCGCAGGACAGTAACACGCTGCACGCAATGTTTGTGGAGAAAGAGAGCTGGATACAGGATTTCAGAGACGTTGTTGCTGTTTTCCTTCACGATGAGATGCCAAACCGCTGTGAATTCGAAGCGGAAGAATTGCGCGTAATGCTGGTAGATGCAGGCATGATCAGCGGTAACCAGTTGAATAATAACATGCACAACGCTCTGGGCGGCGACCCGCGTTTCATTTGGAACAGCGAGGGCAGCCACGTTAAAGTGAGGATGTGAGGAATGGCAAACGTTTCATTTACCCGAGATGAGGCAATATTGGCGCTGGATGTCTTATATTTCGCTGAGGATATTCGACTGAACAAAGAAAGCAAAGAAATCGTTGAACTCAGTGAGCTGCTGAATGAACTGCCTATTATCCCGATTTCAGCACGTGGCGAGGTCTTCAGAAACTGCCATGGGATAAGCAATCAAATTAATACTTTTAGACGCAGCTATTCAAAGGGAGTCAAGGATTCCAACGTTGGGGCTATATTTTATTCAACGGCTGATGAATTTAGAGGCAGGAAAGATGAGCTGCACAAAATTGCGTGTGCAATAAGGCATAATCGCGAATTTTTCAAAACAGCAACGTTTGGAAGCGAGTTTGAAGGCGAAGATTTTCCGGAGGGCGCCTTGCTGTATCATCTGCACAGAGTGTTGGAGGCAAGAGACGGTCGAAAAATCGTTCCCGCTGAAAACTGCGAAATCTGCCATCTAAACCTGTCGGAGGTTTACAAGCCGATATCCGGCAATTTTCTGCAATGCCACTTGACCGTCCCCATCACCGAACTGAACGGCAGCAAGCATTATAAAACCGATGATTTTATCACGGTATGCCCCAATTGCCACGCAATGGTTCATAAGTACCGCCCGTGGGTGACGAGAGATAGTGCGGGAGAAATATTATTTTAACCGTGGAAACTATGAGAGAAGAGTAATTTGCTATGTACGGATATGAGTGGGCAGATGAATACGGAATATTTCGTCTGACGGTGAACGCAAAACTTCAAAAAGAAATCAGGCCGGTGTTTAAGGAAGAGTTGGACTTCTTCAAAATGTATGAACACTGGGATTACCCGGACACGGATGCTCCATTGCTTTGGGCAGAGGGGGTGCGTCGCTATGTGCTGAACGGCGAATGTGTTGCGGAAGCGCAGGGCGGGGGATTCTATACTCGTCCCACCGTGGTGTACAATACCGATAAACGCCTGCAACTGCAGCCGGTGGATATTAACAAACTGTATGAGGTAAACAAGAATTTGATGAAGAGCCTGGAACAGAAGGCGATCTCTTTTATCCGTGAGCAACATGATAAATATAAATCGGAACGCTACTTTTTCGTGTGCGCTTTTTCCGGTGGCAAGGACTCCATTGTTCTGCTGGATCTGTGTGCCAAGGCGCTGGCGCCTAATGAGTTCATGGTCATCTTTGGTAATACCGGCATGGAACTTTCAACGACCTATGCCGCGGTTGAAAATGCGAAATTGCATTGGCCGGATTTAAGATTTTATGAAGCCAAAAGTCATTTAGATCCCAGCGATTCATGGAGAGAATTCGGGCCACCAGCTGCTAAAAATCGATGGTGCTGCGCAGTACATAAATCTGTACCAACAATACTAAAACTGAGAGAAATTACAGGCAATTATAATTCAAAGGCTGTTGTTTTTGATGGTGTGAGGGCTGAAGAGAGTGCTCGTAGAGCAAAATATGATGAAATTAGTATCGGCGCAAAAAACATTAGCCAGATTAACTGTAGCCCAATACACAAGTGGAATAATGCTGAAATTTATTGTTACATACTGAAAAATAGGATAATGCTGAATGACGCATATAGAAATGGTCTATTTAGAGTCGGATGTATGGTGTGTCCTATGTCTTCTGATTGGTGGGATTCGATGACTAAATTCTGCTATCCAGATGAAATAGTAAAGCTCCATTCCATCGTGGATAACTACTGCGCAAATTGCAAACCTGAAAATGAGGTTAAGAAATATATTGAGCAAGGCGGTTGGAAAATGCGTTCTGGAGGCAGGTTCCTCCCTAATGGAGGGAATCGCGTAGCAGAAGTTATAGCCAACAACGCCATAAGCTTTACAATAACTAATTTGTGCCAAAAGTGGGAAGATGTCGCAAAACTATTGGGACCACTGTTGGAACAATATGAAACACATGGGATTCAAAAAATAGATGGCACAAATTATAACTACAAGACTAAGACGGAAGGAGAGATCTTTTCGGTTGAATACAGTCCGCTTCAACTTATGGACAGATTTGTAGTTAGCCATCTTCGTGGGGTTGCAAATAAGGTAGCGTATTGCAAAGGATGTAAAGCATGTGAAGTGCAATGTCCAACAGGGGCATTCAGCATTCAACCCAATGGAAAAATCCTGATACGTGAGGATAAATGCATTCACTGTTCGAATTGCATTAGTTATACGGAAAAAGGCTGCATTATAGCAAAATCACTGTCTGTAACAGGAGGAGGGAGCAAAATGGATTTGAAAGGTATGAATCGTTATCAGAATTTTGGGTTGAGACAAACCTTTCTCGAACATTTCATGACTTATGGTGTTGAATGCTTTGCGCGATGTGAGTTGGGAAGTCTACAGTATCAGTCATTAAAGGTTTGGCTTAGAGAAGGTGGAATTGTTGAAGTTGATAAGGCCAGTCGTGCCATAAGCGTTACACCCTTGGGAGAGACTCTCATAAAATTCGGGCCATATAATCCTTTTACTTGGGCGGTAATTTGGGCAAATTTAGCCTATAATTCTGTTATTTGTAAGTGGTTTGATGTGAATACTGAGATTGGATGTGCTTATGAAAAAGGCGATCTGGTCACTATGCTCGGCGATTCGTACTCGCAAACAACAAGGAGCAATGCGATTGGCTCACTGTTAGAAACTTTTAGACAGTCGCCTATAGGCTCCGCTTTGAATCAGGGATTACTGATAAACAGATCGGCTTATCTCCGTGATGGCTGGACTACTCCGGATGCTGTTGCGCTGTTGTACAGTCTTTATCTTTATGCCGAGCATACCGGGCGGCATGCGTTTACATTGACAGAGCTCATCAAGGTGCATGATACCCCGGAGGCTCCCGGCGTCAGCCCTGCAGACATATATGGGCTGGATAATAAGAAGCTCAGGGAATGCATACAAGGCCTTGCGCTGACCTTCCCGGAATATATCCGCGTTTCCTTCATCAATGACCTGGACAACATTGTCCTTGAAAAGAAATATACCTCGTTAAATATACTCGAATTGGCGGAGGCTTAAAATTATGGCAACGAAAAAATACAGCGAATACTTGCAGGTAAACCCGTCTTTTGAATCGGTTGTGGATATTGCTGCCGACAGTCGCAATAAAAATCTTTGGCGGGAGTATATTGTCGGCGATGACATGGAAAAGCTGATGGACTTCCTTTGCCAAACGCTCGGCTATGAAACACCGGACGCACGTCGCAGCCTATGGGTACATGGTTCTTACGGAACAGGCAAAAGTTATGCCGCCATTCTTGTCAAGCACCTGCTGGAGGAAAAGAAAGATACGATCGACACTTTTCTTCAGAATAATCAGAGGCTTTCAAAGTACAGAAACCGCTTCCTCAACTGCCGCAAGAACGGTGATTATCTTGTCATCTGGAAAACCGGTTGCACGGGTATTCGTACCGGTGACCAGCTGTTGGTTGAAGCGGAGTTTGCCGTTCGTGATGCGCTTGTGCAGAAATTTGGCGACAGCGCCGATTTGGGTGCAGCCTCGCTTCAGGACGGAGTGAAGGCACAGCTGCACAACAAAAACATCAACTGGAAGCATGTGCTTGATTCCACCGTACTCGGTGAGGATTATGACGATGTGGACAAGCTGATGGCCGCTGTTGAAAACGGCGATTTGAAGGCAACCAAAGCTCTTGTTGAGGTGATTCGTGCCAATCATTGGGGGCTTATCAACAATGTGGAGACCTTCAAAAAATGGATTGAGGAAATCATTTCAGCCAATCATCTCGAAAAGAGCGGCATATTCTTTATCTGGGATGAATTTACCGATTATCTGCGCCACAGCGATGACCGGGTAGTCATGCAGCAGATTTCGGAATTCTGCAAGGAGCAGCCGCTCTTTCTGTGTTTTATCGTGCATAAGGATTCCGGTTGGGTGGATGCAATGGGCAACGCGACCTATCAACAGATTACTCATCGCTTCCACGAAGTGGAGTTCCATGTTTCTGCCGATGCCGCCTATGACCTTATCGCGGGCTCTATCAGCATCCGAAACGGCATGGATGAGTACTGGAAGGATGCACGCAAAGACCCGGTACATAATATCAAGAGATTTTTGCCGGATATTGCGGGACTGGACGACAGAATCAGCGAGAAAATCAACGAACTCTGCCCTATGCATCCGATGACGATACGCCTGCTCTCCGGCGTGGCAGAGAATTTTGCCGCAGCACAGCGCACAATGTTCCGCTTCATGAAGGACTCTTCCAATGAAACACAGGGCTTCCTCGGATATATCACGCAATACGGCCCTCAGGATCAGGCATGCTGGCTTACTCCAGACTGGCTGTGGGATTATTTCTTCACGCGTGAAAGCGATTTCCACGATAAGGAGACCAAGGCTCCGGAATATATACGTCACTATGAAGAGAACCGTCACCTTGTCGAAAATGATGCTAATGCGCATCGAGTATTTAAAATCGCTATGCTTCTTATGGCTGTCATGTCCACGACAAAAGGACTGTACACCACGAGAAGGACAAGCAATGGCATTGCCGCAACTGTGGAGTGCCTTGAAAACTGTTTAAGCGGTATTTTGAGTAAATCTCAGGTGGAGGATTACCTTGCCACTTTTGAAGAATCCAAAATTCTGCTCTGTGATAAGCAGGCAAACGGAGTGAAACGGCTTCAGATGCCGTTTCACGGGGCAAGCGGCGATGATTTTAAACTTCGTTATGACCAGAATGATAAAAAGTACACGCGTTATCAGATGTTTGCCAAAGACGGAAAGTTAGCTGTCCCGTTTGAAAAAAGGGCATGGGATGAGAATGACGCAACTTTCCGCAGGATGAAAATCGTTGTCAGTTGCGCGGAAAAAACTTCTCTTGACAGGCGTATTAAAGAGGTTACCGATGAGCTGAATAGGTATCCTTATAAGTTGGGACTAGTGTATGTCACAGTAGCTGACGACGCACAGGCAATTTCCATTCAACACGACTTGGAAACTCGCGCACGGCAGTCAGGTGAGAATCGACTGATTATTGCATTGGTTCGCTCTCCGTTTACAGACGATATGCGCAAGCAGTGGCTTAATTCAATAACAAAAGCAGATATGGCTCGTGACAGTGGTCACACTGCTGATGCCGGCCGGTATGACACCGAAACCACTACTATCGTTCAACGCTGGGTTGCCAATGCAACCGATGGAGGGAAAATGATTGCATGGTGCGGCGAAAAACAGTGGAACAATCTCTTCGGCGTTGCCCACCTCCGCAAGACTGTTCAAACTGCCGTTCTGGAGGAGATTTTCCCGTATGCACCGGAAAGCGTTGTAGTCACAAACACCGCATATAAGAGCTGCAACGATAGTGCTCCCCTTGCCGGTATACAACGTGAAACCAAGAATTCTCAGCTTTACAGTGTTGTGTCCGGCATCAGGCAGCTGGGTATCATCGACGCAAAGACAATTCAGGAGGTTGAAGGCCTCAACGGAAGCAAAGCGGCCAAAACCATAAGCGCTTTGGCTAAATTCCTGCGGGCAAAGATGGAATCCGGACGCAAAGTCGTTCTGGGCGATGTGTGGGCAGAATTACAGCAGCCTCCTTTCGGTTTTTATAACACGATAGCTTGCGGCGTTCTTCTGGGATTTGTTTTTAGCTTTTATAAGGATAGCGCATATAGCTGGACAGATAGTTCGCAGGGCACTTTTGTGCTGAATGAATCAAATTTAAAAACACTCGTGCTCAATACCTGCAAGGGAACCATGACCACCGATTACTTGTCTGCTGGTTCTGTAACCTGGCAGAACTTCCGCGAGTATATCAAGAAGATTTTTAAGCTGGACGATGGACAGACTGCTAATGAAACAGAAGGTATGCGTTCTGTTCGTGAGCGCATCACACAGGCCGGAGCACCGTTCTGGTGTTTGAAGTGTCTGCCTGAGGCAGAGCTTGGCGGCTTTGAAATGAAGGAAGTCGCGGGCAAAATGATTGACAATATGCAGGTTTTTATCTCGCAGGAAGGCAATACAGATGAAGCGATGTCCAATGTTATTCAACTTTTCAGCGGGCGCGGTAAACTTCGTGAGCGTCTGACGAGGGCATTTCAGGATAAAGCTGTAATGTCTAAGGCTTTCAGCACATTTTTGTTTGAGGCTTCTTCAGACCTGAAAGAAATCACAAATAAGCTTTCCATACAGCCTGAAGGCCTGCGTGATAAGGTTTTCGGCGTAATGCAGAATGCCATTTATACATGGACCGAAGATCAGGTTAAGGAAAAGCTTGTGGGCGTGGTGTCAGAATACAGGTACCTCGATGCTTTGAATGCAACAATGCGCAATACATACAACAGCAATGAGGAAGCGATTCGGGACCTTAAAAACGCCTTTAATCATATGCGTGTTGCAATTCTCGCTATCGAGCCGCTAAACTTGCCTTGGTATGATGCGCTGGTTGTTCTCCGCCGTGTGTCACAAAAAGGTATCACACAGATGAGCTGTGAGGAACGGGAAACCGATATTGATACTCTGCGCACATACGGTACTCAGGCGTGGGAATACATACAAAATGTTAAACCTGTTCTTTCCACTATTCTGGAACAGATGCAGATTGATTGTACCCAGGCGGAACTTCAGACAATTTATGAAGGATTAAAGGACGTTTCCTGCGATGCAACGGTAAATCAGTTTGAAAAGGATTTGAGGCAACAAACTGGTCGCATCAGCCAGAGAAGAAATCGCTCGATGTTGCTTGAACGTTGGAAAACGCTCAGCAGTACCGAGACCGTGAAAGCATGGAGCAATGCGCGAGGGATACCACTTCTGTGGGTTGTTCCGAAAAATGCTTCCAAAGCAATTAGAACATTGATTGCGGTGCAAAACGATGAGCGTGCATTGGATCAGGATGTTCTTGCAGCAATCAACGTGTTGGATACGATGGATCATGCGATTTTGACAGACGATGCAGCTGCAGAACAAGCGTTTATGAATGCCGTTGGAGCCAACTATCGGGATACTTTTGAAGCCCAAAGAAAGGAAATTATTGCCGAACTCAAACTCAAACTCGGTAATAACGTGAGCGCATGGGATGTTTCTGATCTGATAACAGTTCAGACGACATTAAAAAAACATCAGACCGAAAGAGCTAAAAAGGAAAAGCTGCAGAATACACAAAATCATGTTAGATGCATGAGTGAAGATGTGCTCAAGGATAAGGTGTCTGCATTCCTAAATGCACATCCTGAATTCTGCGATGACTTTAATGGTTAAGGCGGAGGGCTAAGTATGGAACTGCAACAGAGCATAAACATTCTCAGAACAGAAAAGGCGAATGGAATTACTTCGCGTTTCCCGTGCCGCGTACTCTTGCTACACAGCCGAGAGGACTACTGCAACGCAGTTTCAAGCCTTAAATCTCTGTGTGACAGAGCAGTGTCATCGGATGAGCTGTTCTCCGGTGCGGACGTTATGCCTGCATACGATAATCTGCTTGGAACAATAAAATCTAATGAGTGGGTTTGGCTTCCAGGCGTCAGCGAATACCTGCGGCTGTTTTACAAAAGCGAGCAACGTACAGAACGGTTTGCTAAACTTTGGCATACGATGGTTGACGCCTCCAACAAGGGGAGGATTATCATACCGCTGTGGAATTGTGACTCCATTTGGTATGATACCTCTCTCGGTTTGACAACAGATGAGCGTCAGAATGATTTTGTTTACCTCATTTCAGATCATGAGGCAATTTCTGAGCAAATGAATATAACGGTATTCTCTTCAGCTTTTGAGGAGTATATCAATCAATTGCGTGGGAAATATACGCTGATTATTGGGTTGCGCGAGTGGTATGATCGCATGTTGAATGAGACACAGCTTCCTACAGATTACTGCCTTCTCACGAAGCAGACAAGGTCTGTGTCGCAAGCAATGGGCGATATAACAATCCGACCAATCAAAACCACATATGAGTTTATTCGTGAGAACCTGCAGAATGGCTTTGAATTGAAGGAAGAAGCATGCTCCGAGGAGATGCTTAGCGAACTTTTTGATGAGTCGCTAAAGAATGTCTCTATTCGAGATGCTATACTTCATCGCTTCAATGTTGTAACGTTCGATGGTGTTGCTGTTATGGCGAAATGGGCCAGTTTTTCCAGGGGCAAACAGCAGCTGCTGAGACTGTGGTACCGATTGAACCCGGACAACAGTTATCTGTGTCATTGCTTTGAAAAATATGGATTGGAAGAGATTGAGGAACATATTCTGCTGGATATATTTGAGGTGATGCAGTTTCATAGCGAGTGGGTCGCAGAATATCAGCAGTTGATTCAGGTATTAAATCTCAAGAAAAGCGAAACCTATTTTGCGAAATTGAGTAGCATACCAACTTATGAAGAAAGATTGGCATTTCTCACCGGTGATACGCGCGAAGAACGCATCTATATTCTCCGCATGGTTGGTCAATGGCTCAAGCAGGATGCTGCACAGGTGTGTGCTTCCCAAACGTTAAAATCACGGTATCCTCTGCTGCAAGCCTATTTAGGCTTGATGCCCGACGAATTAGGCTCAGTTTACAACGAATACATTTCCGAGTACAAGGCACATAAGCTTGCCAATACACTTCCGGAATCTGACGAGCGTTTCTTCAGAGAAATTGAGCCGGACTCCCTACCGTTCCGCTATTCAGTAATCAACCAGAATATTACGGATAGCACCGTAATGCTGTGGGTTGACGGACTAGGCTTTGAATATCTGTCGTTGCTCTTAGACCAACTTTCTCAGAATAAAGATGGGGTAGTTGCTTTCTGCGCATTGGCTCAGGCTTTATTGCCTACGGAAACCGAGTTTAATGAACAATGGAAGCAAATGAGTATGCCATATGAAAAGCTTGATAAGCTGGATAAGCTGGCACATAAGGGAGTAGTGGACGAACCGGATTATTATACGTGTATCGAGGAGCAACTTACCTTTTTCACCAAGGTGTTGGATAAAGTCAATGAGCTGCTGAATAATTACCAACGTGTAATTATTACAGGAGATCACGGAGCTAGCCGACTGGCTGCCAGGTTCTTTCATACTCGAAAAGGATTGCCGACTTTTAAGGACGCGACGCCGCTTAGTCATGGCAGATACTGCAGCATTAAATCGAAGCCGGATGGCGTTTATGAAGACTTGATAGAAGCTACAGATTTATCTGGGCAGCATTACCTTGTGTTCACATCATATAATCATTTTTCTCTCGGTGGGTTTGCCACCGGAAAAGACGATGACAATGCGATTTATGGTGAAGTGCATGGAGGTGCTTCTCCGGAAGAGATGATTGTTCCTGTAGTGGTTTTTGACAGAAAGGTTGGATTACCATTAAGTGTGAAATGGTCCTATGATAACTCAAAGGCAAGATTAAAAAGAAAAGTTGCAAAAGCTGCGCTTGAATTCAATAAAGGAATTAAAACGCTTGAGGTAAAGTCCGGTACAGTTAAGGCAGATGTTTGCGACACTGGAGATGGGAAAACGTGGACTCTCTCCTTTGAAAAAATCACTCCCGGAGACCACAATCTTATCATAGTGGCTGATGGGAAGATTGTGAACATTGATAAGCCTCTCACGGTAATATCTGCGTTAGATGTTGGAGGAGATTTCTAATGGCGAGAAAAAAGATTTGCTGTGAGTGCGGAAAGCCGTTGACAAAAGATGAGGTTGCACTCACAAGAAAGCTCACGGATGTTGATACAGACGAGTTCTACTGCCTTACTTGCTTTGCTGAATATCTTGGCTGTGATACAGAAGACTTGAAAGTGAAAATCAGTGAATTTAAAGAACAAGGATGCACGCTGTTTCTCTAAGGAGTTTTGATATGTTAGAGAGTAAAATTCGAGAAGTCTTTGCAGATATGGTTGTTCTCAAAGACCCCAAAAGAAGTGAGTATTTCTCCAAGCTCAGCATTCCCTCATATATGCGGGATTGGCTTGTTATGAGATTCTCTGATGAAGATGGGACGATTGATTATAATGCGGTAAAACGATATATCAACAGGTATATTCCGTCGAGGGAAGACTATGAACAATTCAAGTTCAGGATGGTGAATGGAGAAAATGTTCAATTTCTGGCGCGAGTACGTGTAGCCGTTGATATCAAGACCGGAAAAACTCAATTTGAATTGCCTGACTTTGGTGGCAATCGCGGCGGAGCCGGAGGCATAGTGAATAACGATGTTGTCGAAAAATGGCAGGATACATTACTCAGGGAAAGCGAAAACTGGGGAGTCATTACGCTGTCTTGGCAGATGGAGGCTTCGAGGTCAAAACCCAAGGGCTTTATTGCGATGGTTGACTACAAGCCGTTTTGTCCTTATGTCATTGACTTGGATGATTTTAAAGAGTACAGAGCAGAGTTCAATATTCATGAATGGATCGACGTAGTCCTGACTGCCATCGACTATAATCCATCTGGCTACGTGGATGAGAACGGTGAAGAGAGTGAAAAGAAGAAACTATTCTTCTTGCGTCGCTTGCTGCCGTTCGTCGAAAAGCGTGTGAATTTGATCGAACTGGCACCCAAAGGAACCGGTAAAAGCTATGTATTCGAAAAATTAAGCAAACGCGGATGGCTAATCAGCGGTGGCACGGTATCACGCGCTTCACTGATTTATGACAACGCAAAGAAAACCGGAGGCTTACTGACACGTTTTGATTATGTGGGCTTTGACGAAGTGCAATCCATAACCTTCGAGCAACCTGGGCAGATCCAGCAAGCTTTAAAACATTACATGGAATTCGGCGAAATAAAAGGCTTCGATGCTCAGACACCGGCAGATGCTGGTGTAATTGTTCTCGGCAATATTGATGCAAGCCGATTTGACATCAACTGTAACATGGTTGAGCATATCAGCAGCGTCTTTGGCGAGTCCGCTACGCTTGACAGGTTCCATGGATTTATACCCGGATGGGAAATACCAAGAATGAATTCTTCCATGATTGCCAATGGGTGGGCAATTAACACAGAGTATTTTGCGGAAGTAATGCATGCACTCAGAGAGGATTTAACTCAAAGCTCTCTTGTGGACGAATGCCTTGATGTTACAAAAGGGGCCGATCAGCGAGATCTGACTGCGATCAAGCGTCTTTGCACAGCATTCGTAAAACTTCTTTATCCTCATGCAAAGTCGAAAGAAGACATTGATCCACAGGAATTTATTGAGTATTGCCTTGAACCGGCAAAAGAAATGCGTGCTGTTATCAAAAAACAGCTTTGCATTATTGACCCGAAGGAATTCAATGTCCCCGGGAAAAACACTATACCCGATATTCAGTACAATTATTGAGGTGCTACTATGAAGCAATATATCTATGCCGACAACGCAGCAACATCAAAACTGGATATCGATGCTTTTGAATCAATGAAACCGTTCCTGCTGGAGGATTACGGCAATGCTTCGCAGCCTTATACTCTTGCGCGTAAGCCGAAAAAAGCTCTTGCAGAAGCAAGAGGTGTGATTGCCTACTGCATTGGTGCCATGCCAGAGGAGATCTATTTTACCTCTGGCGGCACCGAAAGCGACAACTGGGCTATAAAAGGCGTTGCGGAACCGGGGAAAAAGCACATGACAATTACTTCCCAAATTGAGCATCATGCAGTGATTAATGCTTGCAGTGCATTGGGGCGTTTGGGATATCCGGTTGTTTATCTACCCGTAAATGCAGATGGCATAGTAACCCCCGACGTGCTTGAAAAAGTAATTACAACGCAGACTAAACTGGTTTCCGTGATGCTCGTGAATAATGAGATTGGCACTGTAGAGCCGATTTGCGAACTTGCAGCCGTTGCACACGCTTCTACAGCACTGTTTCATACAGATGCCGTTCAGGCAGTAGGTCATATTCCGATTGATGTAAATGAACTGTGCGTTGATATGTTGTCAGCTTCCGCTCATAAATTTAATGGACCAAAAGGAGTCGGTTTCCTATATGTTCGCAAAGGAACGCTTCTGTCACCTTATGTCGATGGAGGCGCACAGGAGTATGGAATGCGTGCTGGCACAGAAAATGTTGCGAGTATCGTTGGTATGGCAACGGCTCTTAAAAAGAGCTGTGATGAAATGCAGCAGACCACAGCAAAGTTGCGCATGATGGAAAACATCTTCATAGACACGCTCAGTCAAGCAAATGTTGACTTTATAAGAAATGGTGCAGTAAATCGAGTTCCGGGTAATATCAATATTTCCATCCGTAATGCAAGTGGTGAAGTGCTGTTGCATCGACTGGATTTAAAAGGAATATCTGTCTCAACCGGTTCTGCCTGTGATTCGGTGAACACAAAAGTTTCTCATGTCATTCAAGCGATTGGTGTACCGCAGGAATACGCGAAGGGTACTATTCGCGTGAGTTTTGGACGAGATAACGAACTGAAAGATGCGGTTGAGGTTGCAAAGGCTGTTGCAGACGTGCTGCAGAGATGAAATAAGCTTACTTCATCGACAATTTATATTGACGGCATATTGGAATTTGAGGATAGAAAATCATACTTGTAAAACGAAGTCAACTTCACGCTTTGTTTTTTATATCATCTGGGTTTTGAAGTAGAACTGCCTCCTTATGCAGACGGCGGTGCACAGGAGAACGCTCATCGCGCAGGGACGGAAAATATAGCCTCTATTATTGGAATGGCGGCAGCATTGAAGGCGAATTGCGATGCTCTGGAACAGAACCTGCAATACATTTCAAAGTTGGAGCATTTACTGATTTCTATGCTGGACGAGTCAGAAATTGCCTACCGGCGCAATGGAGGGGAAAACAGGTTGCCCGGTCTGGTTAGTCTTTCCTTTCCCGGCAAAGACGGCGAAACAATCCTTCATCGTATGGATCTTATGGGCATCAGCATTTCAACAGGCTCCGCCTGCGATAGCGTAAATACGGAAATTTCTCATGTTTTGCAGGCTATCATGCTGGATGAGGAACATTCTAAAGGGACAGTACGAATATCGCTGGGAAAGAATAATACCGAAGCTGAGGCAGGAAGAATCGCAGAAGCTTTGATAAGGATAATTGTATGAAGTTGTGATGAGTAGGTAAGTATAGTTAATTTATAGAGCGAATTCACAGAATTTCATGACAAAATCAAATTGTCGCACTCCGACAATGCAGAACTTCGAGAAAAGAGAGATATTCTGTTGAATAAGTTGAAACAGAATATCTCGGACGATGCTGCGTTTTTTACAAGCTTAAATTGCCGTCAGGCATGGGAGACTACGCTATAACTCTGATGATGGATGAGTCCGAAAACTTCCTGAAAATCGACGATGGACTGTCCTTTGACTTTGACAACTATGAGTGCACCCCGGAAGAAGTTGCAGAACGATTCAAAGACAATGAATCGGATAATCACGAAATCGGAAATTGCTTTCTAAAAATCGAAAAGAGAATCACGATTATTACCATGTTTGAATTGAACGCCGATTTTTTGAAGTAACATTTGCTCTTGTGCAGATTTGCAGTCCTGTAAATGCTTGTCATCGATACTTTTCCGATATTCGAATTGCAGCAGCATGTGCGATTTATCGTTCCGTGAATCCCCACTCCCGTTGTTCCGATAAAGAGCATTGTACCGATGAGCGGAGCATCATATTGTTCCGATAATTCACGGAATGTTATTCCGATAGCGTTGATATTGTTCCGATAATGTGGTAAAATAGATACAGTCAGGAGGGATAAGACCATGTTTATGACTGTAAAGCAAGCCTCGGAAAAGTGGGGCATTTCCGATAGAAGAATCCGAGTACTGTGTTCCGAAGGTAAAATACCGGGAGCATATCAGGAAAGGCGCGGCTGGAAGATTCCGATTGATGCGGAGAAACCGGCAGACGGAAGGTATAAGTCAAAGGAAAGCCTCCTTGCACAGATCGACCGCAAGAAGAAAGAGCTTGACGGCAGAAGACCTTTGACAGAAGGCGAATTGGAACGCCTGAATGAAGAGTTCACCGTTGAATATACCTACAACTCCAATGCTATTGAAGGCAACACGCTGACCTTGCGTGAAACCGACCTTGTTCTTCGGGGCTTGACGATTGACCAAAAGCCGCTCAAGGATCACATGGAGGCAGTCGGTCATAAAGAAGCCTTTGATTATGTCCGTGAGCTTGTGCGTGACAATGTTCCACTCAGCGAACGGGTAATCAAGCAGATACACTATCTCGTGCTTGCCGATAAAAAGGATGACCGGGGCGTATACCGCCGTGTTCCCGTGCGTATCATGGGAGCGCAACACGAGCCGGTGCAGCCATATCTGATTGAGCCGAAGATGGAGCAGCTTTTGCGTGACTATGCGAAAAGCGATGAACACATCATCACGAAGCTGGCGCGGTTTCATATTGAGTTTGAGGGCATCTACCCATTTATCGACGGCAACGGCAGAACAGGCAGACTTCTTGTGAATCTGGAACTGATGAAAGCCGGATACCCACCGATTGACATCAAGTTTGCAGACCGAATCGCCTACTACAATGCCTTCGACGAATATCATGTCAAACGCAGTCTCTCAGCAATGGAAAATCTCTTTGCGGGATATGTCAACGCAAGACTGGACAAATACCTGAAAATCTTGCAGGACAAGAGCTGATAATAACAAAAAACAGCCTCTGCCGATATTGATATGCTCCCCTTATGAGAGACAGTGAAAAAGAAAAACACTGTCATCATAGG
>OKSA01001306.1_pt1 | contig 23088 bp, 19 predicted proteins | sample 1601181 | NCBI WGS metagenome assembly OKSA01 (sample SAMEA3541538, study PRJEB24748) | human gut metagenome | biome: human gut; feature: human-associated habitat; material: faeces | place: China | collected 2012
GGTATGGAACCTGAACAAGAAGCCTTATCTATTGTTTCCTTCAAGGACTGAGAGGTCGCTCCCCAGTTAATAAATTAAATCCCAAATTAATTCCGATACTGTGTATTTTTATTACTGCAGCTGGCTCAGACGGCTGCGGAGTACAGGTCCAACGATGATCGCAATGATAATTTTCGCTGCGTCACCGGCAAGATAAGGAATTACTCCGACAGAAAGTGCTGCAACGAATGACATTTTCAACTGGATCGCAAGCCACTCTGTACCGAAGATATAAGTGACTGCCATACCGATGATCATACCGACAACTGCCAGAATTCTGTTCTTTGGAAATTTATCAACGAACAGTCCGGAAATCAGTGCAAGGAAGATGAAACCAATCAGGTATCCGCCGGTAGGACCTGCAAGCTTTCCTAATCCACCGGTAAAACCGGAAAATACAGGGAGACCGACAAGACCAAGTAACAGATATACGATGTAACTGATGGTTGCATCTCTAAAACCAAGTACATAGATACTGATCATGATCACCAGGTTGGTAAGACTGATCGGTACCGGGCTGACCGGAATCGGAATCGCCATAGGAGCGAAGATACAGGTGATTGCAGTCATCAAAGCAATCAGAACCAGTTTGCGGGTGGAAAGCTTTTTCGTTGTTGTGCTATTTATTGTGTTGTTCATAGTGGTAATTGTCTGCCGTATGACATGGCAGAACTCCTTTCCTTTAGTTTTATATCAAAAATATAACAGAAGTATAAAATAAACAGGATAAAATGTCAACTGTAAAAGATAGCTGGTTAACAATTAGACATGCACAAGCGTATGATGTTAACAAAAGCATACGATTTGAAAATGTATAGTATTGTGTAAACATTAAAATGAATAAAGAAAAATCAGATAATTCAACTGTTGGAATGAAATAATGGAAAATAAATAAAATTAATTGCAAAAAGTATTGACAAAATAAAAGCCGAATGATATTATATAATCAATCCAAAGGAAATCCAAAATAAACAAAAAAGAATTCCTGACGAGAAAGGGAATCTTGAAAATTGAATATCACATATTTTATAAGATATATTTTTATTATAAATTCTCAATTCGTTTAAGAATCGAAAAATACAGGATATAGATATGAAATATCTGGTAAGGCATCGGATATCAAATATCGTAAAGTATATTGTAGAGAAAGAGAATGGATGAATAACGATTATAGAATGATATCAAGGGGATATGGATCATAATCGTAGAAGAGATGAGATAATAAATTCCAGCTTATATCTTAAGTGATAAAAGAAAAGTTTATCAAGGATGAAGAATATTTCATATGTCGGTGAGATATCGTTGATTGGAAATTTATGAAAAGGAGGCTTAATCCAATGGACACAGTAGAATCATCGAATCAATATGTTAGTGGTATGGCAGGGAGAAGTTCCCAGAGAATAAGCCTTTATTATAATAGATAAAAGGCCGGTAGAGGAGATTCGGAAAAATAGAACAGACGGAGAAAATATACACCGGACGATAAAAAGAACTGCAGACATATTGAACAGAATACCACATATTTAAAGATATTATTAATATGTGTAAAGAAACATGAATAGTAGATTTGAATGAATGTGCAAAGAAGATGAGTAAAAGATCATCGGAAAGCATACAAAGGCGACAGGGAATAAGAAATAAAAAATAAAAATCATTCTCCGATATAAAAATTAAATATGATAAAATTGAATATGTAACAGCCATCATAGGAAAGAATATGATGGCTGTTTTTTACGTTGATATCAGAGAGCAGCCGGCAGATATTTTACAGGGATAAAAAAATTGTAATTTTTGTAATATTTTTTTAACATATTTGGCGGGATATTTTGACAATAAACAGGTCATATGATAAACTTATATAAGTAAAATTGTAGGGAAATACGCTTTTTTAAAATAAACATTTGAGGTGAGAAATATTGGATAAATATGAATATAGGGTGAAGACCGAGCAAATGCTTGATCATCTGGAAAAGAAGGAGTACCAGCAGGCAAAGGAAATTGCTGATGGTATAGACTGGCGAAGAGTAAAGAATGCGTCAATGCTCAATACAGTCAGTGAGATTTATGAATATAACGGTGAGTTTAAGAAGGGGAGAGATATACTGTTCCTGGCATTTGACAGAGCACCGGGAAGCAGAAAAATTGTATATCGTTTAGGCACACTGGCACTGAAGATCAAAGATATCAGAGAAGCAACGGATTGTTATGAAGAATTCGTAAAGCTGGCACCAAAAGATCCGAATCAGTATATTTTAAAATATAAGATTCTGAGAACACAGGGGGCATCGCTGACAGATCAGATTACAGCACTGGAAGAATTTAAAAAAGCGGAATATATTGAAAAGTGGGCATATGAACTTGCCAAATTGTATGATGAAGCCGGAATGACAGCAGAATGTCTGGAAGAATGTGATGATCTGATCTTGTGGTTCAGTGAAGGAAAATATGTATACCTTGCAATGGAACTGAAGATGAAGTATAAGCCACTGACACCACTTCAGCAGGAGAAATATGACAGCCGTCCGGGAGCGGTTAAGAAGAAACCGGAACCGGAGAAACAACCGGAATCAACACTGGAAGAAGTGGATGACGAGAATGAATATAATGAAGGTACAGAAGAGACTGTTGACGTACAAGAAGAGCCGGTCAGAGAGCCAGTGACAGAAAGAGTTGATGAATCTGAAGTTCAGGAAATTCCTCCGCAGGAAGTACCGATGCAGGAAACTGTTGTACAGGAAGAGATTCCACAGGAAGTGCCGATGCAGGAAACTATTGTACAAGAAGAGATTCCGCAGGAAGAAATTGTAGAAGAAGCTGCAGAAGAAGTCGTGGAAGAAGAACCGGTATATACTGAACCGGAAGAGGCTGCGGAAGAACATGGATCAACGATCAAACAGGTTGTGACGGGAGCTACTTTGGAGGAAGCTTTAGCGCAGGGCATGGCGGTTGCCAATGGCATTACAATTGAAGAAGAAGCAATGAAGGAGCGTGAAGATGAGATTCTGGCGAATGGTCAGATGATGATCGATGATATTCTTCAGAAATGGGAAGAAAAACAGAAAGACCACGAAGCAGCAATCGAGAAGCAGAAAGCAAAAGATGAAGAGCGGCTTCAGAAAGAAAGAGAACAGGCTCGTATCCGCCAGGAAGAAGAACGCAGAGAAGTTGAGAGAAAAGCGGCGGAAGCTGAGGCAAGAAGAAAAGCCGAGGAAGAAGAGGCAGCAAGAAAGGCGGCCGAAGAAGAGGCAAGAAGAAAAGCCGAGGAAGAAGCAGCAAGAAAGGCAGCCGAAGAAGAAGCAAGAAGAAAAGCTGAGGAAGAAGCAGCAAGAAAAGCGGCCGAAGAAGAGGCAAGAAGAAAAGCTGAGGAAGAAGCAGCAAGAAAAGCGGCTGAAGAAGAAGCAAGAAGAAAAGCCGAGGAAGAAGCAGCAAGAAAAGCGGCTGAAGAAGAGGCAAGAAGAAAGGCCGAGGAAGAAGCAGCAAGAAAGGCGGCCGAGGAAGAGGCAGAACCGATAAGCAAGACACAGAGAATTCCGGATGATATTGTACGTCTGATGGAAGAAATGGGAAATGAAGAGTCGGAAGAAGAACTCTATGAAGAGGATTTTGAAGATGGTTCGGAAACGGAAGAAGACTTCATTGAAGGAATCGAAGAAGAACTTAGCGGAATCGATATGAGTGGAAGCAGTTTTGAAGAAGCCGATTTCGGTGATGAAGATTTTGAAGAAGCTGATTTCGAAGAGGAAGACTTTGAGGATGAAGACTTTGAAGAGGCTGATTTCGAAGGGGAAGACTTTGAGGATGAAGACTTTGAAGAAGCTGATTTTGAAGAGGAAGACTTTGAAGAGGCTGATTTCGAAGAGGAAGACTTTGAGGATGAAGACTTTGAAGAAGAGGACGAAGAAGAAGCTGATTTCGAAGAGGAAGACTTTGAAGATGAAGACTTTGAAGAAGAAGACTTTGAAGATGAAGACTTTGAAGAAGCTGATTTTGAGGATGAAGACTTTGAAGAAGCCGATTTTGAAGAAGAAGACTTCGAAGCTGATTTTGCGGATGTAGAGGACGAAGAAGAAGACTTCGACGATGATTTTGCAGATGTAGACGATGAAGAGACAGATTTTGATGACGAAGACTTAGAGATTGAAGACGACGAAGAAGCGGATGAAGAGTTAGAAATCGAAGAGCCATCGGAGGAAGAGATTCAGGCAAGAATCAAGAAATCTAAAGGCGGTGTTCCGTTCGATACAGGATTTGTTGTAACCGGAAGATATGATCTGAGTGCTACGAGTGAGATCGGTCTGAAAGCCGGACTTACAGAAGAACAGAAGAAGCTGTTCTCATATTTTGTACCGGTGAGAGGAATGAGCGAACAGATCGTTGAAGTACTTGATAACGACAGAAGGGCACAGAGAGAAGGAACATCCAAGACAGGTAACCTTCTTGTGATTGGTAGAAAAGGATCTGGTAAGACAGTCCTTGCGGTTGATATTGTAAAAGCAATTCAGAAACAGAGAAGTCTGAAACAGGGTAAAGTAGCAATCGTTACAGGTGAATCTCTTAATAAGAAAGAGCTTACGAATATTATTCAGAAGCTGCGCGGCGGAGCGATCATCATCGAGCATGCAGGAAAATTGAATGCGAGAACTGTAAAAGAGTTAAATTATCTGATGGAGAAGAAGACAGGAGAATTGCTCTTTGTACTGGAAGATCAGAGAAAACCTCTGGAGCGTCTGATGACAGCAAACCCGGAATTCAAGAAGAAGTTCAGTTCTAAGCTGGAGCTTCCGGTATTCATCAATGATGAGCTGGTAACATTCGGTCAGACATATGCGAAAGAGAATGGATACAAATTGGATGAGATGGGAATTCTTGCACTGTACAGCCGTATCGATGTAATGCAGAGAGAAGATCATGCAGTATCAGTTGCTGAAGTAAAAGAGATCATGGATGAAGCAATCTCACATTCACAGAAAGCAAATGTAAAACATCTTGCACGAAGAGTATTCGGCAAGGGAACCGACGATTCTGACAGAATTATTCTGAAAGAAGAAGACTTTAGAATTTAACAAAAACGAATACCTGTAAGAAGCTGTCGGGAACAGGATTTACAGGTCGGATTTTGAAAGAGTTTTGACAAACTAAACGGTCAAAGCTCTTTCTTTTTGCCTGTTTGTAAAGTATAATGTTCTTATAAATATGCAGCAGAATGCGAGGGGTAATTATGGCTGAAAAAAAGAAAAAACCATATGAAATAGGTGAATTGGATCAATACCTTTTCGGACAGGGCAATCATTATGAGATTTATGAGAAGCTGGGCGCACATCTGGTACAGAACGGAAAACAAAAAGGTGTGTATTTTGCAGTGTGGGCACCGCATGCGCAGGCGGTATCGGTAGTCGGAGAATTCAATGAATGGGACACAGAGGCAAATCCGATGAAGAGGGAAGAGCCGCTCGGGATCTATACCTGTTTTATACCAGGTGTGAAGAAGGATCAGATGTATAAATATTGTATCGAGACTTATTCGGGAGAACAGATATTTAAGGCAGATCCATATGCCAATTATGCGGAGTTAAGACCGGGAACAGCATCCAGGGTCACAGATATTGAAAATATCAAATGGACAGATACAGAGTGGATGACACGTAGAAAGACCTGGAATCATAAGCACGAGCCAATGTCTGTCTATGAGGCACACATTGGTTCCTGGATGCGTCACCCGGGAAGGGAAGATGAAGGATTCTATACATATAGAGAATTTGCCAGGGCAATTACCAAATACATAAAAGAAATGGGTTACACACATGTGGAACTGATGGGAATTGCCGAGCATCCGTTTGACGGATCCTGGGGATATCAGGTGACCGGATACTATGCACCGACATCCAGATATGGGTCGCCGGAAGATTTTGCATGGATGATCAATTATCTGCATAGAAATAAAATCGGTATCATTCTCGACTGGGTACCGGCACATTTCCCGAAGGATGCACACGGACTGGCAGATTTTGACGGAACACCGACGTACGAATATGCAGATCCAAGATTGGGAGAACATCCGGACTGGGGAACGAAAGTATTTGATTTTGGAAAGAATGAAGTACGGAACTTCCTGATCTCAAATGCGTTATTCTGGGTTGAGAAGTTCCATATAGACGGATTGCGTGTGGATGCGGTTGCTTCGATGTTGTATCTGGATTACGGACGGAAGGACGGAGAATGGGTTGCAAACAAATATGGTGATAATAAGAACCTGGAGGCAATCGATTTCTTCAGACATCTGAATTCTGTTGTACTTGGAAGAAATCCGGGAGCACTTATGATCGCAGAGGAATCTACGGCATGGCCGCAGGTTACCGGAGATGTAGAAGAAGGTGGATTGGGATTCAGTCTGAAGTGGAATATGGGATGGATGCATGACTTCACAGAATATATGAAATTGGATCCATATTTCCGAAAGGATAACCATCATCTGATGACATTTGCCATGAGTTATGCATACAGTGAGAATTATATTCTGGTATTGTCGCATGATGAGGTGGTACATCTCAAGTGTTCGATGTTGAATAAGATGCCGGGACTTGGATTTGATAAATATGCGAATCTGAAAGCCGGATATGCATTTATGATGGGACACGCAGGAAAGAAACTTCTGTTTATGGGACAGGAATTTGCACAGCTTCGTGAATGGAGTGAAGAACGGGAACTGGACTGGTTCCTGCTGGCCGAACCGGAACATCAGCAGATGAAGATGTGGGTAAAAGACCTCTTACATCTGTATAAGAGGCATAAGGCAATGTATGAGATGGATCAGAGCTGGGAAGGATTCGAATGGATCAATGCGGATGACGGATACAGAAGTATCTACAGCTTTATGAGACATTCGAAAGGTGCAAAGAAGAATCTGTTGTTCGTCTGCAACTTTACGCCGATGGCAAGAGATGATTACAGAGTCGGAGTGCCGAGAAAGAAACAGTATAAACTGATCCTGAACAGTGATGAGGAGAAATACGGCGGAACCGGAGCAGATCGTAAGAAGATATACAAAGCGGAGAAGAAAGAATGTGATGGAAGACCGTATTCATTCGCATACAAATTGCCGCCTTACGGAGTTGCTGTATTCGAGTTTTAATTATATGAAGTCAGTGGCAAAAAACTTTGATGCCTGCGGATAAAAATGCCGGGAAGTGTTGAAACTTCCCGGCATTTTTCGTTTTACTGTACATCTTTATTAATGACTGTATTTAGTTGGAAGAACTGTTGGCTGAGGAATCAGAAGCATCGGAACCAGAGGCATCGGATTCACTACTGTTTTGAGTGTTGCTCTGGTTATCAGACTGGTTATCTGTACTGTCATTCAATGAAGAATCATCAGCAGAGTTGTCTGTTGTGCCGTCATCTGAAGAATCAGCATCGTTGTTCAGAGAATCGTTCTGTGTGTCGCCAGACGGCTCATCAGTGTTATCAGAGTTATCTTCTGTAATGGCATCATCGTTACTCTTGTCTGTATCGTCTTTCTTAGAATTGCTTCCACCGAACAGATCTTTGAAGAACTTCTTGATCTTGCCCCAGAATCCGCTGTCATCACTGTTGTCATCCGAAGTATCATCCGAAGCGGCATCCGAAGCGGCATCTGAACTGTCTGTGCTGTTGGAAGAATTGTCGGAAGAATCCAGTGTACTGTTAGTTACGACATCATCACCGAGTGCGCTGTCATCCGTGCCGTTAATGATTCCGCCATCGGAACTGTCATCGCCGCCGAAGATACCTTTGATAGAACTCCAGAGGTTGGAGAAGAATCCGCCACTCTTTCCGTCAATGTTATCTAATGTATTCTTCAGAGCTTTGACATCATAGTCATACTGGGAAATGTTTTTCATCAGATCGGAGATCTTGTCGATCTGTTCCTGTGTCAGCGTGACGTTGTTATCCTTGGCAGCGTTTTCAACTGCATTCTGAATGTCATCTGCATCCGTTAATTTGCCCTCGATCACATCTTTTTTTACATCGTTCATGACATTTTCCGCTTTGTCCTGGCCGATGTCATTGGCCAGGTCTCCTGTGGTGACAAGTTCATCGGTCGCAGCTGCTTTCTGATCGTCATTCAGAGTTGTTCCGGTGGCTTTCTCATAAGCCATCATGATACCTGTCAGTGCACCGGTTCCGGATACTTCGATCGGAGAAGCGGCAACGACATTACAGTTTTTAACACCGGATGTCAGAAGCGTACTGGAGATCATAGAGCTTGTAACATAAGTTAGGTTGGAAACCTTTACCTGGATTCCGCCGCTTGTGGTCGGTTCTACATAAGAACAGCTGTAGGTACGGGTACCGATTTGTTCGTCGGGAGCGACTCCTTCCAGATATTTTCTTTCGTCTGCATTGGTAACTTCGATGACTTCTGCTTTATCAGATGAAGTTCCGAAATACTCATACATAGAATTCTTCTGTGAATCAGTCAGATTGGCGCCAAGTGTTACAACTTTGGATGAATCTGCTCTTACAACCAGTGGTGCCGCAGTAGATCCAAGTACGATTGCCATGGCAACTGGTAATGCTCTTTTTAATTTTTTCATAATGCGTGGTGTGTTCACCATGCCCCCTTTTTATCAAATATTTTTATCCCTGTTACTTTTTTAATATAACATAAAACAGTGTGTTTTCCTAGAAAATATAAATTAACTATTTCTAAAGATTTTCTGTAGATTGCGTCCGCATCTGCACAGTCAACAACTTCTGCAGGCGTGAGTCCAGCTCCTTTTGCGGTATCATTCCCTGCATGGTGGCAATCAGTTCTCGGTCTTTGAAAATGAGAAATGACGGAAGAAGAGCGGTCTGATATTGCGCAGCAAGAAGTGCGGATTCAGAGGTCTCTACTTCAAAAAAGCAGATGCTGCCGAAATATTTCTTCTGATATTTCTTTTCCAGATCTTCTATGACAGGGCGCATCATTGCACATTTTCCACACCAGACAGCGTAGAACATGACTACAGCCAGTGTGGGATGCTCCGGTCCAGCCTTTGTCGGTGTATCGGAAGAAAACTGCCAGTGGTTCATCCGGCAGATATCAAAGTTCTGTGTCGTCAGATGTAACATAAGCTTCCACCCTTTCCCATAAGAAACAGGAGCATAAGATATGCTTTCTATTAATATATGAAAGGAAAGGGAAGAAGTGCAGGCAGACAGGATCGGTATATAAGTCCGGATATTGCAGCGTGTTATCTGCGCTTTGCGATCAGTTTACAGATCGGATTGCCCATAGAAGAGAACTTGGCTTCATATTCAGTCATAATATTGCCCTGATTCATCGTATTGTCGTTATGAAGATCATAGGATAGCTGATCCAGAACGAAAAGTTCGGAAGTTTCAAGTTCTTCTACTGAAAAGTCAAAGAGCGGCCGGTTGTCGGTCTTGAATTCTACCGTTCCATCTGCGGTCAGGATTTGGTCATAAAGCTTGAAGAATTCATTGGAAGTCAGTCTTCTTCTTGCATGGCGGGCTTTCGGCCACGGATCGGAGAAGTTCAGGTAGATACGTGATACTTCTGCCGGGGCGAATACGGTTGGCAGGTCATTTGCATCCATACAGATGAACCGGATGTTGGCAGGAGCTTTCCCCTCTGCTTCCAGTTCCTGGAATTTCTCAACGGCACGCAACAGAACGCTGGAATAACGCTCAATGCCGATGTAGTTGATCTGTGGGTTTTTGGCTGCCAGGGTCAGAAGAAACTGACCTTTTCCCATGCCGATCTCGATATGCAGGGGCTGCTCTTTTTTAAACGTCTGGTTCCAGTCTCCGCGTAAGCTTTCCGGATCTTTCACAACTTCTTTGCAGGCTTCGAGAACGCTCTCTGCACGTGGTATATTTCTAAGACGCATACGTGTATTCCTCCTTATAATCACTGGATTTGCAAATCGTTCTTAGTTTAGCGTCTGTGCAGGAAAAAGTCAATGGAAGCAGAAATTGTCAGAAGAATTGAGGAGAAATAATACAATATATACAAAATAATTGTGGTAATTTAAAAAAATAGGTGTATTATTATAACATGGATAAAAAAATAACAATTATTTATTGTGAAATATGCGAAAAGGAGGGCGGCTTATGAACTCTGTAATTGAAAAATTGGCTGAAGTAGAGACGACGGCGGAGACGATCGTAGAGCATGCCAGACAGCAGAAGAGTGAAATTGAAAGACAGATACAGGAAGAAAGAGATCAATTTGACCGGGATCTGGAAGAAGAGACACAGAAAAAACTGGAGAAGATAAAAGAAAAGTCGCAGCAGGAAGTAGAGAAGGTCCTGGACCGGGAACGGAAGAAGAACCAGACTGCAATTGATGCGCTGAAGCAGGAATATGAAGAAAATCACGAGATTTATGCAGAGGAAATCGTAAGACATATGATCGAGGTGTAGTGTATGGGAAATGTGATGGCTTACAGTGGGATTACGACAAAGGTACGTGCAATGTCGGCAAAGCTTTTGACAGCGGAGGATTATGACACAATTGCCGGACTTGGGACAGTAACGGAAGCAATTGAATATCTGAAAGACAAGACGGCATATGCACCTTATGTGAACCGGATGGACATTTCGCTGTATCACAGGGGAAATGTGGAGAAGATCCTGTATCAGTCTCTGTTCGATGATTATTCGAGACTCTTCCGTTTTGCCGGAATGAAACAGAAAACATTCTTAAAATTATACTGGAAACGTTATGAGATTGATCTGATCAATTATTGTCTGAGAATTGTGTTCAATCATTATGACAAGCCGTTTGATCTGGAATATAAGAAAGAGTTTTTTGACAGATATTCACAGATTTCCATTGACCGGTTGATAACTTCGAAAAATATTGATGAGCTTGTGGATAACTTACGGGATACGGAGTATTATGATGCACTTGCCAGAATTAAAGATTCCGGAGCGGGAACGCTTTTTGATTATGATCTGGCACTGGATTTGTATTATTTTTCCACCATGTGGAAAAAGGGAAAAAGGGTTCTGAAAGGACATGAACAGAAGATATTTTTAAAAGATTACGGAACGAAGATCGACCTTCTGAATCTACAGTGGATCTACCGTGCGAAGAAGTATTATCATATGCTTCCGCCGGACATTTATTCGATGACGATCCCGATTCATTACCGGGTTCGTGTGGAAGAGTTCAAGAGCCTGGTAGAGACTCCGACACTGGAACAGTTCGAAACTGAAGTGGGAAAAACGTACTATGCGGGAAAGTATGATTATATGCAGGCAGATAAGACACTGGAACAGATGTACCGTGACTGTCTGCGGAAATTGTACCTGACCGATAAAAGGAATGATCCGTATTCGATCGCGATCGTCAATACGTATCTGTTCCTGAAAGAAGAAGAAATCTATAAACTAACGACAGCCCTTGAGTGTATCCGTTACGGTTTGACGAAGGGAGAGACATTAGGATACTTAGGAGGTGTGAATCAATGATTGTTAAGATGAAGTTCTTAAGCATCAGCGGACCGAAGAATGACATCGACCGTGTCTGCGAGGTGTATCTGTCGAAATACGAAATGCAGCTTGAAAATGCGGCGGCGGAGCTTAAGACGACCGACAACCTGCAGCCTTTTGTGGAAGTCAATCCATACAAAGAGCCGCTTGCGAAGGCAGAACAGTTCAGCGCACTGTTAGCGGATGAAGACCAGAGGATCGATGTATCGATGAATCAGGAGGATATGCTGAACCTGATCCGGGATGTCAATCATGACTATCTGGATCTTGTGGAAAAGAAAGAGTTAACGAAGAAGCAGGTAGACGAATACAAAGAAAAGCTTCTGATCATGGAGCCGTTCCGGACACTGGAATTGGATATGCAGAAATCATTAAAGTATAAATATATGAAAGTCCGGTTCGGACGGGTAGATGTGAATTATTACAAACGTCTGGAAAAATATTTGTTTGATGATCTGAATGCGGTATTTATCGAAGGTACGAGGAATGAAAATTATGTGTACGGATGTTATTTCGTATCGAATGCAGATTCCAGTAAAGTAGATTCGGTATTCAATTCTTTGCATTTTGAAAGGATTGCAATTCCGTCCGAGTACATAGGAACACCGGAGCAGGCCTGTGAAGAGCTTGAAAAGGCAATCGAAGAAAAGCAAAAAGAGATTGCAGAGATAGAAAAACAGATCAGGGAGCTGATGGCGAAGAATGCCGCAAAGCTTCGTGGTGCGAAAAGGCGTCTGGAAGAACTGTCTACAAACTTTGATGTACGTAAGCTGGCGGCAAGGATCGAAGAGGGAGATAATAAAGAAGATTATTACATCCTGTGTGGCTGGATGGGTGAAGAAGATGTGAAAAAATTCCTGGCGGAATCGAAGAACGATGATAAGGTATTCGTTGTTGTAGAAGAAGATAAGGAGAAGTTTTTCGGAGAACCGCCGACGAAGCTTAAGAATCCAAGATTCTTCAAGCCATTCGAGATGTTCATACGGATGTACGGACTTCCGGCAAATGATGAGATAGATCCGACGATGTTTGTGGCACTGACGTATACATTTATCTTCGGTGCGATGTTCGGGGATGTCGGGCAGGGCTTATGTCTGTTCGTATTCGGCGGGCTTTTGTATCTGATCAAGAAGATCAACCTGGCAGGGATCATATCCATTGCGGGACTGTTCTCGACATTTTTTGGATTCATGTTCGGAAGTATCTTCGGATTTGAAGATGTGATACAGGCACGCTGGTTAAGACCTGTGGATGCGATGACGAACCTGCCGTTTATCGGACAGCTCAACACAGTATTTGTGGTTGCCATTGCATTTGGCATGGGACTGAATATCCTGGTGATGATCTTTAACGTGATCAACGCAGTTAAGAGTCATGATCTGGAAAATATGTTATTTTCCCACAACGGAATCGCAGGGCTGGTGTTCTATGGATTCCTGGTGCTGACGATCGTGCTTTATATGACGGGACATAAGGTTCCGGGTAATATCATGATGGTAATTTTCCTGGGGGTTCCGGTGTTCTTGTTCGTATTCAAGGAACCGTTGGGCAATCTGGTGACAAAGCAGCATAAGAAGATGGAAGAGGGAAAGGTGATGTTCTTCGTGCAGGCGTTCTTCGAACTGTTTGAGACGATGCTGAGTTATTTTTCCAATACCATTTCTTATGTGCGTATCGGTGCATTTGCCGTCAGTCATGCGGCGATGATGGAGGTTGTGCTGATGTTATCGGGCGCAAGTGCGGGGCATACGAACTGGATCGTGTTCGTGCTTGGAAATGTGCTGGTGTGCGGACTGGAAGGGCTGGTCGTCGGTATCCAGGTACTGCGTCTGGAATACTATGAGATGTTCAGCCGTTTCTATAAAGGAACCGGACGGGAATTTAAGCCGTTCCACAGTCAGAGTGACAGAAAGTAATAAAATTCAAAGATATATTTACAGGAGGACAAAAATATGAGCCTGACAGTTAGAGTATTATTCGTTGTAACATTGTTGCTGAGTATTGTAATTCCATTTGGATATTTCCTGATCGGACAGAGGACGAAGAAGCGTTATAAGAGGGCTATCGGCACAAATATATTCTTTTTCTTCAGCACTGTTCTGATCGCGGGGATCATGCTTTTTGCGGGAGATCCGGTACAGGCAGCGGAAGCAGCTGGCAATACGGCGTCGAACGCAACAGGATTCGGATACCTGGCAGCAGCACTTTCAACCGGTCTTTCCTGCGTCGGCGGTGGTATCGCCGTTGCAAGTGCAGCAAGTGCGGCTCTGGGTGCAATTAGTGAAGATTCCAGTGCACTTGGTAAGTCACTGATCTTCGTAGGTCTTGCAGAAGGTGTGTGTCTGTACGGACTGATCATCTCCTTCATGATCTTGGGTAAATTGTAAGATGAAGATGTATCTGATCAGTGATAATATCGATACTCTGACAGGAATGCGTCTCGCAGGGGTAGACGGAATCGTGGTACATGAAAGAGAAGAACTCCGGTGTGCGATCGAGAATGCCATGGAGGATAAAGATATAGGTGTGATTCTGTTGACGGAGAAATTCGGAAGAGAATTCCCGGACCTGATTGACGAGATCAAGCTGGAGCGGACAATGCCGCTTCTGATCGAGATTCCTGACAGACACGGGACCGGACGTAAGAAAGATTTTATCACGTCGTATGTAAATGAAGCGATAGGGTTGAAATTATAGACAGGAAGAAGGTGGCACATTTGACAAACGAAGAAAAGATCACGCATATCCGCACGGCAGCGATGGAAGAGGCAAGAGCGGAGGCGAATGCGATCATAAAGCAGCATGAGGATGCGCTGAGAAGTGTGTTCGAGCAGCACCAGATCGAAGCCAGACGGCAGTCGGAGACGAGAGTGCGTGCGGAGAGTGTGACTGCAAAACAGCAGCTGAATATGGCGATGTCAAAGGCGCAGCTTGAATTAAAACGTGAGATGGGTAAGATACAGACAGAACTTAAGACAGAACTGTTCGAAGAAGTACAGTTAAAGCTTCTGGCATTTATGAGAACAGAAGAGTATAAAGAGGTTCTGATCCGTTATATAGAGAAAGCAGCAAAGTTCGCATCCGGGATGGCGATGACGATCTATATCAATCCGTCCGATGCAGACAAGAAGACATATCTGGAGGAGCGCACGGGAATGACGCTGACGATCAGCAAAGTGGATTTCATCGGCGGTGTGCGTGCGGTTGTGCCTGAGAAGAATGTTCTGGTGGATTATGCATTCAAAGGGGCACTGGAAAATGAATACCAGAAATTCCGGTTCCGGGGAGGTGTAAAGGGTGAGTAGCGGAAAGACAGAAAAGATATATGGCATCAACGGCCCGGTCATTTACCTGAAAGGGAAGACGGATTTTAAGATGTCGGAAATGGTCCATGTGGGAGAGGAAAAGCTGGTTGGCGAAGTTATTTCCCTGGATAAGGACCGGACGACGGTACAGGTGTATGAGGAGACTTCCGGACTGCATCCGGGAGAACTTGTGGAAGGTACGGGAGCGGCAGTGTCGGTTACGCTGGCACCCGGTATCCTGAATAATATCTTTGACGGTATTGAGAGACCGCTGGAGCGGATCGCTGACAAGGGCGGGGCATTTATCACCCGTGGTGTCAGTGTAGATGCACTGGACCGCCAGAAGCTCTGGGAGACGCATATCACAGTGGCGGAAGGCGATATGGTACAGGGTGGAACGATCATTGCGGAAGTGCCGGAGACGCGGGCTATCGTGCACAAATGTATGGCTCCTCCGGGAGTGGAAGGAACTGTTATATCTGTGGTTCCGGATGGTGAATATACGATTGATGAGACGCTGGTTACGATTGAACTGTTCAATGGAGAAAAACGAGAACTTTCGATGACACAGCACTGGCCGATCCGTGTACCGAGACCGGTGAGCCGGAGATTCCCGGCAAGTGTGCCGCTGGTAACAGGACAGCGAATTCTGGATACGATGTTCCCGATTGCAAAAGGTGGAACGGCTGCGATTCCGGGAGGATTCGGAACGGGTAAGACGATGACCCAGCATCAGATCGCAAAATGGTCGGATGCGGATATTATTATATATATTGGATGTGGCGAGCGTGGAAATGAGATGACGCAGGTTCTGGAAGAGTTTTCAGAACTGGTCGATCCGAAATCAGGAAATCCTTTGATGGACAGAACGACGCTGATCGCCAATACCTCGAACATGCCGGTGGCTGCCCGCGAGGCATCCATTTATACCGGACTTACACTGGCGGAATATTACCGTGACATGGGTTATGATGTGGCGATCATGGCGGACTCGACATCCCGATGGGCAGAGGCACTGCGTGAGCTGTCCGGACGACTGGAAGAGATGCCGGCGGAGGAAGGGTTCCCGGCATATCTGGCATCGAGACTGTCGGCATTCTATGAAAGAGCCGGCATGATGCAGACATTAAATGGTGCAACCGGATCTGTCTCTATCATCGGAGCGGTGTCTCCGCAGGGGGGAGATTTCTCCGAGCCGGTTACGCAGAATACGAAGCGTTTCGTGCGCTGCTTCTGGGGACTGGATAAATCCCTGGCGTATGCGAGACATTTCCCTGCGATCCACTGGCTGACGAGTTACAGTGAATATCTGAATGACTTAAGCGGCTGGTATTCGGATCATGTGTCGCCGAAATTTGTTGATTACAGGAACCGTCTGATGGCGATCCTGAACCAGGAGAGCAGTCTGATGGAGATTGTAAAACTGATCGGCGGGGATGTGCTTCCGGATGATCAGAAACTGATCCTGGAGATCGCAAAGGTGATCCGTCTGGGATTCCTGCAGCAGAATGCATTTCATAAGGATGATACGTGCGTATCGCTGGAGAAGCAGTTCAAGATGATGGACGTGATCCTGTATCTGTATAAGACCAGTAGGAAACTGGTGGCAATGGGAATGCCGATGTCGGTACTGAAGGCGGAAGGTATATTTGAAAAGGTCATTGCGATCAAGTATGATGTGCCGAATGACAACTTGCAGTTACTGGATCTGTATAAATTAGACATTGATGACTTCTATAACCGCGTCATCGAGAAGAATGCGTAAAGGGAGGGACGTAAGATGGCAATAGAATATCTTGGACTGAGCAGCATAAATGGCCCTCTCGTCGTGCTGGAAGGCGTGGAAAATGCATTTTACGATGAGATCGTAGAATTTATTGTAGATCATAATACGAGGAAAATGGGGCGTATCGTGGAGCTGGATGAAGACAAGGCTGTGATCCAGGTATTTGAAGGGACAGAAAATATGTCACTGGATAATACCCATACAAGACTTACGGGACATCCGATGGAAGTTACTGTATCGGAGGAAATGCTGGGACGTACATTTAACGGAATCGGGGAAGCAATCGATGGACTTGGTCCGATTGCAGATGCAGAAAAAAGGGATGTAAACGGACTTCCGTTGAATCCTGTCAGACGGGAGTATCCACGAAACTATATCCGTACCGGAATCTCGGCGATTGACGGTCTGACGACACTGATCCGCGGGCAGAAGCTTCCGATATTCTCGGGAAACGGATTGCCGCATGACCAGCTCGCGGCACAGATCGTAAAGCAGGCTTCACTTGGAGACGATTCGGATGAACAGTTTGCGGTTGTATTCGGTGCGATGGGAGTCAAGCATGACGTGGCAGAATTCTTCCGTAAGACATTTGAGGAAAGCGGTGTGGCAGATCATGTGTGTATGTTCCTGAATCTGGCAAATGATCCGGTGGTGGAGCGTCTGATCACGCCGAAGGTTGCGCTGACGGTAGCGGAATATCTGGCATTTGAGAAAAATATGCACATTCTGGTTATCCTGACGGATATGACTTCTTTTGCGGAAGCCATGCGTGAAGTGTCTTCTTCCCGTGGCGAGATTCCGTCAAGAAAAGGATATCCGGGATATTTATACAGTGAACTGGCCACGATCTATGAACGTGCCGGTATTGTGGACGGGGCAAATGGTTCCGTAACGCAGCTTCCGATCCTGACCATGCCGAATGATGATATTACACATCCGATCCCTGACCTTACCGGATATATCACAGAAGGACAGATCGTACTAGACCGTAATCTGCACGGGCAGGCAGTCTATCCGCCGATCAGTATCCTGCCATCGCTGTCACGACTGATGAAGGACGGCATCGGAAAAGGATATACCAGGGAAGATCATCAGGATCTTGCGAACCAGTTATTCTCTGCCTATGCAAAGGTTGGAGAGGCGAGAAATCTGGCTTCGGTTATCGGAGAAGATGAATTGTCATCAATCGATAAACAGTATCTGAAGTTCGGTGAAGAATTCGAGAGACGCTATATTGGCCAGGGACCGGCGGAGAACCGGACGATGATGGAGACGCTGGATCTTGGCTGGGAACTGCTTGGACTTCTGCCGAAGGAAGAACTGGACCGTATTGATACGAAGCTGGTTGAGAAGTATTGGAAGGATACGAAAGAGACATTGGAGACGGAAGAGTAGGAGGGATGCATATGGATCCGAGAGAATTTCCTACCAAAGGAAATCTGATGCTTGCAAAGAATTCTCTGATGCTTGCACGTCAGGGGTATGACTTGATGGATAAAAAGCGGAATATTCTTCTGAAAGAACTGATGGGACTGATCGATGAGGCGAAAGACATCCAGGAAGAGATCGATGCAACCTTTACAAAAGCATATGCCTGCCTACAGCGTGCCAATATCGAACACGGGATCAGTAAAGTCCAGGAACTGGCATTTACTGTTCCAATCGAGGATTCGCTGAAGATGCAGACTAGAAGCATCATGGGAACGGAGATCCCGCACATCAAGTATGATGCGAAGCAGAATGATCTGACGTATTCGTTCAGCACGACACACGAGTCGGTGGATATTGCAAGAGAAGCTTTCCGGGAAGTGAAGGAACTTACGATCAAGCTGGCTGAGGTGGAGAACTCGGCGTACCGTCTGGCCGCAAATATCAAGAAGACACAGAAGCGGGCGAATGCGCTTAAGAATATTACGATACCGATGTATACGAATCTGGTGCATACGATCAGTAATGCGCTGGAGGAGAAGGAAAGAGAAGAATTTACACGGTTGAAGGTGATAAAGAGGATGAAAATGTAACGACAAATTTTGCAAAGTAATTCCACTTATCCCCAACAAAAGAGGAGTTATCCACGGGAAACTGTGGATAACTCCTCTTTTGTCTGATAATTCCGATGCATGAATCGACATAGAATGACAACGATTATAATGAACGGGATTTTTCTGTACTTACATTAATGCATTCGATTACAGCACCACGCATGCCGGCTTTTTCAAGAGCCTCGCAGCCTTCGATGGTTGTTCCGCCAGGGGATGTGACCATGTCTTTTAATTCACCCGGATGTCGAGTGCGCCATAAAGAATGGCACCGCCCATATTGCCACATCCGATAATTCCGATTTTTTTTGTGATCATAATAATTCCTCCTAGTTTGGTCATGAGATGTTTTAGAGCAGATATTTATAAAGTGTACAGTATGCAATGACAGGAGCTTTAAGGAGTCAGCTTGTGCAGTTCCCATGCTTTTTCGATACTTCCCGGAGTTTCCATCAATAATTTCGTTCCTTCTGCCATACATCTCGCAACGTAGAACATACCTTTCTGTCCGATAGTCATACCGGCCTGTCTGGCAGCAGCCCAGTGATGAAGCGGGGTACCTTTACACATCGTAGCGGCACTTAAGGTGATCAACGGGACGGTGTGGCTGACCTGTGAAGCATCCGTGCCGATAGCGATCGGAACCGGTTCATCTTCAAGCGGTTCCAGGCCGGAGAATAGTGTCCCGTCATTGATGAGTCCGGCTTCTTCTGTGATCTGCTTTGCAAAATCCAGCTCTTCCGGTGTATAAGCCGGTGTCGGAACTCTGGTCATAGCATCGTAATATAATTCTGTCAGTACCCGGTTAACTTTCATCTCACTGCAGCTTGCGACCAGTTCGATATCGACGGTGGTGTCTGTCATAAGAGCGGCACCTCTGGCGCAGTTGTCTACACGTTCGCTTGCATCTTCGGTGCGGGAACGTAAGTAGGAGCGGATGAAATAATTTGTCTTTGCGATATCCGGAACAACATTTGCCGGAAGACCGTTATCAATGTAGGCATAATGCATACGGACATCTCCCGGTACGTGTTCACGGAGATAATTGACGCCTACATTCATGAGTTCGGCGGCATCCAGGGCGCTGCGACCTTTTTCAGGTGCTTTGGCAGCATGGGAACTAAGTCCGTGGAATGTGTAGTTCTTAATGTCCTGTGCCTGCCAGATATCGTTGCTGACACGGTTGCGGTCGAATGGATGCCAGGTAATAGCAACATCGAGGTCATCAAAGACTCCCTGATCGTTCATCATGATCTTGCCGGACATGATCTCTTCGGCCGGGCAGCCATAGACGCAGATTGTTCCGGCTGCACCGGTTGCTTCCATATCGGCTTTTAATGCACATGCCGCTGCGGCAACGGCTGTTCCAAGCAGGTTGTGCCCGCAGGCGTGTCCGACACCTGCCAGAGCATCGTACTCGGCCAGGAATCCGAGGATTGGTTTTCCGCCTCCCCAGACTGCGGTAAATGCGGTGTCGATACCGGCTGTTTTCCATGTTATTTTAAATCCCTGGCTTTCCAGATAATCTGCCAGGCATTTGGAAGAAAGTGTCTCCTGATATGCAAGTTCCGGGTGATGGAAAATGTAATCAGCGGTATTCACCAGTTCTTCCTGATGATCGTCGAGCCAGCGGGCAATGATATTGTCAGGTGTATGTTCAGTTGTTAGTGTATTCAAAATATAGATACCTCCTCATAGAATCGGGTGTTTATCTATCATTTTAGCACAGGAAAACAGGATGTAAATAGATTTCATAGTTTTCTTATATGAAAAGTAAAAACTATTCAACCGGATAAAGACCGTTTAGTACATCCAGATATTGCTGCCCGAATGTATCTACATAATCAGCAAGTGCAAGTTTCACTGCCTCTTCTCCTTTTTCACCAAGATTATGGAGCAGAGCCTGGCTGACGGTATATTTCAAATGTGCCGTATGGAAGTTAAAATCTTTCATGCAGGAAGTTCCAAGTTCGGCTTTTTTCTCCGCCAGTTCTTTTACCTCTTTCTGCGAGAGCGGATGTCCCCAGTCAAACTCGCAGCGTTCGCCGCCCCAGCTCATAGATGTGGCAGTCGGTGTACAGACGAAGTCGGAACGGAAACCCTGGTAAACGGCATTATCTACATTGACGCAATAATATTTCCCATATTCGGTAATGTTATGCTTTTTCCATGCTTCACACCATGCACATTTTGCAATGTAAGTCTGAAGTGTCGGTTCGGTGCGAAGCGTTCCGAAGTCCATTTGTCCGGCGTAATCTGGTTTCCATTCACCGTATGCCTGATTGGTCATGGTAGTCAGTTCATCACCGTGTGCGAGAGCATTTGCCGCCATGCGGGCACCCCGTTCATTTCCATAGGTAGTCATTCCGGCAAGGATTGCGTCTTTTCCGGCTTCACCGCATAATTCAATTGCATGTTTGGCGAGAAATGCGAACATCATGGCGTGATGTTCGATTTTGCAACTGACAGGACAGACTTTATTTTCATTTTCATTCATATTAAAAACTCCTTTCGACATTTGTAAGTGATAATCTATTTATTACAATACTACATTGTAGTGAAAAAGTCTCGAGAAAAGGCTTGATAAAAAGGAAAAAAGCGGTATGATAGTAAAAAGAAAAAGCAATTACTTAAAAGTGAGAATAAAGTTGAAAATTAAAGAGGAAAAAAGTATGAGCAGGAAAAAGTTAAAAAATAGAAGACGAAAAGATCGTGCACAGAGAAAGATTCTGATTGCAGCAGTCTGCATAGCAGCAGTGATCATAGGTGTGGGAATCGGCGGGCATGTTATAAAAAAGAATGCCGGTAAAACGATGACAACGGCCGAGACGGAAAGTAAAAAGGCAGTATCAAAGAAAAAAGCAACTGCAAAAAAACTTACGATCAATGAGAATGAAACTGATGCATCCAATAAAGAAAATCAAGGCCAAAAAGATCAGGCAGCTGACAGAAGTGAATTTGCAGTTCAACCAGGAAGAAAAGTGGGTACAACAGAACAATCGGATGAAAAAGTTGTCTATCTGACGTTGGATGACGGACCGTCTAAGAATACGCAGGCGGTGCTGGACATTTTGGATAAATACAATGCGAAAGCAACGTTTTTTGTTACAGGAGCCATGCCGGAATATAAAGATATGATCAAAAAGGCTTATGATAAGGGACATACAATCGGAATGCATACATATTCTCATGATTACGCAAAGGTGTATGCATCTGTTGATGCATATTTTCAGGATCTTGACCAGATTGGACAGCTTGTAAAAGAAGAGATCGGCTATGTTCCGTGTTTTATCAGATTTCCGGGAGGATCTTCGAATACCATATCTGCAAGTTACACGAAGGGAATTATGACAACGCTTACGCAGGAGGTTCAGGCAAGAGGATATCAATATTATGACTGGAATGGAAGTTCGGGAGACGGGGCCGTGAGAACAACGGAACAGCTTGTGGATCAGGCAACCAGTTTCCATGACAATAATATCATCCTGCTGTCACATGATTCCGAGACAAAAGATACAACTGTGGAAGCGCTGCCGAAAATTATTGAATATTATCAGTCACAGGGATATGTGTTCAAAGCATTGGATCTTAACAGCTATGTTGCACATCATGGTGTGAATAATTAGTTATATATGTAGGGAAATGTGTTGATGGTTGTTGTACTTATGCTGAATAGAATAACGGAAGATCTGGCGGAAAACATGTAAATACAAAGAAGAAAAATGATGTTATCAACCAGAGTGAGACTACAAAGCCAGGTTCTGTCTCGTGAGGAGAACGGGTCTTGCCGGAAATATATTCAGACATTCCAAATGAAAATATTACACTGGAATAAAAAAGCAGGATGTCTAAGATCAGGAAATTCCGGCCGAGAATCCCGGAATATGTGTAAAAAACAGAAACAGTAAAAAACATTCCGAGAAGCACACCCAGATACCGACAGTAAAAGAATGGTAAAACAACCGGATGCAGAGACAGATATTCCCATATGCTTACAAATAAAAAAGGAAAATATAAAAGTTTCAAATGTTCCCACACGGATTCATTAACCGGGCAGAAAAGTGCAATGATTGGAGACTGCCCGGATAAAAAATACAGGAAATGATTCAGTGTTCCGAGAAAGGCAGCGACCAGGACAAAATGCAGAGCTGTGCCTTGAATGCAGGAGATAATCTCTGTGCAGACAGTATGAAAGATTTTTTTGAAATTGGTTGTAACATAATGGATAATATGCTTCATAAATTCAACCCCCATATCAATATATGAGAGCTGTGAAAAAAATATGAAAAAAATAAAAAAAGTACTTGCATTTTAAAAAACCTTATTATATAATAAATCTTGTCGTTACGGAGAACGTAACACAGACAATTGAAGATGCGCGATTAGCTCAGTTGGTAGAGCACCTGACTCTTAATCAGGGTGTCCAGGGTTCGAA
>OKSA01001338.1_pt1 | contig 22807 bp, 12 predicted proteins | sample 1601181 | NCBI WGS metagenome assembly OKSA01 (sample SAMEA3541538, study PRJEB24748) | human gut metagenome | biome: human gut; feature: human-associated habitat; material: faeces | place: China | collected 2012
TTTGCTGTCACTCACCACCTGAAAGAGGTGGGAGTCTTCTCGACTGAGATAAAATAACAGAGAAAATGAAAGAAAAAGAAATAGAAATAATAGAAGGACAGAGAAAATGAACACAGTGAATGAGACAAAAACATTTTCCTCACTTCCGGAGGAAGAATCAGCTTTATGGGAACGTATGAGAGACACTCTTTTGTGCCTTCAGACAGATAACAGCATTTCGGTAAAAGATCTGGCAAGCAGACTGGCATACTCTACGCAGGAATTCCTTTATCTGGCTGACATTTTCTTTGACAATTCTCTTGATGCAATCAGGGAACAGGTGCAGGGATTGAATATTGAAGAGGATTATACAAATCAAGTCCTTCCATTTGAACGGATTCCTGATAGTTCTATGATAGAATATAAAGTTGTGAGAAGAATGGCACAGACAGTAGAGGCAGATATGCTGCCTTTAGAAGGTGATGTTTTTCAAAACGGAATGGAATATATCGAGAAGGATGTAAAGGAAAAGTGGAAGGAGAGGGAGCGTGCCGGAGAGTATATGCAGTTTTGGTGGCATGATGATTCATACCACTTCTTTTATATGATTGGGCAGGAAGTGCCAAAAGATGCCGGAAAGGAAAGTGAAAAGAAGAGAATTGACTTTGGGGCATCGGATTATGCAGTTTTTATGTTAAAAGAGCAATATTGGGATAAACAGGCACCGGATATGATAAAAATGTTGATAAAATATGCGTTATGTGACTGGATAAAGCAAAGTGAAATGCACTATGACAATCGGAAAATGTATTTTATTTCTTTTGAAAACGGACTGTACTCAGTATATCTTCCTCTTAAAAAAAGAATGCATTCGGATTACGTAATGAAAAATAAAAAAGAAGAGAAAAAGATTTATGGAGTTGACGAGTGGATTAGTTATATTGATGAGCATATTACGGAGAATCTGACAGCAAAAGGTCTTGCAAAGCTGTTTCATTATTCCGAGAAACATTTAAAAAATATTTTCCAGCTTTATTATGAAACGAGAATCACCGATTACATAAAACAGAGAAAGCTGTACTTTGCTGCAGAAGAATTAAAAGAAGGAAAGAATCCGGAAAAAGTATGTGCCAAATATCAATTTGCAAGTTATAGCGTTTTTTCTAATGCATTTCGCAAAGAATACGGCGTTGTTCCGGCAAAGTATTACCGGATGGAATTTCAGAATATTGCATGGATCAATTACATTGATGAGCATATTACAGAAGATATCACACCAGAGATGATGGCGGAACATTTTAACTATTCCAGAGACTATTTTCGCAAAGCCTTTCAGGATGATTTTGGAATGGGACTTAGTGCGTATATCAGTCAGAGGAAAATACAAAAAGCCGCCAGAGAATTACGTCAGGGTGTCAAGGTGGCCAGTTTAGCAAAAAAATATGGTTTTAAGTCGAGAAATGGATTTGATAAAGCCTTCCGCAAAGCCTTTTGTACCAGTCCTTCCAAATATGCTAAAGCAAACACAGAAGTTGTTGACTTAAATCAGTTTTACTCAGAATATAAAGATAAAATGAAAGTATCCTTTATGGACATTGATGATATCAAAATGGTTGGTTGGACGATTATTCCAAATCGTGGACGGGAAGTAGATATACCGGCACAGGTAGCATTCTGGCTCGATGAGGATTCACCGTACTTCAAGAAAATGAACTCTGTAGACGGAAGTACGAATGGAAATGATAAGATTGCCATGTGGTATCATGACCCGGAATGTATCAATATTCAATATGTCCTTGGACCGGTTGTAAACAACTTCACGAATGTGCCGGAAGATGCTGTGAAAATAGAGATAGCCGCCGGACGATTTGCCGTATTTGAAACAGACCGCGAAAGCGATGTAGATAATCTCGCAGATACCATCCGTATGTTTTCCCGGTGTGTTTTTTATGGCTGGATAAAAGAACACCGCGACATGGTCTCTTTACAGAACTTTACTTTTGAAAGATACATCAATAAAAAAGTATATATATATGTTCCGATAAGCGTAAAATGATAAAATTCAACCACTGAGATAAATTTGCTGTCACTCACCACCTGAAAGAGGTGGAGTCTTCTCGACTGAGATAAAACAAAAGTTGTGTTATCTATAATAAGTAAAAAAATAAGCAAAAAAGAAAAATACCCCGTCAGATCATTCGGTCTGACGGGATTTTTTCTGCAAAAAATGTCAAGCGTTTTTTAAAAAAATCTAAAAAAGGTTCCAAAATGACGAAAAGACATCCGTCTGGTTGGAATACTTTTTAGAAAAGCTATGTTATAATAAATGTACAAAAAAATACATTCTATTTTAAGAAAGTTGGTACAAACCACACAGGCTTACCCCTACTGTGAAAGCAGATGCCCTCACAAATACCACTGGATCTTCCGGGAAGGTGTGAAAAGGCAGAAGACGCTTAAGTCAGGATATTTAAAATAGAATTCTAATGAACAGGACTTTGGGTGGGAGTGCTGAGTACATTCATTCGATAAATCATTTAGAAATCAATCAGATTTTATCATAAGCTGTGGGATAGCGTTCCTTCCATTTCCTAAGCTCCTTGAAAAAAGAATATCTGGGAGGGGATTTTTAGGTCCCCTCAACGATATAGAGGATACCTCAAAACCTGTATAATTTATTTCATGCGTAAATAATAATAACAGAGTGTTGAGACCGGGAAGGTTCAGTAGAGATGGCGTATAGAGAATAAGGAGTACAGGTGTTTGAATCCAAAGGCTGTCAGGACAAAATGTCTTTGACAGCAAGAGTCGGTTTTTATAACTTGCAGTATAAGCACAGAGGATAAGACTGCCAAATACAGTCTTTTGAAGGAGGAATTTTATGAAAACTTTAAAGAGAATGCTCGCAGTTATGTTAGCAGTAGTTATGATGATGGGACTTGGCGTAACATCTATGGCAGCAACTACAGAGGGTAGTAATAAGGTAACGGTGCATGTAACCATTCAGAATCCAGATGATACAAGTAAGAATATCTTTTATGGGAATGTTACTGTCGATAAAGATACAACCTTATACACATTAGAAGATGCAGCAACAATCGAAAACTACGGCAAAGCGACAGCGATGGATGCTCTTATTGCAACAGGGAAGACAATAACATACCATAAAGTACAGTATTTAGATACTACAACATGGAAACCGATTGACCAGTATGGTATTGCTTTTGACAGTATTGATGGAATCGCAGGAACATCCGTAGATAATGGAGATGATACTACAACATATAAATATTGGGAATTATATATTAATGATGTATCAGCGTCCAACTACGCAACAAATTATGTATTAACAGATGGCATGAATATCACTGTTAAATGGTCATCAATGATTTACTAATTTTATAAGAACTTTAAAAACCGGCTCTGTCCTTAAAAAGAGGTGTCTTTTAGACACCTCTTTTTTATACTTGACAATGTTAAAATTTATAAAATGAATAGTTTTATGGGAAAATATATGAAAAGAATAAAGAAATATTTAATAATGCTAAGCCTGATAGCGGTAACGATTTTTTTGAGACATTCCTGTACAGTACAGGCAGCACAGGAAGATGATATTTTTAAAGAGTTATATATGGAATACCGTAGTGTATTATCGGACCAGAGAATAGATATTTACAGAATAAAACAGATTGATAAGGATAGTCATACTTACATAATAAGTGGAACATGTAAATTAAGACCAGGAGTAAATCCGGATATTGGTTGGGCTGGCAATGATATATATGAATATAGTGGTAAGCCATCGTATGCTAAGAGATATATAGAGGGAACGTTACAGTCCCAAACAGCCCGGATAAAGGAATTCCGTGTAATAGAAGACTCGGAGGCAAAAACAAAATGTGAGAATAATAAAGAAAGTATTTTTTGCCTTCCAGAGAACGAAGATAAAAAGACGGGGTATGATAGAAATAGCGAAGATAAGGCATACAGAAAGACAGAGGAGGATTCAGAAACTCCTCTTTTTTCAGTGAATTATACGCCAGAAAATATCACGAATTCGAGATGTGGCGTGTATCAACTGGTGGTGGAAGATAACGGAAAGACCACAGTATGTACGATTATAACAAATATATTTGGGACAGACTATAAATCCTTTGAGGCGATAGGATGTTGGGATGATAAGAGTGAGTGGAGCGAGTGCACGGATAAGATTACCTTGTATGACGGGACAGATGGTAAGAAAAGTGTGTTTCCTGAAAAGTATCAGTATGGAAGCTCTTTAAACTGGCAGACCGGGGACTATAAAGCAGGAATCAATGAAGATGGCAGTTTGAAAGAACTTTCTTCTATTTCGCTCCCAGAAGGGGTACATTCTATCCGTGTAAAGTATGAAAATACATTGCCGGAACCAGGACAGGCGATATTTTTAGGGATGCCCGGAAGTGCCGGAACACAGTCGACACTAAAGAAGAGAGATGAGGTGTTCCATAATTATCTGTTTTATCATAATAAGGTACATGCCGTATCAATTAATGGTGGCAGTCTGTATCCTTTAAAGGAGGGAGAAGTTAGTCCGGAGCTGAAGCTGAGAAAGGGTCTTAATGTTATCTGTGTAATTGGGAATGATATAAATACGATGAAGACAGCTAAGTATTATAGTAAGAACTATGATGAAATCGGTATGATAAGTTATGTATTGTTAGTATATTCTAATGAGGATTCAGAAGGGTATACAGTACAAAAACAAAAGGATGCTTCCCTCAAAAAGATTGAAATATATCAGGGAGCTTCTGATGAAGACGATGCAAAAGAACATTTCCAACAGATAAAGGTTACAGAGAGCAAAGAGGGAGGAGAGGAAAAGAAGAGTATTGCGATGAATTCCTCCTACCCGTATGTCTGGATTAATGCAGTGACGAATGACCCGGAGGCGAGTGTTGAAGTAGAGGATGCCACGGAGTATCTGGGAGGATATTTTAAGAGACTAGATTCTAAGAAAAAATATTTTGATATCCAGATGGTATCGGCGGATGGTTCTACAAAGCAGACAGAGAGAATTTATGTGGACTGGACATTGAGCAGTGCGGAACTACAGAAGTTATCTATTCTTTCTGGTGCAACAATGGAGAAGAAATACAGCCCGGATACAACTTCCTACTATTGTAAGAAAGGAAGTTCAAGTAAGATTGTACTGTCTTATGAGACTTCAGAAAATACAACGACAGATATATATGTTGACCGCCAGAAGAAAACTTCCATACAGGGGGCAGAAAGTAAAAATCTTATCATAAATGCAGATGTTCATGAAGTGCAGTGGACGATTACGACAGACAACGGGAAAAAAGTCAGATATAAGATTTACTTTAACAGAGAGAAAACAGGTACGATATCTGAGACAACCCGAACCCGTGCAAAAAAGATGATTGATAAGATGGTTGCGGGTGGTTATAAAGAGTATCTGCAGAACACAAAAGGAACCGATTACTGGAAGACTTTTGGAGCTGCAGCGATAGGTGAGGATTATCTTAAAAATATGCTCGGCTATGATGTGACGAAGAAGGAATTCCGTCAGGCTACGGATTATGCAGCAATCATTCTTGAACTGGTTATTTCCGGAGAGAATCCTTATGATTATCTGGGAGTGAACTATGTAGAGGGGCTGATGAGCTTTAATGATAACGGCGATTTTGGAATGTATTCAGCAAACATATGGGCATTATCTGCTTTGCAGGCGGCGGGGGCACCAGTGCCAAAAGAAACAATGGATATTGTAAAAAGACAGGCATGTTCAGAAACATTTGACCTGGATATGAGAGGCTGGGCATTATACGCAGTTTCCCTATATAACGATGCCTTTACGGAAGAAGAATATGCAAAGTGTGTTAATTCGATTAAAAATGTAGAGATTCAGGATGACGTTAAGATGAATGGCATTAATGTGACTGGATGTTTTGAAAATTTCTACTATACAAATCGGAATGTCATGTCACATGCCTGTATGGTAACGGGACTTACCGCACAGGGAATTGATGTTGGAAGTGGTGAATTTGATGGAGAGAATGGAAAGAATCCATTAAATATATTAGAAGATTATCAGTTAAGTACCGGAGGCTGGTTCTACTCTCCGGAGAATCCTTCTCAGGGAGGCTGGAATAAAGATGCGGTTATTGCAGTGGGAGACCTGTATAATGGTTCAAATGTGTACACAAGATATTATCTGACACCATCAAGATATAAGAAACTTCTTGATAAAGCAGAAAAACTGCTTGCAGGAACGATTACGGAGGACACAAAACGGGAGGCATTACAAAAAGCATATGAGGAGGCAGAAAAATATGCGGATGAAGACAATGTTACTTCAGAGCATGGAGATGCCTATTATGCCCTTCAGGAAGCGATGTATGCAGTGGATGAGAGTGTGAAACCGGGAGTATTTCTTGGAACTGCCGAAGAAAGAGAACAGGTGAATGCTGTTATAAAAGCAATTGACTCGATTTCTTCTTACAGTTATAAAGATAAGACAAAGTTAGATTCCATCAAGAAACAGTATGATGCATTAAAGGAGAAGCGCCTGTTCCACTATGTGACTAATGCAGATGTGCTTGATAAAGCATATCAGTATGTGAATGGAATCGACACATTTCTTGAAAAGACAGAAAAGATAGGAAAAGTCAACCTGACAAAGACGGCAAAGATAGAGAGAGCCAGAAAGGCATATGATTCCCTAAATGAACAGCAGAAGAAGGAAGATGCAGTACAGAAAGCGTTCCAGATCTTATCTAAAGCAGAGACAAAGCTAAAAGATGCCAAGACTGCCGATAATGTCGTGCAGGCGATAAAGGCACTTGGGGAGATTGTGACTTTGGATTCTGAGGAGGATATTGAATCCGTCAGAGCTGCCTATGAGAGTCTGACAGACAGCCAGAAAACCTTTGTTACAAATATCGACAAGTTAAAGGCACAGGAAGATGGTCTTAAAAAGTTACAGCAGCAGGAAGAGAACAAAGAGGCGGCGCGCAAAGTCTCAGACCTGATTGACCAGATAGGAAGAGTAGCAGCAAACAGTGCAGAAGACTTAAGACAGGCAAGAACCGCCTATGATGCATTAGAGGATGACGAGACAAAAAGGCTGGTTTCTAACTACGCACAGTTAGAAGATGGAGAAAAGATTTATGCGAACCTTCAGCATGAGAATGTCATATATGATGTCGTAGATAAGGCTTCTTATGAGATTGGTCAGATTGATACTGCATATGGAGAAAGTGCGGACATCACTGCTGAGAATGCCGATGCTGTAAGAGAGGCAGTGCAAAAGGCGGAAAACTATATAAAAGAAAAAGAGCAGGAATATGCATATTTTAGACTTATGATTTCTAATTATATGGACTTATCAGCGGCAAAGACGGCACTTGTCCAGTATGAACTGTCTGAGAAAACAGAAGCCTCTGTTGAAGAATTTAAACAGGCAGTGGGAGAAATCACAGGCTCCGGTATAGAAGAACAGCCGGTGATGGAGCGTGCAGAGATACTGTACGAGCTTCTCACAGAGGAAGATAAACTGACAGTTACAGAAGAATATGCTCTGTTACAGCAGGCGGAAGAAGCTTTTTCTGTATGGCAGGCAGAGTTTGATAATGTGCAGGAAGTGGTATATGGGACAGAGCAGATGGGAGATGTTACCATAACAGGTGCAGAAGCTTATCAGGAAGTAAAAGATACTTATGATATGCTGTCAGAAGATGCGAAGAAGCTTCTTCCTGACGAGATAAAAGAACGGCTTTCTGAGGCAGCGGATACATACCAGCAGCTACTCGCACAGCAGGAAAGAACAGAGGAGGTCGTAGAGAAGATTGACGATGCTTCAATCATTTCAGACCTGTCAGATGAGGCAGCAGTAAAAGCAGCAAGAAAGGCATATGATGCACTGGAGAACCCATACCGTGTGACAAACTATGAGACGTTGCTTGAAGAAGAAAAGGAAATCCTTTCTCTGAAAAAAGTACAGGAAAATCAGAAATTTGCCAATACCGTAATCACACAGATTAATGCACTGAAAAAAGTTACTTTATCTGATAAAGAAAAGGTAGAGGCAGCAAGACGTGCCTATGACGGACTGACAGATGCACAGAAAAATCTGGTGGATAATCTTTCCGTATTAGAGGCTGCAGAGAGCCAGATAGAATCCCTGCAGAAACAGCCATCAAAACCGGCACAGCCACAGCCGGCGCCGGCGAAAAAGACAGAGACTAAGAAGACTTCCTATAAAAAGATTGTTTTGAAGAAAAAATCTTTGAAAAAAACAATTTATTTTAACGGAAAGAAACAGACGTATTCTCTGGCACTGTTCGTAAATAATAAGGCAGTTAAGGCGGAAAAGATAACGTGGAAATCGAGTAAACGGACGATAGCGGCAGTATCTAAAAACGGAAAGCTGACCGTAAAGAAAGCAGGAAAAGTTACAATCACAGCTTCTTACAAAGGAAAGAAATATAAATATAATCTTATGATTAAGAAAGTTCAGTTGAAACTTAAGAAAAAGAGTATCACTATCAAAAAGGGGAAAGCGGCACAGATAAAAAGTGTAGCATCCCCTAAAGGAAAGATACAATATAAAAGTTTAGATACAAAGATTGCATCTGTAACAAAAAAAGGGAAGGTGGTAGGAAAGAAAAAAGGAAAAACAAAGATAAGGGTAAGCTGTAATGGGCTTGTCCGGTATTGCAAAGTTACTGTAAAATAAGGCAAAGATATGAAAGTATCGGAAAGGAAAGAAAATGAGAAAATTTTATTCAAGAATACTTGCAGTATGTATGGCAGGTACAATGGCACTTACACCATTTACACCAGTGGGAACATTGATTGGCAATACGATTACGATTGAGGCAAAGGCAGCGGAAGCTAGTGTAGATACCTCCTGGTATGAAGATGGACAGACAGAATTTACGATTTCTACAGAAGCACAGCTTCGTGGACTTGCAGAATTAGTTAATAAACAAAATAAATTATTTAGTGGCTGTACAGTCAAATTAGCCAATGATATTGTAATGGATGATAGTGAATCTTTTACACCAATTGGACTTAACAGAAATAGAGGTTTTGGCGGTATTTTTGATGGACAAAATCATACAATTAAAAATATGTTTATTTATAATGAAATAAATAATGAAAATTTGACAGGACTTTATGTGGGATTATTTGGCTCAGCGATTGGAAAAAATAGTACGACCACAACGATTAAAAATCTGACAGTAGAAAATGCAACGGTTATAGAAAAATGTGATGAATCAACAACTATAAAAAATGTTAATCAAAGTACACAGGGAACTGCTGCGTTAGTAGGCTATGGAAAGAATATTTATATAGAGAATTGTAGTGTAAAGGATTCAAATGTTTCTAATGATGTATTACGAACAACTGGTGGGTTAGTTGGAAATCTTAATGGTGGTAGTATTTCCGAATGCAAAGTAATAAATACCAAAGTAAATGGAATTTTAAGTGAAGGGCTGTTAAGTGGAGTAATTGATACAGTAGGTAATCCTAAAACAGGGCCTATTGTTGTGGATAATGCTGTGAAAGATGTATATGTTCAGGGAAATGTAAAAGGACAAGATGGTTCAAAATTTACTGGTGGATTAGTTGGAAATAGTGTGGATAGTAATATCAGTAATGCTATCGTAGGAAAGGACAGTATAATTGAAGGTGATAGTAATGTTGCCGGAATAGTAGGCGAAAACCGTGGAGACATAAAAAATTGTTTTAATTCTGCTAAAATTGTAGGAAAAGAATATGTAGCAGGAATTGCAACAGGAATAGGAACAGAGCTAGTTAAGATAGAAAACTGTTATAATCTTGGAGAAGTTGATGCGAAAGATAATACAGATAAAATGGGTGCACTTACATACGCAGATAACAAGATTTTTAATGTAGCAAATTCCTATAATCTTGGAACAGTAAAAGATTTATCAGGAGATAAAGCACAGTTTAATGCTAATGATACCTATACCAATGTGGCATATAATTCAGAAAATGGTATAGCAGCCGCAGAAGGAACAACAGGTATTACAGGTTATGCCGCAGCCCAGTTCAAAGACCGTACAGTAGTAGATGCCTTAAATGCTAATGATGGTGTAGAAGAAACTGTATGGTACCAGAACACAGAAAATCCAGATTTAGCTTTCAACATGACTGTAACATCGGATATCACAGTTCCGGAAACATTAAATGTAACTTTAGGAAAAACAATGAAATTACAGGCTTCTGTAACACCGGAAGATGCTACTAATAAAACATTAGTGTACACTTCTTCTGATGATACGATTGCTTCTGTAAAAGAAGATGGAACCGTAAGTGGTCTGAAACTTGGAACAGCAGATATCACCGTAAAAGCAATGGATACCGGCAAGGAAAAGACCGTAAAGGTAACAGTAAAAGAAGCAGAGAAAGAGCCAGCAAACCCAACAAACCCAGCAAAACCTTCACAGCCTGCAACTAAGAAGGAAAATCCGACAGTTGCAACGGTTAAGAAGGGAACAAAACTTACAGTAGGAACCAATATTTTTGTTGTAACAAACGTAAAAGCAAAAACAGTTTCTTATAAAGGAACTAAAAATAAAAAGGCAGCAAAGATTACAATTCCGGCAACAGTAAAATCAGGCAATCAGGTATACAAAGTAACTGCTATCGCAGATAATGCATTTAAAAATAATAAGAGAATAAAAACAGTAGTAGTTGGAAAGAATGTTAGAACAATTGGAAAGAAAGCATTCTATGGATGTAAGAATTTAAAGAAGATTACTGTACAGAGTAGTATTATCAAAAAGGTAGGGGCAAAAGCATTTAAGGGCATTAATAAAAAAGCAGTCATTAAAGTCCCTTCTAAAAAATACAAAGCTTATAAAAAAGTATTTAAAGGAAAAGGTCAGACAAAAACAGTTACAATTAAAAAGTAAATATCAGATGATATGAGGAGTAGGGACTGCTTAGATGGGCAGTTCCTGTTCTGTAATAGGGTACTATAGTGATAACTGAAAGGTAATTGCAGTACTTTATAAAGTGAGAGGTGAGACCGAATGCAGAAAAACAAAAAATATTTGCTGACAATGCTGACATTTGTATTTGTGATAGCATGTACATTCTTTTTTCAAAAGGATGTAAAAGCAGCAGAAAAAACAGGTACCGTTACATTTTCAATCGAACGTTTTACGATTGGACAGGGGTATTTAATAGAGCCATGTCAGGTAGATATTTATGACACAGATAATATTGCATCTGTAGTGGACAGAGTACTTACGCAAGAAGGTTATGGTTACGAAAACAAGGGAAAGATAGAAGATAGTTTTTATCTTGAACAGATTTATTATGCAGATACCGGAAGATTGAAGATTCCTTCTATAATTTCTAACGGACAGCTCAAACCAATAAAAAATGCAAATAATCAAATTATAGCAATTCCTACAAATACAAAAAATGATGGTAATCCGTATGGCGATGAAAAGGGACATTATGCATTAGGAGAATTCGCGTATTGTAATATGTCCGGTTGGATGTATACGGTAAACAATGTATTTCCGACAGGAATGTCCTTAGTAAAACCAAAAGATGGAGACATCATTCGTTTGCAGTTTACGCTTTACGGTTATGGAAGAGACCTCGGAGAAAAACCTGCAGATGAAGAAGATAACAATTATTTGAAATTACCAGATAGGGATGCGATTACAAAACGACTTGCAGTAATGCTAAAGTATAAAGCAAGCTGTGACGAACATGGTTATAAACAGGCTTATCAGAAAGCATATAATGCAGTGATTGACTGGAATACAACAGAAAAGAAAATGAAAGAAGTATTTTCTGCACTTCCGTCAGAGAAAGAAATTCTTCAGTGGGGAACAGAATATAACGCAAAATTTGCTGAAAGTGTGACAAAAACCATTAACGCTATCGGTACAGTAGATTTATCTAAAGAATCTCAGATAGCAGAGGCAAGAAAGTCTTATAATGCGTTAACCAGTGAACAAAAGGAACTTATTTCTGCAGATACATTAAAAGTATTAACTGATGCTGAGAAGAAAATTGTCAGTCTGAAAGCTGAAAAGAAAACCCAGGATGAGGCAAAGAAAAAGGCAGAAGCCGCGAAAAAGAAAGCAGCCGAAGAAGCCGCGAAAAAGAAAGCTCAGCAGGAAGCTCTGAAAAAGAAATACACCCCATCTAAAACATCTATAAAATCCATTAAGAAGCTGAAAAAGAATCAGGCGAAGCTTACGTGGAAGAAAGTAAAAAATGCAACTGGCTACGAAGTATACCAGTCCATGAAGAAAAACAGCGGCTATAAGAAAGTGAAGACAATTACCAAAAATAAGACAGTGACTTATAAAGCCGGAAAGCTAAAGAAAAAGAAAACTTATTACTTTAAGATTCGTACTTATCGTAAAGCAGGAGGAACAACTTATTACGGTAATTACTCAAATGTAAAGAAAATGAAGGTGAAATAATTGTAGGACAATTTCACCCGCTTAATTTCCTAAAATGAAGCAAATACACCCGTCTGGTTGGCATATTTTTTTAAAAGTCTATGTTATAATATGTACATGGCTTGCTTCTCAGGCTCACTTAGGGAACTCTCCTTATTTTCATTCTGAATTGCCAGCCATTTGATTTTAGAATGAAAACAAATATCTGGGCTAGAGAATGTAACAGTTTTATAAAAGTATTTGGCCTGTGCACATAATGCATGGGCCTTTCTTTTCTACGGAAAACTCTCAATTTCTCTTGGATATTTTGTAAAATGAGTGAAGGAGAGGGTAGAATGAACAAGATGTATCAAAGGTTAAAAAGGAAATGTATATCGCTTGTACTTTTTGCTCTGCTTGTGGCATTTATAGTTCCATACTATGCATATGCGGCAGATAATGGGGCAGAACCGGCTGCGGCCGCTTCTGCCGCAGAGAGTACAGGCGATTTTTCTATGTCAGAAAGTGAGACATCGGAAAGCGAGACATCAAAAAGGGAGGAGACGGAGTCTTCGGAAGAGGAGGAGCAGCAGACCAGGGAAGATGCAGATGCATCAACAAGTACAGAGGCAGATGTACAGGAAAGTACACAAGAGCAGACATTAACAAAAAAAGAGAGAAAGATTGTCCGTAAGAATTTGCAGCTTGGAAGAAGTTATGGTTTTTATGCCTGGGGTGCAGAGGAAGATGCGGCACAGGGACAGTCTGATGAATCAGGAGTGGCAGTGCAGACGGAAGCAGAGGCGGAAGTCTTAAGCCCGGATATTGATACGGTTTTATCTAAGGTAAGAAGCTATATCTTAAGTAAAGATACGAAGCCGGATTACAGTAGTATATGGAATGTTATTGGTTTAAAAAGGAGTGGGCTGTATGTGCCGGAATCTTATATAAATCTTTTTTACAGCAATGTGATCGCATACTGTGAGAGCAAGGACTGGCAGATTACAAGAGCAAAGTATTCGGATTATTCAAAGCTTATTCTTGCATTAACAGCGATTGGTGTTGATGCAAGAGATGTGATGGGACATAACCTGTTAGCGTATCTGTCAGATTATGAGAATGTAAGCAGACAGGGGAATAACGGCACGATCTGGGCGTTGATCGCATTAAAGAGTAATCCGGCATATGAGATTCCAGAAGACCCTTCTGCAAAACAGCAGAATTCTGAGGAACTGATGGTACAAAAGATTGTAGAAATGCAGTGTGCCGATGGCGGCTGGACATTGATGGGAGACACCGGAGATTCTGATATGACGGGAATGGCGATGCAGGCACTGGCCTCTTATTATAATAAAGATGGATATGAGTATGTTACAGCGGCAATTGACAAGGGACTTGCATGGATAGAAAAGAATCAGCTTTCCAGTGGTGGTTTTGGCACGATGGATACAGAAACTTCGGAAAGTGTGGCACAGATTATCACAGCTCTTTGTGGCGTGGGAATAGATTGTGGGGAAGATGTCCGTTTTATTAAGAATGGGAAATGGCCGATGACAGGATTATTCCAGTATTATATGCCAGAAGGCGGATTTATGCATGTAGCTGCTGGTGCCGGGAATAATGGTGGCGGTGCCGGTGGCATTATCGATGGAATGGCAACGGAACAGGGATTGTATGCAACAGTTGCTTACCGTAGATTTTTGGATGGAGAGACATTTCTTTATGATATGAGTGATGTGGCTATTTCGGCAGGAACGAAGCCGGTAGTCAGTCCGACGATTGATACGGGGAGTAATAGTGGAGGAAATTCTTCTTCAACGACAGCAAGAAAGACAGAAACAAAACCGGCAGCTTCTAAAGTAAAGGTAATAAAAGTGGGATTAAATTATAGTACGATCTATCTTACAAAAGGAAAGAGTAAGACGTTAAAAGCGACGGTTTCTCCGTCAAATGCCACGAATAAGTCAGTGAAATGGTCTTCTTCTAATAAAAAGATTGCAGCGGTAAATGCAAAGGGAAAGGTGACAGGAAAGAAAGCAGGGACTGTGACGATTACAGTAAAGGCGACGGATGGAAGCGGAAAGAAGGCAGTCTGCAAGGTTGTCGTAACAGCTCCGGAAACAACAGATAAAAAGACTACAATAGCATCAACGGCGGCAACAAGCCAGACAAGGCAGATCACGACACCGGCAGCTTCAAGTACAGGAAGTTCCCGTACTTCTGTTCCTGCCACATCGGGAACGACGAAGAAGCTTTCTTCAGGAAGCGGTGAAACTACTACCGCAAAGAAAAAGAATACTGCAGCAGAAGCAACAACGGGTGGCTGGAGTTTTAGTGGAGATAATTATGTGCCGGAAACGAACAGTGCAGAAAGCGAGACAGATACAGTACAGGAAGATACAGGGATGTCTGATGAGGGTGATCGTTCTAAAGCAGATGGAATCCGTTCGGTGGCATTACCTGTAGCCGGAGGTGCTGCGGGACTTGTGGCAGTGGAAGCGTTGGGATTTGTTTTATATAAAAAGCGTCGTGGTATTGCAGGATTATTAAAGAAAGTGATGAAAGGTGGAAAAGCAGAGTAGAGACTTTTGCAGAGTACAGAAAAAGAAAAAGGAAGGTGTTACTATGAAAAGAAAAAGAGGACTGGTACATGTTATTCTGGCATTACTTATGAGTATGCTGCTGATTGTTTCAACGGGCTGTGGAAAGTCTGGGAGTGGAGACAGTTCTTCGGATAAAAAGACGGATAAGACAGAGACACTTGCAGATGTGAATACCATTCCGGAAGATGGGGTTATTACAAAGGAACAGTTTAAGACGGTTGCCGGAGAAAATAAAAAGGTACAGTTTAAGGGAACAACAGATGATGGAATTACATACATCTGGACGTATGACTGTTCAAAGATTCAGAATCCGGCAGATCAGAATTTAAAGATTGATTTTTCAGAGAAAGATCTTGATGATTTAAAGAAGCAGGCAAACAATGCCAATGATGCACTGAAGATGACAATGTACGGGAAAGGGCTGATCTGTGTACCGGATCTTGAGGTACAGCTTCCGGAAGCGTGGCAGTCCAATTCTGCATATCTTGTAAAAGAGCAGTCTGGAAAGCTTGCAAGGATGAGCGATGTTGCGGTAACAGCACAGGCAGAAGAGGATTCTTCCAAGAAAAAGGATACATCTGCATCACAGAAGGATTCGTCTGATAAGGTGAAGGAAGCAACGACTGCTGCCAAAAAGGATACAAAGCCACAGAAAGGAACCACTTCTTTAAAAATGAGCGTAACTTCTCTGGACGGAGATTGTTATATTATCGGAGGTATTACAGAACAGCAGAATAAAGGTGCGGCATCGGCGAATAAGGCGGAAAACGGAACAACGAACAGTGAATTGGAAGGAAGTGGTGAATCGGAGAATTCAGGAGAGAATTCTTATAACGAAGAAGGAGGTTCAGGAAGCGCTTCTTCTTCTGGTTCTTCCGGCAAGCAGGATGTTGCAAACGATGAAGAAGTTTCAGGTTCTTCCCATACGTGTACGATTTCGATTAGCTGCGCGACGATTCTTAATAACATGAGTGATTTAAAAAGTGGCAAGGAAGAATTTGTTCCTTCTGATGGATGGATTCTGGCAGCTTCCGAGGTAGAATTTACGGAAGGAGAGTCTGTACATGACGTATTACAGCGTGTATGTAAGGATGCAGGAATCCAGATGGAGTCTTCTTTTACGCCGGCTTATAATTCAGCTTATGTGGAAGGAATTAATAATCTGTATGAATTCGACTGCGGACAGCTTTCCGGATGGATGTATAACGTAAATGGCTGGTTTCCTAACTACGGATGCAGTAAGTATACGGTACAGGACGGCGATGTGATCAACTGGGTTTATACATGTAATCTTGGTAAGGATGTTGGAGATAATTCGATGTATTAAGGATGTATGAAATAGAGATTTGATATAATAAAGATTTAATATAATAGAAATTTGATGTAATGGAGATTTGATTTAGATGAAAGATACATTTTCGACATATCATCCTGTTTTAAATATGCTGTATTTTTGCGGGACGATCGGGGTGACGATGTTTGTCGTTCACCCTGTGATTCTGGCAATTTCATTTATATGCGCTGTTGCGTATTCCGTTGTTTTAAAAGGATGGAAAAAAACAGTAAAGTTTAATCTGCTCTTCTCATTACCGATGATGATCATTGTTGCCCTGATCAATCCGATGTTCAATCATTATGGAGTAACGATTATAGGATATCTTCATAATGGAAATCCGTTTACATTAGAAAGTTGTGTGTACGGTCTTGTGATGGCAGTGATGCTGGTATGTACTCTTGTATGGTTTTCCTGCTACACAGTTGTTATGACATCAGATAAGTTTATTTATCTTTTTGGAAGGATTATCCCGGCACTTTCTTTAGTACTTTCCATGTGCCTTCGCTTTGTACCGAAGTTTATCAAAGAAGCATCTGTTATTTCTGATGGGCAAAAGTGTGTTGGGCGAAGTGTAGAGAATGGGAGCCTTATTAAGAGAGCAAAGCATGGAATTACAATTTTTTCGATTCTGGTTACCTGGTCTTTGGAGAATGCGATTGAAACATCGGATTCAATGAAGTGCCGGGGATATGGAGAGAAGGGTAGAACCGCCTTTTCCTTATATCATTTCGATAAAAGGGATTTTTTGTGCCTTATTTTTATGATCATTACATTCGGAGCAGCGATGTGGGGCTTTTCAAAGGGGTATGCATTTTGTTCTTATAATCCTCGGATCGTTGTAAAGGGAGTACCCTTTACAGCAGGCAGCCTGCTTGTCTTTGCCGCTTTTTTATTGTTTAGTATCATGCCAGCAGCGATGGAGATTTTAGACCGAAGGATGTGGAAGGCGAGAAGAGGACAGGTAGAAAGTGCAGCACCGGCTGGGTACCGTTTGTGGGAAGTTGAATAGCCGTATATACAGGAGATAAAAAGCAAGTTTGGAGGTGCAGGGTGACAGCGAATGGTTTGTCAGAAAAGAAAAATAGTATATTAGAAATCAATGATTTGTGTTTTGCTTATCCAGAAGAAAAAAAGAGGGCGCTAAATCATGTTTCTTTGCATGTGGAGGACGGGGAATTCCTCGTTCTTTGCGGAAAGAGTGGATGTGGAAAGAGTACACTTCTGACACATTTAAAGACTCCCCTAACTCCGCATGGAAAGCGAAAAGGAGAGATTCTTTTTCAGGGAGTACCAATCGGGGAGATGAGTAACCGGGAGCAGAGTCAGAGGATTGGCTATGTATTACAGAATCCGGATAATCAGATCGTGACAGATAAAGTGTGGCATGAGCTGGCATTTGGTTTGGAAAGTCTTGGATACAGTAACGCAGATATTCGTATCCGGGTAGCGGAAATGGCAAGCTATTTTGGGATTCAGGACTGGTTTTATAAAAATGTATCGGAACTTTCCGGAGGACAGAAACAGCTTTTGAATCTGGCATCTATCATGGCCATGCATCCGGATATGCTGATTCTTGATGAGCCGACCTCTCAGCTTGATCCGATTGCAGCTTCTGATTTTTTGGAAACAGTAAAGAAGATTAATCGTGATCTTGGAACGACAATTATTCTTACGGAACATCGTTTAGAGGAAGTATTTCCTTCTGCTGACAGGGTAGTGGTCATGGATGAAGGGCAGATTTTATGCGTTGGCACACCGCCGGAAATCGGAGAAGAATTAAAGAAGCGCAATCATGAGATGTTTTTAGCTATGCCAGTACCGATGCAGGTTTATGCCAAAGTAGAGTCAGAGCAGCCCTGCCCGATTACTGTTCGTGACGGGCGAAAGTGGCTGGACATAGTTTGTAAGAAAAAAGGCATTTCACCAGCAAATGCATCTTCTTCATATAGAAAAGAGAGTGATTCCCAAAAAGGAAAATCTTCTTTTGCTAAGATTACAGAAAAGATTACAGAAAAGTTTACAGAGAAAAAAGAAGATATCATCTTAGCGTGTGATGATCTGTGGTTCCGCTATGATAAAGAACTGCCGGATGTCGTAAAGGGACTAAGCTTTTCCTTAAAAAGAGGAGAATTCTTTGCATTGCTTGGAGGAAATGGAACCGGGAAGTCAACAACACTTTCACTTTTGAGCCGTTTGAGAAAGCCATATCGTGGAAAAGTACTTTTAGAAGGTAAGGATATCCGTCGTTACAGCGATAAAGAACTGTTCCGCAATTTTCTTGGAGTACTGCCGCAAAACCCGCAGTCCCTTTTTGTAAAGAAAAGTGTGGAATTAGAACTGTTTGAAATGGTAGGCGGTGTAAAAGAGAAAAAGGATGAAGAATATCAGCTTGCCATGGATAAAAAGGATGCGGTGGAAGGAATCATTAAAGTAACACATTTGGAAGAATTACTGCATCGTCATCCGTATGACTTAAGCGGGGGAGAGCAGCAGAGGCTTGCCTTGGCTAAGATTTTGTTATTGCGGCCAAAGCTTTTGTTGATGGATGAACCGACCAAAGGACTTGATAGCTATTTTAAAAAAGAATTTGCCGGAATACTGGCATTACTCAAAGAGCAGGGCGTAACTGTTTTTATGATTTCTCATGATATTGAGTTCTGCGCTTCTTATGCAGACCGATGTGGTTTATTTTTTGATGGAAATATTGTGGCATGTGGAACTCCGGGAGAATTCTTTGCCGGAAATAATTTTTATACAACAGCGGCAAACCGAATGGCTAGAAGGTATTTTCCCATGGCGGTTACCGGGGAGGACGTTGTGGAATGTCTTAAAAAAGGAGTGTGAACAATGGCAGACTGGAAATCAAGTCAGGAGTTCCTGAAAGAATTTTACGCTTCTCCGATCGTGAATGAAGATACGATTCCTGCAAAGATAAAGCGTATCTTTTTACCAAAAAGCAGGAAAGTTTCTGCTTTAAAAGAATTAGCAGGAGATTTGTCAGGAGAAGGCAGGGTGGGAGATGTCATTTTAGATAATGATATGTTTGAGATGGATACCGAAATCTGGAAAAAGCAGGAAAAACGCAGGCTTTCTGTTCGTACCAGAGTAAGTCTGTTTCTCTTGCTTGTAGCGATTCCCCTCACAATTGCTGTCGGATTTTATGTTATGGATGTTGCCGCTGTTGGCACAGTATTTGAAAAGATTTTTGGTCCAAGAAAGTATTATTTTATTAGCCTGGTAATCATTATATACTCGTTATTACCGTTTTTTATGGTATTTGAGGGACGAAAACCTCAGGTGAGAGAGCTAGTTGTTCTTGCAACAATGGTCGCACTGGCAACCGCCGGCCGGGCAGCATTTTTTATGATACCGAGCTTTAAGCCGATTATAGCAATCGTGATCATCAGTGCAATCGCATTTGGTGGCGAGGCAGGATTCTTAGTTGGTGCCATGACGATGGTAGTCAGCAACTTCTTATTTGGGCAGGGACCATGGACCCCATGGCAGATGTTTGCGATGGGTTTTATCGGATTTTTGTCAGGAATCCTCTACCGGATAGGACTGCTTCCGACCAAACGGTTCAGCCTTTGTATATATGGATTCCTTGTGACGGTGTTCATTTATGGAGGAATCATGAATCCAGCGGCTCTCTTTATGAGTGTGTATGATTTTACATGGGAAGGACTGCTTGCAATCTATATTTCAGGTATTCCGGTAGATCTTGTTCATGCCAGTTCTACATTTATCTTTCTGTGGATTGGAGCAAAGCCATTGTTGGAAAAGCTGCAGCGGATAAAAATAAAATATGATCTGATGAGATGAATAGCCGGGGCATTCTTGAATTTCAGAAAGATTGCCAGAATGATGGGGCATTTTTGAAATAAGTATAGATGATAAGTATAGATAAAATGTATTCTTAGAAAGATTCTGAGAGTATACGAGATTGAAGGGGAAAACTATGCAAAAAATACCAGAATGTCGTTCCATGAATTTTTCAATTTATGAAGGGATGCTAAATCGTTATAAAGATAGTGAAGATATTAGAAAGTCTTATGAGTCACGAGGATTAAATGGACTGGAAGTGATTCGGGCAGGCGAGCCAGATGAAGGAAAGATTCTGCCGGATATGGTAAACGGAGTACACCTGTACTTCCATATTTTCTGGATGGACTGGTGGAAGGGTGATTATGAACGTCTGGACAAGGAATTTGATTCAAGAGAACAGTGGCTGGAATACTTTGGCGGAACGGATAGAGAGTCTTATTTGAACAGTTTACGAGATGACCTTGCCTATGCTGAACAAGTCGGAGCAAAATATGTAGTTTTCCATGTTTCAGAAGTGACACTCCGGGAGAGCTATATTTATAAATACCGCTATACAGATAAAGAAGTGATTGATGCAAGCTTAGAAGTCATCAATACCCTCCTTGATGAAAAAGAATATCCATTCGACTTTCTTGTAGAGAATCTCTGGTGGAGCGGTCTTACCTTGAAAAATGTCCGCCTTACCCGCCGGCTTATAGAAGGAATGCATACACAAAAAAAGGGAATCATGCTCGATACCGGGCATTATATGAATACAACAACACAGCTAAAGACTCCGGAAGATGCCGTAGCATATCTGAATAAAATGATAGACAAATACGAAAAAGCACAGATGCTCCACTGGTTCAAAGGAATGCACCTGCAGCTGTCACTTGGAGGGGATTATGTAAGAAAGCAGCGAAAAGAATGGAGAAAACATCCGATAGACTTTGATAAGATTCCATTTTATGAACTATTTCGCCTTGCATATGACCATGCCTGTCATATTGATTTGCATCAGCCTTTTATCGGAGAAGGTGTTCGGGAATTTGTAGAGCGCGTAGCACCAAAGTATGTCACACTGGAATATCAGCAAAACAGCCGGGAAGAATATGAACAATTCGTAGAAGCCCAAAGTAAAATTTTGAAATGGATTACGATTCATTAGGGGAAAACAGACGAAAAAAGAAACCATACCATATCCCATCTGCTCTGTAGTCGCTATGTTTAAGATGCTCATTCGCATCTTAAACACGCTCCGAAGCCGCATCTGGAATATGGTATGGTTTCTTTTTATTTTCGTCTGTCTCCTTCTAAATGAATGAAATAGTAAATATATTTTGATTATATGGAGGGAGAGGAGTATAATGGAATTAGTTTGATTTTTTGGGAAGGTAACGGTTTTTTATCATGTATGCAATTTCTTATTTGGAACTTAATATCTGCTGTTTGATTATTATGATGTTAATATTACACAAACAGGTGCGGGGATTAGATAAGCGTCTGACTTCACAGACATTTACGGAGTTGATTGTATCTGCGATGGTATATATTTTTTTGGATATGATATATGGGCTGCAGCAGAATGCAGTGATTCATTTGCCGGTTACAGTGAGTAAGATTGTAAATGTAATGATGTTTGTTTCGTTATATTCGTTAACGCATCTTGTGTTTGCGTTTATGGAATGTGAACTTGGAAGAACATGGGTGGAAGATTCTAAAAAAAGACAGCTTAGTCTCATTCCGGCTCTGATTTTAACAATTATGACAATCTGTTCACTAAAGTGGCATTTTTTCTTTTATGTTGATGCGGAGGGTATTTTTCAAAGAGGAGCTTTTTATGGTGTGATTATACCATTTGTTTATATTTATATTTTTTTGGTGACACTTCGCATTTTTACAATGTTTCCTCAAAAGAAGTATTATGCACTTCGTGGAAAGCTGGAGATGATATTTGGAATGGTCGTATTTCCGGTTATTGCAGGTATTTTGCAAATGTTTTTCACAGAGATTTCTATTATTTGTTTTGGACTGACACTCGGAATTATTCAGGTATTTACGGCATTTCTTACAAATAGAATTACAATGGATGAATTAACGCAGATTAATAATCGAACAAAGCTGATGCAGTATTTGGAAGGATATATGGAAAGACATACAGAAGGGGAAGAAACAGATTTACATTTTTTGATGATTGATCTTGATGATTTTAAACGGATTAATGATACATATGGTCATGTTGAAGGAGACAGGGCATTGATAAGGATAGCAGGGGTTTTGAAAAAAACACTGGCAGGACAAGCAGGTATTCTTGCAAGATATGGCGGAGATGAATTCTGTATTGCCGGAGAGATGCTTCGGGAAGAGGCGGAGCATCTGATTAAGAACTTATATGAAAATCTGGAGAAAGCGAATAAACAGGCGGCCTGTCCATATGATATAGGAATGTCCGTTGGCTGTGCACAGTTTACAAAAGAAGTCAGAACTATTCCAGACCTTGTGAGTAGTGCAGACGAGGATATGTATTTACGAAAAGAACAAAAACGTACTAACTTGTAGATTTGATGTAGACGAAAAAAGAAAACATACCATATCCCATCTGCTCTGTAGTCGCTGTGTTTAAGATGCTCATCCGCATC
>OKSA01001348.1_pt1 | contig 22656 bp, 19 predicted proteins | sample 1601181 | NCBI WGS metagenome assembly OKSA01 (sample SAMEA3541538, study PRJEB24748) | human gut metagenome | biome: human gut; feature: human-associated habitat; material: faeces | place: China | collected 2012
TCCCAGATGCGGCTTCGGAGCGTGTTTAAGATGCGGATAAGCATCTTAAACACAGTGACTACAGAGCAGATGGGATATGGTATTATTTCTTTTTTCGTCTGTTTCCTAATGAATTAAATAGTAAATTTATTTTATTTTGATTTTTACAGTATGTTTTTTCCCGCTTCCATCCGTCGCCATTGCTGTAATTTTTACAGTTTTCCCTTTGGCTGATTTTTTCGTTGTTACGATTCCTTTGGCATTTACGGTGGCATATTTTGCATTACCTGATGTCCAGAGAAGTTTTGTATTTGCTTTCTTTGTGGCAGTTACTTTGGCTTTTAGTTTTAGCTTCTTTCCTGCTTTTATTGGCTTACTCCCCGTAATCTTAACTTTCTTTACAATGCCTTTCATAGATGTAATCTTCCAGGAAGCATATTTTTTACTGCCATCTTTTGCTGTTGCTGTAATCGTTACTTTTTTACCACCTGTTTTCTTTTTCAGGGTGACTATACCACTTTGGGTTACCGTTGCAACTTTTGGGTTGCTGGACTTCCAGATTAGCTTTTTATTGGATGCATTATTTGGTAAAACTGTCGCTTTTAAAGTAAGCTTTTTGCCTGCGGCAATTTTTTGGGAAATACCGGAGAGACGAATAGAAGATACTAACCTTCTATTACTATTTGTGTCTATATTCGGTTTTGTATTCTGGCTGCCGCCTGAATACAAAATATCTCCACTGAAGTTATAATTGTAAAACATTCTTCCGGTAGGTACTATCTCATACTTATCCAGAATGGACATTGGCTGGTTTTGTTCTCCTTCTACTGGAATTGCATAATTTTTATTATCTTTCTTTTTAATTTTATAAATAGAACATACTTCTTCATTTTTTTGCTGATCATAATCAAAGTATGCTACATAATCCGACACTGTACCTGAAGATGTCTTTTTATTTAGCATCATCAAGCTGTATGATGTTACAGATGTTGTATACGCTTTTATTTTCTGTGCGTTTGTGTTTATAGTAAAATTGCTCGACCAGAAATAATTTCCATTTTCATCCTGCATAGAAGCAAGCCAAATTTCAGGGAAAACTTCCTGTATTTTATAAATATTATAGTATGGTTCATCGTCACTGCTTCCTGCTTGTCGTAAAGCCCCATATATCCCTGTTACAGAATCGTCTTTTGGCGTACATGGAATAAAGTCTGCCAGCTCATAGACTGCCGCAGTCATCCGTTTTGCTTCTTTTTGTGATGTTTTCTGTACTTTTTGGTTTAATGTATCATTTCCTTCAAATACAATGCCATCTTTTGCTACGGCAGAATAAGAAACAACTATAGAAGAAGGAAATTTATTATCACGATACACTTTTAAAGTAACCCCTTGTTTTACTTTAAACTGTGCGTTTGCCTCTTCTGCCATTAAAAAAATCGGTTCCCCCTGTACTCTGTTTTTATTAATCTCTAAGGACCCATTTCCTTCTAATGTAAGGCTTCCGCCATAAGAGTAACCCCATACAGCAATTCCCTGTATCTGATTATTTCCCACTACCTTTACTTTAAAATCATCCCCCATTTCATTTGCCACAATTTTCTTTTCAGCTTCCTGATATCCGTTTAAAGTAAGAGTATTTGTTTTTTTATCATAGCTGATGTTTTTAATTGTGCTGATAGTCACTGATTTATTGGCGTTATAAAGCTGTTTAGGATTTGCACTTCCATCATCAATCACTATATACGCACTACTCCAATCCTGCTCATTTGGTCCGTTTGCTGCTTCGACCGAACTTCCCAGCATCACAAATGACATTAAAAACGCAAAACAAAGTGCCATTATCTTTTTCCATCTTCTCATCATAATCCCTCCTCATATCGTTTGCTATGTTGTTTTTTGATAATTACATTATACAAAATTCCACTCTATATTTTCTGATTCTTTCCAGTCAGTCATTGCCAAAACGGAAATCATACTTTATGGGTTTTTTGTCTGCTGCTTTTACGATATAATAGAATTAAATGAAACCTTTCAAGATTACAAAATCTACCACATAAAGCCTGGTACATAATCTTCGATTCATTTAAACTTTTAATTTAGGAGAAGGTAAGATGACCGATTTTAAAGATATTTTAATAAAATATATGGAAGAACTGGATTGTTCCTCAAAGGAGCTTGCAGATAGTTCCGGACTTTCTGCCGCAACGATCAGCCGCTATCGTTCCGGAGAGCGAATACCCGATGTAAAAAGCGATAATTTAAAACAGCTAATTTACGGCATTCTTAAACTTGCCCAAAAAAGAAATATTTCTTCTATTAACGATGTAACACTACATTCTGATTTTCTGCATTCTTTACCAGGTGCACCGGCTGATTTTTCTATTTTGCAGGCAAACGTGAATACTTTATTTACTGTGCTGTCAATAAGCACTTCAGAGCTTGCTAAGTTTTTAAATTACGATGCCTCTTATATTTCTCGTATAAAAAGCGGAGAACGACAACCTGCAAATCCAGAACTTTTTCTTGCTAATACTGCATTTTTTATAGTGAAGCGATATAATAAAGAAACAGAGCTTTCTATATTAGCGAATTTATTGGATTGTTCTTTGGAAGATTTACGAGAGGAACAAATGTATTTATCTCTTTTAAAACACTGGCTTCAAACAAAGCATACGAATACAAACAAAGAACAGCAATCTTTATCCCATTTTCTGCAAAAATTGGATGAATTCAATTTAGATGACTATATTCGTGTTATTCATTTTAATGAATTAAAAGTCCCAACGGCACCTTTTCAGTTTCCCGGTTCTAAAAATTATTTTGGATTAAAAGAGATGATGAATAGTGAACTCGATTTTTTAAAAGCAACGGTTCTTTCTAAATCACAGGAAGATGTTATTATGTATAGTGATATGCCTATTGAAGAGATGGCGAAAGATTTGGAATTTTCTAAAAAGTGGATGTTCGGAATGGCCTGTATGCTAAAGAAAGGATTACATTTGCATCAGATTCACCAAATCGACCGGCCGTTTGCCGAAATGATGCTTGGGCTTGAAAGCTGGATTCCTATGTATATGACAGGTCAGATTTCTCCTTATTATTTAAAGGAAAGCACCGGACATACCTTCATGCATTTATTAAAAGTTTCCGGTGCTGCCGCACTTCAGGGTGAGGCAATTTATGGACATCACACACAGGGACGTTATTATCTTACGAAGCATAAAACTGAAATATCTTATTACAAAGAAATGGCTGAGCTGCTTTTAAAAAAGGCTTCTCCTCTCATGGAAATATTTCGGGAAAACTCCATGATGCCCTATCATGCTTTTTTACGGGCAGATGCAAAGACCAGCGGAAAACGATATCACATTTTATCTGCTTTACCGCTTCAAACTCTAAATTCTTCTTTACTTGAGGACATTTTAAATCAGAATCAGATTAATAAAGAAGATGCTCAGAAAATCAAAGCATATATTGATAAAAAGTCTGCTCAGATTCAGCAAATTCTTTCCCATGATATGATTACGGAAGAATTCCCTATTTTATCCAAAGAAGAATTTAGTAGATTTCCGATTGCGCTTCCATTATCCGATATTTTTTATGAAGAAAACATCTATTATACCTGGGAAATGTATAAGCAGCATTTAGAAAGCACTCTAAATTACGAAAAAACACATCAAAACTATTGTATAAAGCAAAATCAACAATCTGCTTTTCGAAATATTCAGATCAGGATTCACGAAAAAAAATGGGTTCTCGTATCTAAAAACAGAACCCCTGCAATTCATTTTCTCATCCGGCATCCTAAAATGAGAAATGCTTTTGAAAATATGATCATACCAATTGTAGAATTCTAGAAAATAAAAAATATCCTATAGCAGCTAATATCACAGCTACTATAGGATACTTTTTATTTTCTTTCTAAGATTATTTATTATAGAGATTTCTCTTATCGACTACTCGAACCGCTTTTCCTTCGCTTCTTGTAATAGTCTTTGGCTCTAAGATGCTGACATCTACTTTGATTCCAAGCATATTCTTTAAACCATGTACGATTTTCTTTTCTCTAGCTGCGATAGCAACATCTTCCTGTTGCATTTCCGGTGTCATCTCTACCTGAACTTCGATTGTATCGTTATTACCAATACGATCTACTAAAATCTGATAGTTTGCCTGATATCCCTGTTTTAATAAAACAGCTTCAATCTGAGATGGCCATACATTAACACCTTTTACTACCATCATATCATCGCTTCTGCCCATTGGTTTATGCATACGGATATGGGTACGTCCACAGGAACATTTCTTTCTTGTAAGATAACATAAATCTCTTGTGCGGTAACGGAGTAATGGATAGGCTTTCTTTGTAATACAGGTAAATACTAACTCTCCTATTTCTCCTTCTGGAAGAACTTCTCCTGTATCTGGATTAATAATCTCAGGAATGAAGTGATCTTCCTGTATATGCATTCCTTTCTGCTCTTCACATTCAAAGGATACACCCGGACCGGAAATCTCGGTCAATCCATAAATATCATATGCTTTGATACCAAGAGATTCTTCGATATTATGACGCATTTCCTCTGTCCATGGCTCTGCTCCAAAAATACCTGCCTTTAACTTGATATTCTCTCTATGTCCGCCTTCATTAATTGATTCTCCAAGGCTTGCAGCATAAGAAGGAGTACAGCAAAGAATGGTAGATCCTAAATCTTCCATAAACTGAATTTGTCTTTCTGTATTACCTGAAGACATTGGAAGTGTCATACAGCCCACTCGATGAGAGCCTCCATGCAGACCTGCTCCGCCGGTAAAGAGTCCATAACCGTAGGCTACATGGCATACATCATCTTTTGTTCCACCAGCTGCCATGATTGCACGCGCACAGCAATCCTCCCAAATATTAATATCTTCCTGTGTATAGAAAGCAACTACTCGACGACCTGTTGTACCACTTGTAGACTGCATTCTCACACATTCAGATAATGGTACCCCAAGAAAACCGTATGGATACTGATCTCTCAAATCATCTTTAGTAACGAAAGGAAGTTTATGAAGATCTTCGATTCCTTTTATATCTTCTGGTTCTACTCCTGCTTCTTTCATTTTATTGCGATAAAATTCTACATGATCATATACATACTTTACCTGCTTTACAAGTCTTTCACTCTGTAAAGCCTGCAGTTTCTCTACCGGCATCGTTTCAATCTCTGGTTGATAATAATTTCCCATTCTTCTCTTTCTCCTGTTGTCACTTAATTTATAATGATTTCATTTTCTTCTATTCTTCGCCTCTTCCAAGTGCAAATGCCTTGTGATTGAGTTCAACAAACTTTGCCGGAACACATTCCTCGATTGCTTTCTGCCACTTTTCTACTGGAATATCAAAGTATTTAGACAGTCTGCCCATTAAAACAATATTTACTGCTTTTGATGAACCTGCTTCTTCTGCTAAGGACAGACAATCCATCGCATCTACTTTAATTCCTAAAGCTTCCATCTTTTCGATAAGATTTTCAGGGTACTGTGCCGCACCGGTAATAACTGGCATTGGATCAATTTCCTGTGTATTTACAACAATTCTTCCCTCTGGTCTCAAATATTCTACATAACGGGCAGCCTCTAACTTTTCAAAAGAAACAATGAAATCTGCCTCTCCTTTATCAATAATCGGAGAATATACTTTATCTCCAAATCTTACATATGTAACAACGCTTCCACCTCTCTGGCTCATTCCATGAACTTCAGAAACCTTTACGTCATAACCTTCTGATAAAAGCAAATGTCCTAATAACTTGCTGGCAAGAAGGGAACCCTGTCCTCCTACACCGACAATCATAATATTCTTTGTCATTTCGCCTGTCCTCCTATGCCTGTAATGCATCAAACTTGCATAACTGCTGGCATACGCCGCAGCCTACACATAATGTTGTATCGATGACTGCTTTCTTATCCTTTATACTGATAGCAGGGCAGCCAAGTCGCATACATGATTTACATCCTACGCAGTTTTCTTTTTCAACCTTTAATGGTGGATTATGTTTTACATATTTTAAGAGCGCACAAGGACGACGGCTAATAATTACAGATGGTTCTTCTGCAGCTAATTCTTCTTTGATCACTGTGTCACAAGCAGCAAGATCATATGGATCTACCACGCGAACCCTGTTAAATCCCATGGAACGACACAGACTTTCTAAATCAATCTTTCCTGCTGGATCTCCTTTAATATTGTAACCTGTTGTCGGATTCTGCTGATGACCTGTCATTCCGGTAATAGAGTTATCAAGAATAATTACAGTGGAATTACTCTGATTATAAGCAATATTAGCAAGTCCTGTCATTCCGGAATGCATAAATGTAGAATCTCCGATAACGGCTACAGTCTTTCCTTCACTTTCTTTGCCAAGTGCTTTGTTAAAACCATGAATAGAACTGATCGAAGCACCCATACAAAGAGTCATTTCCATCGCACTAAGCGGTGCAACAGCTCCAAGTGTGTAACATCCAATATCACCGAGAACTGTACATTTATTCTTGGACAATGTATAGAACAGCCCTCTGTGTGGACAGCCTGCACACATAACCGGCGGTCTTCCCGGAAGAGTTTCGCCAAGTTCTTTATGTGCCGGAATCTCTACTCCTAACTTCTCAGCAATCAGATTCTGTGAGAACTCCCCTTCCATTGGAAGAGTATCTTTTCCTGTAACAGTCAGTCCAAGTTCTTTACAGTGATTCTCTAAAATCGGATCCAATTCTTCAATAATCGCAAGTTTTTCTACCTTTGCTGCAAAATCTAAAATAAGCTGATCCGGTAATGGATTTACAAGACCAATCTTTAAAATACTTGCCTGTTCTCCAAATACTTCTTTTGCATACTGATAACATGTGGAAGAAGTAATAATTCCAAGCTTGGTATCAGCCATCTCCACACGATTAAAATCACAATGATTTCCGTATTCGATGAGTTTTCTTGTTCTCTCTTCTACAACTGGATGACGGCGAATTGCATTACCTGGCATCATAACGTATTTTGCGATATTCTTCTCATAAGGAATTGTTTCTGGTACAACACGTTCACCCGGTTCTACAATACTCTGAGAATGTGCAACACGAGTACACATCTTAATAATAACCGGTGTATCAAACTCTTCAGAAAGCTCAAATGCTTTCTTAGCAAATTCATAAGCTTCCCTGGAATCAGATGGCTCTAACATAGGGATCTTTGATGCGATTGCATGATGTCTTGAATCCTGCTCATTCTGTGAAGAATGCATTCCTGGATCATCTGCAACACAAATAACCATACCACCATTCACACCTGTATAAGAACAGGTAAATAATGGATCGGCAGCTACGTTTAAACCAACGTGCTTCATTCCACAAAAACTTCTCTTTCCAGCAAGAGAAGCACCAAAAGCTACTTCCATCGCTACTTTCTCATTCGGTGCCCACTCACAGTAAATCTCATCATATTTCGCAGCTTCCTCTGTTACTTCTGTACTAGGAGTTCCAGGATAGCTGGATACTACACTACAACCTGCTTCATATAAGCCTCTTGCCAGTGCCTTATTACCTAACATTAATTGTTTCATGGTAAATATCCTTTCTATAATTGTTTATTTGTTCCTTTGTATAAAAAGATACGGCTGTCCTGCACAGCCGCATCTAGCTATATCTGACTTTGTAGCACATTTAAAAATCAGGATTCTTCTGTTCCCTCTTTGTCCTCTTTCTTATCCAGTCTGTCAATTACCTCTCCAAGACAGCCTGTTCCATAATTAAGCATACGATTCACACGACTGATTGTAGCAGAACTTGCGTTTGTCTCACTCATAATCTCCGTATAAACTTTTTCCTTCTTCAACATACTTGCAACTTCAAAACGCTGCTCCATAGACCGAAGCTCAGTCATTGCACAAATGTCTTCAAAAAAATCAAAACATTCTTCTAAACTTTTTAACTCCAGAATAGCTTTATACATGCCTTCTTTACGTTCTTTTGGAATATTTTTTCCCATAAGATGTTCCTTCCTTTACGAATTCAAGAATGCCCCGGCATTCTTGCTGCGAGATGCGCGTCATGCAATGCATGACATACTTCTTCTGCGCATCTCTGCAATCCTGCCGGAGGCTATATCAGATGGGGGGATTGACTCCCCCACTGATACTGATTTGCTGCTCGCCACCTACAGAGGTGGGAGTCATCTCACATCTGATATAATCTTATGATACCATCTTTTTTCGATTTCGTAAATAAAAAGTTTAATGTGTTAAAGAGTTTTTCCTTTAAACAACAAAAACACTATAATAATTCCCTTGATTCATTTTTTATGCTATACTTAATCTATCTTTTTGATAATGAGGTTTATTTATGAATTTAGAACAATATAACAGAATTCACGATTTTTTCATCACACATTCATCGGCTTTTTCTTTACTACTAATGGCTAACCGTTTTTTGACCGCCTGTGGTTTTTTTCTTTACCCGCTGTTATTGTTATTTCTTCTATTAAAAAGAGAACTTCTTATGTTATGTTCTTTTATTTTTATTCCTGCAATTTGTTTTTTAATCGTAACAATTTTTAGAAAAGTTATAAACAAGCAGCGCCCATATGAAAAACTTCCAATTCAGTCACTGATTAAAAAAGAGAAAAAGGGACAGTCTTTCCCAAGCCGCCATGTATTTTCTATTTTTTTAATTGCAACATTATGGTTTTATTTTTGGAAACCAATAGGCATCTTTCTTCTTATTGCTGGCATTTTTCTCGCAATTGTCAGAGTAATTGGAGGCGTACATTTTATAAGCGACGTATGTGCCGGAGCGTTTCTTGGTATCATCGCAGGGTGGATTTCTAACTATATCTTTTTGATTTGCTAAAAAACAGACAAAAAAAGCCTCCGCATGCCTTTCTGGAGAATCCTCAAATCCCTCACAAGCGAAATTGCCTCAAAGGCAGAAAATAAAAAAGACTAATAATAGCAGATGTAACCTCGGAGCAAGTGTTGGATGTAAACGCAAAAGCGAACATTCAACACGCCGCGACTAAAGTCACAGGTGCTATTATTAGTCTTTTTTATTTTCGTCTATTCAGCCAATTATGCTAAACTATTCGTTATCTAAAGCTTTGATGCTTAAGCTGATCTTACGATCATCTTTCTTGAAGTCTACAACTTTAGCTGTAACTTCCTGACCTACTTTTAATACATCAGATGGTTTCTCGATATGTTCTTTAGCGATCTGAGAAACATGAAGTAAAGCATCTACACCTGGCTCTAATTCAACGAATGCACCGAAGTCTGTCATACGAGCAACTTTACCAGTTACTTCGTTACCTACTGCGTATTTTTCGTCAGCGTGAAGCCATGGATTTGTCTCAGGGAACTTTAAGGATAATGCAATCTTCTCACCCTGAATATCTTTAATGAGAACGTTTAATTTCTCACCTACTGTGAAAACTTTCTTAGGATTTTCAACACGTCCCCAGCTCATTTCGGAGATGTGAAGAAGTCCGTCTGCTCCACCTAAATCGATGAATGCACCGAAATCTGTTACGTTCTTTACAGTTCCTTCTACAGTCATACCAGCTTCGATTCTTTCAAACAGTGCTTCCTGTTTTGCTTTCTTCTCTGCTACTAAAAGCTGTTTACGGTCACCGATGATTCTTCTCTTGCGAGGGTTGAACTCAGTGATAACGAACTCGATTTCCTGTCCGTCATATTTCTTTAAGTTCTTCTCATAAGTATCGGATACAAGGCTTGCAGGGATGAATACTCTTGTATCTTCCACTACAACACTTAAACCACCGTCAAGAACCTTAGCTACAGGAGCTTTTAATACTTCATGGTTGTTAAATGCCTCTTCTAATCTCTTGTTACCTTTTTCTGCTTTAAGTCTCTTATATGTTAAGAGAACCTGTCCTTCGCCATCATTCACTTTCAGAACTTTAGCTTCCATCTCGTCACCAACTTTAGCGACTGTTGTTAAATCTAAATTCTGGTCGTTGGAATATTCGTTTCTTGAAATGATACCGTCGGCTTTATATCCAATATTTAAGATGATCTCATCCTCTTTTACATCGATAATAGTACCCTGAACTACCTCTCCATTTCTAATTGTCTTAAAACTTTCTTCCAGCATCTGGTCAAAACTCATTTCTGCCATGCTTTCATGAACCTCCTTGATAATATTATTTGGGGTTGAAGCCCCTGCAGTAATACCGAGCATCCCGATATTAGAAAAATCCTCCATATTCAAATCATTTTTTGTTTGTATATAAAAAGTATTACTACATTCTTTTTTACTTATCTCAAAAAGCTTTTGAGTATTCGAACTGTGTCTGCCACCGATCACTATCATCGCATCAGACTTCTTCGCCAGTTCTCTGGTCTCCGTCTGCCGCTCCTCAGTTGCATTACAAATCGTGTTAAAAACATTTATATCATAACCCTTTTCTGAGATAATTTCAACTAAATCTTGAAACTTATTGTAGTTAAATGTCGTCTGTGACACGATGGATATCTTCGCATCGGCATCTAACTCAACTCCTTCTGCCTGCTCTCGATTCTCAATTACAATCGGATGCGTCTGGCACCAACCCATGATCCCTTCTACTTCGGGATGATGGTTATTGCCTACAATAATGATTACTCTGCCATCCCCACTCTCCCGCTCAACGATCTTATGAATCTTTCTCACGAAAGGGCAGGTCGCATCCACTAAATCAAGACCCGCACTAAGGATCTCCTCATAAATTGCTTTTGACACGCCATGAGAACGAATAATAATCGTTCCTTCTGAAAGAGACTTAAACTCCTTGCTGTCATTAATAACATGAACTCCCTGTCTCTCCAGATCTGCGACAACTTCATCATTGTGAATGATCGGCCCAAATGTATAAACGTTCTTCTTAGAAGACTCTTTATACACCGTATCTACAGCTCGCTTTACTCCAAAACAAAAGCCAGCAGATTTTGCTATGTTAATCTTCATCATTTACTCCGGCAATATTATTTTATTTTTTTAAATTCGGAGATAATCGTATCAATCACCTGTGGAATGGACATATCTGAGGAATCTACCAGTATGGCATCTTCTGCCTTACATAGTGGAGCAATCTCCCTCTCCATATCCTGCTTGTCTCTTGCCATGATATCACTCTTAATCTGCGCAATATCACACTCTGTTCCTTTCTCCTGTAATTCATCATAACGTCTCTTCGCTCTTACATCAGCGGAAGCCGTCAGATAAATCTTAAGAGAAGCATCCGGCAGGACATTCGTTCCAATGTCTCTTCCATCCATGAGGATATCTGAAGTCTTCGCCATATTGCGCTGTAAATCTAACAGTGCAGCTCTTACTTCCGGTACAGCAGAGGTAACTGATGCCATCTTCCCGACCTCTTCTTTACGAATAAATCCGGTAACATTCTCACCATTTAAAATAACCTGCTGTTTTCCTTCCTCATCATATTCTAAAGTTACATGAATGTTCGGACATTCCGCTGCAACGAGCTTCCTGTCATGTCCATCAATACCTTTACGCAAAAAATATAAAGCGATTGCCCGGTACATGGCTCCGGTATCTACATATATAAATCCTATATCCTCTGCGATTGCCTTTGCAATCGTACTCTTTCCAGCTCCTGCCGGACCATCAATTGCTATACTGTACATGGACACTTCCTCCCATTTCTTTGAAACCTGACTGCTCACACAGTGATTTCACTTTTACCTACACTTGATTAGTGTAACATATCTTCACGAAAAAAAAAACATTTTTTTATATTTTTTTTGAAATTTACGTAGTTTTTACGCATTTTTTCCTGCTGCATAGCCTGTTGTCCATGCAATCTGCAGATTATATCCACCTGTAACGGCATCTAAATCCATAATCTCTCCGGCAAAAAAGAGATGTTTTACCTTCTTTGATTCCATCGTTGCCGGATTAATTTCTTTTACATTCACACCGCCTCTTGTGACAATTGCTTCATTAAATCCTCTTACACCGCTGATATGCATCTCAAAATTCTTCATAAGTTCAATCATGCGTCTTCTTTCTTTTTTGCTGATATCCCTTATCTTTTTATCCTCTGGAATCTGTGCCGTATCAAGAAAGACCGGAATCATCTTTTTAGGAAGCAGACGTTCCATTACATTTGAAATATTTTTATTACGATACGTATCAAATTCTCTTAAAAAACGTTTTTCTAACTGCTCCGGTGTAAGAGAAGCTTTTAAGTCAAGAAACAGTTTCAATTCTCCTGCTTCTAATTCCTTTTGATACTTGCCAAGGCAGGTACTTGCAGTAAGAACAAGCGGACCACTCACTCCAAAATGTGTAAACAAAAATTCTCCAAATCCTTCATAGATTGTTTTCTTCTTTGTTTTTATGCGAACCATAACATTCTTTAATGTAAGTCCCATCAACTCTTTGCACCAGTTCTCCTTCATTTCAAATGGAACAAGGGATGGCTCAATGGATTTAATTTTATGTCCTGCCTGTTTTGCAAGGATATATCCTGCCCCATCAGAACCAGTAGATGCATAAGAAAATCCTCCACAGGCAAGAATCACTGAATCTCCTTCCATCTTTCTGCCATCAGACAAAAGTACACCTACACACTGATCTTTCTCTTCATTAAAAAGCAGTTCTTTTACCTCTGTATGATAATAAATCTTTACTCTGCCTTTCTCACACTCTCTTTTTAATGCCTGTATTACATCCAAAGATCGATCTGACTGGGGAAAGACTCTCTGTCCACGCTCTGTCTTAATCGGAAGACCAATCCTGTCTAAATAATCCATCATATCCTCGTTATTAAACTGAGAAAATGTACTGTATAAAAAACGGGGATTTGTTACTACATGCGTAAGAAATTCTTCTGCCGGGCAGGCATTGGTAATATTACATCTGCCCTTTCCCGTAATAAAAAGCTTCTTTCCAAGCTTCTCATTTTTCTCGAGAATACACACCTTTTTCCCCTCTTTAGACGCAGAAATGGCAGCCATCATACCGGCTGCCCCTCCGCCTACAATAATTACTTTGTTCATTATAGTAAACTCCTGTTATAAACATCATATTCATTCCAAAGTTCTTCAAGAGCCATGAGACGCTTCTCCACATCTTCTTTACGAAGCAGTGCAATTGCTGTAACCATGGCGTTCACAACACTTAACGGACATACAAGAGAATCCACGATCGTCATCACATCACTCTTCGCAATCAGTTTACAATCTGCGTACTCTACAATTGGAGATTGCATATTATCAGTAAGTGCGATGGTCTTCGCTCCATGATTCTTCGCATACTGAAGCGCACAGATAGTTCTTTTGGAATATCTTGGGAACGTAATTCCCATCATTACATCCTTATCACTGATATCATAAATCTGCTCTAATGTTTCCGATGTACTATTCGCATCTACAATGATTACATTATCAAACATCATTTTAAAATAATATCCCATCAACCCTGCAAGATATGCAGCACTGCGCGCGCCTAAAATATATAATCTTCTTGCATCGTTAATAAGCATTACCGACCTGTTAAATTCCTTTTCATCCACCCCACTCTGAATCGTATCTCTAAGTCGTTCCGCATCTGTATAAAGAATGCTCTTTAAGACACCTTTTTCCTGATATCTCTTAGAGGAAAGAGACATCCTCTGAATAGAGTTTGAGTTCGTCTTTACGATAACCTGAATTGCCTTCTGTAACTCCGGATATCCTTCATAATCAAGCTGATAAGCAAAACGAACTACTGTTGATTCACTGACTCCCGCTTCCTTTCCAAGCTTGGATGCAGTAAGATATGCCGCAATATCATAATTCTCTGTAATATACTGAGCCAGCCTTCTCTGTCCTTTGCTAAACTCAGAAGACTTCTGCTCAATCCTCTGTAATAAATTTAAATGTTCCACTCTATTACTCCACCTATTCTGTAAAATTAAGTATATTTCATAATACTCCATTTTTCTGTTTTTGTAAAGCAAAATGAAGGATTTAAACAAAAAAATTGCAAACAGGAATCGTTTTTTCTGTTTTTGTAATTTAGTAAAAAGTTTTCCAAAAAGAAAAACTGTGTTTCCGAAAAACTCCGGTTGCACAGTTTTCATTTCTTAATGATTCATTACTGATTACTTTCCAGGATAAGTGATAACAGCTTCTACATCATAGCCTTTTAAAGCATCTCGTCCATGCAGTCCCTGCAGTTCCATAACAAAAAGAACCTTTACAACAACACCGCCAAGCTGTTCGATCAAATCAATCGCTGCCTTCGCCGTTCCGCCTGTTGCCAGCAGATCATCGACAAATACAACTCTCTGACCCGGACGAATATCTTCTTTATGAATCTCTATTTCTGCTGTTCCATATTCCAAAGCATATTCCCTGCTTACCGTCTCTCTTGGCAGCTTGCCCTTTTTACGTACAGGAACAAACCCTTTATTCTTATTATATGCAAGAGGCATACCAAATAAGAATCCACGAGATTCCGCTCCGACAACAACATCAAATTCTGTTCCCTCAAGGCAGTGCATCAATTCATGTACACTAAGTTTCAATCCTTCTGGATCACGTAAGATTGATGTAATATCCCTAAAAATAATTCCTGGTTTTGGGAAATCTGGAATATCAATGACATAATCTTCAAGTTTTTTCACTTTGTCCACCCTTTCTGCCCGAAAACAGGCATAAAACTACTACTTTTTTCTTATGTTAATTATAGCAGATTTTTCACACAAAAAACAACAAAATCTGTATATTTCTATTATCTTTCTATCAACATTTTACTTTAAATCACAAAAATATTCGATGGCATATGCCACCCCTTCCTCATCATTTGTCTTTGTAACAAAGTCTGCCACTTCTTTTAAAGACTCTTCTCCATTCTCCATGGCAACACCGACACCAGCCATCTTTACCATTTCAAAATCATTGTTTCCGTCTCCACATGCCATAATACTTTCTACCGGAATATCAAGAATTTTCCCCAGATGTAACATCGCATCTCCCTTATTGCACGTTGCCCCGTTAATCTCAAGATTATTTCCAAGAGAGCAGGTCACTGCCAGATCTTTTATCTCCCTAAGATCCTTAAACGCTCTTTGTCTCTCTTCTTCTCTGGCAAAAAACATATTGATTTTTTCGACCGGAGCCTTATTCTCTTTCATCCACACTCTTAGATCATCAATTCGATTACGGGTTGTTCTTACCAGGTTTTCAATATGCTTTTCAATTCCGTAATTGCCTACATTATCATAAAAACGCGCTTCACACCATCCTGTTCCCAAAGCATATACATCATAAAATGTATGATAAGTTTCCAGCATATCAAATAGCTCTAAAGCTCTTTCCCATGGAATACAATTTTGATAAAGTACTTTATCTTCTTTCAAATCCAAAACACTTGCACCATTTGATAAAATGACATATCTCATTCCTTCAATCTGTGTTAAATACTCTGGAATACCTGTTTTCACTCTGCCTGTCGCCGGAAGAACCTGAATACCTTCAGCTAAGCATTTTTCCAGAACTTCCTTTGTATGTGGGGTTAATACCTTTTCTGAAGTAAGCGTAGTTCCATCTAAATCTAATCCTATCAATCTGACATTTTTATTCTTCTGTTCCATACATCTTTACTCCTTTTATTTAACATTTGCAAATGGCAAACTTTCCATTAAAAATAACTAAATAAAAAACTACTAAAAACTACTTTACTGATGTTTAAAACGATAATTCTGAATAACAATCTGAATATTTTTCTGACCTCTCCACTCGTTAATCTGTGGATAATAGGTTACATCCATCCATATATGATGTGGTAATCCTCTTTGAACTCGTTGTGCTTCTTCTTTTCCGCAAAAGCAAAAAAGTTCTTCTAAAAAACCATCCGATTCTCCAAAATACATTGCTTCTATGTTCGTTTGACTTCCATCAGAAAGAAACAGTTTCAAACACCGACCGGTTGTTCCAAGAACACGCATCCCTTTTATGTACAAATCTTTTTGCGCAAACAGTGGTTTTGTATTTTCATTTCCAAACGGTTCTAGCAATTCAAATTCTTTAATCAGACTTTCTGACAGATACGAAATCGGTAACGCTACATCAATATGTACTTTTTCTACAAAATCCTCTTCTGTAAGCGTAGTATTCGTATTTAATTTTTCCCGGAATTCCTCTAATCTGTCTTCCTGCATAGAAAGACCGGCCGCCATCGGATGACCGCCAAATTTATCAAAACATTCTTTGATTTTATTCATTTCCTGATACATATGATATGCTTCAATTGATCTTCCGGAGCCTTTTAACCCCTCTTTTGTTCTTGTAATGACAAAAACCGGTTTGTGATAATATTCCTTCATTCTGCCGGCAATAATTCCTGCAATACTTTCATGGCAATCCGGCAGATATACAACCAACACTTTATCATTTACATGACCTGTACTTTCCAGATATGCTTTTGCTGCCTTCACTCCATCCGCGGTCATCTCTTTTCTTTCCGCATTTAAAGCAGTAAGTGCCTCTGCTTTCTGTCTGCAGATTTCCTTGTCCTTGCAAAGAAGAAGCTCCAATGCCTCCTTTGCCGAAGCGAGTCGTCCGGAGGCATTAATACATGGTCCGAGGATAAATCCAAAATGATAGGAAGATAGCTTCTTATCTTCAAGATGATTCGCCTCTATCAAAGCCTGCAGACCCACAATCTCTGTCTGCCTGATTCGGCGCAGCCCCTCCTTTACAAGAATCCGATTCTCATTAAATAAAGGCATTACATCACAAACCGTTGCCATTGCTGCGATTTCAAGAAATGCCTCGCTTTCTTTTTGATCAATCTGAAACAGATCATAAAGCACTTGAATAAACTTATAGACAACCACCGCTCCACATATACTTTTAAATGGATAGGAACAATCTTTCTGTTTAGGATTAATCACAGCAGCGGCTGGCGGAAGTAGGTAGGTTATTTCATCATTTTCTTTTTGAAACGGAATATCATGATGATCCGTTACAACAATCGTCAAACCTAAAGAATTACCATAAGCAATCTGAGCCGATGCAGCAATTCCATTATCACAGGTAATAATCGTATCAATCCCATCCTCTGCCGCCTGCTCTATCAGATGCTCATTAATACCATAACCGTCTTCTACACGATCTGGAATCTTATAATCCACATCTGCACCACAGCGTTTCAATCCCTGGTATAAAATATAGTTTGAAGAAACACCATCGACATCATAATCTGAAATAATACGAATCTTTTTCCTTGCTTCTATCTTTTCTTTTATGATTTCCGCCCCTTTATCTGCATCTTTTAAAAGATGAGGATCATAAAGATCCGACAGGGAACCATACAAATAACGCTGCATTTCTTCTATTGTTGTTAAGTCCCTGTTCCGCATCAGACGTGCCGTCACCGGACTGATATGAAACACTTCTCCAATCTTATTAAAATCTGCTCTTTTTGAAGCGACAAACCACTTTTCCATTTATTCCTCTTCGCCCTCTGTATCTGCTAATGCTGCCTTAATCATAATTGCGCACTCTACTCGTTTACGTTCCATATCACAGCTCAGATCATAAGAATCATCGATTGTTCCATGGAAATTATAAGAATTTGCAGGACATCCGCCACTACAGTAGAATCTTGCAAAGCACTCTTTACATTTCTTCTTGGTGTATACGTTGCAGGAACGGAATTCATCACAAATATCTGTACGTTTGATTCCATCAAAAACATTACCAAGAAGGAACTTATCTTCCCCTACAAACTGATGACATGGGTATAAGTCTCCCCAAGGTGTTACTGCTAAATACTCTGTTCCACTTCCACAACCGGAAAGTCTTTTTGCCACACATGGTCCGCCTGTAAGATCAATCATAAAATGAAAGAAATTAAATCCTCTTCCCTCTTTTTCTCTCTGAATCATTTCTTTTGCAAGTCTGTCATACTCATCAAAAATCTGCGGAAGATCCTTTTCCTGAATTGCATATGGCTCTTCTGGCTGTCCAACAACCGGCTCCATAGAAATCTGTTCAAATCCCAAATCCGCAAGATGAAGAACATCCTTAGAAAAATCAAGATTTCTATTTGTAAATGTTCCTCTTACATAATATTTCTGCTGATGTCTCGATTCTGCAAAGCGAATAAACTTTGGCATGATCAGATCATAGCTTGGCTTGCCATTTCTCGTAGGACGCATATAGTCATGGACTTCTTTTCGTCCATCTACACTTAAAACGACATTATCCATCTCTTTATTGGCAAATTCCATCATTTCATCATTTAAAAGAACACCATTTGTTGTGAAAGTAAAACGGAAATGTTTATCATAATCTTTTTCAAGAGAACGTCCGTACTCTACAACTTCTTTTACAACATCAAAATTCATCGTTGGCTCACCGCCAAAGAAATCTACCTCAAGATTGTGACGATTACCAGAATTTTTCACAAGAAAATCAAGAGCAGCTTTTCCTACTTTAGCGCTCATAAGCTCACGATGTCCCTTATATTCTCCCTCTTCTGCAAAACAATAGCGGCAGGCAAGGTTACAATCATGAGCGATATGCAGACAAAGAGCCTTTACTACAGTCTTTCTACTCTTAACTTCGTTAATGTACTCTTCATAAATATCTTCTGTAAATAATAAACCTTCTTCTTTTAAAGAAGTCACTTCTTTATATGCCTCTTCAATCTCTTCCTTATTATAGGTATCAGACAATTCCTTTTTAATTTCCTCTAAATTCTTTTCTTCATATAAAGCAATTACATCATATGTCACATCATCAACTACATGGATCGCACCACTGCACACATCCATAACAATATTATATCCATTATTTTTATACTGGTGAATCACGTTAACTATCCCTTTCTACTCTCTTACTTCTCTTCTATATGTGATACGCTCCCACCTGTAATGGCAGAAGAATTCTTACGATATTTATCAAATTATCATAAAGTGATCTTAGGAAAATACTTTTCCATACAAGATTTCATACAAAATTTTTATATAAAATTTATATTATAAAATTTCTATACAAGAGATAAGGTGAACTGACCGCAAAGACAGTTCACCCTACTTCAAGCATATGTCAGGAAGCAATCTTCCTGTTGTGCTTTTTAATTATTTATTACTCTCGCAAGTCTGGTTACCTACTGTACAAGATGTCTTGCAGGCAGACTGGCAGGATGTCTGGCATTCACCGCATCCACCTTTACACATGGTAGTACCGTATGTCTTGTTTCCGGTCAGTGTCTTTACACGTTTCATTAATAACGCCTCCTCACTTCATAATCTAGTATGCAAAGCATCTAAGATGACACTTTGTAGTTTATTATAACACAAACCCTCCCGTAAGAAAAGACCTTTTTAAAGAGACCTCTATTTAACTCAACATTCCTCCAAGCATCCCTCCGGCTGCACAATATAAAAGTGTCGTAAAAAATGCTGTTTTATCTGCCATAAAAGGCTGCCCCATTCCCACACGTATCACTGAAAAAAATAAACAATATAAAATACCAACTCCCAGTCCCCATAAATACCTTTTCTTCGTATTTTTCTTTCCGCAAAAAAATCCACCGACAAAGCAGGCAATAACGCTCATTACAATCAGGCCAATCTTTTCTACAGAAGCAGATAAGCTTCCCTTTAACATAGCAAATGCAAATACAGCCAGAAAGAGCATTGTTAGCAAAACAGCAATTATAACAGACACTAGCACTCTTCCTATCCTATCCATCCATTTTTTATAAGAAATCCCGTCCATGTATCTCCGTACCTGAATATTTTTATACAGTGTATGAATTCTATTTTTATTTAGAACAAATCATAATAACAAATACTGTGTCTTAGCACATTCTCTTACTCTACGTAAGAGCGATTTTCTATAAAATAAAAAAAGCTGAAGACTTATCATCTTCAGCTCTTATGCAGTTGACGGGACTTGAACCCGTACCCAGTCAGCCCGGACTAGATCCTTAGTCTAGCGCGTATGCCAATTCCGCCACAACTGCTTATCAGTAATTATCTCTCACTGACAAAAATTATTATAACACAGTTTTTTCAAATTGCAAGCACTTTTTTAAATTTTTTTAATTTTTTCAAAATTTTTAACTATAAGTAAAATAAACTTACCCTTTTCATCTTCTATTTCTGGCAAATTCAAGTCGAGCCGCTGTCACTCACCACCTGAAAGAAGTGGGAGTCTTCTCGACTGAGATAAAAATCCCCTGTAGCAGATATGATATTCATACAATTAAAACCTACTTAAACTTTTAACTGTATCTAATTTCCCATCTGCTACAGAGGACTTTTTATTTTTCATTTTCTGATGAGTCTGCTTCCGTTGTATAGTCATTTAAATACTGAATGTCTGTCGTAAGATAAAGTCCTTTATCTGTAATATAAGCAGATTCTCCGTTCTTTCGTGTAACCTTGCCTTTTACCTGTACTTTATCACCAACATAAACAGACTTTACTACATTATCCGCCTGAAAATCCGCCCATTTACGAAGTCTTACTCCAGTGGAACTAATATATGTAATAGCTACATATCCTTCCAGTTTCTCATAAGAAGCAAGTTCTTCCATGTACTTTTCGCTGGCATACAAATACATTCCATTTTTCAGATGATAATATGTTTTATCTTTATATGTTCCCTTTTTGCTTGCCCAAAGAATCTGCCCACTTTTTAAATAAGTAGAACTATTTTCTTTCTTTCCTGGCAATTCTGATATGTATAACCCTTTTGCAGGCAAATTCTTTATCATAATATAGCCGGCCTTAAATGACTTATCTGTTTCCAGATATTCTTTATGCGCATCATAATCATTCTTTAGTTCTTCTTTTTGAACATTCGCACCTTTATACTCTCTTCCGCTCAAAAAATATCGAAACCCAAAAATAAATAGAAGCACTGCTGCTACCAATACCAACGAGAATGACATCGAAAGAATCGTCTTCTTTACCGATACCAATTCCTGATCATTTTCTTTTTTTACCATAAATCATTAATTATCCCACTTTGTCAGATCATATTTTTTGATAAGCGTTGTCAGCTCTGATACATATCCTGACCATGTACAGTATCCGCCTTTTTGAAGAATTGTAAGCTGAGAAGAATAACTCTTTGTGTCTGTAAGTCCATTATATCGTCTTCTCGCACCATTCATAGCGTTAGAAAGATATGCAGAATGATCAGCGATAGACTGTGCTACAGAAGGATATTTACGGAACTTCGCAGTAATAGTCACTTTCTTTCCGTTATACTCTTCTCTTGTCTTCACTTCTGCATAACTTCTTCCATCCCACACTGATCCTGACCAGCTATTACCGGAAAGAGAAGTTTTCATACCGAACATATTGTTGGAATTCTGTGTAAGTCCTGACTTACCCCAGCCACTCTCATTAATTGCCTGTGCCAAAGTAACAGAGGCAAGCACACCTGTTTTTCTGTAATCTTCTCTTGCAATCGGTCCTACCGCATTAATAAATTCCTGTGTACTCATATTCTTAAAAGCTGTTGCCTGAAGACCTGTATTCACTACTGGTTCATTCATAATCGGTGTTGATGCCGGTGCATTTGTTGTTGTTGTATTTCCTGTCACATAGATTGCCTTTTTAGATTTGTTATATATATAATGAAATCCCAGTTCCTCAAAAGCAACTCTTGCCGGGAGCATTATAAGACTAGCTCCCCCAATCTTTGCTTTAATAGGAGCGGTACGAATTCTCTCTTTTTTTCCATTTACTTTTATGTACTTTTTATTTAGATAAAATCTTACTCGATTTCCATTCGCAGAAAGCGTTATCGTCTTTCCTTTATTCGCTTTTGATACAGACACTTTTGGTCCTCTTTTTACCATTGTATAATGATATGGAATCATGATATTTCCGTTAATCATCAAAGATGGTCTTGTTACACTATTCACTCTCTTACTATTATAATATACTTTATAATTTGCACCTCTGTAGCGAACAGTACGATTACCTGTTTTATAAGTAACTGCTGCCGCTGCACTTAACGAGCTGAATGCCAAAACAAACACCATTAAAAAAATTGCAGCCTTTTTAATAACCTTTACATTTTTCATAACTATCTCCTCCCTTTTAGAAATAAAAATTAATGTTATTTAATAAATGGACAACTTTTTTGTAAATAAAAAAGCCAGCAGATATTATCTGCTGGCCTTAACCTTCATTATGCTAATTTGCTCTTTGCTAATTCTGCAAGAGCTGCGAAACCTGCCGGATCAGCGATTGCCATCTCGGAAAGCATCTTTCTGTTAACTTCTACACCTGCTAACTTTAAGCCGTACATGAACTTGCTGTAAGAAAGTCCGTTCATTCTTGCTGCAGCGTTAATACGTGCGATCCATAACTGTCTGAACTGTCTCTTTCTCTGTTTTCTTCCTGCGTAAGCGCTTGTTAAAGCTCTCATTACGGACTGTTTAGCTACTCTATACTGTTTAGATCTTGCTCCTCTGTAACCTTTTGCAAGCTTCAGTGTTCTGTTATGTCTTTTCTTTGCGCCAATTGCGCCTTTTACTCTAGCCATTAATTACTTCCTCCTATATACGATTAAAGATATGGTAAAATCTTCTTCATGTTCTTTACGTTAGTTGCATCTGTCATTGCAGCTTTTCTTAAATTTCTCTTTCTCTTAGGAGATTTCT
>OKSA01001356.1_pt1 | contig 22558 bp, 26 predicted proteins | sample 1601181 | NCBI WGS metagenome assembly OKSA01 (sample SAMEA3541538, study PRJEB24748) | human gut metagenome | biome: human gut; feature: human-associated habitat; material: faeces | place: China | collected 2012
AATGGTACTGGAGTTTTTTATGAAAAGCAATTAAGAAAGAATAAAATTATAAGATAATTAAAAGGCACCGTCCGATCACATCCCGTGATCAGACAATGCCTGTATAATTCTTATTCATTCATGTAATGATATCTCTCACAATGCCATTCCTTTAAACTAATGCATTGCTGAGAATTTTAAGCAGTTCAAGTACGCTTACAAACTGTTGTGTAGAGTTACCTTCAATCCAGCGGACGATGCCCTGCCAGGATGAATTCTGGCGGTATCTGACATTGAGAAAGAAAGTCCCTTTTTGTCCACGATTCTTGATGAAATCTTCCGGTGACCGTACTTTATCAAGCCGGTCAATACCTGAAAACTGGATTGAAGTGAAAGAACGTGCGCTGGTGGATGCCTGTGGAAATTCGAGTTTGTCGAAGAAATCATCAGCTAATTCGATCAACTGAAGGATATTGGTGAATTTCCAGGGTTCTTTGCTGTAGCAGTGATAAATCCGACCGGACAGCTCTCCATCATCAATATTATCAATACACATGTTAATAAAGTTTGGTGCATACCAACTGATTTGATAGCTCTGTTCCATAAATTATCTCCATTTCTGCCCTGCTGCGAAGATAACATGATTGCAGCTTACCAGGTTTTATTCTCAGTATTGAACTGAATCGGTGAATCTTGCCGGTCTACTTCGGCTACAGAGGACACGAAGTAGTCCAGGTACTGCTTCCAGCTTTTATGCTCTCTGGAGAAGTATCTCTGGATTCTGTCGAAAATCATGCTGCAGTTCTCTTTATTCGTACCAACGAGAAGTATCAGAAACTGTGATGGGCTGTATTTGGTAAAGGAGTCTCCTTTACGCAGACACTGCTGGATCGTATTCTGAAGCTCACCTGAAAGAACTTCAAGCTTGTCCGGCTTGTCCATCGGCATTCCTTTTCCGTTGGTGATGCTACATAACATTAAGTATACGGACTGTCCGTTCCTCTCAATGATTCGGGAAACAAGACGATAACTGTCACGGAAACTTGGCAGGCTGCAGTAAAAAGCACCGCCGCGTATATCGTCCTCTTTCAGACGTTCCTTGATGTCGCCGAGTTCCTGTGGTTTGTAGTTAAGGCGGCTGCTCATCTGCTCGAACTGCTGCATCATATGTTCAGAAGGGCGGATTCCAAGCTCTTCGAAAAATAATTTGGCAGTGTTCTCATATTCCTGCACAGCATCCTTATAGCGGTTCAATGCCATATAGCAGTCGATGCGGACGGATTGCCATTCATCGAACGGATATAACTGGCATGCCGGCTCACAGAAACGAAGTGTCTCTTCATAATCTCCGCGTTCGATCAGAAGCTTACAGAGCTCCTGAAGGGATTCAGAATAAATATTCTTATATTGGACGCTTTCAACAAGGACCCATTCATCTCCTGAAAGTTCTGGAAGAAATTCCCCACGGTACATCAGACAGATCTTCTTAAGAAGTGCCAGCTTTTTTACCTTATCGGTACACGTCTGTACGTCTTTTGACAGAACCTTAAACTGATGTGCATCAACTTCGGTCGGCATCGGAGCATCCCATCGATAAATACCTTTTTTGATGTTGATATAATCATGACTCGGAAGTCCGGCATCTACGATGATCTTTTTAAGACGGTGTGCGGTTACCCGAAGGTTGTTGGCAGCATCGGCAAGTTCTTCTCTTCCGTACAGTTCATCAAGAAGCTTATCTCTGGAGATACCGGTATCGCCATGGTAGAGTAATATCTGCAACAATTTCATTGCTTTTGTCGTTGTGTTGCGTCCGAATGATACGGGAATCTCTCCGTAGCTTGCTGAGAATCCTCCGAATAAACGAACCTTTAAGACAGGTAAATGATCACTCATAAATTAACCCCCAATTTTACTATTGTGATGGTTTATAACTGATTTCTATTGTAATGGTCTTTGATTTCTTTGTCAAATAAATTAAAGCAGTTTAGACCAAATAACTTCTTTTAATGTTTTGATTATGCTATAATTTTTCTAGTTGAGTTTTTGGGACTGTTTCACTGTGGAAAAGAAAGGAGGAATTCTGTGCGGCAGAACGATTTATATGAACAAAAAAGACGCTGGCAGAGGATTTTTCTTTTCTTTTTTCTGCTATTTCTGACAGGTGTACTGATACCTGGCGGATGTGCATCGGGGGGAAAAAAAAGCCAGTCCGGGAAAAAGGGGGATCCGAGAGATCCGTCGGCGCAGGTGCTTCAAACGGAGGCTTCCGGTGAAGTGACATATGGAAATGATCTGGTTGTACTGGATGCATCCCATACGGCAGATGGCTATGTGATGATCTGTTATAATGGAAGTAATCAAAAAGTCAAGATCCAGGTGACATCACCGGATGGCACAGAGTATACCTATCCGGTTACAGTTGTTGGTGATTATGCGGTTTATCCGCTTCCGGGCGGGAATGGTTCTTATAAGGTAACACTTCTGGAGAGTGTGTCTGTAGATGACAATCTGTATGCGGTAAGCTTTACCCAGGATCTGGACGTACAGATCACAGATGAATTTGCCCCGTTTCTGCATCCGAATTATTATGTGAATTTTACAGCAGATTCCAAGTGTGTAAAAAAGGGCGAGAGCCTTGCAGGAAAGGACTGCTATTCTGATCTGGATGTGGTAACGCAGATTTATAATTTTGTAATTAAAAATATTTCTTATGATAAAAAGAAAGCGGAGAATGTTCCGTATGGGTACACACCGGATCCGGATGAGACACTGGATACCGGGAAAGGAATCTGTTTTGATTATGCGGCGTTGATGTCGGCAATGCTCCGGTCGCAGCGGATTCCGACGAAGCTGGAGGTTGGCTATTCCGGTGATGTGTATCATGCATGGATCAGCTGTTATGTTGATGAGATCGGCTGGGTGGATAACATCATTGAATTTGACGGAAAGAACTGGTCGATCATGGATCCGACACTCGCTGCAAACAACAGTGCTTCGGATGTGAAGAAGTATGTGGGAAATGGAAAGAATTATGTCACAAAGTATACCTATTAGATAAAAGGAAGCCGGATAAGAAGAATGTGGCAGGAATGTGAAAAGGAGGATGGCAAGTATGGAAAAGCGGACACAGCAGGGGAAGCTTACGAATCTGGAAATTGCTTCGTTCTGCAGTGAAATGGCAATGATCCTGAAGTCCGGGATTTCTTCCCTGGAGGGAGTTGATCTTCTCCGGGAGGATGCGCAGACGAAGGCAGAAAAAGAGCTGCTGGATGAGATTTATCAGTCAGTGATGGATACGGGCAGGCTGGATCAGGCGCTGGAAGAGACGAAAGTATTTCCGGAGTATCTGATCCGTATGACGCAGATCGGAGAAGAGACAGGAACTTTAGATGAAGTAATGGAATCTCTGGCGGAGCATTATGACCGAGAGGAAGCGATCAGGAGAAGTGTCCGGAGTGCCATCTCCTACCCTCTTCTGATGATCGGGATGATGCTGGTGATCATTATTATTTTGATGACAAAGGTTATGCCGGTATTTGATCAGGTGTTCCGCCAGTTTGGTCAGGAAATGACCGGATTTTCGAGAGGGATCCTGCTTGCAGGCAATGCTCTTTCCAGATATTCGGCGGTGCTTGCGGTACTTTTGGCGGTGATCGTCTGTGCGGGTATTTATTTTACAAAGACAGAGAGCGGCAGAAAGAAACTCTATCACATCGGATCCGGGTTTGCATTTTCAAGGGAGCTGAAGGATAAGCTGTCGGCATGCCGGTTTGCCGGAGGAATGTCACTGGCACTGAAAAGCGGACTGACGCCGGAACAGGGAATGGAATTTTCAGAGAACCTGATCGAGGATGATGATTTCCGGAAGAAAGTAGCAGAATGCAAAGCGGATATGGAAAATGGAACGGATATCGCAGAGGCACTGGTGAAAGCCGGAATCTTCACAGGTGTTTATGCGCGGATGACATCTATTGCCGGGAAAGCCGGAATGATGGATGAGATGATGGGAAGGATTGCCGATGAGTGTGAGGAGGAAGTGGATGAAAAGCTTTCTTCTATGATCGCAGTTCTGGAACCGACGCTGGTGATCATCCTGTCGGTGATCGTCGGAACGATCCTTCTGTCGGTTATGCTTCCGCTTCTTGGAATTATGTCAGGACTTTAGGAGGCGTATGCTATGTGGAGAAAAGAACGGGAACGGTTTTATCACGGAAAACGGCAGCGCCCACTTCGGAATTTCTGTCTGTCACTTCTGCTGTTTGTATGTATCTGCAGTGCTTTTTTCAGTGGATTTGAAAGGCTTTCGGACACGACAAGACGCAGACAGAAGGAAAGTCTGGAAAATGCACTCTGGCGTGGTGTGACGCAGTACTATGCGCTGGAAGGACACTATCCGGAGACGCTTGATGATCTGACGGAAAACTGTGGGATCCAGTATGACAAGAAGCAGTTTTTTATTGATTATCAGATTGCCGGTGCCAATATTCTTCCGGACATTATGGTGATCGAACGATAGGAGGAAATGGGCATGAAGCGTAGAAATGAAAAAAAGCATGTGATTGATTTTCTTTTTCCTCTTGCAGTCTTTTTCGTGCTGGCGGCATCATCGGTCGCCATTGTGGTTCTTGCATCGGGATTTTACAGCCGGCAGGTGAAGGCCTCGTCGGATTCCTATTCGGGACGGACGGCACTTGCCTATGTGACGGAGAAAATGCACCAGAATGATGAAAATGGTGCGATAGCAGACGGAACTTTCGATGGGGAAAATGCTCTCGTGATCCGGCAGCGTTATGATGAGAAGGATTATGTGACATATCTGTATGCGTATGATGGATACTTAAGAGAGCTTTTTATCCGGGATGGGACGGAAGCAAAAGCATCCGATGGACGGAAGATCCTGGCAACAAAGGACTTCGGGGCTAAGGAAACTTCAGATGGGATTTTTCATCTGTATTGTGAAAATGAAGACGGGAAAAAGACAGATACATTTGTCAGTGTGAAGAGCGCTGCAAGATAGATTGGAGAAGATTTATGGAACGGACACCGGCAAAGCGTTCCAGCCTGTTTTTGCTGGAACTGATGATTGCAATTTTATTTTTCTGCCTTGCTTCTGCGGTGTGTGTGCAGATTTTTGTGAAGGCGCACACGACCAGCCGCAAGACACAGGAACTGAATACGGCGCTTGAGAAGGTTTCCGGGTATACAGAGCTTTTTCTTGCGGATGCGCTGACGGAGGACACGGAGGTCTTCTATGACGCAGACTGGCAGGAATGCAGTAAGGATGAGGCTTCGTATAAGATCGTGATCCGGGTGGAGACGGATGGAAAGCTTTTGCATGGAACATTTACGGTGCAGCGCCTGTCCGGAGAACAGCCGGAAGAAATCTATTCGGTGGAAACAGACCGGATGACAGGCACGGAAAGGGAGTGACAGGATGAAGAGAAAGAAAAGGGGATCATACCCGGGGATTCAGATCGGAACGTCGTACCTGCTTGTGATCTTTGTAATCCTGTGTCTGGTGACATTTGCCACACTCTCACTGTCAAGTGCAAAAAGGGATCAGAGTTATAGTCAGCAGCTTGCCGGCCGGGAAACGGCGTATTGTGAGGCAAATGCAAAGGCGGCGCAGATCATGGAGCAGATCGATGATGCATTTGCAAAAGAGGATCCTGTATTTGCGATTCGGCAGATTGAGGGCGTGACAGCTGAAGAAGATGGAGCGAATCTGGATATTTCCTATGTGGTTCCGGTCACGGACAGTCAGAATCTGGAAGTCGAGATCCTGGCAGATCCGGTAAAGGGAACGCAGAAGGTTGTAAAATGGAAAGAGTCAGCATCTGAGAAATGGGAAGAAAAGTCAACACTTCCGGTCCTTGGAAGTGACTGACGCGAAAGGAGTTTGAGCTATGGATATCATTGTACTGCTTCAGCAGGCAGTTTTAAATCATGCATCGGATATATTTGTTGTAGCAGGTCTTCCGGTTTCTTATCGGGCAAATGGAAGAATCTGCAGGGAGAAGGAAGAAAAGCTGATGCCGCCGCAGACGAAAGAATGCGTTGAGGAATTATATAAGCTGGCAGGAGGACGGGACATCCGGGTTCTTGAAGAAAAAGGAGATGATGATTTTTCTTTTGCTGTTCCGGGACTTTCGAGATTCCGTGTCAGTGCGTACAAACAGAGGGGGGCGCTCTCAGCCGTTATCCGTGTGATCACATTTGAACTGCCGGAGCCGAATGAGATCGGGATTCCGGACTCGGTGATGAGCTTTTATAACCTGTCAAAAGGGCTGGTGCTTGTGACGGGCCCGGCGGGAAGCGGAAAATCTACTACGCTTGCCTGTCTGGTGGATAAGATCAATCATTCGATGGAAAAGCATATCATTACGCTGGAAGATCCGATCGAGTATCTGCACCGGCATGATAAAAGTATTGTAAGCCAGAGAGAGATCAATGTGGATACGGAAAGCTACGTCAATGCACTACGTGCTTCGCTCCGGCAGAGCCCGGATGTGATCCTGCTTGGTGAAATGCGTGATTATGAGACGATCGATGTGGCGATGACAGCAGCGGAAACCGGGCATCTGGTATTTTCTACCCTGCATACGATCGGAGCAGCAAATACGGTTGACCGTATCATTGATGTATTTCCGGCAAACCAGCAGAGGCAGATTGCAGTTCAGCTGTCCATGGTATTGCAGGCTGTAATTTCACAGCAGCTTGTGCCGACAGTGGATGGAAAACAGGTCCCGGTATTTGAGATCATGACGATCACTCCGGCAATCCGCAATATGATCCGCGACAATAAGGTTCCGCAGATTGATGGAATCGTGTATTCGTCTAATAAAGAAGAAATGCATTCGATGGATTTTGGTCTTCTGAATCTGTATAAAGAGGGGAGGATCACGGCGGAGACGGCTCTCTCCTATGCATCAAATCCGGAAATGCTGAAGAAAAAGCTATAGAAAAACATAACAGGAAGGGGCTGCGGTGAAGCAGTCTCTTCCTGTTTATCGTCAGTGTTTTAAGATTTAGTCAAGGGCTGCAATTGCTTTGATCACGATATCATACTGTTTTTTGACATCGGCGATCAAACCGTCAAGGTTGTCGTATTCCTGGCTGCGGAGCTTTTCGGTCAGAGCACTGCTGACATTGTAAAGTGCAGTAAATCCAAGGTTTACGGCAACACCTTTTAAGGTATGCATTGCACGAAATGCGGTTTCGTAGTCCTTTTTAGCCCAGGATTCTTCAAATAAAGCCATATTGTTGTCCTGCGGAAATTTGAGGACAAATTTGCGTACCATATTTTCATTCATAAACCGGTGAAGAATATCATTATAATCGCCACCAATTTTTACATAACATTCTTGAAGTGTCATTGTCTACAGTCCTTTCTGAAAACTTTTATCTTTGTGAAATCCGTATATTTTTAAATACATATGACATAAAAAATTGCATTAACATGATTGTAGCATGGCGTGTTACACTTTACAAGATATTTTGTATTATGAATTATTATGGTAATGAAAAGGCTTATTCCTTCGAAGAAATTTCATCCTTTAACTGATCGTACCATTCTTTAGTCTGTGCTTCGTTGTTGCTGTTCAGAAAAATGGTGGTATTTTTTGTTTTGATCTGGAGGATCGGAGCGTGTTCGATCCAGATATACATCTGGCAATGTCCTGTTTTGCTGCCGCGGAAATTACCGAGAAGTTTGCTGTTATCTTCGGAGCCATCAGACCGGTAGAATTTTTCATCCGGCAGATGATCCAGAAGAGTTACTGATTCCACATCGGCAAGAGCAAAGGTTGCTGTTTTGTAGCCGGATGTAATAGAATACTGGGCAGCATTTTCCGTCAGGCGGATCGGTGTAAAATCGATCCGGATACAGAGGATACACATCCAGAGGAGAAGAAGCCCGGTGCCGACGAGCATTCCTCCGGTGACATATTTCGCAGAAGGGTGTCCGTAGTTTAGAGAATAATTCATGCTGTTCACACGGTCCTGTACAAAATACCGTTTGTCATTTGGATTGTTGTACCAGCCTTTCCGCCAGTAATAGTCATCATCAATATAAAATGGTGTGCTGTCCTGGGAGAGAATCCGCTCTTTTTCCTTACGCAGCCAGAAAAACATGATCAATATGATGGCAGCCGGTATCAGTTCGAGGAAAATGTAGATGCCCATTCCAACTCCGCCAATCCAGTTGCTGGATGCAATATCCCGGATGATCCCGAGATAGGCGCCGGTATTGCAAATGTTGGAGACAAAAAGGAATATGGTGTATAAACGCTTTTCCAGTGCATTGATCTGCAGGTTGATCTGTGAATTTTCACTGTAAATTTTGTTTGGCATATGGGCGAATAAATAGCCGGTACCCATGTAAGCTGCCGCGACAAGAATTGTGCAGAGAAGCATGACTCTTCCATCACTTTCGGTCAGTAGATAAGTACGGACCTGCGGGAAAAACAGAGGGATCAGAATCACTGCAGCCGGGATCAGATGAAGCTTTGCCGGCAGTATCTTTTTCGCAATTTGTGAGGAAGTGCGGGTATCCACTGCAGCGGACACATCTGCATTTGCTGAGCTGATCCATCCATTTTTCTGCTTAATGTCGTATACTTTCTGATGATAATGATAGACACGGAGGATGGTAAGAAGGCAGAATTCTACGAACCACAGTGTCCATACGGTAATAAAAATAGAAAAGTAAGTAAAGCAAAGCAGGCATACCGCAATTCCTGCAAGCATGTTCCACAAATAAAACTGGCGGTTGCGCTTTTTATAAAGCTGGAGAAGCTCTTTTACGTCGGGATGTTCAAGCTCAGATTTAGGAATATGGACTCCCATCAGCATTCCTTCCCGGTATTTTGCAATATTTCCATAGACTCCGGCAAAGATGCCGACCATGGAAATGTCTGTAATTAAAAATATAATCAGCATCATCATTTCGCTGTTACCTCCATTTCGTTAAATGCTCTCTGGCAGAGTTCCAGGAAGTCTGCCAAAGTCATGCCGTGGAACTTTGCTTCTGCGCTTAAAAGTTCCAGTTCATCTGTCAGCTTTTCGTCAAAGCGGTTATCTTGTGGAGCAGAGGAAGTGGGATAACAGATGGTTGTTCCCTTACGGCGGTCTGTCTCGAGGAAGCCTTCTGTTTTCAAAAGCTGGTAAGCTTTGCTGACGGTCATGGTGTTGATACCGAGATCGGTTGCCATCTGGCGGACGGTCGGAAGCGATTCCCCCGGCTCAAATTCCCCTCGCCCGATTCCTTTGACAATCTCGTTGCGCAGCTGAAGGTAGATCGGGACTTCGGACTGCATGTTGATCTTGAGGATCATATATCGGCATCTCCTTTCTGTGAGATTTGATTGTATTATATCACATAATACAAATAATACAATAGGAGGATGAAAAAAACAGGAAAATGATGTACACGCTTTCAAGGTGCAAATAAATCTTAGAATTTGCTCCTATGAAAGCGCGTATGTCAGTTTCCTGATTTTTTACAGCCTGGTAATTTTGCAAGCTGAGTGAGTTAAAAGGATTGGCTGTTTGTATGGGAATTAATAAAATTCTGCATATAAACGCGGATATTTTCCATCTGTTCTTTTGTAACCGGATTGCTATACGGAATCCTGTCGATAATGCGGTTTAAGTAGTCATTTTCCGCTATAATATCAAAGCTTTCTTTGAAGTTAATGTCAAAGAAATAGACGATATAAGATACCCAGTAATCCATCTGTGTGACGCGGTCTGCGGAAAGGATACATTTATTTTCAAACACTGTTTCGTATACTTTTTGGGTTATATTCTGCGTACCGAGTTCTTCTTCAGAAACGTTAATAAAGGTGCTTGTGGAGTCTACGAGCTTTACCCGGCAGTTGTCCAGCTTGTCCTCATCACGGATCAGTTTTGCGTGTAAAAGTGTCTGCGGATCTGAGATCTCAGGGAGTTCATAATCGCTGTGATGGGCGATTGCAGTGTAAATGATGGAGTCCCATTTGTCATCCGGAAGAAAGCGGCGGATCATGCCTTCATCAAAAAGCACCTTTACACCGTAAGCAGCGTGATCCATTGTGCCCGGCTCAAAGCTGTCATAGCGCTTTAACTGCTCAAAACGCCCGATGTCGTGAAGGAGTGCAATCAGCCTTGCAAGGTCGGTGTCTTCGGCTGAAAGATGCATCCTTCCGGCAAGCTCTTCTGCCTGTTTTACAACGCCGTAGGTGTGGATGATTTTTAATTTTATGCGGTCATTTTCGCGGTCGTATCCGTTAAGGTAAGATTCAAATTCTTGTTGTGCGAGTGGATAGTACATGAAATTAAGCCTCCTGAAAATATATGATTAGTGAGTAGCTTCTGAAAGAGATGCCAGTGAATTTTTAAAGGATTCAAATCTTTTTGTAAATTTCTCGTCCATATTTTCTTATATCCTCCAATAATAACTGATTTCCACATTCATCAAGATTGACAAGGTCTATTGTGTATAAAGTGGGTAAATTATCAAGCTCTTCCCGTAGATTTTCTGTATCTGGAATACCGGATACGGCGATGTCAATATCACTTCGTTCTGTTGCAGTTCCTTTGGCACGGGAACCAAAAAGAATAACGGTAGAAGCAGAATATTTTTTTGCCAGATTTATAATTTCTTCTAAAATACTATTGATTGTCATAAAAATACCCTTCTATTCAGATATTCTAATAAATTCATAAGCGATCCGCGGAGTCCCGTCACTGACGTAAATAATCCCACATTCTTCAAATCCATTCTGCTTAAAGCAAGCCTGCATTGGTTGATTATCCTTGTGGGTATCTACACGCAGATGTGAGATCTGTGTCTTGCAAAAATCAAAGCAAGCCCGTGCAATCCCTTTGGTTGTTCCGTCAGATGCAAGGCGGTGAACGGTTCCGTATGGAGCCTCGGAACGCCAGCTTCCATTTTCAATGAGTTGATAGTTCGGCTCGTCTCCGATGATAAGTGTAAAAGTGGCAACGACCTTATCATTTTCTACGCAGACATAACTGTTACCATTCTGGATATCCGGTTCGAGATCTTCGAGAGCCGGATAATTTGCATTCCATTGTGTCGGGTTTCCGGTTGCGTGCATGAACTGGCGTGCGGTGTCAAAAATATTTAAAATCGTGTCTACATCTTCTGGAAGTGTTTTTCTGATTAACATAGTGTTTCGTTACCTTTATCTGTTTTTTTGTTGTATATGAAGTATAACATTTGAAATAAAAAAAGAAAAGGTGGAGAAGAAAACTGAAAGATAGAATCCCTTGCCATTCCCCCACCGCAATGATAAAATCTAAGAAACAGTGGTGCGAAAAGGAGTTGAGAAGACGATGCCAAAAGTATTCAATACAACAGCAGTATGCATACCGGAAGAACATTATATGGTCGATATATCCGGACGGCTGGAGGAGATCAAAAGCCTCGTAGATGCCGGCAAATATTTTACGATCAATCGTGCGCGGCAATATGGAAAGACAACAACACTTCGTGCATTGTATCGCTATCTGCAAAAAGAATATTATGTTGTCCTTCTGGATTTTCAGACTTTTGACAATGATAAATTTGAAAATGGAAATGTTTTTTCAGCAGCATTTATCAATTCATTTTTGCGGTCGTTAAAAAGAAATACTCTTTCACCAGAACTGGAAGATGCGATAAAAAATATTTTGCATAGTACGGATTATACAGATAAGTATTTTTCCTTAAAAGAGCTGTTTGAACAGTTGAGTGATCTCTGTGCGGCAGCCGAAAAAAAGATTGTACTGATGATTGATGAAGTTGACAGTGCATCGAATAATCAGGTGTTTCTGGATTTTCTTGCTCAGCTTCGTGCTCAGTATATTGAAAGAGATATACAGCCGACATTTCGAGCTGTTATTTTGGCGGGTGTATATGACGTAAAGAATTTAAGGCGGAAAATCCGTCCGGATGAAGTTCATAAATATAACAGTCCGTGGAATATCGCAGCGGATTTTAAAGTGGATATGAGCTTTTCAAGAGAAGAAATTGCAGGAATGCTCGATGAGTATGAAAAAGATTATCATACAGGAATGGATGTGGAATTACTTGCCGGACTGATCAGAGAGTATACATCCGGATATCCATTCCTGGTGTCTAGGATATGTCAGCTTCTGGATGAAGAAATCAGTGTGAAGAAGGAGTATGGCGGTAAGAAAAGTGCGTGGACGAAGAAGGGATTTTTGGAAGCGGTAAGGATTTTGCTTTCAGAAAAAAATATGCTGTTTGAGTCGTTGCGTGAAAAACTGGAAAGCTATCCGGAACTGAATAGTATGCTCTATTCACTTCTATTTACGGGAAAAGCGATTGTGTATAATTATTATGAGACATCAATCAATATTGCGACCATGTTTGGCTTTGTGAAAAATGAAAATGGAGTGCTTGCAGTTTCCAATCGTATTTTTGAGACGTGGTTATATAATCTGTATTTGTCATCTGCGGAGATGCAGAAAAAGGAAATCTATGCGGCATCGTTGATTGACAAGAATCAGTTTATCACAAATGGTTATTTGAATATGAGATTGGTCCTTGAAAAATTTGTGCAGCATTTTCATGATTTATATGGCGACAGTGACGAGACATTTCTTGAAGATGAAGGTAGAAAATATTTTCTTTTGTATTTAAGACCGATTATCAATGGAACAGGCAATTATTATATAGAGACTCAAACCAGAGAGCAGAAACGGACAGATATTATTGTAGACTATTTGGGTGAACAGTATATTATAGAAATGAAGATCTGGCATGGAAAGGAATATAATAATCGTGGGGAAAATCAGTTGATAGAATATCTTAATGATTACCATGTGAAGAAAGGATATATGATCAGCTTTAATTTTAACAGGAAAAAAGAAACCGGCATCAAAGAAATTACAATTGACGGAAAGACAATTATAGAAGCAATTGTGTAACAGTCAGAATTAAAAAATGCCAGGCAGGATACAGCATTTTTACTGATAATTCATATTGTTTTTTGTGAAAAGTGTTGAAAGAAACTTTCGTTTCCTTAAGAAACTCCGGAAAATCAGGTAAGATTTTCGGAGTCTGAAGGGTCTGCTCCAACAAGACGGAAGCCGAGCTTCATCTCGATCGGGATCTGTTCTCCTCTTTCAATACTGTCAAGAAGTAGCTCTGCGCCGCGGATTCCACTGGTTTTGTAGCCGAAATGGATGGTTGGGATTCCTCCGGTGACGGCTTTTAACATCTGGTTATCTCCGAATCCGGTTACTCGGATGGACGTATTTTCAAGGATATAGCGCATTCTTGCACCTGCATCGGCTGCATTTGTCGGAATCTGCTTTTTTAAGTAGGTCTGAATGGCTTCGATTGCTCCCGCTGCTATGGTATCGGTTGCACATGATATGACATCGATATCACATTTGCTTTCCAAAAGATCCAGAGCAGACTCATATCCGGATTCCAGCGTGAAGGCTGAGGTTCGCTTATTTTCCTCGAAAAGCGTGACACCTGCATTTTTGAGTCCTGCGATAAATCCGTCCTCTCTTGCGGCACCTGCAGCTTTGTCATCACGGGTAACGCCGATGTAAGCAACTCCTTTTTTACTGAATCCGGCAACGGCCTGTCCCATTGCCTTTCCTGCACCGTAATCGTCGTGGTAAATGCAGTTTGCGTGTGAGGTGCGCTGCCCGATCACGACAACAGGAACCTTTGTCTCTTTTAAAAATTTCCGGTGACCGGCGGTGAACATCGTACCGACAAGAATAATTCCGTCCACCGGATAATTTTCAAATAACCGGAGGTATTCTACTTCCTTTGCAGGGGTGTTGTCGGTTCCGGCAAAAAGCATCTGATAGCCTCTTTCGGCGAGAACACTTTCAATTCCGGCAGTGATCCGGCTGATGGATTCAGAATTGATCTTCGGGACGACCACGCCCACCAGGCTTGCCTTTTTGGTACGAAGCATACGCGCCTGTGCGGATGGCTGGTATCCGGTTTCTTCGATGACTTTACGGATCTGTTCTTTTTTCCCTTCACTGACGTAGCCGCCGTTTAGATATCTGGATACAGCTGCGCTGGAGACACCGGCGAGCTGTGCGATTTCTTTGATGGTCATAATCTGGTAAATGAAACTCCTTTGTATTTGATACTCTTATTATAGTGGAAAGCAAAATAACAGACAAGACCGGAGAAAGGAGAAAATCCAATCTTGGTCTTGCCTGTATTGTTTTGGCTATAACTTTTTAAAATGATGTGAGTGTCAAAAGTAAATTTTGCCGTTCGCATCATTATTATAATCTGCGATACAGATTTTTATAGCGTTTTTTGTCCTCTTTCGTTAAGATAACAGCCAGAAGCATGAATGCGACTCCTGTCAGAAGAACGATGATCCAGGTAAAGATCGGCGTATGATTTTTGTAAATAAATCCGATCAAAAGCTGGTACAGACTCATAAATCCGATGCGGATGATCTCCATCAGCCCGTGGATTCTTCCGCGGTGGCTGGATGGAATACGCCTGGTCATGTACGGGCTTTCCGCCAGCATGTAAGAAATCTCACCCCATGTCAGTACGACCATTGCCGCATAATAGAACGGAATGTGTCCGGAAAAGAGGATGAACATCACGTAGCCGACCAGTGTCAGTAAAAATCCGTAGATTGTCTTTTTGGGTTCGGAGGATCGCTTCAGGATCTGGGTGATAAGTGGTGTGAAGAGAACAACGATAAAGCAGTTGATGCTTGTAACTGTTCCGAATATCACCGCACCGGTATCCCCGTGTAGACGGATCAGATCCATAGGAAAGAGATAATTATACATCTGGTAAAGTGCTGTGTACCCGCTGGTGATCAGAATGAACAGCAGAACAAGCCGGTTTTCTTTAAGAATCGTCAGCAGGCTTTCCCCGTGGCGTTCGGCCTGATAAATGGCGTTGCCATCACTTTCTTCTTTTTCCGGTGTGATATTCTGTACAAAGAAATAGATCATCACAGAAGAAGTGCCGATGGAAATTCCACTGAGCAAAAATGCAAGCCATAAGTAATTGCGAAACATAAATCCGGCTACAGCAGAAGCCATCACGCCGCCGAGATTTGCTGTCAGATACTGGAGGGAATACCCTCTCTCCCTGTCTTTGCTGAGGGTGATATCCGCAGTAAGCGAATTGTAGGACGGATTTTCCATGTTCTGGCAGGTCGATGCGATAAACATCAGGACAATGGATTTTGTCGTCAGCGGGATCAGTCCGCAGATGATATAAGAAATGACGGAAATCATATCCAGGTAAACGATATTCATTTTCTTATTAAAACGATCGGCCATCTTTCCACCGATCAGATTTGCCGGGATCGTCAGAATCCCCATCAGTGCCGTGATCCAGGCAACCTGCACGGCATTCATCCCAAGCTTCTGGCTTAAGATCATCGTCAGCATCGGACGGACCATTGCCCCCATGGCCGTCACAAAGCGTCCGAAACATAAGACATAGTTTTCTTTTCTAAGACCTTTGTATTGCGAAATTAGATTCATGATACGTTTTCCCCTTTGCATATTCCCCAATTTTAAACTACTAATAATATACAATGAGGGCACTTTTTTGTCTATCTTATTCCGTCGGGTTTCAGCAAAAAATGGTGGTTGATTGAAGCCGGAAAATGATGTATGTTAGTACTTAGGAAATAGCAGTTGTAGGTGGTTACGACTGAGCGAAAAAGGAGAATATGATGAAATCAGAAGAGGTTATGAGAATACTGGAAAATGCCATCCATATCGGAAAAGGTGTGATCCGGTATGGAAGTGTTGCATCGTATATTCCGGAGCTTGCCAAGGCAGATAAGAATAAACTGGGAATCTGCCTTTACACAATAGACGGCAATCAATTTGAGACCGGAAATACAGAAGACAGATTTACGATACAGTCCATTTCCAAAGTAATGGCACTGTGTCTGGCACTGGAAACATTTGGAGCAGAGTTTGTGTTTAATCATGTTGGTGTGGAGCCGTCAGGGGAGGCTTTTAACTCACTGGTAGAACTGGATAACCGAAGTAACCGGCCCTTTAATCCGATGATCAATTCTGGAGCAATCACGGTTGCGAGCCTGCTTGTAAACCACTATTCCATCGAAGATATGCAGAAGTATATGCAGGAAGTATGCGAAGATCCGGAGATCGCGATAGACGAAGCCGTATTTCAGTCTGAGATGGCGACCTGCGCAAGAAATAAGGCGATTGCCTATCTTTTAAAAAGTAAGGACATCATTGATACCGATGTAGAAGAAAGTGTTACCTTTTATACCAAGATGTGTTCCATGTCGGTAAATGCAAGAGATCTGGCAATGTTCGGTCTTTTGCTTGCAAATGACGGAGTGCAATTATCTACCGGAAAACGTCTGATCTCATCTCAGACTGTACGGATGGTACAGACCATTATGCTCACCTGCGGGATGTATGACGGATCAGGTGAATTTGCGTTAAAAACAGGAATTCCGACTAAGAGCGGAGTCGGCGGCGGCCTGCTTAGCGTATCGAAAAAGAAAATGGGAATCGGGATCTACGGACCGTCTCTTGACAAAAAAGGAAACTGTATCGCAGGCTGCGAATTGTTGGGATATATTTCAGAAGCACTGCATCTTCACATCTTTGATACCAGAGAGTGGAAGGTAGAAAAATAAAAAAAGACGATACTGCAGAACTCCCTTAGTATGTGGTTTTGCAGTGTCGCTTTTCTTTTATCCGCTTATTTTTCAGAGGATGGAAGACAATTTCCATCTTTAACAATGGTTGGTTCTTTTCCTGCGATCATGGTTACCATGTATCCATTTTTCCCAAAATTGAGTGCAACGACTTTCCCTTTTTTCGTATGGAAAATCTGAATAAGGATATCTTTTGAAGTCGGTCTGATCTTTGGGATTCCTTTGAAGAGCATTTAATGCACCGTTTGATATTCTTCCGAGCTTTGTCATCTTTTCGCCGCCGATTGTGGAGGTAAACTTGCAAGATTCTTCAAAGCTTTCCGGGTACATAGCATAACATTCGGACAAAGCAGCCTGAGTAGCAGTCCAGACTTCTTTTGCCTCAGTTAAAACAGCCTGCTTTTTTGCTTTTTCAATATATCCTGTCAAAGACGGAATTAGCAGTGTTGCCAGTATTGCAAGAATAGATAGTACAACAATGAGTTCTACAAGTGTAAAGCCGTGTTTTTTATGAATTGTTTTTATGAAAATCACTCCCATTAAAAATATATTGAAAATATGTACAGATACAATTATTTATAATGATATAATACATTCTGATTGAAGAATGGTCAAGACAAATATGGTAATCAGAATACAAGAAATAAGGTAATATATAGATATGAATTAAGTCATGGAAAGAGAGGTATGAAAGCAATGGTTGATTTGAAAATGCTGGAGGAAAAGACTCCGATTTTGAAGGAGATCTGTAGTGAAAAAGAGGTGTTCTGGAAAAATCCGGACAAAACAGCTTGTGGGGAAGCAATGGAACAGATCGAACTTGGTATGGAAGATGTAGAAGATGCGGAGCGCAGACTAGAGCGTTTTGCACCGTTCATTATGAAATGTTTCCCGGAAACAAAAGAGAGAAACGGAATCATCGAATCTGTTCTGACACCGGTTCCGAAGATGAAGGATTTGCTGAATGAGAAATACGACAGCAATCTGGAAGGGAACTTATTATTAAAGCAGGACAGCCATCTGGCGATCGCCGGTTCGATCAAGGCACGCGGCGGTATTTATGAGATTTTGAAACACACAGAAGAACTTGCAATAGAGCATGGAATTTTGAGTCTGGAAGACAATTATGAGAAACTGGCGAGTGAAGAATGCAGAGAGTTTTTCAAAAAGTATACCATTCAGGTGGGTTCCACCGGAAATCTTGGACTGAGTATCGGAATCATGAGTGCAGCAGTTGGCTATCAGGTGATCGTACACATGTCAGCAGATGCGAAACAGTGGAAAAAAGACTTGCTCAGAAGCCACGGGGTAACAGTAAAGGAATATGAGTCAGATTATAGTGAAGCGGTGAAAAACGGACGTGCTTTATCTGATGCAGATCCGAACAGCTACTTTGTGGATGATGAAAATTCAAAAACACTCTTTCTTGGTTATGCAGTAGCGGCAAAACGTCTGCAAAAGCAGTTGGAAGAAAAGAATGTTACAGTAGACGAAGAACATCCGCTCTTTGTATATATTCCCTGCGGAGTAGGCGGAGCACCGGGTGGTGTATGCTTTGGACTTAAGCTGCTGTTCGGAGATTATGTACACTGCTTTTTCATAGAACCGACACAGGCACCGTGTATGTTAGTCGGAATGGCAACCGGACTGAACCAGGAGATTTCCGTACAGGATATAGGGCTTACCGGACTTACCCATGCAGATGGGCTTGCCGTGGGACGTCCTTCTGGATTTGTAGGCAGAGTAATGAAGAATCTGCTTGGCGGCGAATTTACTATCCGCGATGGAAAATTATATGATTACATGAGAGACCTTCTCGGAACAGAGAACATTTTCCTTGAGCCAAGTGCTTGTGCTTCTTTTGAAGGACCAATACAGATTGAAAGGAATGAATCTGCACATAAATATTTACAGGAGAATCATCTTGAAGAGAAAATGAAAAATGCGACACACATTGCATGGGCAACAGGCGGAAGTCTTGTGCCGGAAGCAATTCGTGAAGAATACAAAAATACGTATCTGGAGAAATAAAAAGATGCGGTCTTCCTCTGAAGTGGCAGAAGAAGACCGCGTTTTTTTATTCATTTCCCATATTATTCGAGAAGATATCAGCCACTTCGCTGATGATAATGTAAGCTGTCGGATCGAGGCTGTGCACGTCAACTCTTGAAAATGCCGTATACGAGAAACGTGACGTATTCTGTTTTATGACACTGCCTGGAACTGGCTGTTATACAGATGACTGTAGAAGCCGCCTTCTTTCAGCAGTTCTTCATGGGTTCCCTGCTCAATGATCTTACCGTCTTTCATGACGAGGATCAGGGAAGCGTTGCGGATCGTAGACAGACGGTGTGCAACGACAAAGCTTGTACGACCTTTCATCAGGTTATCAAATGCTTCCTGTACCTGCAGTTCGGTACGGGTATCGATACTTGAAGTCGCTTCGTCCAGGATCAGCATTGGCGGCAGACAGAGCATAACTCTTGTGATACACAGGAGCTGTTTCTGTCCCTGACTGATGCTGTCCTCATGCAGGACGGTATCAAGTCCCTGCGGAAGTCTGCGGATGAAATCCCAGCTTTTTGCTTCTTTTGCTGCCCGGATGATTTCTTCATCCGTGGCATCCGGTTTTCCGAAGCTGATATTTTCACGGACAGTACCGGATTTGATCCAGGTATCCTGAAGCACCATACCGAAGCTCTTTCTGAGTGAATGTCGGGAAATCTCATCGATCGGTTTACTGTCGATACAGATTTTTCCGGAATCCACGTCATAGAAGCGCATCAGGAGGTTGATAAATGTTGTTTTTCCGCATCCGGTAGGACCTACGATTGCAATACGCATACCAGGTTCAACCTGAAGGTTAAAGTCTTCAATCAGAGATTTACTCTTGTCATAGCTGAAATCTACGTGGTCGATATCCACATTTCCATCCACCTTTTCAAGTACTTCAGAAGAATCGTTTACTTCTTCTGGTTCTTCTAAGAGGTCAAAGATACGTGTTGCACATGCAAGGGCGTTCTGCATTTCCGTGATTACGGATGTAATGTCGTTGAATGGCTTCATGTACTGGTTCGCGTAAGAAAGCAGTACGGAAAGACCGCCGACAGTCAGGGCTCCAAGCGGGATCAGGAATGCACCTGCAAGCGCTACGGCAGCGTAAATAATGTTGTTTACGAAACGGGTGGACGGATTGGTAAGGCTGCTGTAAAATACGGCTTTCTGGCTGTATTCTTTGAGTTCTTTATTGATCTCCTCAAAACGCTTTGAAGCCTTGTCCTCATATCCGAATGCCTTGACAACCTTCTGATTTCCGATCATTTCCTCGATCAGAGCAGTCTGTTTTCCACGGGTTTCACTCTGCTTTTTAAACATGGTAAAAGAGCGTGAGGAAATAAATTTTGCCACCAGGAAGCTGAGTGGTGTCAGAAGGATGACCATCAAAGTGATCCACACGTTCTTGGAAAACATGAAGATCAAGGTTACAACAACGGTCACAACGCCGGAAAATAACTGGGTAAATCCGAGCAGTAATCCGTCAGAAAGGATATCGGTATCGGCAATGATACGGCTCACAATATCGCCGGTGCTGTGCTGGTCCAGATAAGAAAGCGGAAGCTTCTGGATGTGGCGGATTGCCTGGGATCGGATATCCTGTACAATATGATAGGTCATACGGTTATTGACAAGGTTCATGATCCAGATTGCGGCTGCAGCGATCACTACGAACAGAAGAATCTGCTTCAGATAGAGCCACATCTGGGTAAAGTTTACCTTGTGTGCTGCTACGATCTCATCGATCGCATTACCGAAGAGAACCGGCACATAAAGCTGAAGAACCACTGATATTCCGGCAAGGATGATGCTGAGGATCAGGAGGATCCAGTATTTTCCGATATATTTAAAAAGCTTTTTCATTACACTGTCTTTTTTCATACCTACATCTCCCCTCTTTCATATTTTGCACGGTCTTCCGGGAACTGTGAGAAATAGATCTCACGATAAACTTCGCAGGATTTCATAAGTTCATCATGTGTACCGGATCCGGCGAGCTCTCCATTATCTAATACTAAAATCTTGTCTGCCTGGCGGATGCCTGCAACCCTCTGGGATACCAGGAAGGTTGTTGTCTCTCCTTCCAGTCCTGCGAGGGCTTTCCGAAGTGCTGCGTCAGTTGCAAAATCAAGTGCGCTTAAGCTGTCGTCGAGGATCAGGATTTCCGGCTTTTTCACAAGAGCGCGGGCAATGGTAAGACGTTGACGCTGTCCACCGGAAAGGTTCTTTCCGTTCTGCTCGAGCATGAAATCAAGTTGTCCGTCTTTTCCTTCTACGACTTCTTTTGCCTGTGCAACTTTCAGTGCATCCCAGATCTCGGAGTCAGATGCATTTTCATTGCCCCATTTCATGTTATCGCGGATGCTGCCTTTGAAAAGGACGGAGCGCTGCTGTACGATTCCGACCTTGTCGTGGATTTCCTGATTGGTAAGCTCTTTTACATTGCGTCCATTCAGTTTAACGGTTCCGCAGGTTACATCATAGAAACGGGAGATCAGGCTGACCAGAGTGGATTTTCCGCATCCGGTACCACCGATGATACCGACTGTCTGCCCTTTTTTTACAGAGAAACTGATATCAGAAAGGCTTGATGCACCGGCACCTGCATAGGTGAAGGATACCTTGTCGAATTCAACTTCATTTGCAGAAGGATCTGCCTTTGCAGAAGGGGTTTCCGGATAATGCATGGTAGTCCTGATATCCAGGACACCGGCTACACGGTCTGCACATGCCATCGCCTTGTTCAGTGTAATGATCAGGGAAGCCAGCTTGATCAGTTCGACGATCATCTGTGCCATGTAGTTGTAAAGCGCGACAACCTGTCCCTGATGCATGGTTCCGAGATTGACCTGGAGTCCTGCTCTTGCAATCAGGATGACAGTTGCAATGTTGATCAACACGTAGGTAAATGGATTTAACAGGGCGGAAATTCTTCCGACAAATTCATTTAATCTGGTCAGTTCGGTGTTGCTCTTTTCAAATTCATTTACCGACTCTTCTTCGCGGCAAAATGCGCGGATCACGCGGACACCTGTCAGATTCTCACGGGTAAGTCCTGTGACACGGTCCAGGGCAGCCTGCACTTTTTTGAAAAGCGGGATGCTGACCAGCATAATGAAAATGACGCCGACAAATAAAAGAGGGATCGCCACAACGAATACCAGCGCACATTTAAAGTTGATCGTAAATGCCATGATCATCGAACCGATTACGATAAACGGACTTCTCAGAAGAAGACGAAGTCCCATGTTGATGCCGTTCTGGACCTGGTTGATATCATCGGTCATCCGTGTGATCAGGGTGTCCGTACCGATCGTATCAAGTTCGGTAAATGAAAAGCCCTGAATGTGGTCAAATACGGCCTGTCTTAAATTGGTTGCACAGCCGACACTCGCTCTTGCAGCAAAATACTGTGCGGTAAAACTGCAGCTAAGACCGACTGCAGCCATGAGGATCAGCACCAGGAACATCTTTACGATGTAGCCGTGGTCATTGTTTGCAATACCAATATCAATGATCTTGGCGACAACCACCGGAACCAAAAGGTCAAATACGACTTCCAGCAGTTTGAATAATGGTGCAAGAATACTTTCTGTCTTGTATTCTTTCAGATAAACCCAAAGTTTCTTCAAACACACTCACTCCTGTTCTTTACTTCTTAGTTTTTTCTTGACCTACTCATTATAATGCGCTACCATCAATATGAATAATATTGTTTTTATGACAGCTTAATATAAAAAAAGTATAACAATGTGAGTGGCAAAAGGTATTTTGACCTATTTGATACCAGATTGCTACGTGCTTTGCACTCTCGCAATCCTCAAAAACATTCGTAATCCGCTCAT
>OKSA01001377.1_pt1 | contig 22342 bp, 16 predicted proteins | sample 1601181 | NCBI WGS metagenome assembly OKSA01 (sample SAMEA3541538, study PRJEB24748) | human gut metagenome | biome: human gut; feature: human-associated habitat; material: faeces | place: China | collected 2012
AGTGGTACATCCACTGATCCATGACATTCAGAGGATGCTCTGCCGGATTCAAATGAGAGACAGAGTCTTCTGTAAGTACTGCAATATTGTAGGATGTAATGAGCTCAGGAAGACCATGATTTACCTCCGGATCGATATGGTATGGACGACCGGCAAGTACGATACCGCGGTTTCCGGTTTCATTTAAGAAGCGGATGGTCTCTTCTCCTTTATTTCTCATATCCTGACGACAGGCAGCAAGTTCATTCCATGCGTCATGGACTGCTGACTTGATTTCGCTTTCGGAAAGAGAGAACTTCTTACTTAATTCTTCTACAAGGCGATAAGAAATCGTCTCTTCACTTTCAAAATTCAAGAATGGATGGATAAAATCAATTTCTCCGTTGACGATCGGGTCCATGTTATTCTTGATGTTTTCCGGATAAGAAGTAACGATCGGGCAATTGTAGTGGTTGTCAGAATCAGCAAATTCTTTCCGTTCATACGGGATTGAAGGATAGAAAATGTGTTTCACTCCCTGATTGATCAGCCACTGTACATGTCCGTGCGCCAGTTTCGCCGGATAACACTCGGATTCACTTGGGATGGATTCAATACCAAGCTCATAAATCTTTCTTGTAGAAGCAGGTGAGAGAACTACACGGAATCCAAGTTTTGTAAAAAATGTGAACCAGAACGGATAGTTCTCGTACATATTCAGCACACGAGGAATACCGATTAATCCGTGTTTTGCCTCTTCTTCGGAAAGCGGTTCATAATCAAAATAGCGATGCAATTTATATTCAAATAAATTCGGCATCTGATTTTTTGATTTCTCTTTTCCAAGTCCGCGTTCACAGCGATTTCCTGTGATGAATTTACGTCCACCACTGAAATGGTTGATCGTCAGACGGCAGTTGTTTGTACATCCACGACATTTTGTCATTGTTGTGGAGTATTCAAGGGAACGGATGTCATCAATGGAAAGCATTGTTGTGCCTTCGCAGTCGACATAACGTTCTCGGGCAATCAGAGCTGCACCGAATGCACCCATGATTCCGGCAATGTCCGGGCGGATCGCTTCACAGTTCGCGATTTTCTCAAAGCTTCGAAGAACTGCATTATTATAGAAGGTACCTCCCTGAACAACAATATGATTACCAAGTTCAGATGCATCAGATACTTTGATTACCTTGAACAGGGCATTCTTGATAACAGAATAAGCAAGTCCGGCTGAGATATCAGCAACAGACGCCCCCTCTTTCTGTGCTTGTTTTACTTTGGAGTTCATAAATACAGTACAGCGTGTTCCGAGATCGATCGGATTCTGTGCATAAAGAGCTTCGTGAGCAAAATCTTCTACCGAATAATTCAGAGATTTCGCAAATGTCTCAATGAAAGAACCGCATCCGGAAGAGCAGGCTTCATTCAGCTGAACACTGTCAACGGTCTGATTTTTGATCTTGATACATTTCATATCCTGACCGCCGATGTCTAAGATACAGTCGACTTCCGGGTCGAAGAACGCGGCCGCATAGAAATGAGCCACCGTCTCAACCTCGCCGTCATCGAGCATCAAAGCGGCTTTTAACAGCGCTTCGCCGTATCCGGTGGAGCAGGAGTGGACGATCTTTGCCTTCGGTGGAAGGAGCGTATAGATCTCCTTGATGGAACGGATTGCCGTTGCAAGTGGACTTCCGTTGTTGTTGCTGTAGAAAGAGTACAAAAGGGAACCGTCCTCGCCGACTAAGGCAATCTTGGTCGTGGTGGAACCTGCATCGATGCCCAGATAGCAGTTGCCCTCATAAGTGGAGAGATCTGCGGACTTGACATTGTGTCCGTCGTGGCGCGCACGGAAAGCGTCGTACTCTTCCTGGCTGGCAAACAGAGGATCCATACGGGCAACCTCAAATTCCATCTTGATGCCGTTCGCGAGCCGGTCGCGGAGAGAGACGAGCGTGGTCGTCTCACCCGGCTTGTAATTTAAAGCGGAACCGATCGCAGCAAACAGATGGGAATTCTCCGGTGTGATGGCGTGTTCGTCGTCCAGATTCAAGGTGCGGATAAAAGCAGCCTTGAGCTCGGAAAGGAAGTGAAGCGGACCTCCGAGAAAGGCAACATGACCGCGGATCGGCTTACCGCAGGCAAGACCGCTGATCGTCTGATTGACCACTGCCTGGAAAATGGAGGCAGAGAGATCCTCTCTGGTAGCCCCCTCGTTGATTAACGGCTGGATATCGGTCTTGGCAAAGACACCGCAACGCGCAGCGATCGGGTAGATGGCCTTGTAATTCTTGGCATATTCATTCAGACCTGTCGCATCCGTCTGGATGAGGGATGCCATCTGGTCGATAAAAGAACCGGTACCGCCGGCACAGATGCCGTTCATACGCTGCTCGACATTGCCGCCCTCAAAATAGATGATCTTGGCATCCTCACCACCGAGCTCGATGGCAACATCGGTCTGCGGTGCATAATGCTGCAGGGCAGTGGACACGGCGATCACTTCCTGGACAAACGGAACACCGAGATGCTTGGCGAGTGTCAGACCGCCGGAACCGGTAATCATCGGTGCAACAGCAAAGTCGCCGAGTGCATCGTAAGCTTTCTGGAGAAGGGAGGATAAGGTCTCCTGGATATTGGCAAAATGGCGCTCATAATCAGAGAAGAGCAGATGATCCTCCTGGTCTAAAATTGCGACCTTGACGGTTGTGGAACCGATGTCGATTCCCAATTTATGAAGTGTATTGTTTTCCATAATTCCCTCCATGGCTGTTTCTCGTAAAGTAAATACTTTAGCAGAGTAAAATATGTAAAAGATTTCTTCTTATTATAAATAGTACCAATCTGGCGATAAACACTCTACATTATACGACAGGATATGTCAAAAGACAATGTGCATTTTGCCGGAAAAGTATAAACTTTTTGTAAAGAAGAATCCCTCTGATTGACAAAGATTTCCCCGACCGATATACTGAACAACGTAATGTCATTTTTGGAAAGGTCAGGAACAGAGTGTATGAACTGGTTAAATAAATTAGAACGTAAATTCGGCAACTGGGCGGTTCCCAATCTGATCGTGTGGCTGATCGGAGCTTACACGATCGGGTTTGTGCTCTACCAGGTGAACCCGTCGATCATAGGACTTTTGATGTTGAGCCCGTATCACATCCTGCACGGACAGATCTGGCGTCTGATTACCTGGGTGTTTATGCCCACAGACACGAATCTGGTGTATCTTCTCATTATGGCGCTTTTCTATTATCAGCTTGGAACGACACTGGAGCGCACATGGGGAACCTTCCGGTTTAACGTCTATATTTTCGGAGGTATGGTGTTTACCGTCATCGGAGCGTTTCTGCTGTACGGTATCATGTATCTGATGAACGGCGGTGTGACGACGGAGATGCTTCTCATCGGAACGAGTTTCAGCACAAGTTACATCAACATGTCCATCTTCCTTGCGTTTGCATGTATGTATCCGGATATGCAGGTTCTTCTGATGTTCATTATCCCGATTAAGATGAAGTGGATGGCGGCTGTGTACGGCGTTCTGATTGCTTTAAGCTTTTTTGAGACCGGATGGGCGGGAAGAATGGCGATTTTTATGTCGCTCCTCAACTTTATTATTTTCTTCTTCTCCACCAGAAACCTCAAGCGCTATACGCCGCACGAGGTGCACAGACGCCAGAAGTTTAAGGCAGACATGCGAAGACCGCAGGGATATGCGGGCGGTGCGAAGCACAAGTGTGCTGTCTGCGGCAGGACGGAACTTGACGATCCGACGCTGGAATTCCGTTTCTGCTCCAAGTGCGAGGGCAATTACGAATACTGTCAGGATCATCTGTTTACACATCAGCATATTCGGATGAGCTAGAAAGTATGAAAAAGAAAAAGGTGATACTTCGATTCCGCCAGCCGGCGGAGAAGAAGTATCACCTTTTTGTTTCTTTTAGGAGTAGAAATCTTTTAGCGCATCCATCCGTGCACTCATATTGGAAAAAAGTGCGTCGACGATCGTGATGGCTGCCATGGATTCCACCACGACAACGGCGCGCGGAACGATGATCGGATCGTGGCGTCCCTTGATGTTGACCGAGATCTCCTCCCCGGACTGATTGACAGTGCGCTGTGTGGCGGCGATGGAAGGGGTCGGCTTGATGGCAGCCCGAAGGATGATGTCGCTTCCGTCGCTCATGCCGCCTAAGATACCGCCGGCATGGTTGGTTGCTTTGGCAATCCTGCCGTCCTCACCGAGGACAAAGGCATCGTTGTTGTTCTTGCCGGTCGCTTTTGCTACGTCAAATCCGTCCCCGATCTCAAAACCTTTGACGGCACCGATGGACATGACCGCCTTGGCAAGGTTCGCATTAAGCTTCTCGAAGACCGGATCTCCGATGCCGGCGGGCATCCCCTTTATGATACACTCCACAATGCCGCCGGAGGAATTCAGTTCCGCCATGCAGGCATCCAGATAGTTTTCGGCGTTCTCGGCTGCCTCGGCGTCCGGCATATAGAGCGGATTCTTCGTGACTTCGGAAAAATTAAAACGATCGGAAGATACGGCGATCGGGCCGATGGATTTTGTGTAGGTTATAAAGGTAATGCCGAGCTCGTTTAGAATCTTGACGGCGACGGCGCCGGCGGCGACACGCCCGATGGTTTCCCGCCCGGAGGAGCGCCCGCCCCCGCGGTAGTCGCGGAAGCCGTATTTCTGGTCGAACGTGTAATCGGCGTGACCGGGACGGTAATAGGAGGCAATCTCGCTGTAGTCTTTGGACTGCTGGTTGCGGTTGAAGACGACAAGCGAGATCGGGGTGCCGGTCGTCTTTCCTTCAAACACGCCAGAGAGAATCTCTACGGCGTCGTCCTCTTTGCGCGGCGTTGCATATCTGGACTGACCGGGCTTGCGCCGGTCGAGAAACTTCTGGATATCCGCCTCACAGAGAGAAAGTCCCGCCGGACAGCCGTCGATGACGACGCCGACGCCCTTTCCGTGAGATTCCCCCCAGGTTGTGATTTTAAAAAGAGTTCCCAAAGTAGACCCTGCCATGTGATTCCCTCCTGCTTACATAATGATCTTTCTCGATTATAAAAGATTTGACTTTGCGCCGCAACAGAAATATGTTATGATTTGACGGAGCAGAAGTACCAGCAGGCGAGGAGAAGAATATTTCATGATAGAGAAATACCTTGTGAAAAAGATAACAGAGCCGGTGGACTGGAAGGTAACCGTGCCGGGATCGAAGAGCATGACGAACCGCGCGCTTCTTATGGCAGTGCTGTCCGCAGGGACGGTGCGCGTGGAAGGAGTTCTGTTTTCCGATGATTCCAGACACTTTCTGGCGTGTCTTGTGGCGCTCGGCTTTACAGTGGAGATAGAGGAAGAAAAAAAGTGCGTGACCGTGACGGGCTGCGGCGGCAGGATTCCCCGCGGGGAGGCGGTAATCGACGTCGGAAGCGCCGGGACAGCGGCGCGTTTTCTTGCGGCGATGCTCGGATTTTCGGACGGGTGCTATGAGATCCGCTGCTCAGCGCAGATGAAGCGGCGGCCGATGGCGGAGCTGTTCGATCTGCTTTCCGGTGCGGGAGCGAAGATTACATTCCTCGAGGAGGAAGGGCATCTTCCGGTGCGCATCACAGGATGCAGATACGCCCGGGCGGATAAGACGGCAGGGGAGACGCCGCGGGAGCTCTCTCTTGACATTACGAAGAGCACACAGTTTTTAAGCGCGCTGCTGTTGATTGCGCCGATGGTTCCGGAAGGGATGAAGATCCACATCACCAGTGAGAAGACGGACGGCTCATACATCCGCATCACGCGGAAGATGATGCAGGAATTCGGCGTGAGTGTCGCTTTTGACGGAAGAGACTACGAGGTGCCGTGCAGAAGTTCCTACCGGAAAGAGACTTATATGGTGGAACCGGATATGTCGGCTGCCTGCTATTTTTATGCGGCTGCGGCTGTGACCGGCGGACGGGCGCTTGTGCGGCATGTGCATATGGACAACACACAGGGAGATCTGCGTTTCCTGGAAGTGTTGGAGCACATGGGATGTACCGCGGACGATACGCCGGAGGGCATCCTGGTAACGGGACCGGCGGACGGTGCGCTACGGGGCATCACAGTCAATATGAACGATTTTTCCGATCAGGCGCTGACCCTGGCGGCGATCGCGCCGTTTGCCGACGCGCCGGTGCGCATAGAGGGAATCGGACATATCCGTGGGCAGGAATGCGACCGGATTCACGCGATACAGACGAACCTGACAGCGCTTGGCATCCGGTGTGAGGAGGAAGAGACGGCTGCCACGATCTATCCCGGCAGCCCCCACGGCGGAAGCGTGGAGACATACGACGATCACCGCGTGGCGATGGCATTTTCCCTGGTCGGACTTAGAACCGACGGGATTGTCATTGAGAACCCGGCGTGCTGCCGCAAGACGTTTGAAAATTATTTTACCGTGTTAAGCGAACTGACTGGGAAAACGGTGGAAGGCTGACAAGATGCCGGACTGCACAAGGCTGGTGGAAGTGAAAGCGGAAAAAGCGCAGAACCAGAGAAAATAAAGAAGAACTACAGGCAATAAAAGGAGACGAAAAACAGATGTATGAATTATTAAAGCAGGAAGGACGCGCGAAGAGAGGCGTTTTCCATACGGTGCACGGAGATATCCAGACGCCGGTATTTATGAATGTGGGTACGGTGGCTGCCATCAAGGGAGCTGTCTCCACGGAAGATTTAGAGCAGATCAAGTGTCAGGTGGAGCTGTCAAACACCTACCATCTGCATGTGCGCACCGGAGACAAGCTGATCAAGGAAGTGGGAGGACTGCACAAGTTTATGTCATGGAATCGTCCGATTCTTACGGATTCCGGCGGATTTCAGGTGTTCTCCCTGGCTGGGCTCCGCAAGATCAAGGAGGAGGGCGTCTATTTCCACTCGCATATTGACGGGGCAAAGATTTTCATGGGACCGGAGGAGAGCATGCAGATCCAGTCCAATCTCGGCTCCACGATCGCCATGGCGTTCGATGAATGTCCGTCGGCGCTTGCCGAGCGGAAATATGTGGAGGATTCCGTGGCACGGACGACGCGCTGGCTGGAGCGCTGCAAGAACGAGATGCAGCGCCTCAACGGTCTGGAGGATACCGTGAACCGTCACCAGATGCTGTTCGGCATCAACCAGGGAGCCATCTACACGGACATCCGGATCGACCATGCAAAGCGGATTTCCGAGCTGGATCTGGACGGCTATGCGGTCGGCGGACTTGCGGTCGGCGAGACACATGAGGAGATGTACCATGTGCTGGATGAGACCGTGCCTTATCTTCCGGTGAACAAGCCGACCTATCTCATGGGAGTCGGAACGCCGGCCAATATTCTGGAGGGAGTGGAGCGCGGCATTGACTTCTTTGACTGTGTCTACCCGTCCCGCAACGGCCGCCACGGTCATGTATACACGAATCAGGGCAAGATCAACCTGTTCAACCAGAAGTACGAGAAAGATATGCGCCCGATCGAGGAGGGCTGCGGGTGCCCGACCTGCCGCCGCTACAGCAGAGCCTATATCCGCCATCTGCTCAAGGCAAAAGAGATGCTTGGCATGCGCTTATGCGTTCTGCACAACCTGTACTTCTACAACACGATGATGGAAGAGATCCGGGATGCGCTGGATGCCGGAAATTTTGCCTCCTACAAGGAAGAAAAGTTATACGGCATGGAACAGATCAACCGGGAAAAGGAAATGGCAAAGTAAAAGGGAAAAGGCTTGCCAAACGGCGAGGTTTTGTGTACAATATTTTCTAATGGGGTCAGACGACTTCGGACAAGTTTATGATTTTAGGAGGATATCAGATGTTTTCAATCTTAGCAACAGAGAGCGCGTCATCCGCAGGCTGGATCAGCATGGTGGTATGGCTGGTTATTTTATTTGCATTTATGTATTTCTTCATGGTGCGTCCGCAGAAGAAAGAGCAGCAGAAGAAGAACTCCATGCTTGCAGAGCTGGCAGTTGGAGATACGGTCTTAACGACAAGCGGTTTTTACGGAACCGTGATCGACATCACAGACGATACGGTGATCGTGGAGTTCGGAAGCAACAAGAACTGCCGCATCCCGATGCAGAAGGCGGCCATCTCCGCAGTTGAGAAGCCGGAAGATGTAACTGAATAAGAAGATTTTTAAGAGGGATAGCATATAAAATGTATTATCCCTTTTCTTTTTGAGAGAGTATTTCGGAGAGCGAGGAGAGATTGTCCGGATGAAAAGTAAAAAAAATACGTTTGTTTCACGTGCCGCCGTCGGCTGCGTGACAACTGCCATTTTTCTGCTGTTGTGCATCATAAAGGGCATCTATCCGTTTGGAATTGCCACGCTTGACACTGTGGATTTTCAGTCCCAGTGGATTCCGGCATATTACCATGTATGGGACGTGCTGCACGGAGACGGCAGCGCCTTTTTTGACTGGAGAGTCGGCGGCGGGAATAATTTTGCGGGAGTGAGCGCGCAGTTTTCTCTGTTCAGCCCGTTTAACCTGTTCTTCCTCTTTGTGAAAAGAAGCTGGATTGAAAAATCCATGATCGTGTTTCTTTTAATCAAGCTGCTTGCCATGGGCTATGGCATGCGCTGGTTTTTAAAAGAGCAGATCCTTAAGGAAGAGCGTTACGGAATCTACATTCTGGCGGGAAGCGTGGGGTATGCCGTAAACGGCTATACGCTTTTGTACTATGGCATGGGCTGGCTGGATGTGGCAGCGATCCTGCCGCTATTGTGTTATTTCTTCTGCAGGATGGCGGAGCGGGAAGGGGACTGGCGTCTCGGGAAAAATACGCTCGGCTATATCGTCTGTCTGACGCTGGTATTCCTCATCAATATTCCGCAGGCGTACATGATGTGTTTTTTCCTGATCGTGTTTGCGGGAGGATATTTTTTCCTGAAACGACAGGACCAGCCGCTAAAAAAGAACGGCATTTTAAAATTCGGGCTGACTTCTTTACTGTCGCTTGGAATTGCGGCGGTAATATTTCTGCCGGCAGCGAGGGCAATGCTTGGTTCCTACCGGCTGTCGAGCGAGGAGTACCGGGGAATCTCCGGCTATTTTCTGCTGCTTCGGCAGGACGGAATGGACGCGGTGTGGAAATGGGTGATTCTTGGCAGCGTGGCGGTTCCGCTGCTGTTCTTCGTCATTTCTGGCAGACGGAAGCGGGAGCACATCTGGCAGTGGTATCTGGTGGCGGCGATGGTGCTGCCGGTTTTCTTCGAGGCGGTCAATCTCATCTGGCACCGCGGGACGTATGTGTGCTTCCCGATGCGATATGGTTATATGCTGGTGTTTGCCGTGATTTGTATGGCAGCGGCGCGCGTGCCGGATTTTGTGGGAGATAGCCGCGTGCGGCGGAACATTTTATATGCGTTCCTGGGAATCTGGTGCGTGCAGATGGTGGCGCTTGGCATTTCTTTGATACAGCCGGAAACGCACACGGACGAGACGGATTTTGTTGGGGATGCCACGGAAATCGGTCGGCCGCTTGCGGGAAAAACCGATGTTTTCCACAAGGCAAAGCTGGCGGACGGAGCGATTGACAACAACTATCCGCTGATCGCAGAGAGCACCTCCTACTCCAATTATCTGCATCTGATGACGTCGGAGCAGATCAGGATGAACACACTGCTCGGGTATTCTCAGGTGTGGACCAGATTAAGTGACACGGGCGGAACGCTCGCGTCCGACATCATGCTGGGGTACCGTTATTATGTGGCGTCTAAGGCGGGATCGTGGGGAAAAGACACGGCGGCGGATTCCCTTTGGCCGCTTGCTGAGACCGAAAAGTTTACGCTGTGGGAAAATGCGCCCGTCGGGGACAGGGCATTTTTTATCACAAAAGCGGACTATGAAGCGTATGCAGTCACGGAAGCGTACACGGAAAATGTGTTTGAGAACCAGAACCGGCTGTCGGAGCTGCTTTTTCACACAGTTCCCATTGACTGGAAAAAAGAGACCTATCTGGATGATCAGACCGGAGCGGAATTATCGTGCCGGTTTTACGCGGATGGAAAGCAGATCTTATATCTCTATGGAAAGGATCTGCAGCAGGCAGAAATTACGGTAAACGGGGAGAGGATCTACGTCCCGGATTACAATGATCTGTACAATGAGAGCTACCCGGCAACCGGCAATCAGGGAATCCTCTCCCTCGGGTGTTTTTCGGACGAAGACATCACGGTGGAAATCCGCCAGTCTGTTGGGGACAGCGGCGCAGAGAGAGCGGTGTTCTTCGGATTCCTCGATCCGCAGGAACTGCTGGAGGCGGTGGAAACAGCGGGAAGGGCGGTTACATATGAACTGGATCGGGATTCCTGTAAGCTTACCGTGGAATCGGCGGGAGCGGAGTATCTGATGCTTCCGGTCAATGCGGATAGTGGATGGCATTGTACGGTAAACGGAGAGGAGCGGGCCATAAGCCGGCTCGCGGGCAATCTGATGCTCGTGCCGCTTGACGAGGGTACGAATGAGATTACGCTTTGTTATGTGCCGCGGGGAATGAAAAAGGGCGCGGCGGTGACGGGCATGGCACTGATGCTTCTGGCTGGCTGGGGCGTTTTATCACGTCTGCTTCGGAGAAAAAGTGTCCTGGATAAAATCTACGCCGGACTTGGCTGTGCCGCCGCAGATATTTTTGCCGTGGTCTATGCCGGATTTCTGCTGGTCGTCTATGTGATTCCGGTGGTGTATACGATATATTTAAGATGGATCTGAGGTAACAGAATGGAAAAATTACAAGCGAGAAAAAAAGTATATTTGTGGCTGCTGATTTTATTGAGCCTTTGCGCGCTGATCCCGTTAGCCGTACTCTCGAAGTACAATCATCAGTCGGGGGATGACTATGGTTATGCCTACCGCACCTTCCAGATCTGGCGGGAGACACATTCTTTCTGGAATGTGATAAAAGAAGCGTTTGCCACATCAGCGGAGTTCTATCAGAAGTGGCAGGGGCTTTATGCATCGGCGGTTCTGCTGGCGCTGGAACCGGGAATTTTCGGCGACAAATATTACGCGCTGACCGGAATCTTGCTGCTCGCAATTATTGTGGGGGCAAACTGCGCGGGTACGGTTTATATCTTTCACCGCAAATGCGGCTGCCCGAGACTGGAGGGATTTGCTGCCGGCTGTGTCATGTCGTTTCTTATGATCGAATGGATGCCCTCCGCCCTGCAGGGATTGTACTGGTATAACGGCGCGATGAATTATGTATTCTTCCATGCGGTGCTATTATTGTTGTTGTGTGTGCTGCTCAGCCTTGCCGGGGAGCACCCGCGGAGAAAAGCAGGCAGGACGGTGCTTGCGGTGCTGCTTGCGGTGCTGCTTGCCGGCGGGAATCACGTGACCGCATTTATGGGGATACTGCTGATTGTCGGATTTGGAATATTTGCTGCGGTAAAAAAGCGGCGGCAGAACCTGATCTGCTGCGTCATAACGCTTGCGGCTATGGTGGCGGGATTCCTTTTTAATGTGACGTCGCCGGGCACCAGAATCCGGCAGTCGTATTTTTCCGACAGACCCGGTGTGGCGGGAACGATTGTTACCGCGGTAAAAACCGGAATTGCATGCATCAACAGCTGGATGGGACTTGCAGTCATTGTCACGGCGGTCCTGCTGCTTCCGGTGCTTCTTCCCCTGGTAAAGAAGATACGCGGACAGTATGGATTTTCGTTCCGCTATCCGCTGCTTGTCTTTGCGTTGTCGGTCGCCTGGCTGTGCGCAATGTTCTGTCCGCCCATCTACGCGATGGGAACGCCGGGGGACGTCCGGCTGACCAACGTGGTATATTTTTCCTTCGTCTGGCTGTTTGTGTTAAATGAAGCCTATCTGTGCGGATGGGCGGTCACAAGACTGGAGGCGTCCGGGGCGACGGCACTGTCCGGGGCTGCAGGAGAATTTCCGGGCAGTTTTTTGATCACGGCTGCTGTCCTTGCGGTGGGAATGATAATCGGATGCGGGGAAAATATGACCGCATGGCAGGCATACCTGCTGATCCGCAGCGGCGAGGCACAGGAATATTCGGCGGAGGCTGATGAGCGCTACGCCGTTTTGTGTGATTCTGCGGGGGAAGACGTGGTGTTAAAGGCGTATACCGCAAAGCCGTGGATGCTTTTCCTCGACGATATTACAGAGGAGAAAAGCGACTGGAGAAATGAATATATGCGCGTCTATTTTGGACTGAACAGCGTTGTGTTAGAGCAGACGGAATGAGACGGCAGAAGGGAGCAGCGGACACAAAAGGCAGGCTGCTCCTTTTTCATAAGACCCGGTTATAGGGAGTATGAAAAAGAAAAATAGATTCAGAGGTTGCATTGTTTCCCGAGATACATTATTATAGAATTTATATACTGTCTGTTAGTAATGTACTAAAGTCAATACAAGACGGATTCCTGCATGGCAGGAAGAAAAGAGGGATTAGAGAGATGGAATATAAGGTAGGCGTGATTTCCGGCGACGGGATCGGACCGGAGATCGTAACAGAGGCAAAGAAAGTTCTGGATCAGATTGGAAAGATCTACGGACATGTGTTCCGCTATGAAGAGATTCTGATGGGAGGCTGCTCCATTGACGCGACGGGTGAGCCGCTCACGGATGCGGCGATCGCTTCCGCGAAGGCTTCCGATGCGGTGCTGATGGGATCGATCGGCGGCAACACATCGACTTCGCCATGGTATCAGCTGCCGCCGGAGAAGAGACCGGAGGCGGGACTTTTAAAGCTCCGCAAGGCGCTGAACCTGTTTGCCAACTTAAGACCGGCATATTTATATGAAGAATTAAAAGCCGCATGCCCGCTTCGGGACGACATCATCGGGGACGGATTTGACATGATGATTATGCGGGAACTGACCGGCGGACTGTATTTCGGAGCGCGCAAGACCGAGGAAGTGGACGGCGTGCTGACAGCGACGGATACGTTGACCTACAATGAGAACGAGATCAGACGGATCGCTAAGCGCGGTTTTGACATTGCCATGAAGCGGCGCAAAAAGGTGACGAGTGTAGATAAGGCAAACGTGCTGGATTCCTCGAGACTCTGGAGAAAGATCGTCGAGGAGGTGGCGCAGGATTACCCGGAAGTGACCTATGAGCATATGCTCGTGGACAACTGTGCGATGCAGCTGGTAAAAGACCCGAAGCAGTTCGACGTGATTCTGACGGAGAACATGTTCGGCGACATTTTGTCGGATGAGGCGAGCATGGTGACCGGTTCGATCGGTATGCTCTCAAGCGCCAGCCTAAACGATACAAAGTTCGGACTCTACGAGCCGAGCGGCGGTTCGGCACCGGACATTGCCGGAAAGGGAATTGCGAATCCGATCGCAACGATCTTAAGTGCAGCCATGATGCTGCGTTATAGCTTTGATCTGGATCGGGAGGCGGATGCAGTGGAGCAGGCAGTGAAGCAGGTCTTAAAGGATGGCTACCGGACGATCGACATCATGCCGCAGGAGAAGCAGCAGGAAAAGGCAACCCAGGTCGGCACGGCACAGATGGGAGATCTGATCTGCGAGCGGATCAGATAGAATGACAGAAACGGAGTTAAGATAGATGAAGAGTGATAATGTAAAAAAAGGGATGCAACAGGCACCTCATAGAAGTTTGTTTAACGCGCTGGGATTTACCGAGGAGGAGATGAACAAGCCGATGGTCGGCATTGTGAGCTCCTACAACGAGATTGTTCCCGGCCACATGAATTTGGATAAGATTGTCAATGCGGTAAAGCTTGGTGTTGCGGAGGCAGGCGGCGTACCGGTGGTATTTCCGGCGATCGCGGTCTGCGACGGAATCGCGATGGGACATATCGGTATGAAATATTCGCTGGTGACGCGTGATCTGATCGCCGATTCCACGGAATGTATGGCGCTTGCACACCAGTTTGATGCGCTCGTCATGGTTCCGAACTGCGATAAGAATGTCCCGGGACTTTTGATGGCAGCAGCGCGCATCAATGTACCCACAGTGTTCGTGTCGGGCGGACCAATGCTTGCCGGACATGTACAGGGCAAAAAGCGCAGCCTCTCTTCCATGTTTGAGGCGGTAGGTTCCTATGCAGCCGGCACGATGACGGAGGAGGAAGTCAAGGAATACGAGGAGAAGGTTTGTCCGACCTGCGGCTCCTGTTCCGGAATGTACACGGCGAACTCCATGAACTGTCTCACCGAGGCGCTGGGAATGGGGCTTCGCGGAAACGGCACGATCCCGGCAGTCTATTCGGAGCGCATCAAGCTCGCCAAGCATGCGGGTATGGCGGTAATGGAAATGTACCGCAAAAATATCCGCCCGCGCGATATTATGACGAAGGAAGCCATCTTAAATGCGCTGACCGTGGATATGGCGCTCGGCTGTTCGACGAACAGCATGCTCCATCTTCCGGCAATCGCCCATGAAGTGGGATTTGATTTTGATATTGCATTTGCTAATCCAATCAGTGAGAAGACACCGAACCTGTGCCACCTGGCACCGGCAGGACCGACTTATATGGAAGATCTCAACGAGGCGGGCGGCGTCTATGCGGTAATGAAAGAACTGGCGGACATCGGACTGCTGCACACGGAGTGCATGACCGTGACCGGAAAGACCGTCGGGGAGAATATTGCGGATGCAGTGAATAAGAATCCGGAAGTGATCCGTCCGGTGGATCACCCGTACAGCAAGACCGGCGGACTTGCCGTATTGAAGGGCAATCTTGCGCCGGACGGCAGCGTGGTCAAGCGCTCGGCAGTCTGCGATGAGATGATGGTGCACGAGGGACCGGCGAGAGTCTTCGACTGTGAGGAGGATGCGATCGCAGCGATCAAGGGAGGCAGGATTGTTGCCGGGGATGTCGTTGTGATCCGCTATGAAGGCCCGAAGGGCGGACCAGGTATGCGCGAGATGTTAAACCCGACTTCCGCGATTGCGGGAATGGGGCTTGGATCTTCGGTGGCACTGATTACAGACGGACGTTTTTCCGGTGCAAGCCGCGGCGCGTCGATCGGCCATGTATCGCCGGAGGCAGCGGTCGGCGGACCGATTGCACTGGTGGAAGAGGGAGATCTTATTAAGATCAATATTCCGGAGTTAAAGCTGGAACTCGCCGTATCGGACGAGGAGCTTTTGGCCAGAAAGGCAAAATGGCAGCCGAGAGAGCCGAAGGTGACGACCGGATACTTAAAGCGGTACGCATCGCTCGTGACTTCGGGCAACCGTGGAGCGATACTGGCGCTCCCGGAAGAACAGTAGGATAGAAAAGGAAGGTATACGACATGGAGCTGACAGGAGCACAGATTGTCATCGAATGTCTGAAAGAACAGGGTGTGGACACCGTATTCGGATACCCGGGCGGAGCCATACTGAATGTATACGATGAATTATATAAGCATCAGGAGATTCGGCATATTTTAACTTCACATGAGCAGGGAGCTTCCCATGCGGCGGACGGTTATGCGAGAAGTACCGGAAAAGTAGGAGTCTGTTTCGCAACGTCCGGACCGGGAGCGACGAATCTTGTGACGGGAATTGCCACGGCATACATGGATTCCGTGCCGATCGTAGCGATCACATGCAACGTCAATGTGCCGCTTCTCGGCAAAGACAGTTTTCAGGAGATCGATATTGCAGGCATCACGACACCGATCACAAAGCACAATTTTATCGTAAAGGATGTCACAAAGCTTGCGGACACGATCCGCAGAGCATTCCGGATCGCACAGAAGGGGCGTCCGGGGCCGGTGCTCGTCGATATCCCGAAGGATATTACGGCGGCAAAGACGGAGTATGAATTCTGCAAGGCAGAGCCGATCGCGCGTGTGACGGACACGATACGGGATGAGGATCTTGCGAAGGCGCTTGCGATGATAAAAGCGGCAGAGAAACCGTACATATTTGTGGGCGGTGGTGCTGTGATCTCCGGGGCGAGCGCGGAATTAAAAGAATTTGTACATAAAGTGGACGCACCGGTGTGCGATTCCCTGATGGGAAAGGGAGCCTTTGACGGGACGAACGATCTCTACACGGGGATGCTCGGCATGCACGGAACCAAGACGTCCAACCTCGGCGTGAGCGAGTGTGATCTGCTGATCGCCGTCGGCGTGCGCTTTTCCGACCGTGTGCTCGGCAATGCCAAGAAGTTTGCAAAGCAGGCGAAGATCTTACAGTTTGATGTGGATGCAGCGGAGATCAATAAAAATATCCGTGTCGATGCGGCTGTGATCGGAGACCTGAAAGAAATTTTAAAGCGGATCAACGCGGAACTGCCGCAGCTGGGGCATGAAGCGTGGATAGCGCATATTCTGGACTATAAAGTAAAATATCCGCTCACATACCAGGAGCCGGGACTGACCGGACCTTATCTGGTGGAGGAGATCTACCGCCAGACAGACGGCGACGCCATCATTGTGACAGAAGTAGGACAGCACCAGATGTGGGCTGCACAGTATTATAAATATAAAAATCCGCGCACGTTTTTATCATCCGGCGGACTTGGCACCATGGGATACGGACTGGGCGCTGCGATCGGTGCACAGGTTGCAAATCCGGGAAAACAGGTGATCAATATCGCGGGGGACGGATGTTTTCGCATGAATATGAACGAGATTGCAACCGCAGTCCGGCAGAAGCTGCCGTTGATCGAAGTGATTGTGAACAATCATGTGCTCGGCATGGTGCGGCAGTGGCAGGATCTGTTTTACGAAAAACGCTATTCAGCGACGGTTTTAGACGACGGCGTCGACTATGTGAAGCTTGCGGAGGCGATGGGGGCGACAGGGTACCGCGCCACAACCCGCGAGGCATTTAACGAGGCGTTAAAAGCAGCGCTTGCTGCAAAGACGCCGGTTGTGATCGATTGTGTGATCGGCTGCGATGACAAGGTGTGGCCGATGGTTGCTCCGGGGGCGGACATCAGTACCGCATTTACCGGGGAGGATTTAGCCGCAGCGCAGTCATAACATGTGTATATGTTTTGTTACAGGGGGCATGGAGGCGGCAGCGTAGGGAACTGCCGTAATAAAAGAGAAAGGAAAGGAATTAGAAAATGAGCAGAGTGTACAATTTTTCAGCAGGTCCGGCAGTGCTGCCGGAAGAGGTCTTAAAAGAAGCAGCAGATGAGATGCTGGACTACAGAGGAAGCGGAATGTCTGTGATGGAGATGAGCCACCGCTCCAAGGTGTATGACAACATCATCAAAGAGGCAGAGCAGGATCTGAGAGATCTGATGAACATTCCGGACAATTACAAAGTTCTGTTTTTACAGGGCGGAGCATCCCAGCAGTTCGCCATGATCCCGATGAACCTGATGAAGAACCGCAAGGCAGGCTATATCGTCACAGGCCAGTGGGCGAAGAAAGCTTATCAGGAAGCACAGATTTACGGCGAGGCAGTAAAGCTTGCATCCTCCGAGGATAAGACGTTTTCCTATATCCCGGATTGTTCCGACCTGGATATCCCGGAAGATCTGGATTATGTGTACATCTGCGAGAATAATACGATCTACGGAACAAAATACAAGAAGCTTCCGAATACCAAGGGACACACGCTGGTAGCGGACGTATCCTCCTGCTTTTTGTCCGAGCCGGTGGATGTGACAAAATACGGTGTGATCTACGGCGGCGTGCAGAAGAACGTAGGACCGGCGGGAGTTGTCATTGTCATCATCCGCGAGGATCTGATCACGGAAGATACCCTTCCGGGAACACCAACCATGTTAAAATACAAGACACACGCCGATGGATTCTTTATACAACACACCGCCGTGCTACGGCATCTATATCTGCGGCAAGGTATTTAAGTGGTTAAAGAAGATGGGCGGTCTTTCCGTGATGAAGGAGCGCAATGAGGAAAAGGCGAAGATCCTTTATGATTTCCTGGATCAGAGCAAACTGTTCCACGGAACCGTTGTTCCGGAGGACCGCTCCCTCATGAATGTGCCGTTTGTGACCGGCAACGAAGAGCTGGATGCGAAGTTTGTAAAAGAAGCGACAGCCGCAGGCTTTGTGAACTTAAAAGGCCACCGCACCGTGGGCGGTATGCGCGCTTCCATTTACAATGCAATGCCGAAAGAGGGCGTGGAGAAGCTGGTTGCGTTTATGAAAAAGTTCGAGGAGGAGAATGCAAATGCATAAGTATCATTGCTTAAATCCGATCGCAGCGGTCGGTCTGGATCTGTTTTCGGATGATTATCAGAAGGTGGAAGACTTAAAGGATGCGGAGGCAGTGCTTGTGAGAAGCGCCGCAATGCATGACCTGGAACTCCCGGAGGGACTTGCGGCAGTGGCGAGAGCCGGTGCCGGCGTGAACAACATTCCTCTGGATAAATGCGCGGAGAAGGGAATTGTCGTATTCAACACCCCGGGCGCCAATGCAAACGGTGTCAAGGAGCTGGTGTTTGCGGGAATGCTCTACGCGTCCCGTGATATCGTGGGCGGCATCGACTGGTGTCTGGCGAATCAGAACGACGAGAATATCGCCAAAACTGCTGAAAAGCAGAAGAAAAATTTTGCAGGAACCGAGATTTCCGGCAAGAAGTTAGGTGTTATCGGACTTGGTGCAATCGGTGTTCTGGTTGCCAATGCGGCGACCCACATGGGAATGGAAGTGTACGGCTACGATCCGTATATTTCCGTCAGTGCAGCGTGGAGCCTTTCCCGGAGCGTGAAGCACATCAGCAACGTGGAGGACATTTACCGCGAGTGCGACTATATCACGATTCATGTGCCGCTTTTGGATTCCACCAGAAAGATGATTGGCGCGGATGCGATTGCAATGATGAAGCCGACGGCGATCGTGCTCAACTTTGCGAGAGATCTTCTCGTGGATGAGGAGGCGATGGTGGACGCACTTGCAGCGGGCAAGATCAAAAAATATGTTTCCGATTTTCCGAACACCACGACAGTCGGTGCAAAGGGCTGCATCGTGACACCACATCTGGGCGCATCCACGGCAGAGTCCGAGGACAACTGTGCGCTCATGGCAGTGCGCGAGATCCGCGATTACCTTGAGAACGGCAATATCGTACATTCGGTCAACTTCCCGGACTGCAGCATGGGCGCTTGCATGACGGCAGGAAGAATCGGTATTCTGCACAAGAACGAGAGTGGTATGTTAAGCCATTTTACAACAATTCTCGGCAATGCCGGAATCAATATCGACGGCATGGCGAACAAGTCCAGGGGCGACTATGCATATGCGCTGATCGATGTGGATACGAATGTGCCGGATGATGTGCTCGCAAAGCTGGAGCAGACGGATGGGGTATTAAAAGTACGGAAAGTAAAATAACGAGGTGTGAGAACAATGGCAGAAATCAGACCATTTGTAAGCATCAGACCACAGAGAGGGAAGGCAGCAGAGATTGCTGCCCTCCCTTATGATGTTTATAACAGAGAGGAAGCTACGAAGGAAGTGGAGCGGCATCCGCAGTCTTTCCTTAGCATCGACCGCGCGGAGACACAGTTCCCGCTGTCGGTGGATATGTACGACGACAAGGTGTATGAGCGTGCGCATGATACACTCTGGCAATGGGTGGAGAACGGCACGTTTCTGACGGAGGATAAAAAGTGTTATTACCTCTACGAACTTACCATGAACGGAAGAGTGCAGACGGGAGTGGCAGCCTGCGCGTCTATTGATGATTATGAGAATGGCATCATCAAAAAGCACGAGAATACCCGCGCGGAGAAGGAGGTCGACCGCATCCGCCATGTGGATGTCTGTAACGCACAGACCGGACCGATCTTTCTGGCGTACCGCGCGAATGACGGGATCCGGCGTATCGTGGAAAAGACGAAGCAGGGAGAGCCGGAATATGATTTTACATCGGAGGACGGCGTGAGACACCGGGTGTTTGTCATCCGCGAGGATGCGGATATTGCTGCGATCCACGAAGCGTTTGCGGGCATTGACAGCATCTACATTGCAGACGGACACCACCGGGCAGCGTCCGCGGTAAAAGTAGGGCAGAAGCGCCGGAAGGAACATCCGGGTTATACCGGGGAGGAGGAGTTTAACTATTTTCTCTCGGTATTGTTTCCGGATGATGAACTCATGATTATGGATTACAACCGTGTGATACGCGATCTGAACGGGTATTCTTTTAAGGGATTGTACCGTGAAGTCGAGAAGCGGTTTGACGTTGAGGAGATTACCGGGGCAGAGGATACCAGACCTAAGGAGCGGGGAACCTTTTGCATGTATATGGAAGGACACTGGTTTTCCTGCCATATCCGGCAGGAGGACCGCACGCCGGAAGATCCGGTTGCAGATCTGGATGTTTCCATACTGCAGAATAAGCTTCTTGGACCGGTGCTTGGCATCAGAGATCCGAAGACGGACGGACGCATTGATTTTGTCGGCGGAATCCGGGGCATGGACGAACTGGTGCGGCGCTGTGAGCAGGACTGCGCGGTGGCGTTTGCAATGTATCCGACGTCCATCGCGGAACTGTTCGCGGTGGCAGATGCGGGACTTTTGATGCCGCCGAAATCGACCTGGTTCGAGCCGAAGCTAAGGAGCGGTCTGTTTATTCATGAAATTTAAGAAAGATTATAAAGTCGGATGGAGGACGAGAGAGTGAACGGGATAGCGGCACTTTTGGAGCAGGGAAGGTATCTGGCGGCACAGACAGATGCATTCCCGTCGACCACGGAGACCGTGGAGGCATTGAACCATGCACAGGAGGGAATTGAGGAGGTAGCAAAGAATCCGGGAATTATCCGTACATGGCTGGAAGGGCTGGTGCCGGATCTGTTAAACTTCGCATTCCAGATTCTGATCGCACTGCTTGTGTATGTGATCGGAGGCAGGATCATCAAGTGGATCACAAAGCTGGTGCGGCGCTCGATGGACCGGGCGGGAACCGATGAGGGCGTCAAGCAGTTCATGATACCGGTGATCAAGTATTCGCTGTATGTAGTGCTGATTTTTATCATTATGGGATTGTTTGGAATTGCGACGACATCAGCGGTGGCGGTGCTTGGATCGGCGGGTGTGGCGGTCGGTCTGGCGTTGCAGGGAAGCCTGTCGAATTTTGCGGGCGGCGTGCTGATTCTGCTGTTAAAGCCGTTCAAGGTCGGAGATTACATCATTGAACATTCCCATAATAATGAGGGAACGGTCACGGAGATCTCTATTTTTTATACCAAACTTCTTACCGTGGACAACAAGCTGATTGTGATACCGAACGGTACGCTTTCCAACAGCAGCCTCACCAACGTGACCAACAAGGACAGACGGCGTGTGGATCTCGTGGTGGGCATCGCCTATGAAGCGGATATCCGCACAGCCAAAGATGTGATCTATGCGGTGGCGGAGAAGGAGGAAGCCAGAATCCCGGAGGAGAAGCCTGTGGTATATGTGGACAACCTTGCGGCATCTTCGGTGGACATCGGACTCAGGGTCTGGGTTAAGACCGAGGATTACTGGCCGGCGCGCTGGCGCATGACGGAAAATATCAAGTATGCGCTGGATGCGAAGGGAATTTCTATCCCATACCAGCAGATTGATGTGCAAATTAAACAATAACGATAGAAAAAGATTGACAAAAAAGGTAAAATGTGCTAATTTCAATTTGTTGGTTTATACAGACAGGAATAGTCTGTAATGTCAGAACTGTATTGAGGAGGGTTTTTAGAATTATGCAGCAGGGTACTGTAAAGTGGTTTAATGCCAAGAAGGGCTATGGCTTCATTTCAGATGCAGAGGGCAACGATGTATTCGTACATTTTTCCGCACTGAATATGGATGGATTCAAGGAGTTAAAGGACGGCGAGAAGGTCGAGTTCGAGGTGACTGAGGGTGCAAAGGGACCGCAGGCAGCGAATGTGACACGCATCGCATAGGGAGTTCTTATCAGTAGAATATATCTGTGAAGACATGGGAGGAGGCTGCCGCATTCAGGCAGCCTCTTTTTTGCGTTTGGACACCGTTCGCAGAGTGTTCCAGACAAAATCTATAGATAGTTTACTCTTTTGCAGAATGGGAAAAGCTGTTATAATAGAACACAGTGTAAATACCGGACATACAGGATGACCGGGCAGGAAAGGAATTATGGATTTATGAAGCTTTCAGAATTGACGGCATATGAGCTGCTTGGTGAGCAGGAGTTAAAGGATATCCATTCGATGGGATATATTCTGCGCCATAAAAAGAGCGGGGCGAGAATCACCGTGATCTCCAACGACGATGAGAACAAGGTGTTTTACATCGGCTTCCGCACACCGCCGGAGGATTCGACCGGTGTGCCGCACATCATTGAGCACACAGTGCTCTGCGGATCGGATAAATATCCGGTCAAGGATCCGTTCGTGGAACTGGTCAAGGGATCGCTCAACACATTTTTAAATG
>OKSA01001386.1_pt1 | contig 22265 bp, 17 predicted proteins | sample 1601181 | NCBI WGS metagenome assembly OKSA01 (sample SAMEA3541538, study PRJEB24748) | human gut metagenome | biome: human gut; feature: human-associated habitat; material: faeces | place: China | collected 2012
ACAAAACCCCACAGAGCACGTCTCCGCCGGGGCCTTAATTCAACAGACAGGATGTGAAATCCTCCGATGAAAGATGGTTTTTTGAAAGCAGCCGCTCTCTCGCCCGCGCTGCGGGTAGCGGACTGCGCCTATAACACCGCGCAGATCCTTCAGGAGCTGCGCGCAGCCTCCGCACGCGGCGTGAAGCTGGCCGTATTCCCGGAATTCTGCCTCACCGGCTACACCTGCGGCGACCTGTTTTTGCAGCGCACGCTGCAGCAGGGCGCGCTGACCGGCCTGCAGACGCTTCTGGACGCCAGCCGGGAGCTGGACATCGTGGCGCTGGTGGGCCTGCCGCTGCTGGTGCGGGGCAAGCTGTACAACTGCGCCGCCGTGCTCTGCCGCGGCCGGCTGCTGGGCCTTGTTCCTAAGACGTACCTGCCCAATTACGGCGAGTTTTACGAAAAGCGCCAGTTCACCCCCGGCTCCACCGAGGTCGAGACCCTCACGGTCTGCGGCCAGCAGGTGCCCTTTGGCACCTCGCTGCTCTTCCGCTGCCGCGAGATGCCCAGCTTCGTGCTGGGCGTGGAGCTTTGCGAAGACCTGTGGAGCGCGCTCCCGCCTTCCACCTTCCACGCGCTGGCCGGGGCCACCGTCATTGCGAACCTCTCCGCCAGCGACGAGACGGTCGGCAAGGCGGAGTACCGCCGGGCGCTGGTGGCCAACCAGTCCGCCCGCCTGCTCTGCGGCTACCTGTATGCCTCCGCCGGGCATGGCGAGAGCACCCAGGACATGGTGTTCGCTGGCCACGACCTCATTGCGGAAAACGGCACCCTGCTGGCTGAAACGGCTCCCTTTGCAGGCGGTCACGCCGAGACGGAGCTGGACTGCCAGCGGATGGAGTCCGAGCGGGCCTGCAACACCAGCTTCGAGCCTTCCACGGACGGCTATCAGACCGTGGACTTCAGCCTGACGCTGACTAACACCGCCCTGACCCGCTTCGTGGACCCGACCCCCTTTGTGCCCGGCGACCCGCAGCGCCGCGCTGAGCGCTGTGAGCTCATCCTGAAGATGCAGGCCGACGGTCTGGCCAAGCGGCTGGAACATGCCCACGCCAAAACGGCCGTCATCGGCATCTCCGGCGGACTGGACAGCTGCCTTGCCCTGCTGGTGGCTGTCCGCGCCATGAAGCAGCTCCGCCGCCCCACCACCGATGTGCTGGCCGTGACCATGCCCTGCTTCGGCACCACCCGGCGCACCCGCAGCAACGCGGAGATCCTGTGCGAGGAGCTGCATGTTTCCTTCTCCGAGATCGACATCGCCAACACGGTCCACAGCCACTTTGCCGACATCGGCCAGGACGAGAGCGTGCTGGACGTCACCTTCGAGAACGGTCAGGCCCGTGTCCGCACACTGGAGCTGATGGACACCGCCAACCGCACCGGCGGCCTCGTGGTGGGCACCGGCGATCTCTCGGAGCTGGCGCTGGGCTGGGCCACCTACAACGGCGACCACATGAGCATGTACGGCGTGAATGCCGGGGTGCCCAAAACGCTGGTGCGCCACCTCGTCCGGTACGAAGCCGACATCGCCGCCACCGATGCGCTCCGGACCGTGCTGCTGGACATCCTCGACACTCCCGTCTCCCCCGAACTGCTGCCCGCAAAGGACGGCGAGATCGCGCAGAAGACGGAAGACCTGGTCGGCCCGTATGAGCTGCACGACTTTTATCTCTATTATGTGCTTCGCTTCGGCTTCGGCCCGGCCAAGATCTTCCGGCTGGCCAAAGCTGCCTTTGCAGGCCGGGCCGAATACCCGGACGAAGTGCTGTACAAATGGCTGCGCAACTTCTACTGGCGGTTCTTTGCCCAGCAGTTCAAGCGCAGCTGCCTGCCCGACGGCCCCAAGATCGGCAGCGTGACCCTCTCGCCCCGCGGCGACTGGCGAATGCCCAGCGATGCGGCGGCAGCGCTCTGGCTGGCCGAACTCGAACAACTGTTTCCGCACAAAGGATGACCCATGAAACAACATTCCAAGCTTTTCGTCAACCTGATCTTTGTTCTGGCCGTGCTGGCCATTGCGGGCGTTCTGTTCGCCCTGCGGGCCGCACACGCCACCGGCAGCACTCTGGAGGCCGAGCTCATTTACGGCGACGCCAACACGGTGCAGAAGTTTTCTCTGGACAACGACGCCACCTATGATGTGGACACCGGTTACTACACCGTCCACGTCGAGGTGAAGGACGGGGCCGCCCGCTTTGTGGATTCGCCCTGCCCGGACCACATCTGCGAAAGTTTCGGCTGGCTTTCGGCGGAAGATCAGACCGCCACCTGCCTGCCCGCCCGCGCCGTGCTGACCATCGCGCCGTTGTCCTGAGGACACAGTCAAAAGGAGAGTTTCCATGTTCGATGAAAAAGACACCACCCGGCACATCCACCGGGGTGCACGGAAGGACCCGGACCGCACCGTTGAGGTAGACAGCTCCGCTTTTTTTGCGCCGGAGACTGCCCGGCCGGTGACGCCGCCGCCCTCCAAAAAGCCGCCCCGGCAGAACAGCTCCCCGGCCCGGCCGCCCCAAAAGCCTGGCAAAAAGAAAGGCTCCGGCTCGAAATTCGGGTCGTTCCTGCTGGTCTTGCAGGCCATTCTCAGCGTGGCAGCCTTCGTGCAGCTCTGCCGCACCCGGATGCTTCCCGCGCTCTACCTCGTCATCATTGCAGCGCTGCTGGCCCTGTTCTGGCTGCTGGTCAAGCGCTGCCAGGAGTACAGGACCCCCGGCAGAGTCTCCCGCGTCTTCTCGGTCTTCCTGTGCGCGGCGCTGGCCCTCGGCTGCGTCTGGGCGCAGCAGGGCCTTGCCGCGCTGGGCAGCGTGACCTCCGGCCTGCTCACCGGCGCTGAGGCGAATCAGATCACCAAGGAGCCGTTCGTCATCTACCTCAGCGGCGTGGACAACCGTGGAGAGCTGACCGAAAAGGCCCGCAGCGATGTGAACATCCTGGCCGTGGTCAACCCCGCCACCAAGCGGGTGGCTCTCATCAATACCCCGCGCGACTACTACGTCGATCTGGCGGGCACCAGCAGTAAGGACAAGCTGACCCACGCCGGTCTGTACGGCGTGGAGACCAGCATGGCCACCCTGGGCAACCTCTACGGCGTGAATGTGGAGCACTACATCCGCATCAATTTTGCGGGCTTCATCAGCATCATCGACGCGGTAGGCGGTGTGGATGTCTACTCCGACCAGGCGTTCACCTCGGTGGGCAGCCCCGGTTACTATGACCCCACCACCTTTGCCGAGGGCTGGAACCATCTGGACGGCAAGAGCGCGCTGGCCTTTGCCCGCGAGCGCCACGCCTTCGCTTCCGGCGACATCCAGCGCGGCATCAACCAGATGAAGGTCATCGACGCCATGGTGAACAAGCTCAAGTCCCCCACCGTCCTGATGAGCTTTTCCAAGCTGATGGACGCCGTGTCGGACTGCTTCGTCACCAGCCTGTCGCAGGAGCAGATCTCCGCGCTGGTCCGGATGCAACTGAGCGACCTCGCCAACTGGGATATCCAGAGCTACTCCGTCACCGGTTCCAGCGGCAAGAGCTCCCAGTGCTACTCCGCCAAGGGGCAGAGCCTCTACGTCATGAAACCGGACGAAAGCTCGGTGGCGCAGGCCAAGGAGCTGATCGCCTCCGTGCTAGGTGGCGAGGGCACGGTCAGCGACACCCAGCAGACCCCGGAGAAGACCGAAGTCCATACGCCGACGGCAGACCCCAACGCCGCCGTTTCCGTGCCGGAGACCCCGGCGGACAGCGTCGTCCTGGACGAGCCTGCGGAGAGCGTCCCGGAAGAGACCCCTGCCAGCAGCGAGCAGCCCGCAGAGGCTCCGGCTGAGACCCCTGCCGAAACCCCAGCCGGCAGCGAACCGTCTGCCTCCACCGAAGTGCCCGCCGAGGAGCCCCCTGCCGAGAGCAGCAGCTCCACCGAAGCACCGTCCATTTCCCTGCCCACACAGGAGCAGGTCGAGCAGGCCGCCTCCTCGCTCCATCAGGCTGCATCTACTGTGCTGGATGCCCTGTTCGGTTCCAGCAGCTCCGCAGAATAAGACCCCGCTACAAAAAAAGTCCCGACCAGACCGGTCGGGACTTTTTCTTGTTTCATGTTGGAGCAGATTATTCAGCGGACTCCAGCTCGAAGGTCTTGACGGAGGCGGTGCCGTTGCGGCCAGCCTTGTCGGCGCGCAGATACTGGCGGGTGGTCTCGCCGTTTGCGGTCACGTCTGCCACATACACGGTGTTCTCCTCAGCCTCGATGGGGAACTCCTCCACCATGCCCTTCATGGGCAGGGCGCTCAGGTCGTCGTATGCGCCGTTCAGCTTCCACAGCTTCATGGTGTCGCCGTTGGAGAGGGTGAACTCGCCGTAGCAGTCGGCATCGTAGGTCTTGCCGTTCACTTCGAGGGACTCGGTGCTGACCACGCTGGCGGCGGCAGCCTCGCCGGATGCGGCCTCCGAAGCAGCCACAGAAGAGGCAGCCTCGCTGGAAGCAGCAGAGGAAGCGGTGGAAGATGCGGTGCTGGAGCAGCCGGTCACAGCAAAAGCCAGAACAGCAGCGGCCAGTGCCAGACCCATTGCACGATTCAGTTTCATTGTATGATCTCCTTTGTTTGAACCAATCCTTTTTCTGTCCGGAAGCAGGAGCGATTCTGCTCTTCCCTCACGAACAGGCACAGGGCCTAGTCTACCACAACCTCAACCATACTTCAAGCACCTTTGGCGCTTTTGTTTTCAACCTGTGACTTTTACTTCCGGATCTTCTCCCATACGCTCTGGCCATCCAGGGTCGAAGCGTCTACACCAAGGTACTCGCAGACGGTGTGGGCGATGGTGCCGAAGCAGAGCTTCGTGCCCAGGTCCACGCCGGGCTTGACGCCCCTGCCGCAGATGAGGTACGGCACATACTCGCGGGTGTGGTCGGTGGTCCTGGTATAGGACGGGTCGCAGCCGTGGTCTGCCGTGATCATCAGCAGGTCGCCCTCCCGCATACCGGGGATGAAGTCGGCCAGGAACGCATCGAACTCGGTGGCAGCGGCGGCATAGCCCGCCACGTCGCGGCGGTGGCCGTAGAGCATATCAAAATCGACGAGGTTCACAAAGGCCAGGCCCTCAAAATCGCGGGTCTGCAAGGCTTTGGTGAAGGCGATGCCGTTGGTGTTGCCGGTGGTCTTGATCTTCTCGGTCACGCCCTCGCCGTCAAAGATATCGAAGATCTTGCCCACGGCGATGACGTCCTTGCCTGCGTCCTTCAGCAGGTCGAGCATGGTGGCGCGGGGCGGCTTCAGGCTCAGGTCGTGGCGGTTGGTGGTGCGGTAGAAGGTCTCCGCCGTGCTGCCCAGGAAGGGGCGGGCGATGACGCGGCCCACGCCGTATTCGCCCTTCAGCATCGCGCGGGCGATCTCGCAGTAGCGGTACAGTTCGTGCACCGGCACCAGCTCCTCGTGCGCGGCCACCTGAAAGACGCTGTCGGCGCTGGTGTAAACGATGAGGGCATCCTCCCGCATGGCCTGCTCGCCGTAATCCCGGAGCACCTGTGTGCCGGAATAGGGCTTGTTGCAGAGCACCTTGTGGCCGGTCTTTTCCTCGAACTCGTGGATAAGGCTGTCCGGGAAGCCGTTCGGGAAGGTGGGCAGCGGTTTCGGGCTGACCACACCGGCGATCTCCCAATGACCGATGGTGGTATCCTTGCCCATGCTCTGCTCCTGCAGGCGGGCAAAGGCCCCCGACGGGGCAGCGGTCTTCTCCCCTGCCGTCACGCCGTCGATGTTGAACAGGCCGAGCTGTTGCAGATTGGGGCAGTGAAAGTTCGGGTGCTTTGCAATGGCACCGAGGGTATTGGTGCCCGCGTCGCCAAAGGCGGCTGCATCCGGCTCTGCGCCGATGCCAAAGCTGTCCAGAACGATCAGAAACACACGTTTTTCCATAATTTTGTTCTCCATTTCGTTTCCAGAGCGTCCCACCCGAAAGTGAGACTTTTTCTGGTTCCATTATAAACAGTTCCGCTCCCGGATGCAAGGGCTTTCCGGATGCAGGCATTCCTTACGAAATTTTAACCAATTCTTTGCTAACTCCCTCTTGCCCTATTGTATCCAAGCGTTTATAATATAGTATGGTATGGTTTTGAGAATGACCATATTGGCGTCTTTCGCCGCGGCAGGCCCCGAATGCCGGAGCCTGCCAAATGCAGCCGATCGGGCTGCTGCGTTAAGATAGAGAGTAGAATAGAGAAAGTTCGAGGTAATCAACATGAGAAAAACGAAGATCATCTGCACCCTTGGCCCCTCCACCGACAAAGGGGACGTCCTGCGCGAGCTGATCGCCAACGGCATGAACGTGGCCCGCTTTAACTTTTCCCACGGCTCCTATGAGGAGCACGGCGGCCGCCTGGCCAATCTGAAGGCACTGCGCGAGGAGCTGGGCAAGCCCGTTGCCGCCCTGCTGGACACCAAGGGCCCGGAGATCCGCCTGAAGGAGTTCAAGAACGGCGTCGAGATGCTGGAAGCCGGCCAGACCTTCACCCTGACCACCCGCGAGGTGGAGGGCACCAAGGAGATCTGCTCCGTCACCTACAAGGACCTGCCCCACGATGTGCACGAGGGCGGCACCATCATGCTGGACGACGGCCTCATCATGCTGCGCATCGAGAAGGTCACCGACACCGACATCACCTGCACCGTGCTGAACAGCGGCAAGATCAAGACCAAGAAGGGTGTCAACGTGCCCGGCGTCCATCTGTCCATGCCGTACCTGAGCCAGAAGGACCGCGAGGACATCATCTTCGGCATCCAGAACGGCTTCGACTTCATCGCAGCCTCCTTCGTGCGCACCGCACAGGACGTCTACGACATCCGCAACCTGCTGAACGAGTACGACTCCAACATCCGCATCATCGCCAAGATCGAGAACCGTGAGGGCGTCAACAACATCGACAGCATCCTGTCCGCTGCCGACGCCGTCATGGTCGCCCGCGGCGACCTGGGCGTTGAGATCGACTTCACCGAGCTGCCCGGCATCCAGAAGAACGTCATCGACCGCTCCTTCTCCTTCGGCAAGCCCATCGTCACCGCCACCCAGATGCTGGACAGCATGATGGTCAACCCCCGCCCCACCCGCGCCGAGATCTCCGACGTGGCAAACGCCATCTATGACGGCACCTCTGCCATCATGCTCTCCGGCGAGACCGCTGCGGGCGCTTACCCCGTCGAGGCCCTGAAGACCATGTCCGCCATCGCCGAGCGCACCGAGAACGAGCCCCACTACCGCGACGAGCGCTTCAAGGATGCCGCCCACGGCCAGATCAGCGTCAGCGATGCCACCGCACACGCTGCCTGCCTGACCGCACGGGACGTCAACGCTGCCGCCATCGTCACCGTGTCCGAGTCCGGCAACACTGCCCGCCTGCTGAGCAAGTACCGCCCCACCCAGCCCATCATCGCCTGCGTCATGAACGAGCAGGTCCAGCGTCAGCTCTCCCTGAGCTGGGGCATCACCTCCCTGCTGATGGGCCCCGCCAAGAGCACCGACGAGCTGATCGAGATGTCCACCGCGCTGGCCCAGAAGAACGGCTACCTGCACAACGGTGAGCTGGCCGTCGTCACCGCCGGTGTCCCCGTGGGCGTTTCCGGCACCACCAACATGATCAAGATCCACATGGTCGGCAACTGCCTGTCCACCGGTGTGGGCGTCGGCCGCGAGAACGCCGACCTGACCAGCGCTTCCGGCAAGGCCTGCGTCTGCCGCACGCTGGACGAGGTCCGCGCCAAGTTCAAGCCCGGCATGGTGCTGGTCGTGCCCTCCACCACCAACGAGATGCTGGAGTATGTCCGCGATGCTGCCGCTCTGGTGGTCGAGGAGGCTGGCCTGAACAGCCACGCCGCCATTGCCGGCAAGGCCCTGCTCAAGCCCACCATCGTGGGTGCCCTGGGTGCCTGCAGCCACATCCGCGACGGTCTGGACATCGCTGTGGACTGCGCCCACGGCAGCGTCCAGCGCCTGCAGGCCTAAGAGGTGCACGAGATGGAACGAATCGCGAGTTTCTGCGTGGACCACACCAAACTGGACCGCGGCATGTACCTGAGCCGTCAGGACGGCGATGTGCTCACCTGGGACATCCGGATGAAGAAGCCGAACCACGGCGATTATCTCTCCACCGGGGCCGCCCACACACTGGAGCACCTGTTCGCCACCTATGCGCGGAACAGCGCTTTCCGGGACGGCGTCATCTATGTCGGCCCCATGGGCTGCCGCACCGGCTTCTATCTGCTCACGCGCGGCCTTACCCCTGCCGAAGCGCTGAAGCTGACGGTGGAGTCCTTCCGCTTCATGGCGGCCTTTGAGGGCGCTGTCCCCGGTGCCAGCGAAGTGGAATGCGGCAACTACCGCGACATGGACCTGCCCGCCGCCAAGGCCGAGGCAGCCGCCATGCTCCCTGTTCTGGAAGCGCTGGCCGCTGACCAGCTGCACTACTAATTTCAATCAAACCAACGACCGGGAAGTCTCTCACCAAAGAGGCTTCCCGGTTTTTTGATAAAAAGATGGATTTTTATGTACAAATCCTTTATAATGATTTTAGTCTAATTCCCCCTTTTCACGGAGATCCCGATCCTGCGAGGGGCTGACAAGATCACATTGCGGAGGTTCCGGATATGGCAGAATACATTTTGCTGATCGACAGTAACTATGAGGAGGCCGAGGGCTTTGTGCGCGGGCTGGAAGAAGCGACCGCTTCCCCCTGGGAAGTCGAACTTTATCCCAACAACAAGACCTACGGTCTGCGCCGCTACCTCAAGTTTTTCACGGTGGCGCTCCATGTGGTCACCCACCCGGCCCGGTATTCCGGCAAGACCCTGCTCTGCTGGCAGCAGTTCTACGGCATCGCCATCGCGTTTTTCTGCCGGTTGTTCCACCTCAAAAAGCGGTTCCGGCTCGTCATCATGACCTTTATCTACAAGCCGCGGTCCGGCTTTGCCGGGAGGCTGTTCGAGCGCTTTGTGCGGTACGCCGTCACTTCCGACGCAGTGGACCGCATCCTGCTGACCACCCGCGCCGAGGCCCCGCGCTACGCCGAGACCTTCGGTCTGCCCCTTTCCCGATTCGGTTTTGCCCACTGCGGCTCGATCCCGCACGACCCCGCCGCCTACGACGACCCGGCACTGAAAGCGCAGGGCTACTATTTTGCCACCGGCCGCAGCAACCGCGACTATGACTTCCTCATCCGGGCGTTCCGGGGCCGCCCGGAAACGCTCTGCATCGCCTGCGATGTCCTCGCCCCCTGCCCGGAACCCAACATCCAGGTCGAACAGAACCTGTTCGGCGAGGCCATGTTGCGCCGGATGCGGAACGCCAGAGCCGTTCTCTTCGCCTTTGAAAACGACCAGGTCGCCTCCGGGCAGCTGACCTTCCTCACGGCCATGGATCTCGGTGTACCCGTCATCGTGACCCAGACACAGGGCCTGACAGACGACTATCTCACCGATGGCGTCACCGGCCTTGTGGTGCCCAAGGAGGAAGCGGCTCTGCACGAGGCGATGGACCGGCTGGCCGCAGACCCTGCCTTTGCCGCCCGGCTCAGCGCCAACGCAGAGCAGGCGTTCCGCACCCGGTTCACCTATTACCATGCCGGCAAAGAAGTCGGCGCACAAGTTTCCGAAAGCGAGGTGGTCTGAATGCCCTGCATCAGCGTGATCGTCCCGACCTACAATGTTCTGCCCTATCTGGACCGCAGCATGACGTCCCTGCTGGGGCAGACCCACCGGGACCTTGATATCCTTCTCATCGACGATGGCGCCACCGACGGCTGCGCCGCCCGCTGCGACGCCTATGCCCGGCAGGACCCGCGCGTCCGGGTCGTCCACCAGCCCAACGGCGGCCTCAGTGCAGCCCGCAACACCGGGCTGGACCATGCAGTCGGCGATTTTGTCGCCTTCCTTGACCCGGATGACTACGCCGACCCCCACATGCTGGAACGGCTTCTGACCACGCTCACCCAGGCACAGGCCGACACCTGCTTCTGCCGCTATTACGATGTCTCCGCCGACGGCAGCGTCCGCCTTGCCCCGGAGGACTATGCGCGTTCCCTCTACACCGGTGCTGAGATCGACCAGCTTCTTCTCGGCATGGTCGGCTCCCGGCCGCACCATCCCCACGATGTGGAGATCGGAATGTCGGTCTGGAAGGGGCTCTACTCCCTGCCCATCCTCCGGGCGCACCACATCCGGTTCCTCTCCGAGCGGGAGTACCTGTCCGAAGATCTGCTGTTCCATCTGGACTATCTTGCCCACGCCGGGGCAGTCGCCATCGTACCGGAGCCTCTCTATTATTACTGCCAGAACCCTGCCTCCCTCACCGGTGTATACCGGGCCGACCGCTTTGCGCGGGAAAAGCGGTTCTACGAGAAGGTCTCGGCAGAGCTTGCCCTGCGCTTCCCGCCCGAAGTCTACCGTCCGCGGCTCGACAAGGCCTTTTTAGGCCGGGTCCGCCGCTGCATCGCGCAGGAGGCCGCACACAACAAAAACAGCCTGCGGAACATCGCGGCCATCTGCCGGGATCCTCTTGTGCAGGCTGTTCTCCGGGAGCTGGATGAGAGCCAGCTGCCCCGGCTCAAGCGGGTGCTCCACTGGGCTATCCAGCACCATTGTGCGCTCTTTTTGTATGGGGCATTCCGGCTCAGATAAGCCCCAGCGCCGCAAATTCCCGCGCAATGCCGTCGTCGGTGACGGCGGGGCAGAGATGTAGCGCAACGACCGGGAAGTCTCTTACCAACGAGGCTCCCCGGTCGTTTTTCTTTTTGATCTTCTAATTTTTTCTCCGGAACTGTTCGGTGAGTGCCCTTGCGCCTTGGATCAACGCTTCTCGTTCGGTGTCCCAATGCTTCAGGACCTGTTCCAGATGAAGCGTCAAAAGAGACGTTTCGTAGTAATTTTCCGTGTGGCCGCACCGAACATTTTCCCACGCCCACATGCTGTCCGGTTCAAATTCGTTGGTTTGTCCTCAGATCAGCCCCAGCGCTGCGAACTCCCGCGCAATGCCGTCGTCGGTGACGGCGGGGCAGATGCGGTCACAGCGTTTTTTCAGGTTGTCTGAGCCGTTGGCCATGCAGACGCTGATGCCGACAACGTCCGTCATCTGCAAGTCGTTGTCGCTGTCTCCAAAGCCGATGGTATCGGCCAGCGAGCAGCCCAGGTGATTGCAAATGGCCCGGATGCCGCTGCCCTTGTTGAATTTGCGGTTGATGAGCTCTCCGTTCACGATGCCGCCGCCCTCGTCGCCAAGGCGGGATTCGCAGAAGACGAACTGGTCTTCGTACTGCCGCTTCACCTCCGTCAGGCAGGCTTCGTTGGGCGCAATGAAAACGATCTTGTAGACCGGCTCGCCGTGGTATTCCTCGATGGGGCGGATGGTCATCCCGAACTCCATCATCTTCCGCCAGCGCTCGGCCTCGCTGTTGGTCTGGCCCGGCTTTTTGGGAAAGAGGTTGGCGAACCGCTCGATCATTTTGATGCCGCCATAAGTATCGTCCCGCACTTCCAGTGTGCACTCGGCCCCGCATGCTTGCAGCGCCGCCCGCAGGCCGCGCGCCTGCTCCGGCTCCATGGGGAGGTCCACCAGGACCTTTCCCTCACAGCCCACATAGCCGCCTGCCGAGCAGACGAAGCCGTCGAACCCGTAGTGGAAGAGCGGTTCGGTCATCCGGAGGTTCCGTCCGGTGCAGAGAAAGAGCTTGTGCCCGTTGGCGCGGGCACGGCGGAGGGCCTCCACCGCGCTGTCCGGCACGGTCATCTCACCCGGCGGCAGCAGGGTGCCGTCGATATCCAGAAAGATCAGTTTTTGTTTCATTTTCCCATCCCCATCCAGCGGAAGAGCAGGCCCAGCACCAGCATAGCCAGCAGCAGGCCCAGCACCGCGTAATTCGTGCGGGGCGTCCGGCTGCGTCTGCCGCTCCCCTGTTTGCGATTCGTCGTGTTTTTGCGGGCCGTGCCGTTCCGGCTGCCCGCAGTGCGGCCCGCGCTGCCGGAACGCGGTCTGCGGTTGGCCGCAGTGCCCGAACCCGACCCGTTCCGCTGGCTGGCGTTCCGGGTTTTTCCGGTGCTGCGCGTCTCCTGCCCCTCCGGCTGTGATGCCCTGGCGACGGGCTTTCTTGCCCCGCAGCGGTCCAGAAATGCCTCTGCCTGCCGGTAATACTGCTCCAGCTCACCGGTGCGCAGAGCCGTGCCCGCATAGCCCTCTTCCAGCGCCTCCACGGCTTCGTTGAAGAGGATGGCCGCCTGGGTCCCGGCGGTGCGGTCCGATGCGTGTGCGGCCTCGTTGCGGGCCGTGCGCACCGCGTTGCAGGCGCGGCGGGCAGCACCGGGGTGTTCGGTATTGCCCAGCAGGTCCAGCGGATGGGCGGCGTCCTTTTCGGGGTCCAGCAGCACCCGCATACACAGGGTGGTGTCCAGCTGGCTCCAGCTCGTCCTGCCCGAAAGGTCGGGCATCCGCTCGTAATACTCCGGGCTCTCCTGCTGGCGCTGGGCGATGTGCTCCAGCAGGGCGTTCAGGCTGTGGGCACCGGGCTTTCGCTCCCAGTGCCAGCGCAGCAGCTTGCGGCTAATCTCGTCGCAGGCTGTTTTGATCTCAAACGCCACTTGCAGTGTTTCGTCTGGCATAGTATCCTCCCTTGAGAAAACCAAAAACGGAGGAAGCGTTGGGCCTCCTCCGTTCGTTTTTTACATCATGAACTGATAGTACACAAAGCCCCACAGCGCGATGCCGGCGCAGAGGATGGCCGTGAGCGGCGGCACCCAGCGGATGAGCGTTTCGGCCACGCCGTCGCGGACCTCGGTCTGCTCTTCCTCTTCGGCGTCCTCCGGCTCGGCCGGGCGAACGGTCTCCCGCCCTCTGGCCGGGATGACGCGGGTCCCCTCGTCGTCCGCATGGGCCGGGCTGGTTTTGCCGGGAAATGCCGCACGGGTGGAAGCATCCAGCACACGGGTGCTCTCTGCATCCGGCGCGTTCTCCAGCGGCGGCGCAAAGGAAACGGGCCTGTCCACTTCCTCAGCCGAAGGCCGCAGGGTCGTGCGCGGCGGCATCACGCGGGTGGCCTCCGCATCCGGTTCTGTCCGGGGCGGCACACTGCCCACGATGCGGGTCGGCTCTTCCGGCGGGATCGGGGCAGCGCCCACAACGCGGGTGCGCTCGTCCGGCTCCGTCTGCACAGGCCGCACCGGCTCGGCGGCGGGCACAGGCTCCTTCTTTTCCGGCTGCAACAGGGTGTTCAATGCGTTTTGCAGCAGGATGCGGTCGCAGCCGCACTCCGTGCAGTAAACGGTGTCTTCTTCCTTCGGGTGGAAGGAACCGCAGGCGCAGTACCAGCCGTTCTCGAAGACCTGGGGCATATACTTGAGGCCCTGACGGTTCATCCGGGCTTCCAGCGCCTTTTGCAGCTCCGGGCTCAGGCGGCGCGGGGCGGGCAGGCGGACGCGCTTGATGGCGTCCAGATGCACGACCTTTTTGCCGCTGTAAACATTTCGGAGAGACACATCCACGCTGGTGATGGCCTTCTGGGTCACGAACACCGCATCGTCCATGCCGAAGCTCTCGCCGGGCTTGACCTCGATGTCGCGGTACTCGAACTGGTCCTCACAGAGGATGACGCCATCCACGCCCTTGCACTTGAAATGGATCTCCAGTGCGGTCAGGGTCACGCGGGAAATGTTCTTAAAGGTCAGGCAGACCGCATGGTCGCCGCTGGCCTCGCCCTTGAGCAGCTCCACGCAGACGAACTGCACCGGGCTGCCGGGAGTGTAGTAATTCGCTCTTGTCCGGGCGACCGGATCAAAATTTTCCTCCACAACACTCGCTCCCTTCGTGGTTTATTCTTCGCTCGTCGGAGCATCCTGCTCCGGGATGAATGCTTCGCCGAGCTGGGCATTCTCGGCCTGCTCGGCAGGTTCGGCCGGCTCAGCAGGCTCCACCGGGGCCGTCTCGACCGGAGCCGCTGCCTCCGCTTTGGGTTCGTCCCCGTCACGCGGGGACAGCTTGCCGCCCGCCATCACGGTATTGAACTCCTGCTCGTTGAGCTTTTCACGCTCCATCAGGGCCTGTGCCAGTGCATGCAGCTGGTCGATGTGCTCGGTCAGGGTGCGGCGGCAGGTCTCGTAGGCCTCGTCGATGATATCGCGCATCTCGCTGTCGATCTCGGCGGCGGTCGTCTCGCTGTAGCCTTTGCCCTGGCCGAAGTCGCGGCCCAGGAAGGTCTCCTCCTGCGAGGTGCCGTAGACCACCGGGCCAAGCCGCTCGGAGAAGCCGTACTTGGTGATCATCTGGCGGGCGATGTTGGTGGCCTGCTGCAGGTCGTTGGAGGCACCGGTGGAGATGTCCTCCAAAATCAGCTGCTCAGCCACACGGCCGCCCAGGCTGGACACGATGTCCTCGAACATCTCGCCCTTGGTCACGTAGCTGCGGTCCTTTTCGGGCAGATACATGGTGTAGCCGCCTGCCTGACCGCGCGGGATGATGGTGATCTCATGCACACGGGGGTGGTGCTTGCAGTAGAAACCCGCCACCGCGTGGCCTGCCTCGTGGTAGGCCGTGAGCTTTTTCTCTTCGGGGGTCACGACGCGGCTCTTCTTTTCGGGGCCTGCCATGACCTTCATGGATGCCTCCTCGATGTCCTCCATCGTGATGGCCTTGCGGCTCCGGCGGGCTGCCAGCAGCGCGGCCTCGTTGACGAGGTTTTCGAGGTCTGCACCGGCAAAACCGGCGGTGCGCTGGGCAATGACCTTCAGCGACACATCCGGGGCCAGCGGCTTGTTCTTGGTGTGGACCTTCAGGATCTCTTCACGGCCCTTGACGTCCGGCAGGCCGACATAGACCTGACGGTCGAAGCGGCCGGGGCGGAGCAGCGCCTTATCAAGGATGTCGGCACGGTTGGTGGCCGCCATGACGATGACGCCGTCGTTGGCCTCAAAACCGTCCATCTCGACCAGCAGCTGGTTCAGGGTCTGCTCACGTTCATCGTGGCCGCCGCCCAGGCCGGCGCCGCGCTGGCGGCCGACCGCGTCGATCTCGTCGATGAAGATGATGCAGGGCATGGTCTTCTTGGCCTTATCGAACAGGTCGCGTACGCGGGAAGCGCCGACGCCGACGTACATCTCCACGAAATCCGAGCCGGAGATGGAGTAGAACGGCACACCGGCCTCACCGGCGCAGGCGCGGGCCAGCAGGGTCTTACCGGTACCCGGAGGGCCCACGAGCAGGACGCCGTGGGGGATGCGGGCACCGAGGGAGTTGAACTTGTCCGGGCTCTTGAGGAACTCGACGACTTCCTTCAGCTCTTCCTTCTCCTCGTCCTCACCGGCCACATCGGCGAAGGTCGCAGTCTTCTTGTTCTCGTGTTCATCCTTGACCTTGGCTTTGCCGACGTTCATGATGCCGCCGCCACCGGCACCGCCCCGCATCATGGAGAAGAGCAGGAAGCCGGTGCAGCCCAGCATCCCCAGATAGAACAGGATCTCCATCCAGGGGATGGTCTCCTTGAGGGTGGTGTAGTCGTAGGTCATCGGTGCGTCGGGGTTCGCCGCATCGTAGGAAGCGATATATTTGTCCACATTCTCAATGAAAACGTAGGCATAGGGCAGCTTGTAACGGACGGTCACAGTGCCGTCGTCGTTCTTCACCGCGCCGACGGAAGCCGAGGAGGTGGAGAACATCCCGCTGAGCAGGCCGCCGGTAGCCTGCGTGGTGCCGGCCGCGGACGAGGTGTCCGGCAGGGCCAGGTCGCCCTCCTTCAGCGTCAGGGTGATGATGCTGGTGTTCCGGTCCAGCGTGAAGTCCGTGACCTGATTGTGCTCAAAGTAATGCACCACGGTGGAGTAGCTCATGGTCGAGCCGCTCGTGCTGCTGCCGCTGGTGCCCAGCACCGACCAGATCATCAGCACAGCCGCCAGAGCCAGCGCCAGGATCAGGGGATTAAAGCGAGGTCGTTTCGGTTGCAAAAGGGATCAACTCCAGTTCTATTCTTACTTATTTTTCGTAGACAGCGGGCTTGAGCACGCCGACATAGGGCAGATTGCGGTATTTCTCATCGTAGTCCAGGCCATAGCCCACCACGAACTCGTCCGGCACCTGATAGCCCTCGTAGTCGGGCTGGATGTCGGCCTTGCGGCGGCTGGGCTTGTCGAGGATGGTGCAGATCTTCACAGAGTTCGGGTTGCGCATCTTGAGCATCGGCACCAGGTTGGACAGGGTGACGCCGGTGTCGAGGATATCCTCCACGATCAGCACATCCTTGCCGGAGAGGTCGCCGTCCAGATCCTTGATGATCTTGACCAGGCCGCTGGAGGTGGTGTTGCTGCCGCCGTAGCTGGACACCACCATGAAGTCGATGCTGCACGGGATGCTCACCGCCCGCATCAAGTCGGCCATGAAGACCACCGAGCCCTTCAGGATGGAGACGAGGACGAGGTTTTTGCCCTCGTAGTCTTTGCTGATCTGGGCGCCCAGTTCCGCGACCTTGGCCTTCAGCTGTTCTTCGCTGACCAGAACTTTCTCGATATCGTCGTGCATACTCATTGTTGTTCCTCCATTTTTTGCGCTTCCATCTGCAAGACGTTTTCACTGTCCGCCGTGGGAGCCAGCCCGTCGGCAAAGCCTGCACCGCAGACCCACACGACCTCGCTCCCCGCCGCAAGCAGCGGCAGACGGTCTCGTTCTTCGGGCGGGATGCCCGCTTCGTTCATCCATTTGCGCAGCTCTTTGCGGATGCCGCGTCCCGCCGGGCGGAACGTATCCCCCGGCTGGCGGCAGCGCAGCGTGAGCGCAGAATATAACATTATTATTTTAGCATAATCTGCCTGATTTTTTAAGTCTTTTTTATGAACACCCTGTGTTTTTTCTTGAAAACCGCCCGGAATCTGCCGGGCTGCGAGCATCCAGCCCCCCGGAAGGGCAATTTCCAGCGGTCCTGCCGGGTCAAACGGCAGCGGGAGCACCGCAGCCGCCGGATCGTCCGGGGCTGCCGCTGCGGGCATTTCCTCCGCCCAGAGCACCCCGCCGCCCGCGCAGAAGCGGACGCTTCCGGTCAGCTGGACGGCCCCGCTCCCCTGCTCCACCAGAGTGCAGAGCAGGCGGATGTATTTTTCCTCCGCGTCCCGCACCGGGGCCACCAGACTGTGCAGGGCAGCTTCCAGGATCAGCGGGTCGGCCTCCTGCAGCCCTTCCAGCCCCCAGACGGGCCGGCCGCTCTGCAGCGCATACCGCGCCCCTGCCGGGAGGGCGGGCGGCAGCAGGACTTCCGCGTCTTCCAGCAGCTCTTCCGCCCGCTGTGCAAAGTAGGCATCCGCGCGGGCGGCCTTTTCGCAGAAGCGGGCGAAATTCTCCTCCGCCGCCTCGTTCACCGAGCGCAGAGCCGGGAGCGCCGCGTGGCGCAGCCGGTTGCGAGCGTAGGCGTCGGAGGCGTTCGTCTCGTCCGTCACCCAGCGCTGGCCGCATGCCGTGCAGACTTGCTCGGTCTCCGCGCGGGTCAGGCAGAGCAGCGGGCGGCAGAAGCCGGGGCGGCTGGGCCGGATGCCCGCTGCGCCGTGAAGACCGGCCCCCCGCGCCAGCCGGAACAGCAGCGTCTCGGTCTGGTCAGTAGCAGTATGGGCGGTGGCGACCGCATCTATCCCACCGGCCCGCAGAGCATCGAAGCAGTCATAGCGGAGCTTCCGCGCCCAGTCCTCCCCCGGATGCGCCGGAACGGCAGCGCCCACGTCAGCCGGGTGGAACACGCGCAGCGGCACGTTCAGCCGGGCGCACTCGGCGCGGACAAAGGCTTCGTCCCGGTCGGCGGGCTCTCCCCGCAGGCCGTGGTTCACATGGCAGGCCGTCAGCTCGTAGCCAAACACCGGCTGGACCCGCAGCAGCAGCCGGAGCAGCGCCATGCTGTCGGCCCCGCCGGAAACGGCGGCGCACAGCCGCTGCCCCGGCGCGAACAGCTCGTTTTCCTGCGCGAAGGCGCGCACTTTTTCCACGATCTCGTTCATCAGCGTTTGAAATCCACATCCATAAAGCGGGTATGTGCGCCATCCCAGCCCAGCGGCACCGTGCTGGTCTCGCCGTGGCGGTTCTTGGCCACGATGCACTCGGCGGTGTCGGCGTCCACCTCACCGCCGTCGGGGTTCTGGCTGGCGTAATAGGAATCGCGGTAGAGGAACAGGACGCAGTCGGCATCCTGCTCGATGGAACCGGAGTCACGCAGGTCAGACAGCTGCGGCCGGTGGCTGGAATTGTTGCCCTGCTTTTCCACCGCACGGGACAGCTGCGACAGCGCGATGATGGGCACGTTCATCTCTTTGGCCATGATCTTGAGGTTCCGGGTGATGGAGCTGATCTCCTGCACACGGTTCTCGGTGCGCTGGCCGGTGGTCATCAGCTGCAGATAGTCGATGACGATGAGCCCGACGTTCGGGCGGGTGGGGTCCTGATTGACCCGGCGGATCTTCGCCTTCATCTCGGTGATGGTGATACCGGACGTGTCGTCCATATAGATGGGTGCATCGTGGAGCTTCTCGGTCGCCATGGCCAGATACTCCCAGTCCTCGGCACGGAGGGCACCGGTGCGGAACGCCTGGCTGTCGATGCCCGCTTCCGCCGAGAGGATGCGGTTGGTCAGCTGTTCCTTGGTCATTTCGAGGCTGAAGATGGCCACCGGTACCTTCTGCTGCATGGCCACGCGGGTGGCGATGTTCAGCGCAAAACTGGTCTTGCCCATGCCGGGGCGGGCAGCCAGGATGACGAGGTCGCCGCGGCCCAGGCCGGTCAGGACGGTATCCAGCAGGCGGAACCCGGTGGGGATGCCCTTGTATTTGTCGGCATCGGGGCCGCTGATCTTCTGCAGGTTGGTCAGCGTTTCCACCATGCTGGAAGAAAGAGGCGTCAGTGCGCTGGAATCCCGCCCGGAGCGGATCTCGTAGATGCGCTGCTCGGCGTTTTCCAGCAGCAGGTCCGCGTCCGGTTCATCGCCCGCATCCTGCAGGATATCCTTTGCCACCCCCATCAGCTGGCGGACCAGATACTTTTCCTGCACGATCTGGGCATAGGCCTTGACGTTTGAGATGCTGGGCACCGTCTCGGCCAGACCGGTCAGGTAGACTTTCGCCTCGTCCGCGCTTGGGAAGACGCCGTCCGAGATGACTGCGTCCAGCAGGGTGACGAAGTCGATGGTCTGGTCGCTCGTGAAGAGCCGCAGCATCTCAGAATAGATCTGTGCATTCTGGCGGGTGTAGAACATCTCCGGCCGGATGATCTCGACCAGGTCGGTCAGGGTATCCGGCTTGAGCAGCACCGCGCCCAGCACACTCTGTTCGGCCTGCATGTTGTAGGGCAGGTTGATGCCCACGCTCTCCAGATTCAGTTCGTTGGTATAATGTCGTTCGTTCGGCATGGTATCGTTTTCCTCTCAGAAACCCAAAAAGCGCCCCCTGCACTGAGGGGGCGCTGACAGGCATTTTGGAATCAGGCCTGCTCCACTTCCACCATGATCTTGAAGGAAGCCACGACACCGACATGCAGACGCACCTTGGCGTTGAACACGCCTGCGTCCTTGATGTCCTTGGTCTCCAGCTCGATCTTCTTCTTGTCGATGGGAGCACCGGCCAGCTGGGCCAGAGCCTCGGCAACTTCCTTGCCGGTGACCTTGCCGTGCAGGCGGCCGGATGCGCCGCCCTTGGCCTTGATGGTCACGGTCTTGCCGTTGATCTTCGCCGCCAGAGCCTGGGCAGCAGCCACCATCTCGGCCTCGTGGAAATCCGCAGCAGCCTCCTTGCCGCGTGCGATATTCACCGCGCTGGCGTCGGCCACAGCGGCCAGTTTGCGCGGGAACAGAAAGTTGCGGGCGTAGCCGTCGGAGACCTCATGGATCTCGTCCTTCTTGCCAATGCCTTTGACGTCCTGCTTCAGAATCACTTTCATGATAGTATCCCTCACTTCTCACCGGAAAAACCGGTGCCGTTCTTGTAAGTTCTAGTATACAGCAATTGACCGCTTCCGTCAACTTGATATCAGGCCGCATCGCCGGGCGCTTTTCCCTCGTGCAGCCGGGAAACTGCTGTTATGCCAGTTCGTTTTCCGCCACCGACAGTGCCACCTCGATGACCTTGTCCATATCGTAGTACTTGTACTCGCCCAGACGGCCGCCGAAGATGACCCCCGGCTCAGCATCGGCCAATTTCTTGTATGCGGCGTAGAGCGCACCGTTCTTCTCGTCGTTGACGGGGTAGTACGGCTCATCGCCCTTCTTCCACTCGGCGCTGTACTCGCGGCTGATGACCGTTTTGGGCTGGGTGCCGAACTCAAAGTGCTTGTGCTCAATGATGCGGGTGTAGGGGGTCTCGGCGTCGGTGTAGTTCACGACGGCGTTGCCCTGATAGTTGTCGGTGTCCAGCACCTCGGTCTCGAACCGGACGCTGCGATACTGCAATGCGCCCAGCTGGTAGCCGAAGTAGGCATCGACGGGGCCGGTGTAGACGACCTTCTCCGCCAGCTTGTCCAGAGACGCCTTCTCGGCCAGATAGTCCACGTTCAGGCGGACTTCCACGCCGTCCAGCATCTTTTCCACCAGAGCGGTATAGCCGCCGTTGGGGATGCCCTGATACAGCGCGTTGAAATAGTTGTTGTCGTAGGTAAAGCGGACGGGCAGGCGCTTGATGATGAACGCGGGCAGCTCGGTGCAGGGGCGGCCCCACTGCTTGCCGGTGTAGCCCTTGACCAGCTTCTCGTAGATGTCGGTGCCCACCAGACTGATGGCCTGCTCTTCCAGATTCTTCGGCTCGGTGATGCCCGCTTCGGCCTTCTGCTGCTCGATCTTGGCCCTGGCCTCGGCCGGCGTGACCACGCCCCACATCTTGTTGAAGGTGTTCATGTTGAAGGGCATGTTGTAGATCTCGCCGTGGTAGTTGGCCACCGGGCTGTTGGTGTAGCGGTTGAACTCCGCAAACTGGTTCACATACTGCCACACGGCCTTGTTGTTGGTGTGGAAGATGTGGGCGCCGTAGCGGTGCACATTGATGCCCTCCACCGGCTCGGTGTAGATGTTGCCCGCGATGTGGCCGCGCTTGTCGATGACGAGGCAGCGCTTGCCGGCCTTCTTCGCCTCATGGGCAAACACTGCGCCGTACAGACCGGCACCCACGATGAGATAATCATACTGCTTCATGGGAAGATTCCCCTTTCCTCATTTTTTCGTATCCGGGGCGCTCTTTTTCTGCGACTCCCGGTACTGGTCGATGGCGGTCTGGATGCGCGCCCGCGCCGCCTCCGGGGTGATGTGCTTGAGCTGGGCCGCCGCCATGGTCTGGTGGCCGCCGCCGCCCAGCGACTCCATGATGACCTGCACATTCACGGCCCCCAGACTGCGGGCCGAGACGTTCACGCCCGTGCCCGCCTGAACGGCCACGAAGCTGGCATCGACGCCCTGAATGGTCAGCAGGTCGTTTGCAGCCTGCGCCACGGCCACGCGGGCCTCCGGGGCGACCTCGCTGCCCACCGAGATGGCACAGCCTTTGTACATCTGGGCGGCTTCCACCAGCGCGGCCTTGGCGTTGTATTCCACCATCGTCACATCGAACAGCTGGCGGACCCGCTCGGTCTCCGCGCCATAGCGGCGGAGGGCCGCAGCGGCCTCAAAGGTGCGCACACCGGTGTGCAGGGTGAAGTCGCGAGTGTCCAGCATGATGCCGGAGAGCAGGCCCTCGGCCTCGACCCGGTTGGGCTTGTCGTCGCGGGTGCCGACGTACTGCAGCAGCTCCGTGACCAGCTCACTGGCCGAGGACGAATACGGCTCGTGGCAGACCAGAGCCGGGTTCTCGATGAAGCCGACGCCCTTGCGGTGGTGGTCGATGACGGCCACCTTGCCGCATTTTTCCAAAATCTCCTTGCTCTCCACGAGGCCGGTCTGGTATGTATCCACCACGATGCAGAGCGTTTTTTTCGAGACGATGGGCAGCGCCCCCTTGGGGTCGATGAAATCATCCTCCTGCCCGGCCCGGACCAGAGCGTCGATGAGGGAGCCTGCCAGCGTGGCGTCCCGGCGGACGGCGATGACGGCGGGCACATCGCAGATCTTGCAGATGCGCAGCACACCCTCCGCCGCGCCGATGGCGTCGAGGTCGCTCATCCGGTGGCCCATGATGACCACATGGTCGGCCTCCTTGATGAGCTTGACCAGCTGGTCGGCCACGATGCGGCTGCGCACCTTGCTGCGCTTTTCCACGCCGTGGCTCACGC
>OKSA01001390.1_pt1 | contig 22149 bp, 21 predicted proteins | sample 1601181 | NCBI WGS metagenome assembly OKSA01 (sample SAMEA3541538, study PRJEB24748) | human gut metagenome | biome: human gut; feature: human-associated habitat; material: faeces | place: China | collected 2012
GATAGACAGCCCGTATTCCCGGCAAAGGTGGCCGGAGGCTTCTCGCAGATGCTGCTACTCTGCTTTGGAATAGTTATACTTGCCGCCGTCCCGGAAGGACACGGAATTAAAGCAGAAATGGCAGTGGATATGTTCCTTGTCCAGATGAGTGGTGACGATGATCTCAAAGCGGTCGCCCCACATTTCCTTTGCCAGCTTCACGCCGATTTCGTGGGCAAGCTGCGGCGTGACCTCCTCCGGCTTGAAGCTCTGATAGCCGTGCCAAGCGATGTAGCCGTCCGTCTTGCCGCAGCGCTTCTTGGTGAGGATCATCTGTCGCAGCGCCGTTTTTTTCAGACAATTGATGGCGGTGACATACTCGCCCTTCTGCGTGGCCTCCGGGCGCTGGACATAGGAAAACACATTGTAGAGGTCTTGCAGCTCCGGCATTTTCGATGCCGTCTTTTCCGGGTTCTCCACATAATCGATGAGGTCCTTCAAACGGCCTTTGATGTGCCAAAGAGAAGTCGTTGCCATTAAATCACCTCCTGCAAGTCCAGCACCAGCCGTTCGATCTCGGTGCAGAGTTTCAGGGCGGACGGCTCGTACTTGGCACATTCTTTCAGGTCGGAATGAGCCTTGTATAGCTCGTCCATCAGCTGCCAAAATACAGCCGGTGGTTTTGGTTTCGGGTGAATGCCCCGGCAGAGCTGGCGGACATACTCGCTTTGGGACAGACCACATAGAGCGCTGTTTCGCTCCAATTTCTCTTTTTCTTCTTCGGTCAGGCGTACTCTGATACGCACTTTTTCTTCTTTCATTTGGTCATCTCCATTCTTTAGTAGGGGTATTCAGGGGCGTGCCCCTGAGTGAAGTCCGCAGACCGTAAGGCTGCGGATTTGGATTGTGGGGGTCACAATCCGATGCTCGTTATTCCTGTGGACAGCAACTCTCGGTCATAGCAGCTTCTTGAAATTGTCCTTCTGTCTTCGCCGATTAATGGCAGTCATCGTCTCCTTGGCTTTGCTTCGCCTGTCCTCGGAATAGGGAGCGGTCAGCCGGACGGAGAATCGTCGGCGGTCTATCTCGAAGGTCAGGCAGCCGCACTCGTCATCGTCCGTCAGGCGACAGTGGGCGGGGTATTTTGCCGCATATGCCGTCAGACGGTTTTTCAGGTCTGTGTTGTAAGTACGGATGGTGACAGCGCTGCCGGTTTCGTTGAACCATATCTCGGTCAGCTTGTTTTTCTTCTTGATTCCTGTAATCATTTTGAATTTCACCTCATTTCGGGTTGTTTTTCTGAAAGGCTCGTTTTTGCCGAAAAAAGTCCCGTTCAAGACCGGCAGAATTCAAGGATTTTCTAACGGAAACGCCGCAGACAATGCGGAGATCGTTTGGCGCTCCCACAAGAAGAAATTTGCGAAAAATTACGGTCTTGACCGTCAAACGACTTCCTCACAAATAGGAGAAATCACGGGTGTAAAACGGAACTGCTTCTTGAAAAATTTGCGGATTGTTTGCCGTTTTCTCCGAATGTCGTTTTTCTATTCCTGCCCCGGAATCTCACCGTAGCGTTGCCTCGCTCACTCCCTGCCGGAGAAGTCATCGCAAGGTCATATCCCATTCGGACGGTCATTCAGTTTTCAATTTGCCCCTCAATAGGTAGGCAGCGAGAAGGGGCGAAAATTAACCCCCTCAATAATCAACTGGGAACTTTTTTGCCGTTTGCACAAAAGAATTTTTGTAAACTTTTTGTGAACGGTGGCTACAACGATAAAAAGAGCCGGTACACAGCACATCAAATCAGCGGGAGAAAATCTCTCGCGCTATCTTTGATGAAACTATGTACCGGCTCTGCTTTTCAGAAACCTTCAATGTCTGCTTTTTCCGCTCCGCTGGCAGACTCAGCAACAGGAGCGGCGCAGCCGCAATTTCTTTCGACGGCTGCCTTGTGTTTCATTTCAGATATTCAATTGTGGACTCTGCTATGAGAGCTAGGTATAGTATAGCATATAGAACGCTTGTTCGTCAAGTGATTCTGACATACTGCAGTAGGAAAAGCGGCTGGCGTTTCCGACAGCCGACTTTGCAAAAGTTATCACTCATCAATATGGGATTTTCAGATTCTTCAAAAAAACCTCAATATTTGTTGCAGTTCCCTCCGAAGCGTCTGTCAGCAGTCCGTCATCCGTCAGCAGCGGCGTGTCCAAGACGGATTTGATACTCACAGCCACACTGGCGCAGGATGCAATTATCTTTCTGGAATCTGCACTGTAGCAACTGTAATCATCGCCCTCTGCTTTTGCGATGTCGCTCATCTGGTAGATCAACGGCATAAAGTAAGAATGAGCTGCAATATCGCGTGCGCTTCCACGATGCGCAGCCGCCGAAGGCCTTTTTCGATGCGCTGCGCTGCCGCAACGGCAATCTGAACATTTCCTGCGGCAGAGAGGAAAACCGCGAGACGCTCTAGTTGCGTTTTTTCAGGCCGTGCGGTATAATCAGAAAAAGGTGGGTGAGAGGCATGCATCTGCTGATTGCGGAGGACGAGATTGATCTGGCGGAGGCGCTGACGGTGTCCTTTGAAAAGAACCAGTTCAGCGTGGATGCCGTGCACGACGGCTTTGACGCTTATGAATATGCAATGGCGGCGGAATACGACGCCATTATTCTGGATGTGATGATGCCAAAGCTCAACGGCGTCGAGGTGCTGCAAAAGCTGCGGGACGCGGGCGTGACCACGCCGGTGATGATGCTCACGGCGAAGGCGCAGACAGGCGACCGCATCACCGGCTTCAATGCCGGGGCGGACGACTACCTGCCCAAGCCCTTCGAGCCGGACGAGCTGATCTGCCGTGTGCGCGCGATGCTGCGCCGGGGCGGCAGCTATCACCCGGCGGTGCTGAGCTACGGTGGCGTCAGCTTGGACACCGGTACGGACATGCTCTCCTGCGGCGAGCGCTCCGTGCGCCTGAGCGGCAGGGAGTTTCAGGTGATGGAGCTGTTTCCCCGCTCCCCGAAAATCGTGCTTTCTGCCGAGCGCATCATGGAGCGCGTCTGGGGCTGGGACAGCGACGCCGGAATCAACGTGGTCTGGGTGCACATCTCCAATCTGCGCAAGCGGCTCAAGGCCATCGGTATGACCATTCAGGCCAACCGCGGCCTCGGCTACATCCTGGAGGCCGAACGATGATCCGGCGGCTGCGCAAGCGGTTTATCCGCATTGCAACGCTGGCTGTCACGGCGGTGCTGCTGGTGCTGTGCCTGAGCGTCAACATCGCAAATTATATTTCGGTGGATTCCGGGCTGACCAACGTGCTCAACGTCATTTCCGACAACCGGGGCACCATGCCGCCCATGCCGCACGGCCAGCCGCCGGAGGGACGCCCGGACGGACAGCTCACGAAGGAAACGCCCTTCTCCACGCGCTATTTCGTCCTGCGCTATGACGGAGACGGAGATCTCATCAAGGCGGATCTGGACAAGATCGCCGCCGTGACGGAGGATGACGTCGGAGAATACCTGTCGCTTGCGCTGGAGCACGGCGAGGGCTACGGCTACGCGCGGGGCTACAAGTACCGCGTTGTGTACAACGGCGAGGACCGCTGGATGGCAATTTTCCTGGACGATTATCAGGAAATGCGCTCCGTGCGGGAGATTGCGCTGGTGTCGCTGGCCGCCATGGCCGGCTGCGTCGCGTTGGTGTATGTCATTGTGGTGCTTTGCTCGCGCCGCGCGATCGACCCGGTTGTGCAGGCATCGGAACGCCAGAAGCAGTTTATCACCGACGCCAGCCACGAGCTGAAAACACCCATCACCGTCATCGCCACAGCCTGAAGGTCTTGGAAATGGAGACGGGTAAGCAGAAATGGATCGACAAGGCGCAGACGCAGACGGAAAAGCTGACGGAGCTGGTCAACTCCCTCGTGACGCTGTCGCGGATGGATGAGGAAAAGACGCCCCTGCACTTTGCACCCTTCGCCGTCAGCGACGCCGTCCGGGAAACGGCGGAGTCCTTCCGGGACTTTGCCGAATCGAACGGGCATGCGCTCCGGCTGGAAATTGCGCCGGAGCTGGCGTTTTCCGGCGACGAATATGCGATTCGGCAGCTGGTGTCGATTCTGCTGGACAATGTGGTGAAATACGCCGCCGAGGGTACGGGAATCGCCTTTTCTCTGGAAAAAACGAAAAAAGGCGTGTTGCTGTCCTCCGTGAACGTCAGCCGGACGCCGTTGGCACCGGAGGAGTTGGACAAGCTCTTCGACCGCTTTTACCGCGCCGATCCGGCGCGCAGCGGTACAGGCGGCTTCGGCATCGGCCTTTCCATCGCCAGAAGCATCGCCGAGGGGCATAAGGGCGGTATCCGCGCCTCGTTGGAGGACGGAAAAATCTGCTTCCGCGCCGAGCTGCGCAATATGAAATAGATGAGCCGGGAAACGCTGCACACAACGTTTTCCGGCTTTTGCATTGACCGGGGGAAAGCGATCGGGCGTTCCTGTGAAACAAATCGCAATAGAAAGCCATGTGCCGTGTTTTCCATAAAAAGATGTCAGAGAAACAACATTTCCGCGTTTCCGGTGCCGCTATAATAGATGCATCTTTTGTAAAAGAGGAGAAGCGCTATGAAATACGGATTTGGAATAGATGTCGGCGGGACTACAATTAAAATGGGCTTACTGGACGACACGGGAACTCTGATCGAAAAAAGAGAGATACCTACGCACGTACAAGACAATGGAGAAGCAATTCTGCCGGAAATTGCGGCAGAAATTTCTGCATGGATCCGGAAGAAAAACCTTGAAACGTCGGAAATTCTGGGAATCGGCATCGGCGTTCCGGGCCCTGTTGATGAAAACGGGCGCATCAACCGCTGCGTCAATCTGAACTGGGGCGTTTTCAACCTGCACGAGACGCTGGGCCGTATGACGGGCCTGCGCGTGCGGGCGGGAAACGACGCAAATGTAGCCGCGCTGGGTGAGGCGTGGAAGGGCGGCGGTGAGGGCTGCCGTTCGGCGGTGTTCATCACGCTCGGAACCGGCGTTGGCGGCGGTGTGGTAATCAACGGGAAAGTTGTCAGTGGCGCACACGGCGCGGGCGGAGAAATTGGACATATTACAGTGCCCGATCCGGAGAAAGCCCCGTGCTCCTGCGGAAAATGTGGCTGCCTGGAGCAATATGCATCCGCCAACGGAATCGTCCGGGTGACAAAGAAGCGCCTTCTGGAGATGGATACAGAGTCTCTCCTGCGGGGTGCCAGCACCATCACATGCAAGGATGTGTTTGATGCTGCACGGCAGCAGGATGCCTTTGCTGTTGAGACGCTGGAGTTGATTTTTGACTATCTGGGCGAGGCAATCGCCTCGATTTGCTGTGTTTGTGATCCACAATATGTCATTTTTGGCGGCGGCGTGTCGCGCCAGGGCGAATTCTTGCTTGAAGGCGTCAAACGGCACTTTGAGAAGTACGCATTCCACGCCTGCAAAAGCGTGCAATTCCGGCAGGCTACACTCGGCAATGACGCAGGAATGTACGGTGCGTTCCGTCTGCTGCTTTTAAATTAGGCGGAATTCCGGCTTTCAAAACTTCTGAACTGAATTAGAGCTACAAAAGCATCTCTGTTTCTGATATAATGAAAGAAACGGAGATGCTTTTTCAACAAATTGGAAGAAAAAATCTGCTGTCTCGCTCTGTGAAAATGGAAAAGCAAAGCAGTAACGGAACTGCTGTAGCAGCGCACGGCTTATTTTTGCGCTTGTACAGAAGGAAAGTATGCACTATCGGCGAGGGAAAACGGGGAAATGGCAATGTGGGGGAAAGTCTTCGGCCAGATTGACCGTCAGCCTTGAAATTACTGAAACATCAGAAAAACAACAATTATGTGTCTGAAATGCGGCGGTTTTTGCCCCGAGATTTTGGTTATATATACATAGTAACTGTGCTGCAACACCAGCGCACGGAAGAAGAAAAAACAGTGTTGTTGCACAAAACAATTTAATACATATCGGTTATACAGATATGTATTACTAAAAATGGAGGAAGAAAGTATGAAAAGGGCAATTTCCATTCTGTTGGCGCTTGTGATGATTTTGGCGCTTGTGGCATGCACAGGCAATCCACAGACCAGCGACAACTCCACCCCCAGCAACACGCAAGAATCGGCATCCGCGGCAGAAAAGAAATTTACGGTCGGCTTTGCACTGAACGATCTGGACGAAGCGCAGAGCGTGATCTATCAGCATCTGGAAAGATTCTGCGAGGAAAAGAACATTGAGCTCATCCTGGCAAACGCCGCAGGCAGCATCGACCAGCAGCTCACGGATATCGAGAACTTTACGACCAACAAGGTTGACATTATCATCGTCAGTGCGCTGGACTCCAACGCGGTTGTAGACGTCTGCAACGCGGCGAGAGCGGCGGGCATTTACGTGATCGACTACGTCATGGGCATCAGCAGCGAGGTCGATGTGCGCTTCGGCTACAATTTCTATGACATGGCAGCAACGCAGGCGCAGGCGTGCATCAAATATCTGAACGAGAACCCCGACGCGACGCTGAAAATCGGTTACATCTGGGGCTCGAACAGCATGGAGCTGTGCCAGCAGCTCTACAAGGGCTTTACTGAGACGATGGCAAATTCCGAGATCAAGGATCGCTATGAGATTGTTGTAGAAGGCACGGCGGACTGGGCGGCGGACAAGGCCATCACGATGGCGGAGGACTGGATGCAGTCCAATTCGGAGATTAACTGCTTCGTCACGCAGTCCGACACGCTGACCGTGGGTGTCTGCGAGGCACTGCGTGCTTCCGGCAAGAACTTTGACGACTATGTCACGGTCGGCAAAGACGGCAGCGCCGATGCACTGAAGTCCATTGCAGCAGGCGAAATGACCTACACGGTCTATTCCCCGCAGGACGGTCTGGCCGCGTATCTGGCGCAGACCTGCGAGGAACTTTACAACGGCACGATCAGCGGCCCGGATTACGAGGCGCGCATCAGCGATTACATCATCCTGGACAAGGGGAACGCCGCTGACTATCAATAACTGAACAAAACGCGGGAACCGAATTTGGCGGCGTGCAGAATGGCGCCGCCAAATCATCCGTATATGACTGAGGACAATTATGGAAGATACATATATTCTTGAAATGTCCCATATCGTAAAGACTTTTCCCGGTGTCAGAGCGCTGGGGGACGGCTGCCTCCGGTTAAAGAAGGGCGAGACTCATGCCCTGATCGGGGAAAACGGTGCGGGAAAATCCACTCTGATGAAAATCCTGTTGGGCGATTACCCGGCAGACTCCGGCGAGATCCTCTATAAGGGAAAGAGAGTCGCCTTTTCCAGTCCAAACCAGGCGAATCACGCCGGTATTTGCATGATTCCCCAGGAAGTCAATATGGTAGAGACCATGGACGCGGCGGAAAATGTGTGGCTGCACCGGGAGAAGCGCTTTTCGACCTGCGGATTTATCAACAAGAAGAAAAGATTGCTGGCGACACAGGAGCTCTTTGACCGAATGCATTTGAATCTTGACCCCAAAAAGCTTGTGGCACAGTATTCCTCTGCCCAAAAGCAGATGCTTGCCATTGCCAAGGCGGTCTCTCAGGATTCGGAGGTTATCATTATGGACGAGCCTACCAGTTCTTTGTCTGAGTCCGAGGTACAGATGTTGTTTGCGGTGATGCGCGAGCTACAGTCCAAGGGTGTTTCTATCGTTTTTATTTCCCATAAAATTGAAGAAATCTTTACGATCTGCCAGACAATCACGGTTCTGCGCGACGGTATGTTTATTTCAGAGCATCCAGTCGGGGAAATCACACGCGAGGATCTGATCACGCAGATTGCCGGACGTAAAATCGGAGATATGTATCCGCCCAAACGGCAGAAATTCGGAGAAATCGCGTTTGAGGTGAAGAATTTCAGCGAGCATGGCATCTACAGGGACATCAGCTTCTCTGTCCGCCGGGGCGAGATTCTGGGCCTGTACGGCCTGGTCGGCGCCGGACGCAGCGAGGTCATGCGTGCGGTCTACGGCGTGGACCGCCACGATAGCGGCGAGGTTTTGATCGGCAACAAAAAGGCTCGCATCCACCATCCGAAGGATTCCATCCGTCGGGGCGTCTCCATGGTGACGGAGGATCGCCTGATGACAGGAATCATCTCCATTCTCTCCGTGAGAGAGAATATGTCGCTGGCGAATCTGCCGTCCTACTGCAATAAGCTGAAATTTGTCCAGACGGCCCGCGAGGAGCGGGAAGTGGACAAAATGGTCGAGCGGATGAATGTGAAGCTCTCCACTCCGGCGCAACCCATCGGCTCTCTCAGCGGCGGCAATCAGCAGAAGGCGATTCTCGGTAAATGGCTTCTGACAAAGCCCAATGTTTTGATTCTGGACGAGCCGACGCGTGGCATTGATGTCGGCGCAAAGTATGAAATCTATTCCCTGATTGCCAAGCTGGCGGCCGAGGGAATGGCGGTCATCCTGATTTCCTCGGAGCTGCCGGAGATGATGGGTATGGCCGACCGTGTGATCACGTTCTGTGAGGGCAGGATCACGGCGGAATTCACAAGCAATGAAATTGAACAGGAGCGGATTGTCAACGCTGCCTTTGGATTCCAGAACGCAGAGGAGTTATCATAAAATGAAAACGACAAAGACGAAAGATTTACGAAGCAGTACCATGAGATTTCTGATCGACAACAAGGCCATGCTGCTGGCTCTGCTGGCATTGATTGCGGCATCCGTTATTTCACCGACCTTCTTCTCCTTCCAGAATCTGCGTAATGTGATTCGGCAGAACACGACTTACTTTGTGCTTGCCTTCGGCTTTACCTGCGTTCTTTCATCCGGCAACATTGACCTTTCCGTGGGCCTTATGACGGGCATGCTCGGAATCTTCGTCGGAATCATGGATGTCAGAATGGGACTGCCGTTGGGCGTGATTATCGTTCTGATTCTTCTGATGGGCGCTTTCTGCGGCTTTATGAATGGCTTGATCGGCAAACTGATTAAAATGCCGATGTTCATTGTGACGCTTGCCACGGGGCAGCTTTATAAGGGTATCTGCTACATGATCAGCAAAAACACGCCGATCATCAATATTCGCGCGGGGATCAAGTTTATGGCGCAGGGCTATGTGTTCAAGGAGATCCCGGTGGCGATTTTGATCATGCTGTTTGTGATGCTTGTGGTTTTTATCATTCTGAACAAAACAATTTTTGGTCGTTGGGCGGTCGCCATGGGTGGCAACCCGGAGACGGCGCGTGTTTCCGGCATCAATACCTTCTGGGTTACGAGCGGCGTGTATGCACTGATGGGCGTGTGCTGTGCCGTTGCGGCGCTGGTTCTGACCGGACGTGCCGGCAGTGCACAGCCGACGGCCGGGGACGGCATGGAAATGGACGCGATTGCGGCGGTGGTCATCGGCGGTACCGCGATGAGCGGCGGCAAGGCGAAGGTCGGCGGAACGTTCTTTGGCGTCATGCTGATCGGCCTTCTGACCAACGTGTTCAATCTGCTCGGCATGGATACGAATTTCCAGTACCTGCTCAAGGGACTGCTGATCCTCCTTGCCGTCACGATCGACAGCGCCGCCTCCTCCTATTTCAACAATCAGCTCCGGAAGAGTGTGTAAGTACCGGCAGGACGACTGCCTGATAATGGCACAAAGGAGAGCCTGATGAAAAGTACGGAAAACCGGGCGACGATCTATGACGTGGCAAAACTGGCGAAGGTTTCGGCGGCGACGGTGTCCCGCGTCCTGAAGGGGGACAGCAGCGTCAATGCGTCCACTTACAGGCGCGTGGAGGATGCGGCAGCCGCGCTGAAATATGAGCGGCGTCTCAGACAGTATCCTCCGCAGAACTGCCTGATCGTTCTGAATGTGCCCACGCTGAACAATGCTTTTTACAGCAGGATCATCAGCGGGGCGCAGGACGCCGCCGCGACGGAGGGCTACCACGTGCTGGTCAACGCCCAGCAGATCAACGAGGTGAATGTCGAGGCTTTTCTGGCGATGCTCCGGGGCGTGAAGGCCGTTGGCCTGATCGAGCTGAACGCGTTGACGACGGATATCGCCAGGTATCTCAGCCAACAGATTCCGCTGGTCCGGTGCTGCGAATACGACGACGGACTCCCGGAAATTGCGCATGTCAGCATTGACGATTTTGAAGCCACGCGGCGCGTGATGGAGCACATTCTTTCCTCCGGACGGAAAAAGATCGCAATGCTTTGCAGTCCGCTCCGCTACCGCTATGCGCGCCAGAGAAAGGCGGCGTTTCTGGCCTCGCTGAAAAATGCCGGGATCGAGGTGCGTCCGGAATGGATTGTGCAGGTCGCCGACATCGATTTCAATATGGCGCTGACGGCGGCGGCGCGGCTCTTGAGCCTGCCGGAGCGGCCGGACGCAGTTTATACCGTGTCCGATATTTTTGCAGCGGCAATCATCCGCGCTGCGACGCAGGCCGGCCTACGCGTGCCACAGGACCTGATCGTAACGGGGTTTGATAACATCGACATTTCCGAATCCATGGTGCCGTCGATCACGACAGTTCGACAGCCGAGGTACCAGCTGGGTTTTATCGCAATGGAAATGCTGGCGAACAAGCTGCGCGGGCATACGGAAAAAGAGGAACAGCTGCTGAATGTAGACCTGATTTTAAGAGAATCCACACAGGGATGACCGGAAAACGGAGCCGCCGCGCGCGGCTTCGCTTTCCTTGCATTCCGGGAGAAAGGATCGTAATGCGTATGATGGTGAAGGCTCTCCTGTTTGACAGCGCCGGGGAAATTGAAAAGCTTCAGGCCTTGCAGATTGACTGGGCAGGCTGCGGCGTATCAGAATTGTGCGCCACATCCGATTTTGCCGAGGCCTACCGCCTGACGATGGAAAACAAGGTGCATATCATTTTCTGCAACTATGAAATGGAAAACAGCCAGGGACTCCGCCTGATCAAGCTGATGGAGGAAAAATCGGACGTTTTCCTTGTGAACCTGATTCATCAGGACTCTACGGTGCAGTTGAAAAAGCCGCGGATCAAATTTGGCTCGAACTGGACCTATCTGTTTTTGCCGACCACGAAGCAGACCGCCGAAAAGCGGCTGAAAAAGATCACGGCGGAGCTTCCCCGACAGGCCGATGAGAAAACCATGGCGGAATGCGGCAGAACCTTCCTGCGCTATCTGGATATCTATCAGGAGCTGTTCTGGAAGGATCTGTTCAACGGCCTCATTCCGGTCACGCGGAACAATATCATGGAATTGGCCCGCCAGCGCAGGGTCGAGCTGGAATGGAGTGGCTATTATCTGCTGCGCATGAAGTGCCTTTCGGATGCGGGCCTACTGAGTAAGTGGACAAAGCGGGAGAAAATGGGCGCGCTGCGCAATATGTACGTCAGCGTGTTCGACGAGTATCTGCTGTCAACGGTATTTTATGACGAGTACCGCGTTACTGCCGTTCTGCATGCGCAGGATGGAGAGAAAAAAGACATCGATGAGATCTTTGCCCGCAGCGAGGAGCTGGTGCGGATCCTGGAGCGGGAGTTCAGCATTCAGTGCCTGATCTGCGTTTACCGCGGCTGCATCAGCATCGATCAGCTGTGCACCTGCGGCATGCAGCTGGAGGAGATCACCGAGCGCTATATCGGCGGGCGGACGCTGGCCGTTTACAGCGACGATACCACGCTGGGCACGCAGCTGCCCATCAGCCAGGCGCGGTTTTTCAAATGGACCATTCTGGCCGAAAGCAATGCCTTTCAGGCGCTGCGCGAGGATGTGGACGAGTTTTTCATTCGTCTGAAAAACAAAATATTGACGAAGGACGCCGCCTATGCGATCTTGTTTCGCTTCTGGGGGATCGTCAGCCAGGCGGCGAAAAGCCAGCTGCTGGATATGCAGGATTTTGGGTTGGAGGAGGCTGTCAGGATCGTGACCTCTACGCCCCTGATGACGATAGAGGATCTGCATCAGCTGTGCAACCGCCTGCTGCAAAAAGTGCAGGCGCTGAACGAGGGCGGACTGGAAACAAAGCAGCTCGTTGAGGCTATCAAGAGCTATATCAGCGAGAATATTTATTATGATCTCAGTCGGGAAACCATTGCCGAGCAGCTCAAATACCATCCCGACCACCTTTCCCGCGTGTTCAAAAAGGCGACAGGGGAGACGCTGATCAACTATATTCAAAACGAAAAAATCAAAACGGCGATCTACCTTTTCAAGGAAACCAACCTTTCCGTCAGCCAGGTGGCCGACCGCCTGGGCTATACGAACTTCTCCTATTTCTCCCAGCTTTTCAAACAGAAGACGGGCTACACCGTGCGGGAATACAAGCGGAAGTACCTGAACAAAACGGACGGCGACAATGCAGCCGATCTTCTGAGATAAAAATCCTGAATCCGGCGCTCTGCTCTTATGCAGGGCGCCATTTTTTCGAGAATGTCAGGAAAACAACATTTATTCCGCGGTTCATTGGTGGAATCGACAGGGTGCCGAAAGCTATAATGAAGATGAACTTAAGCCGCAGGAACAGCAAATAACGGGCGGCGGAAGTCATAAAAATCTTTGTAAGCCAAAGGCGATATACAGGAGGTAAACAAAATGAAAATTGCGCTGAACATGTTCTCTGTCCGAGAGTCTATGGAAAAGGATCCCGATAAGACAATTGAAGAAATTGCCAAAATGGGCTACAACTGGATCGAGATCTACCCCGGCTATGCCGAAGACGGTCTGACCCCGCTGACCAACGGCCTGCACAACCCCAACCGGGGTGCAAAGGAAGAGAAGGCATGGCTCGACTCTTACGGCATCAAGGTCTTCGGCACGCACTTCGACGACATCATCCTCGACGACCAGTTTATGTGCGACGCGATGCTACGCTACCATGCGGAGCTGGGCACAGAGAACGTCGGCTACCGCGGCGGCTATTTCTCCGGTCTTGAGCATCTGAAGCGCCGCTGCGATGTTTACAACAAGACGGCAAAGATGTGCCACGACCTCGGCATGCGCTTCCACTACCACAACCACTTCTGCGAATTCCAGAAGTACGAAGGCAAGTACATCATGGACTGGATCATGGAATACACGGATCCCGACCTGGTCGACTTTGAGCTGGATACCTACTGGGCAATGCGCGGCGGCGCGGACTATGTCGAGATGATCAGCCGCTATCCCGGCAGACTGTGCATGATCCATCAGAAGGACTTCCCGAAGAACTATCCTGCCCCGGCCAACCTGTTCAACGGCATTTACGACCCGTCCGTCGTGTTCGTTACCCCCGGCATGAAGGAGCCGAACAGCTCTGCCTGCCTGACCGCTATCTGCTTCCTCGCCTATGACGCCTACACCGAGATCGGCAACGGCATTATGGACATCCAGAAGATCATCGACGAAGGCAACCGCGTCGGCTGCCCCGGCATCATGATCGAGCAGGACCGCTCCCAGCTGACGGAGCTGGAGAGCGCAAGAATCAGCATCGAGAACCTGAAGAAGTATAGAGGAATCGAAGCCTAATGACAACGAGGGGTAGGCGAACGCCTGCCCCTCTCTTAGAAAAGGAGAAGCAACATGGCAAAAATCAAGATCGGCATTGTCGGCTGTGGCGGCATTGCAAACGGGAAGCATTTCCCGGCGCTGAAGAATTTTACCGACCGGATGGAGATCGTTGCGTTCTGCGATATTGTCCCCGAGCGCGCCGAGAAAGCCGCTGCGGAATTCGGCTCCACGGCGAAGGTTTATACGGATTACCGCGAACTTATCGCAAACCCGGAGGTTGAGGTCGTCTATGTGCTGACGCCCAACGTCTCCCACTGCGAAATCACCGTCTGCGCCTTTGAGGCGGGCAAGCATGTGTTCTGCGAGAAGCCAATGGCCAGCACCTCGGCGGACGCGCAGAAAATGCTTGATGCCTGGAAAAAATCGGGCAAGAAGTTTACCATCGGCTATCAAAACCGCTTCCGTCCGGAGGTCCGCTGCCTGAAGGCGGCCTGCGAGCGCGGTGAGCTGGGCGAAATCTATTTTGCAAAGGCACACGCTGTCCGCAGACGCGCGGTTCCCACCTGGGGCGTGTTTCCCAATAAGGCGCTGCAGGGCGGCGGCCCGCTGATCGACATCGGCACGCATGCGCTGGATCTGACGCTCTGGATGATGCAGAACTATGACATTGAGAGCGTCAAGGGCTCTGTCTTCTACAAGCTGGGGCACCTGCCCGAAGCCACCGAGGGCAACATCTTCGGCAAGTGGAACCCCGAAACCTACGAGGTCGAGGACTCCGCGTTTGGCTTTATCACGATGAAAAATGGCGCGACCATCGAGCTGGAGGCATCCTGGGCGCTGAATATTCTGGAGTCCAGAGAGGCATCCACGACGCTCTGCGGAACGCTAGCGGGCGCGGAGATCCGTTCCGGCATGAGCTATCCCAAGGACGAGCTGATCATGAACCGCGGCGCCAACGGACTGCTGCTTGAGGAGCATATTTCCGAGACTGCCGGCGTGGCCTATTTTGAGGGCGCGACGGAGGCTCCCGGCGTTCTGGAGGCAGATCAGTGGCTGCGTGCTATTGAGACGGATTCCGAGCCGCTGGTCAAGCCGGAGGAGGCCTTCCGCGTGACGAAGGTTCTGGAGGCAATCTACCAATCGGCCGAAACCAGACAGGAAATCAGATTCTAAGGCGAGGGATGGCTTATGAAGATGGGTTTTATTACGGCGATTCTCGAAGACTACTCCTTTGAAGAGGTCATCGATTTCGCTTCAGCGCATGGATTTTCCTGTGTGGAGCTGGCCTGCTGGCCCAGCGGAAAAGCGGAACGGCGCTATGCCGGTGTCAGCCATCTGGATGTGGATGTGCTGGACGAGGCAAAGGTGCACTATGTGCAGGAATACTGCAAAAAGCGCGGCGTGGAGATTTCGTCCCTGGCGTTTTATCCGAACACTATGGACCCGGATCTGGAAAAGCGCGCGGCCAACATCGAGCACCTGAAAAAACTGATCGTAGCAAGCCGCAGACTCGGTGTCGGCATGGTGACAACCTTCATCGGTCGGGATCAGACGAAGAGCGTGGAAGAGAACTTTGAGCTGTTCGACCGGATCTGGCCGGAGATCATCCGCTTTGCAGAAGAAAATCAGGTGCGCATCGGCATTGAAAATTGCCCGATGCTGTTTGGCAGAGAGCAGTGGCCCGGCGGCCAGAATCTGGCCTGCACGCCGGAAATCTGGCAGGAGATGTTCCGCCGGATCCCCAGCCCCTATTTTGGCCTGAACTATGACCCCAGCCATTTCGTGTGGCAGATGATGGATTATATCTCTCCAATCTATGAGTTCAAGGATCGGATCTTCCACGTGCATTTTAAGGATATCAAGCTCTATCCGGAGCGCCTGAAGCAGACCGGTATTCTGGCGTATCCTTTGCAGTATATGCAGCCGAAGCTGCCAGGCCTTGGCGATGTGGATTGGGGCAGATATGTCTCCGCGCTGACTGACATCGGCTATGACGGCTATGCCTGCATTGAGGTCGAGGACCGTGCCTTCGAGGGCTCCAGAGAAAAGGTTGAGAATTCTCTCGTGCTGAGCAAGCGGTATTTGGACCAGTTTGTGATTTGAATCGCAGAACAGGAGGGCTTCTATGAAGACGATTGCAATTGCGGGCACATTTGACACAAAGGGACAGGAATTGTCCTATATCAAAGAGAAAATCGAGGCGCAGGGCGTTCGGACGCTGTGCATTAACACCGGCGTGTTCACGCCCTCGATTACCCCGGATGTTTCCAATCGGGAAATTGCGGCCGCAGCCGGTGTGGATATGGATGAGATCATCGCACGCAAGGACCGGGCAATGGCAACTGCCGCTCTGGCGGAAGGGATGGAGAAGCTGCTTCCCCGGCTGTATGCACAGGGTAAGCTGGATGGCATTATTTCTATCGGCGGCTCCGGTGGGACCTCTATGGTAACGCCGGCCATGCGTGCACTGCCGCTCGGTGTGCCGAAGGTGATGGTTTCCACGATGGCTTCGGGTGACGTTTCCGCTTACGTTGGCACCAGCGATATTATGATGCTCCCGGCCATTGTGGACGTGGAGGGACTGAACCAGATATCCATGACAGTGTTCAACAATGCCGTCAACGCGATTGTCGGCATGGTGAAGAACCGAACCGAGATTGTCGCGGACGGGAGGCCCCTGCTGGCGGCGACGATGTTCGGTGTCACAACGCCGTGCATTAAAACGGCCAAGGCATATCTGGAGGCGCAGGGCTACGAGGTGCTCGTGTTCCACGCCACGGGCAGCGGCGGAAGGACGATGGAAGACCTCATCCGCGGCGGATTTATCAAGGGCGTGCTGGATATCACGACGACGGAATGGTGCGACGAGGTCGTCGGCGGCGTTCTGACTGCCGGGCCGCACCGTCTGGAGGCGGCTGCCGCGATGGGAATCCCGCAGGTTGTATCCGTGGGTGCACTGGACATGGTCAATTTTGGCCCATATGAGACGGTGCCGGAGAAATTTAAGGGCAGAAAGCTCTACCGGCATAACCCGACCGTGACGCTGATGCGCACGACGGCGGAGGAAATGCGTCAGATCGGCAGTAAAATCGCCGAAAAACTCAACCTGGCGCGCGGGAAGACCGTGCTACTTCTGCCCCGGAAGGGCCTTTCCGGAATAGACGTGGAGGGGGCGTCCTTCTATGACGCGCAGGCGGACGAGGCGCTGTTTGAAACGCTTCGGGAGAAGATCAGCAGCCGGGTAGAGCTGATTGAAATGGAAAATGCGGTCAATGACGAGGCATTTGCCATGGCGGCGGCGCAGAAGCTGATCGAACTGATGAAGAACAAAACCACAAATTGAATGGAGGAGCAAACATGTTATTCAAATCCCGTCAAGAAATTTTAGCGGACTTCCGAGCGCAGATTGCGCAGGGGAAGATTCTCGTCGGCGTCGGCGCCGGTACCGGCATTACGGCCAAGTGCTCGGAAAAAGCGGGCGTGGATATGCTGATCATCTATAACTCCGGCCGTTTCCGTATGGCTGGCCGCGGCTCCCTTTCCGGCCTGCTTGCCTATGGCGACGCGAACAAGATCGTGGTGGAAATGGGCTACGAGGTTCTGCCGGTCGTTAAAAAGACACCGGTGCTCGCCGGTGTGTGCGGCACGGACCCCTTCCGCGTGATGGACATCTACCTGAAGGAGCTGAAGGCGCAGGGCTTTAACGGCGTGCAGAACTTCCCGACCGTCGGCCTGATCGACGGCGTGTTCCGCCAGAATCTGGAGGAGACCGGCATGGGCTACGGCCTTGAGGTCGATATGATCCGCAAGGCGCATGAGCTGGATATGGTGACCTGCCCCTACGTCTTCGACGCAGAGCAGGCGCGTGCAATGGCCGAAGCGGGCGCGGACTGCCTTGTCGCGCACATGGGTCTGACGCGGCTTCATGTTTGACAGCTTCAGCGGCAAATATGACGGGAAGCTGTACGGCTGCATCCCGCTGATCCGCGAGATCATTGCGGCCGGCCGCGAGGTGAACCCCGACATCATGGTCATCTGCCATGGCGGCCCGATCGCCGATCCGGAAGATGCGGCGTATATTATCCGGAATGTGCCGGAAATCGACGGCTTCTTCGGCGCTTCTTCCATCGAGCGTCTGGCCTCCGAGCGCGGCATGACTGCGCAGGCCGCAGCGTTCAAGGCAATCAGCAAATAAGAGAACCGGAATGGAACAGGGGACAGCGCTTCTCTGTTCCATCCTTTTCACAAAGGAGAGAGTGAATCATGAAAACACCATTGAGAATCGCGCTCCTCGGCTGCGGCGGAATGGGCAGCGGACATGCCCTTGCAATTTCCGGAGAGGATCAGAAAAAACCGGAATTTTTAACGTATGATGTATACTCGGAGTGCCAGATCGAGATCAGCCCGCTGGCGGACAAGCTGGAGCTGGCGGGAATCTACGACATTGACGAGGCGCGGATGCGCTGGGTCGCCGAAAAGGGCTGGCACTGCTACGGGAGCTACGAGGAGATTTTGAACGACGAGACGGTAGACGCGGTGCTAATCGCGACGCCGAATCACCTGCACAAGGAGCAGGCCATCCGGGCGCTGCGCGCGGGAAAGCATGTGCTCTGCGAAAAGCCTGTCATGCTCAGCTCACAGGATCTTCTGGACGTCATGACAGTCGCAAAGGAAAAGGGACTGGTGTTCTATCCCCGCCAGAACCGCCGCTGGGACTATGATTATCTGGTCGCCAAAAAGGTTTTTGACGACGGCATTCTGGGTGAGGCCTTTTACGTGGAGACAACGCTGGTCGGCTCCAGAGGAATTCCGGGCGACTGGCGCAAGATCAAGGCCTGCGGCGGCGGAATGATGCTCGACTGGGGCGTGCACGTTCTCGACCGGCTCCTGATGATGATTCCCGGAAAGATCAGCTCCGTGTATTGCCGGTGCAGCCATGTCACAAGCGACGAATGCGACGACGGCTTCCGCGCGTGGCTGAATTTTGAAAGCGGTCTTACTGCCCAGGTCGTGGTGAGCACCTGCAACTTTATCGACACGCCGCACTGGTACATCGCCGGGCGCGAGGGAACGGCAGTGATCAAGGGCTTCAACGCCGAAGGAAAGATCGTCCGCGCGACCAACTGGTATGAGGGAGAGGTCAAGCCGATTCAGGCGGGCGAGGGACTGACCAAAACGATGGCGCCGCGCACATCTTCCTCCACAGAGGAGCTGCCGCTGCCGCAGGTTGTGGTGGACAGAAACGCGCTCTACGCAAACTTTGTTGACACGGTTAATAAAATCGCAGAGCAGATCGTGACGCCAGAGGAGGCGCTGCGCTGCCTGCGGCTGATGGAGACGCTGTTCCATTCAGATGAGGAGAACGCCGTGCTCCCATTTGAAAGCTGAAAAATGTGTAAGAAAAGCCGGGAAACGCTGCACGCAACGTTTCCCGGCTTTTCATCCTTAATTAAAACACGCCCTGGGCGAGCATGGCGTCGGCGACTTTTTTGAAGCCTGCGATGTTTGCACCGGAGACAAGGTCGCCTTTGCGGCTGTATTCCTCGGCGGCTGCCGAGATGCGGCGGTAAAGGTCCTCCATGATGCGCTTGAGGTGGGCGTCGACCTCCTCCTTCGTCCAGAACAGGCGCATGGAGTTTTGCGCCATCTCCAGCGCGGAGACGGCGACGCCGCCCGCGTTGGCCGCCTTGGTGGGCCCGAAGAGGATGCCCGCCTCCTGGAACAGTTCCACGGCCTCGGGCGTACTGGGCATGTTGGCGCCCTCGGCGACGGCGATGCAGCCGTTATGCAGCAGCGCACGCGCGGAAGCGGCGTCCAGCTCATTCTGCGTGGCGCAGGGCAGGGCGATTTGGCAGGGGATCTGCCAGATGCCGCGGCAGCCTTCTCGGTAGACGGCGTTCGGACGCAGAGCGGCATATTCGCGGATGCGCTTGCGCTCGACCTCCTTCAGGCGCTTCATGAGGGCAATGTCGATGCCGTCGGGATCGTGGATGTACCCGGCGGAGTCGGACATGGCCACGACCTTTGCGCCAAGCTGCTGGGCCTTTTCGCAGGCGTAGAGTGCGACGTTGCCTGAGCCGGAGACGACGGCGACGCTGCCTTCAAATCCCCTGCCTGCGCTTTCGAGCATCTTCTGCGTGAAGTAGCACAGACCATAGCCTGTGGCCTCGGTGCGCTCCAGACTGCCGCCGTAGCTCAGACCCTTGCCGGTCAGCGCGCCGTTGAATTCGTCGTGCAGACGCTTGTACTGACCGAAGAGGTAGCCGATCTCTCGGCCGCCGACGCCGATGTCGCCCGCGGGGACGTCGGTGTTCGGGCCGATGTATTTGTTCAGCTCGATCATGAAGCTCTGGCAGAAGCGCATGACCTCCGCGTCGGATTTGCCCTTGGGGTCAAAGTCGCTGCCGCCCTTTGCGCCGCCAATAGGAAGACCGGTCAGGCTGTTTTTGAAGATCTGTTCAAAGCCGAGGAATTTGATGATGCCCTCGTAGACCGAGGGGTGAAAGCGCAGCCCGCCCTTGTAGGGGCCGATGGCGTTATTGAACTGGACGCGGAAGCCACGGTTGACATGCAGTCGGCCCTGATCGTCCGTCCAGGGAACCCGGAACTTGATCACGCGGTCCGGCTCGACCAGACAGTCCAGAACGCCAGAGGTCAGGTGGATCGGATGCGCCTGCACGACCGGCTCCAGAGAGGCGAAGACCTCCCGCATCGCCTGATGAAATTCCGGCTCACCGGAATTTCGTTTTTCCACCTGCGCCAGCAGTGCCTGCAAATACTCGTTTTTCATGTCCGTTCCTCCGCGTTTTCTCAAAAAAATTCTGCGCAAATTGCAAGTGCAAGTTGGACACCTGCACGGTAGAACTTAGTGAATCAGAGCGTCGGTCAGGATGGAAGCCGCTGGCTTCCGTCCTGGGCGATGCTGCCGCAGCCTTCGGCTGCGTAAACAGAGTCGAGGAACTCGTCAAACAGCTCCTCCGGGGTGCGGTAGCCAAGCTTCTTGCGAGGCCGTCCGTTCAATTCATCAGCTGCAGCCAAGATATACTCAGCAGAGAAAGCCTCAATGGACACGCCCTTCGGAACGAAGGCTCGAAACAGCCCGTTGTGACGTTCGTTTTGGGGACGTTCCCACGAGGTGTAGGGATGCGCAAAGTAGACTGCACAGCCCCAGTTCTCGACCTGACTGAACGCAGAGAACTCCGAGCCGTTGTCCACGGTAATGGTCTTGAAGACCTGTGAGAACTTTTCTCCGAATCCTTCCCTGAGTGACTGCATGGCGTTCAGAACGGAGTCTGCATCCTTGCCGGGAATTCGAATGGCAATATAGTTCTCCGTTTTCTTCTCCAACAGGGAGAGGACAACAGCCTCCTTACTGCCCCTCTTGCCGACCACGGTGTCACCCTCCCAATGACCTTCCTCGATGCGCAGAGCTGCGATCTCAGGCCTCTGAGAAATGTCTGTGCCGAAGTTCTTCTTGTGTTCACGGGGCTTGGAATCCTTGTGCTGCTTGCGTTTCATGGCTTCGGGCAGTTCTGTCACAGACAAGTCAAGGCTGCCTGCCCAGACCTCATTGTAAAGCGTGTGGGTGCAGACCATCTCCTCTGCTGAAAACAGCTTGTGCAGACGAGCATATCCGACGCAGGCATCCAAAGACCACTTGTGTTCTTTGACCTGTTCCATTATCCAGCGAATGAAACGAGTGCAGTGACAGATTCGGTGTGGTTTCCGAGAACGCTTTCTGTTCGCCTTGTAGACCGCTTCTCCACGCCTTGCCGAGTATCCGGGCTTCCTGCCCTTGCTGCTCTTTCGGGGCGGTGTGCCGCGCTTTAGCTCGTTTCCAACGGTGGTTGGTGAACATCCGATTGCTCTGGCAATGGCTCTGTTCGTGTAGCCTGCGTTCTTGAGATGCTGGATCGCGCCTCGTTCCTCTCGCTGTAAGTGCTGTCCCTTCTTGCGTTCTACCGATTCTGTGATATAATCTTGGCAGTCCATAGTGATTGCCCTCCCTTGGAAGAAGTTGTGTGCAAACTTCATTCTACCATGTGGGGAAAATCACTATGGATTTTTTCTTAGGTGTCCAACTTCATTTTACAATCAACCGGATAAAAAAACATAGCGCGGCGCACGCAATGCGCGGCCGCGCGGCCGAATCACAGGAATAGAGTAGGGAGTACACAACATGGGAGAAAAAAAGAACATCATCATGAACCTTGTGGAGCTGGGCAAGCGCAACCAGAAGGTGACGACGAAGGAAATCAACGACGCGCTGGAGGAAATCGGCTTTGAAGTGGAGCTTGTGGATAAGCTCTATGAGGCATTGGATGCGAACAACATCGAGATCGTGGACGAACCGGACGCCGACGTGGAGGAATTCACGCTGACGGAGGACACTGTGGACGTGCTGGAGAGTGCGCTGTCCGCCGAGGGAGTCAACATCGACGATCCTGTCAAGGTGTACCTGAAGGAGATTGGACGCGTGCCGCTGCTCTCTCCGGAAGAGGAGATCAATCTGGCGCTGAAGATACAGGCAGGCGGCCCTGAGGGCGAAAAGGCGAAGCAGCGCCTGTCCGAGGCGAACCTGCGTCTTGTGGTCTCCATTGCCAAACGCTATGTGGGCCGCGGCATGCAGTTTCTGGACCTGATTCAAGAGGGCAACCTGGGCCTGATTAAGGCGGTGGAAAA
>OKSA01001392.1_pt1 | contig 22145 bp, 17 predicted proteins | sample 1601181 | NCBI WGS metagenome assembly OKSA01 (sample SAMEA3541538, study PRJEB24748) | human gut metagenome | biome: human gut; feature: human-associated habitat; material: faeces | place: China | collected 2012
CCTTGCGCTCGATGAAAGCCTGCGGGAACTTTGCGGTCGGGTTGTAGCTGGTCTCAACCACAGAGCCGGTAATCACGTTCTTGGTCTTGGTACGGACAAAGGCAGCGCCCTTGCCGGGCTTCACGTGCTGGAACTCAACGACCTGAAGAACCTGGCCGTCCTGCTCAAAGGTCACGCCATTGCGAAACTCGCCTGCAGAAATCATAGGAATTCCTCCATTAGTTTAATCTCAAATGCTTAACGCATATCTCTATTTATTTTACCCAATCCGTTTGCATTTGGCAAGGGGTTTCGGCAAAAAAGACGATAAAAACACAAAATTTTTTACGTTTTGCACGCTGCATGGTACATCTGCTGCATAGCCCCGGCATCCTCAGCCTGCGTGCCTGCGCTCTCGCAGATGATGACCGGCTGCAGCTTCCGCTCAGCCAGCAGTTCCATCAGCGGCTGCGGCTCCGGGCCGAACTGGGTCTCGGCAAAGGTCCAGTGGCGCTTTTCGCCGCCCGCCGTATACTCGATGCGGGAGAAATGGACCTGGAACCGCCTGGCCCGCGCGTCGCCGAGGGCCTCCTCCATCCGGTCGAGGATCGCGGCATAATCGGCCTTGGAAGCGATGCCGCCCAGCGTCCGGGCATTGAGGTGGCCGAAGTCGATGCAGGGGGTGATGCGCCTGTCCACACGGCACAGGGCCAGCACTTCGTCCAGTGTGCCCAGCTGGCCGATCTTGCCCATCGTCTCCGGGCAGAGGGTGATGTCCGAAAAGCCTGCTTCGTCCAGCGCGGCCTGTGCCCGGCGCAGGGTGTCCAGCGCCTTTTCCAACGCAGCCTCCCGGCTCTGCCTGCCGCAGCTGCCGGAGTGGAAGATGACCCGCTGCCCGCCCAGCGCCTTGCAGACCGCCGCGCTTTGCAGCAGATAGTTCACGCTGTTCAGCCGCTTGTCCTCTTCCAGGCTGGACATGCTGATATAATACGGCGCGTGGACGCTGAACAGGATGTCCTGCGCCGCCGCATCGGCGGCCATCTGCCGGGCCTTGTCCAGCCCCAGCCGGACGCCGCGCCCGCACTGGTACTCAAAGGCGTTCAGCCCCATCCGGGCCGTGTAGGCCGGGATGTCCAGGCTGTTTTTGTAGCCCTGCGCTGCAAAGCTGTCGCTCGTGCCCGCCGTGCCGAACCGGATCTTCCACTCCCTCACAGGGTCTTCCCTCCCCGGTCGTAGTACGCCTGCCAGTGTTTTTTCTCCCACTTGCGCTTCAGGACGACCTGTGCGCCGAGGTCCGGCCCGCGCGGGATGACCATCAGGCCGGGGATGCCGTAGAGGGCTGCGGCCATCCGGTCGGCATAGAGCTGGTCGCCCACCATGGCCATCTCACGGCGTTTGACGCCCATCCGGCGGCGGGCCACCATCAGCGCAAAGGGCAGCGGCTTTGCCGAGCGGTACAGATACGCCAGCCCCAGCTTTTCGGCAAAGGGGCGCACCCGCTTTTCGGCACCGTTGGATACGATGGTCAGCCCGATGCCCGCCGCGCGCAGGTCGGCCAGCCACTGGGCCACCTCGTCCGGCAGTTCCTGGCTGCGGTCAGCCGTCAGGGTGTTGTCGATATCCAGCACCAGCGCCCGGATGCCCTTTTCCGCCAGCCATTCCGGCGTGATGTGGGTCACATCCTGAAAAACATATTCGGGGGTTATCAGCATAGCTTTGACCTCATTCCAATAGCTGTCCTTCGTACAGCCTCTCCGTCATTGCTTCGCAATGCCGCTTCTCCTGGTCGGAGAGGCTTTGACAGTCCTTGCAACGTTTCGGGTCTCGCCAGCGAGACGGAGAGGTCGTACGAAGGGAATCACAAAATGAAAATAGGAGAGCCTGAAACTCTCAGGCTCTCCTACATCAGCGTTAGCAACACGTTTGAAATCTGAACAACCAGCGATTTCAAGCAGTTAATTACTTGAACTTACGCTTGCGGGCTGCTTCAGACTTCTTCTTGCGCTTAACAGACGGCTTCTCGTAAGCCTCGCGCTTACGGACCTCTGCGAGCACACCGCTGCGAGCGGTGCTGCGCTTGAAGCGACGCAGTGCGCTTTCCAGCGACTCGCCCTCTTTAACACGAATTTCCGACATCTTATTCCCTCCCTTGGACCGTGAGGCAGGAATTTCGTTGTTACATGGTAACTAACAGTAGACAGTATAGCGCATTTTCATGCGTTCGTCAACCTTTTTTTGAAAGTTTTTTCGAAAACCTCTCCGTCAGTGCTTCGCACTGCCACCTCCCCTGCGGAGGGGAGGCCTTGGCAGCCGGGCACAGCTTGATGTATACGCCAGAGGCTCTCCTATTAGGAGAGCTGTCGAGCACAAGCGAAACTGAGAGGTTATCAGCCCTTGACGGCCAAGTTGACCAGACGACCCTTGACGTAGATCTCCTTGGCGATGGTCTTGCCGGCCAGAGCTTCGGCCACAGCAGGCTCAGCCTTTGCGGCTGCAATGGCGTCCTCGCTGGTGATGTCGGCTGCGACCTTCAGGCGGGCCTTGACTTTGCCATTGACCTGCACTGCGATCTCGACCATGGCCTCCACGCACTTGGCCTCCTCGTACTGGGGCCAGGGGTAATAGGCCAGCTGCTCATCGTGGCTGTGGCCCAGCTTCTCCCACAGCTCCTCGGTCATGTGGGGAGCAAACGGGTTCAGCAGCTGGACGACGGTCTCATACTCGGCCTTGGTGGCACCGCCGTTGTCGTACAGGGTGTTGACCAGCGTCATCAGCTGTGCAATGGCGGTGTTCATCTTCAGACCCTCGATGTCCGCGCCGACCTTCTTGATGGTCTGGTGCATCAGGGTCTCGACCTGCGGGCGATAGCCCTCGCCCTCCACCAGCTTGTCGCTCAGCGTCCACACGCGGTCCAGGAAGCGGTTGCAGCCTGCAATGGCAGAGGTCTGCCACGGTGCAGCCTGTTCAAAGTCGCCCATGAACATCTCGTACAGACGCATGGTGTCAGCACCGTACTGGTCCACCACCTCGTCCGGGTTGATGACGTTGCCCAGAGACTTGGACATCTTCACGATGGGGTGGCGTGACATTTCGCCGTACTTTTCTTCCAGAGCCTTTTCAGCGGCCTTCTGGCTACCGTACTCCTTCAGCAGCTTATCCTGCTCCTCAGCGGGCAGGTTGACAAAGCTGTGGGGGTTCAGGCCCAGGATCATGCCGTGAGCGGTGCGCTTCTGGTAGGGTTCCGGAGAAGGCACAGCGCCGATATCATACAGGAACTTATGCCAGAAACGGCTGTACAGCAGATGCAGGGTGGTGTGCTCCATGCCGCCGTTGTACCAGTCCACCGGAGACCAGTATTCCAGAGCTTCCTTGGAAGCAATGGCATCCTTGCAGTGGGGGTCCATGTAGCGCAGGAAGTACCAGGAAGAACCGGCCCACTGGGGCATGGTGTCGGTCTCGCGGGTCGCGGGGCCGCCGCAGCAGGGGCAGGTGGTCTTGACCCAGTCGGTGTGGCGGGCCAGCGGGGATTCACCGTCGGGGCCCGGCTCAAAGTCGGTGATATCGGGCAGCGTCAGGGGCAGGCTGCTTTCGGGCAGGGGCTGCCAGCCGCACTTCTCGCACTTGACCATGGGGATGGGTTCGCCCCAGTAGCGCTGACGGCTGAACACCCAGTCGCGCAGCTTGTAGTTGACCTGATCCTTGCCCTTGCCGCTGCTCTCCAGCCACTCGACCATCTTTTTCTTGGCGTCGGCGACGGACAGGCCGTCCAGGAAGCCGGAGTTGACGAGGGTGCCAGTGGCCACATCGGTAAAGGCGGCCTCGTCCAGATTCGACGGGGTATTGCCCTTGACGACTTCAAGGATGGGCAGACCGAACTTCTTTGCGAACTCCCAGTCGCGGGTATCGTGGGCGGGCACGGCCATGATGGCACCGGTGCCGTAGGTGGCCAGAACATAGTCGGAGATGAAGATGGGGATCTCCTTGTCGTTCACGGGGTTGATGCCCATGACGCCCTCCAGCTTCACGCCAGTCTTCTCCTTGTTCAGCTCGCTGCGCTCAAAGTCGCTCTTGCGGGCAGCTTCGGCCTGATATGCCTTGACGGCCTCTGCATTCTGAATGGTGCCGTTGTCCAGCCACTGCTTGACCATGGCATGCTCCGGGGAGACGACCATATAGGTGGCACCGAACAGGGTGTCGCAGCGGGTGGTGTAAACGGTCAGGGTATCGCCTGCGGTGGTGCCGAAGTTGACCTCTGCGCCGTGGCTGCGGCCGATCCAGTTCTTCTGCTGGGTGGCGACGCGCTCGATGTAATCCAGCCCGTCCAGACCGTCGATGAGCTTGTCGGCATAGGCCGTGATCTTCAGCATCCACTGGCTCTTGACGCGGTGGACGACCTCGCTGCCGCAGCGCTCGCACACGCCGTTGACCACTTCCTCGTTGGCCAGAACGCACTTGCAGCCGGTGCACCAGTTGACGTTCATTTCCTTCTTGTAGGCCAGACCGTGCTTGTACAGCTGCAAGAAGATCCACTGGGTCCACTTGTAGTATTCGGGGTCGGTGGTGTTGATCTCGCGGTCCCAGTCGAAGGAGAAGCCCAGAGCCTTGAGCTGCTCACGGAAATGATCCACGTTCTTCTTGGTAACGATGGCCGGGTGGATGTGGTTCTTCATGGCGAAGTTCTCGGTGGGCAGGCCAAAGGCATCCCAGCCCATCGGGTAGAGCACGTTGTAGCCGTTCTGGCGGCGCTTCCGGCTCACCACGTCCAGTGCCGTATAGCTGCGGGGGTGGCCCACATGCAGGCCCGCACCCGAAGGATACGGGAACTCGACGAGGGCGTAGAACTTGGGCTTGCTGTGGTCGATCTCGGCGTGGAAGGTCTTTTCGTCCTCCCACACCTTCTGCCACTTGGCCTCAACGGCCTTGTAATCATACTTCATTGTTGTAATCAGCTCCAGACTTTTCTTCACTACCAAAGATTCTTTTATGACAATCCCGGTCATTGTCCGGTGTTTCTCGATACAACCTCTCCGTCATTGCTTCGCAATGCCACCTCTCCTTGTAGGAGAGGCCTTGGCATTCCTTGCAACGTTTCCGTTTTCGCCAGAGGCTCCCCTGCCGGGGGAGCTGGTGAGCGGATGCGAGACGGAGAGGGCATCCGAAAAAAACATCGGGCCGGGATATGTTCCCTTACAGGCTGTGATCCGGCGTCAGATACTCCGAGATGTCGATGGGCTCGCCGTCGGCCCACAGGTGCTCCAGATCGTAATAGGTGCGGGTGTTGGGCACAAACACATGCACGATGACATTCGAGTAGTCCAGCAGGACCCAGTTCTTGGAGTCGAAGCCCTCGGTGCTGATGGGCTCGATGCCCTTCTGGGAGAGCGCGAACTCCACCTCGTCGGCCAGCGACCCCACCTGCGTGGTGGAGGTACCGGAGGCGATGACGAAGTAGTCGGTGAGGACGGTCAGGCTCTCGACCTTGAGCACCCGGACATCCTGTGCCTTTTTCTGATCCAGGATCTTTGCGATCTCAATGGCAAGAGACTTGCTGTCGATGTTGTTCTCCATCTGATTTCTCCTATCTGTTGTTTGCGTTACTGCCCGGCCGCCTGGCCGTCGGTCGTGGTGGCACCCGCCACATCGGTGTCGCCACTGAGGATGGCGTCATCCGACTCTTTGTCGAGCTGGCCCACGAACTGGACGTTGGCGCTGGTGGAAGCCGTGCCGTGGGGCCAGTCGTTGGTCACAAGGTTGAGCTCCTCGGCGCTGACGGGGCCGGTATAATTGCGGAAGTAGGTGTTGAGCAGCTCTGCGATGGAACCGGCATCCGGCACCACGCAGGAGTAGCCGTCAAAACTGTCGGTCTTGCCGACATTGGGTACGCCCATGAACACCGGCGTCTGGGCCAGCATGATGTTGGCGCTGTCGATCCGGGTAAAGGAGACCAGCATCTTGGCGATGGTGGTCAGGTCCATGTCGGTGTGGATATAATTGTTGAAGATCAGGGGCAGCTGGTTGATGACGTCGGTCACGCCCATGCTGCGCACCCGCTTGAACAGGCCGGCATAGAAATAGCGCTGCATGTTCAGGCGGTCGATATCGGAGTTGGAGTAGCCCTTGCCGTGGCGGCAGCGGACGAAGAACTCGGCCGATGCGCCGTCCAGATTGCGGTAGCCCTGCTTCAGGGCACTGCCTGCAAAGGACATGTCGTGGGGGATATAGACCTCGATGCCGCCGAAGTTATCCACCATTTCCACCAGCGCCTGCATGTCGATGGTGACATAGTAGTCGATGGGGAGCTTGTACTGGTCGTAGATGACCTCTGCCAGAGCCGCCACATTGCCGCCGTTGGAGAGAGCCACCGAGTTGATCTGGTAGTTCGAGGCGGAATAGGTCTTGCCGTTGGAGAGGGTGATCTTCCGGCTTTTGGTCGCCACCAGACTGTTGCGGGGGATCTGCAGCATCCGGAGCGCACCGCCCTTGATGTCGAACTGGCAGTACAGGATCATATCCGTCATGCCGTCGTTGGTGCCATCGGAAGAATAGCCGCGGCCGTCCTCGTAGTCGATGCCGCAGACGAGGATGTTGACCACATCGCCCTTGTACTCCTCCAGCGTCTGGATCTCCTCCACCAGCGAAGCAGCGTTCTCCTCCGGCTTCAGGTTCTCCTCCACCCGGTTTATCATGCCGGCCGCATAAACCACGACGCCCGAAATGACGGCCAGCACCGCCAGCGTCACGGCCAGCGGAAGCCACATGGGGGCTCTTTTTTTCTTCTTTCTGGGCTTGGCGCTGCGGCGGCGGGGCGGCTCACTGGGAGCCGCATGGGCACCGCCCCGGCGGGGCGGCGGGGTTCTGCCGCCGTTTCCACCGGTGCCTGCTGCCGGAGCCGGATGCGCCGGGGCCGCCGGACGGGGCCTCTGCTCCGGATGCGGCACAGACGGCTCTTCGAAGAAATCCGGCTGGCCCTGCAGCGGAGCCGGGCGGGAGGCAGGAGCCTCAGTCGGCCGCTGTTCCGTCGGGCGGTTCAGCGAGCGTTGGGTGTTGATGCGGCGCGGAGCTTGACTCATTCCTAGATTTCCTCCAGCTTTTTCATTCGGGGTCGGTTCACATTCATGATACCCTTTAGTATAGCATCCTTCCCCACAATCTGCAATCGGTTTTCATTTCCGGTTAGTCGGACCGATTTCAAGTCGTTCCGGTACGGGCCTCCACCTGCGCGTGAATGTCCTCGTAAGCGGCCTTGGACATGGGGTCGAGCGGCTTGCCCTGAGACAGCACGAAGTCGTTCGTCTGCTTGAGGGCCACCAGCATGGCTGCATCCAGATCGTTCCGTTCCAGCTTGCGCAGCTTGTCCACGCCCGACCAGTCCCGCTCGGCGCTGGTCATATCGGCCAGATAGAGGATCTTATCCAGCCTGCTCATGCCCGGCTTGCCCGCCGTGTGGCAGGCAATGGCCGACAGGACGGCCTCATCCTCCACGCCCCACTCGGTGCGGGCCAGGATGGCGGCACAGATGCCGTGCCACACCGGGGTCGGGCGCTCTTCGCCGCCCTCAGCGTATTCGGGGTACGCCCGCATGATGGCCCGCATCTCGTCCTTGGAGATCTCCTTGGCCGCATCGTGCAGCAGCGCCGCCAGCGCGGCCTGCTCTTCGTCGGCCCCATAGCGCTTCGCCAGCTTGACGGCCATTTTCTTCACGTTCAGGGTGTGCTCATAGCGCTGATCGCTCAGGCGGCTGCGCACAAGCTCTTTTGCCTGTTTCAGAGTCATTCCGATCTTCGTCTCCTTTTGTTTCCCGGTACAGCCCCTCGCGCTGGATGACACGGCGCACCAGGGGCGGGAGTTCGTTTTCACAGCGTTCCCCGGCGGCAAGGCGGGCGCGCAGGGCGCTGCTCGCCATGGGGAGCGCTTCCACCGGCGCGAACAGGATGCGGGCCCCGGTGGCGTCCAGCTGCTTTGCCTTTTTGTGGAGGAGCGGGTCGTCGCCGACATTCCGGCTCGTGACCACGAGGCGAGCCAGTCTGAGGATGTCCTGCCAGCGGTACCAGCCGTCAAAGCTCAGCAGCATATCGCTGCCGATGGCGAGGTAAAGCTCTGCGCCGGGGAATCCTGCCGCCAGCATCTCCAGCGTGAGGACGGTGTAGTTCCGCTTCCCCAGCGCAGCCTGCTGCACCTCCCAGCCGCTCACGGTCAGAGCCGGGAAGCCGCCCTCCTCCGCCAGCGCGGAAAAACAGCCGCACATCTCCAGCCGCAGCGCACCGGAAGCGTTCGTCCCCCGCTTGAAGGGAGACGAGCCGGCGGGCATGACCACGATCCGGTCCGGCCGGACCCGCGCCACCGCCGCCCGCAGATTGTTCAGGTGGCCGTTGTGGGGCGGGTCGAAGCTGCCGCCGTACAGCAGGACTTTCATTTCAGCAGGTCAGCGTAGGCGCTGTCCTTCTTCTTTTGCAGATAGAGCACGAACTTGGAGCCGATGACCTGCACACAGTCTGCGCCGGTGGCCTCGGCCAGCTTGACGGAAGCCTCGCGGGCATTGTACATGCTGCTTTCCAGCACCTTCAGCTTAATGAGTTCGCGGGCGTCGAGGCAGTCCTTCACGCCCTGGATCATGGTCTCGTCGATCTCGCCCTTGCCCACAATGAAAACGGGGTCCATGGTGTTTGCCTTGCCGCGCAGGATGGCGCGCTGTTTGCTCGTCAGCATAGTTAGTTTCTCCTTCGATTTTGATGTTGATACGGTCTTCTCCGTACAGAATCATTGGTTCATCGTTCTGCCAGAAATCCCGGCAGTTTCTGTTCCATCTCGGCCAGCGCGTTGCCGCGGTGGCTGATGGCGTCCTTTTCGTCGGGGGTCAGCTGCGCATAGCTGCGGCCCTCGGTGTTGGGGCGTCTGCCCGTTTTGCCCACGCCGCAGTCGGCGGGGATGAACAGCGGGTCGTAGCCGAAGCCGTAGTCCCCTGCCAGCCGCGCAAATGCCACGCTGCCGGGGCACTCGCCCACGCAGGTCAGATGCCGGCCATCGGGCAGGATGAAGCAGACCGCCGCCACGAACTTTGCGCCGCGCTGCCCTGCCGGGATGTCCTTCATCGCTTCCAGCAGTTTATCGTTGTTGGCCTCGTCGTCGCCGTGGCGGCCGCAATAGCGGGCGCTGTAGACGCCGGGGGCACCGTTCAGTGCCTCCACGCACAGGCCGGAGTCATCGGCGATGGTGGGCAGGCCGCTGGCCTTGCAGATGGTCTCGGCCTTGATGAGGGCATTTTCCGCAAAGGTGGTGCCGGTCTCGTCCGGCTCGATGGTGATGCCCAGCTCTTTCTGGCTGACCACTTCGTGGCCCTGGGCTTCGAGGATGCGCCGCAGTTCGCGGAGCTTTCCGGCGTTGCCGGTCGCTGCACAAATTTTCATGAGTGTACCTCCTCAGTGTTTCCAGCCGGTGCGGGGGATGAGCTCCTCCACAAAGCCTTCCGGGGTGAAGGGAATGAGGTCGTCGATGCCCTCGCCCACGCCGATGAACCGCACCGGCAGGCCGAGCCGCTGCTTGACCGCCACGACGCAGCCGCCCTTGGCGGTGCCGTCGAGCTTGGTCAGGATGATGCCGGTGGCGCTGGCCGCCTTGCAGAACTCTTTGGCCTGGCTGATGGCGTTCTGGCCCGTGATGGCATCCAACACCAGCAGGGTCTCCAGGCTGGCATCGGGGGCCGCTTTTTTGACGCTGCGGCTGATCTTGGCCAGCTCGCCCATCAGGTTCGCCTTGTTGTGCAGGCGCCCGGCGGTGTCGGCAATGACCATGTCATAGCCGCGGGCGGTGGCAGACTTCACCGTGTCAAAGATGACGGCGGCGGGGTCGGCTCCCTCACCGGCCTTGACCAGCGGGACCCCGGCGCGGTCGGCCCAGATCTCCAGCTGCTCGCTGGCGGCGGCACGGAAGGTGTCGCCTGCGGCCAGCATGACCCTGCGGCCCTGACGGGTGTAGTAATCGGCCAGCTTTGCGATGCTCGTGGTCTTGCCCACGCCGTTGACGCCGATGACCAGGATGACGGCGGGATGGCCGTCCAGCTGCATCTCCGCTTCGGGGCGCATCTCGTCCGCGATGAGTTCACGCAGCTCATCCGCTGCCTGCTCACCGGTCTTCAGGCCCTTTTCATTCACGCGGTCGCGGAGCTTGTCCACCAGTTTGATGGCCACTTCGCCGCCGACATCGGCCAGAATGAGCTGTTCTTCCAGCTCATCGTAAAGATCATCGTCGATCTTGCTACCGGTGAGTGTGTTCAGGATATTGCCCCAAAAGCCCGTGCGGGTCTTTTCGAGGCCGTCTTTCATCTTGTCTTTTTCTTTTTTACCAAATCCAAAAAGTCCCATATCGGCTTTTCTCCTACGTTTTTCTCCGTGCGGCCTCTTTCAAGGGCAGGGGTCGTACAACCTCTCAGTCTCGCCTACGGCTCGACAGCTCCCCTGGTAGGGGAGCCACTGGCGGGTCGGTAGTGGCTGTGCTGGACGAGCAAAGTTTTTGCTTCCGGAAACGACTGGGCTCCGCTGCCAAGATTCACAGCTGCAATCCGAATGCCGCTGCCAATGAGGACAGGGCCCGCCGCCTTGCGCCCGATTGGGCCTATGCGAACAGCAGGGCTTGCCCGGCTTGCCAAGGGCTCCCCTATCAGGGGAGCTGTCTGCGAAGCAGACTGAGAGGTTCGTTTCCAACGCCCCGCGCTCTAAGAGGGTTTCTTTTATTATACCTACGAAACCAGTGTCGCGTCAACCTGTTCGAGGTCGAGTTTGAGCAGCTTTGACACGCCGTCCTCCTGCATGGTGACGCCATAAAGGACATTGGCGGCCTCCATGGTGCCCCGGCGGTGGGTGATGACGATGAACTGCGTCCGGTCGCTCACGCGGCGGAGGTACTGTGCAAAGCGGCTGACGTTGGCGTCGTCCAGCGCGGCTTCGATCTCATCGAGGATGCAGAAGGGCGCGGGGTTGACGGCCAGGATCGCAAAATAGATGCTGATGGCCACCAGCGCCTGCTCGCCGCCCGAAAGGGCTTCCAGATTCTTGATGACCTTGCCCGGCGGTGCGACCCGGATGCCGATGCCGCAGCCCAGCACGTCCGATTCATCTTCCAGCACCAGGCTGGCTTCGCCGCCGCCGAACAGCTCGGCAAAGATGCGGCCGAAGTTTTCGTTGATGGCGCGGAAGCTGTCGGTAAAGATCTCCCGCATCTGGCTCGACAGCTGCGCGATCATCCGGCTCAGCTCGTTCCGGCTGCCCTCCACATCCGCCACCTGCACCCGCAGGGTATCGTACCGGGCCTTGACTTCCCGGTATTCCTCAATGGCACGGACATTCACGCTGCCCAGCGCACGGATCTTGTTTCGCACCTCAGCCGCCTGCGCCCGCAGGGCAGACAGGCTGTCGAAGTCCACACAGAGCGCTTCGGCCTGCGAGACGGTCAGCTGGTATTCATCCCAGAGCTTGGCGGCGGTGGCATCGTACTCGCTCTCCGCTGCCGCTTTCCGCTCGGCCAGACGGGCCATCTCCCGGCTCATCTCCTCCCGCTCATCGGCGGCGGCGCGGGCCCTGGCCAGCGCTTCGGTCTCAGCCTTCTGGCGGGTCAGGCGCTCTTCGGTGGCCCGGCGGATCTCTGCTTCCTTCGCAGCGATCTGCTCTGCGCTCTCGCTCTTCGCCTTCCGGATGGCTTCGATCTCCGCCCGGCAGACCGCACTGCGATCGGCCAGCGCAGTCAGGCTCTCTTCCAGCGATGCTTTGCGGGCAGCGGCGTCTCTGGTGCGCTGTTCCAGCGCGGCGATCTGCGCCTGCGCCAGCTCGCCGTCCTTCTGGCGGGTGATCTGTTCCAGCCGCTTGGCGCTGAGCTGGTCGGCCAGCTCCCGCTGGCGGGTCAGGAAGGCATCGTCGCCCTCGGCGATGCGCTGGAGTTCCGCCGACTTTTCCGCAAGGGCCGCAGCGCACTCCGCCTCCTGCCCCTCGGCCTCGGCCGCTCTGGTGCGGCTTTCGGTCCGCTGGGCGTTGAGGGTGTCGATCTCCTTTCGGCGGGCGGCGAGAGCCGTTTCGGCCTGCTCCACGGCAGCTTCCAGCCGCTTCTGCTCTGCTTCGGCCCGGACCCGGTCGTTCGCAGCCGTGATCTGTTCGCTGTTCGCGGCGGTCAGCTCAGCGGAAACGGCATCCATCTGCGCCTTGCACTGGTCGGTCTTCTCCTGCGCTGCAAGGCAGTCCTTTTGCAGCTTTGCCGCCTTCACCCGCAGCTCTTCCAGCTCCTGTTTGCGGGTGAACAGACCCGCACTGCGCTGGACGCTGCCGCCTGTGAAGCTGCCGCCCACGTTGACGACCTGACCGTCCAGCGTGACGACCTTATTGTGGTAGCCCAGGTCCCGCGCCACGCGGGAGGCCTCGTTGATGTCGTCCACCACCACGATCCGGCCCAGCAGATTGGAAACGATGTTGGCATACCGTGCATCGGCCTGCACCAGGCTGGAAGCCAGCCGAGCCGAACCGGTCAGCCGCCCCCGGAACACGCCGGGCTGGACGGTATCCAGCGGCAGGAAGGTGGCGCGGCCTGCATTGTCATTGCGCAGCAGGGCGATGGCCGCTTTGGCGGCGGCTTCGTTCTCTACCACGATGTTCTGCAGCGCACCGCCCAGAGCCGTTTCCACAGCCACTTCACAGCCCGGCTCCACCTTTAAGATGGCGGACACCGGCCCGATGATGCCCCGCAGGCGGCGTGCACCGGCAGCACGCATGACGGCCTTGACCGAGTTTTGGTAGCCGTCCATGTTCTTTTCCAGTTCCCGCAGCACGGAAAGGCGCTGGCGGGCCGCATCCAGCTCACGGCCAAGGCACTGCTCTGCTGCGTCGGCATCGTCCAGCGCAGCCTTGCGGCCTTTCAGCTTGAGTTCCACGCCGGAACGGACATTTGCCAGCTGCTTCTCGTTTTCTTCCAGCATCCGGCGGTACTTGATGGTGTCGTCCAGATCCTGCTTTGCTTCGTCCCGCTGGGCGGTGCTTTCCTGCACGCTCTGCTCAAGGGCAGGCAGGCGCTGGCGGGCTGTTTCCACGGCAGCTTCGGCAGCCGCCTGCGCCACCTGCGCTTCGGTGCGCCGGGCTGTCAGGCCGGCAAGTTCTGCTTTCAGGGTATCCTTGCGGGCACCGCTGGCACTGCTGGCATCGGTCAGACGGGCGATCTCCGCGTTCAGTGCCTCGATCTCTGCCGCCAGTTTTTCGCCCTCCGCTTCCATGGTCTTTGCCACGGCCCGGTGGCGTTGCAAGGCGGCCTGTGCCTCGGTGCTGTCCTGTTCCCCGGCGCTGATCTCTTCCTGCAGGGATGCGGCGCTCTCCTCGTTGCGGAGGATGTCGTTTTCCAGCACAGCGATACGGCTCTCCGACCCGCTGATCTGCTCGGTGATGCTGCGGATATCCCCATTCAGGCGCTCAACAGCAACCGTAAGCTGCTGTGCCTGCATCCGGATCTCCTCAGCCTCCTGCTCGGCGGCTTTCGTCTCCCGGTCAAAGCGCTCGTAGTCGGCCTGTGCTGTCTCGTAGTCCCGCACCTGCTGGCGCACGGCTTCGCGCGCGCGGTGCACACCATCGGTCCACAGGGTCACTTCCAGCGTTTTGCGCTGTGCGGCCAGCTCGAGGAACTTTTCTGCCTTGGCGCTCTCTTTTTCCAGCGGGCCTACCCGGCTTTCCAGCTCACCAAGGATGTCCCGCAGGCGTTCAAGGTTTTCGCCCGCCGCAGCAAGGCGGCGTTCTGCCTCGGTCTTGCGGTAGCGGTACTTGGCAATGCCGCAGGCTTCCTCAAAGATCTCGCGGCGCTCACTGCTTTTTGCGGCCACGATCTCCGCAATGCGGCCCTGCCCGATCACCGAGTAGCCGTCGCGGCCAATGCCGGTATCCAGCAAAAGTTCGTACACATCCTTCAACCGGCACACCTGCCCGTTGATGGTATACTCGCTGTCGCCGGAGCGGTAATATTTGCGGCCAATGGTCACTTCGTCCGCATCCACATCAAAGGTGTGGTCTGCGTTATCCAGCGTCAGCCGCACCTGCGCAAAGCCCATGGCTCCGCGCCGCCGGGTGCCGCCGAAGATCACGTCCTCCATCTTGCCTGCCGCACGCAGCTGGCGGGAGCTGGTCTCGCCCAGCACCCAGCGCACTGCGTCCGAAAGGTTCGACTTGCCGGAGCCGTTGGGACCCACCACACCGGTAACGCCTGCGTCGAACCGAATTTTGACTTTATCGGGAAAGCTCTTGAAGCCCTGGATCTCCAGTTCCTTGAATACCATTTACTTTTCCTTTATCACGCCCAGCAGCTTGAGCGCTTCTTTGGCGGCGCACTGCTCAGCGGCCTTTTTGCTGCGGCCTTCGCCACGGGCCACGCGGTCAGAGTTGAACCGCACAGCCACCACGAAATGCTTGTCGTGATCCGGGCCGGACTCGCTTTCTACTACATAGCTCAACCGCTCTTCCGGGTTCTGCTGCACGATCTCCTGCAGGCGGGTCTTGTAGTCGGCCTCGGCGTGCTTGCCCTCGGTGATAAAGGGCAGGATGAAGCTGCGGGCCACATCCATGCCGCCATCCAGATACAAAGCCGCGATCAGCGCTTCAAACGCATCGGACACCACGCTGGGGCGGGTGCGTCCGCCGCAGCGCTCCTCGCCGCGGCCAAGGCGCAGGTACTCGCCCAGATCGATCTCCTGCGCGAACTGGAACAGTGCACCCTCGCTGACAAGGCTGGCGCGGATGCGGGTCAGATCGCCCTCCGGCCGGTCGGCATAGGCGTGGAACAGATAGTCTGCCGAGACGATCTGCAGCACGCTGTCGCCCAGAAATTCCAGCCGCTCGTTGTGCTTGACCGGGGTGCGGCTCTCGTTGGCATAGCTGGTATGGGTGAGCGCGATCTCCAGCAGCTCCGGGTTTTTGAACTTATAACCAATAATTGTTTCCAACTGATGGCTCATATGTTTTAGCTCCCTTATTGATGGTCAGCATCCTCGCCCTCTCAGGCTCACGTCCGTTCGCCAGCTCCCCCAAAGGGGGAGCCCTTGGCAAATCGATGCAGTCTGCACGAACTGCCAAAGCCTCTCACTCTGAGGAAAGACTCTCCCCGGCCGGGGAGAGATGTCGCAATAGCGACAGAGTGGGGAATGTGGCATTGCGAAGCAATGACGGAGAGGGCAAGCCCGCTTCCCTTATTCCTCAGTTTTCTGTGCCGCAGCCAGCTCGTCCAGCGCAGACTGCATGGTGCCGCACAGATCGTTCTCCACGCAGATCTTTGCCTGACGGATGGCGTTCTTGATGCCCTTGGCCTTGGAAGAGCCGTGGGCTTTGATGACCGGCTGCTTGGCCCCCAGGAAGGGTGCGCCGCCGTACTCCTCGCTGTCCATCTGATGCTTCAGGTCTGCCACGCTGCCCTTGAGCAGCAGGTAGGCCAGCTTGCCGCCGAGGTTTGCGAGGAACATTTGCTTCAGCATGCCCAGCAGCATTTTTGCCACGCCCTCAGTCAGCTTGAGGATGACGTTGCCGGTGAAGCCGTCGCACACCACCACGTCCACTTCGCCATTAGGCACATCGCGGGGTTCAATATTGCCCACAAAGCGGATGCCGGGGGTGGTCTTGAGCAGCTGGTGGGCTTCCTTGAGCATGGGGGTGCCCTTGCTCTCCTCCGCACCGTTGTTGGCGAGCGCCACGCTGGGGCTGCGGCGGCCCTCCACCCTGTTCACATAGCAGCTGCCCATCACGGCAAAAGCTGCCAGCATCTCGGGGCGGCACTCCACATTGGCACCGCAGTCCAGCAGCAGATAAGCCTGCTTTTTGGCGGGCACCATGGTAGCCAGAGCCGGGCGCTTGATGCCCTTGAGGGTGCGCACGATCAGGCTTGCGCCCACATGCAGCGCACCGGTGCTGCCGGCGGAAACAAAGGCATCGCCCTTGCCGTCCTTGAGCATGTTCAGGCCCACCACGATGGAGGAATCCTTCTTCTGGCGGATGGCACGGGCAGGCTCATCGCACATGTCGATGGCCTCGGTGCAGTTCACCAGCTCAATGCCGTCCAGCGGGATGCTGTTCTCCTGTGCGGTCCTGCGCACCAGCGCTTCGTCGCCCACACCTACGACGGTGATGCCGTACTCTTTCACGGCCTGTGCGGCACCCTCCAGCACAGCCAGAGGGGCGTTGTCGCCGCCCATCATGTCCACGATAATCTTCATAGCTTTTCTCCCTTCTTAAAGAGAAGTTTCATCCAGCCAGTGCTGGAAGCTGGCAACAGCGCGCTGAGCCTGTGCCATGTAACGCAGGCGCTTGTCCCGCGGGCGGCTCTCCTCCGGCAGCGGAGGAAGGATGCCCATGTTTGCGCCCATGGGCTGGAAGTGCTTGTTCTCGGTGGTCAGGTACTGCACCAGCGCACCGCACATGGTATCCACAGGCGGGGCGGGCAGCTCTTTGCCTTCCAGCCGGGCATACAGGCTGCGGGCCGCCAGCAGGCCGCAGGCAGCGCTTTCCATATAGCCCTCAAAGCCGGTGATCTGCCCTGCAAAGAACACATTGGGGTGCTCTTTCAGGCACAGCTGGGCGCTGAGCACCCGGGGCGCATCGAGGAAGGTGTTGCGGTGCATGACGCCATACCGCACGAACTCGGCATTCTCAAGGCCCGGGATCATGCTGAACACCCGCTTCTGCTCTCCCCACTTGAGGTTGGTCTGGAAGCCCACGATGTTATACAGGGTGCGCTCCTTGTTCTCGGCGCGCAGCTGTACATTGGCCCATGGACGGTGGCCGGTGTTGGGATTCACAAGGCCCACCGGGCGCAGCGGGCCGAAGCGCATGGTGTCGGCACCGCGTGCGGCCATGATCTCAATGGGCATACAGCCCTCATACACGGTGACGGTATCGGCCTTTTTGCCGTGGGCATCCGGGTCGGGCTGTGCAGACTGCTCGGCCCCGGTGTCAAAGTCGTGCAGCGGGGCACGCTCTGCCGAAGCGAGAGCTGCGTGGAAATTCTCGTACTCTTCCTTGTTGAAGGGGCAGTTCAGGTAGTCGGCCTCGCCCCGGTCATAGCGGGAGGCGGCAAACACCTTGTTGTAGTCCAGACTTTCGGCGGTGACGATGGGGGCCACAGCATCGTAGAAGTGCAGCCGCTCGTCCCCGGTCAAGGCCCCGATCTCATCGGCCAGTGCGCCATCGGTCAATGGGCCGGTAGCCACCAGAATGGGGGCAGATGCATCGATGTGCTCCACCTGCTCCCGGTGGACGGTGATATTTTCACAGCTTTCCACCATGCGGGTCACTTCGGCGCTGAATGCATCGCGGTCCACCGCCAGCGCACCGCCAGCGGCCACGCGGGCTGTCTCGGCGGCGTTCAGCAGCTGGCTGCCCATCCGGCGCATTTCTTCCTTCAGCAGGCCGGAAGCAGAGTCCAGCCGCTCAGCTTTCAGGCTGTTGGAGCAGATCAGCTCTGCAAAGCCTGCGCTTTTGTGTGCGGGCGAAAAATGCACGGGCTTCTGTTCGTACAGGTCTACCTGCACGCCCTTGCCCGCCAGCCAGAGGGCGGCTTCACAGCCCGCAAGACCAGCGCCCAGCACGGTTACTTTATAGTTCATAGTTTTATCCTTTTAGTCCTTTTTCGGCACCGGCATCTCGTAGCCGCAGCCTTCCTTTGCGCAATACAGCTTGGAGCCTTTGCGGAACATGGTGCTGCCACACTTGGGGCACTTGGTGGGCACCGGCATGTCCCATGTCATAAAGTCGCAGTCCGGGTAGCGTTCGCAGCCATAATAGATGCGGCCCTTGGAGCTTTTGCGCTCCAGCATACGGCCTTTGCCGCACTTGGGGCAGATGCCGCCGGTATCCTTGACCAGCCGCTTTGTGCCCCGGCACTCCGGGAAGCCGCTGCAGGCCAAAAACTTGCCGTACTTGCCCACCTTGATGACCATGGGCCGGCCGCACAGGTCGCATACCTCACTGGAAGGCTCATCCGGCACCTTGACCTTCTTGCCTTCCATGTTCTTTTCGGCCTGCTCGAGGCTTGCAGCGAAGCCCTGGTAGAAGTCATCCACCGTCTTGTGCCAGTCGGCCTTGCCGCTCTCGATCTTATCCAGATTCTTTTCCATCTGGGCAGAGAAGTCCACATCCACGATGTGGGGGAACTGCTCCAGCATCAGGCCATCCACCGCCCGGCCCAGCAGGGTGGGCTTGAGCTTTTTCTGGTCGCGCTCCACATAGCCGCGGTCGATGATGGTGGTGATAATGGGTGCGTAGGTGGAAGGACGACCGATGCCGTTTTCTTCCAGTGCCTTGATGAGGGTCGCTTCGGTGTAGCGGGCGGGCGGCTGGGTGAACTTCTGCTCACTCTTCAGGTCGCGCAGCTTCAGCACCTGACCCTGCTCCAGCGGAGGCAGGGCAGTCTCCTTCTTTTCCTTTTCGTCGGTGGCTTCCTCGTACAGGACGGTGAAGCCGTCAAAGGTAACGGTATAGCCGCTGGCCTTGAAACGGTAGTCCGCCGCGCTGACCGTGACGGACACGGTGTCCTGCTGGCAGTCTGCCATCTGGCTGGCCATGAAGCGGCTCCAGATCATGCGGTAGAGCTTTGCGGTGTCGCCGCTGATGCTCTTGTCCACCTCGTCCGGTGTCAGGGACGGCACCGAGGGACGGATGGCCTCGTGGGCATCCTGTGCGGCAGTGGCGCTCTTGGTCTTCCATGTGCGCTTGTAGGGGCAGATATAGGCTTCACCGTAGGCCCCTGCGATATATTCCTTTGCGGCGGCAACGGCTTCATCCGAGATGCGCAGGCTGTCGGTACGCATGTAGGTGATCAGACCCATGGTGCCGTGGCCTGCAATGTCCACGCCTTCGTACAGGGTCTGGGCAGCGCGCATGGTACGGGTGGCCGTAAAGCCCAAGCGGCGGGATGCCTCCTGCTGCAGGGTACTGGTGATAAAAGCCGGAGTGGGCTGCTTTGCCCGCTTGCCTTTTTTCAGCTCTGCCACCACGTACTCGGCCCCTTCCAGACCCTTTTCAATGGCCCGGGCCTCGGCTTCGCTTTTGGGCAGCAGCTTTTTGCCGCTGGCATCGGTGGCCAGCCGGGCGGTAAAACTCTTGTGGCCTGCGCCGAGGGTGGCATCCACGTTCCAGTATTCGTCGGGCTTGAAGCTCTCGATCTCCTTTTCGCGGTCATCGATCAGGCGCACGGCCACACTCTGCACGCGGCCTGCGGAAAGGCCCCGGCGCACCTTGCGCCAGAGGAACGGGCTGAGCTTGTAGCCCACCAGACGGTCCAGCACACGGCGGGCCTGCTGTGCGTTGAACAGATCTTCGTCGATGGCGCGGGGATGGGCCATGCCCTCCTTCACGCCCTTTTTGGTGATCTCGTCAAAGGTCACGCGGTTCGGCTCGTGGGGGTCCAGCCCCAGAATGTTTGCCAGATGCCAGCTGATGGCTTCGCCCTCACGGTCCGGGTCGGTTGCCAGCAGCACGCCGTCTGCGTGTTTGGCCTTGCTCTTCAATTCCTTGATGAGCTTTTCCTTGCCTTTGATGCTGATGTACTGTGGGGCATAGCCGTGCTCCACATCGATGCCCAGCTGGGAAGCGGGCAGGTCACGGATATGGCCCATGCTTGCGGTGACCTCGTAATCATCGCCCAGATACTTGCCAATGGTTTTCGCCTTAGCAGGCGACTCCACGATAACCAGTTTCGCCATTCGAGTTTACTCCCATTTCAAATTTTCTTTCTTCTCTATCAGGAACGCACCGTGCAACTGCACAGTACGGGATTCTCTATTTTTATATCATACCACAGCTGTTGTGTGCTGCGCCAGCAGAAATTATACTATTTTATCACATACCGCTTGCCCGGCATGCACAGCACCCGGCCGGAAAGCTCCAGCTTCATCAGGGTGCCCAGAAGCACCGCTGTGGGCAGGCCGCTGCGCACGCAAAGCTCCTCAATGCCAAGGGGCTGCGGCCCAATGCAGGAAAGCACCTTCCGCTCGTTCTCGCTCAGAGGCTCCGGCTGCTTTGCCGTCACCGCCGCTGCGCTCTGCCGGCGCAGGCCCAGCGGGCCAAGCAGGTCAGCAGCAGAACACACGGCACGCGCTCTGCCGTCCCGCAAAAGGCCGTTTGTGCCTGCGGAATTGGGCGAGTAGATGCTGCCCGGCACCGCGAACACCGGCTTGCCATAGCGTTCGGCGTGAGACACGGTGGACATGGTGCCGCTTTTTTCCTGCGCTTCCACCACCAGCAATGCAGAGCTGAGCGCCGCAATGAGCCGGTTGCGCTGCAAAAATCCATTTGGGCCAACGCCCTCACTGCGGGGCGGGTACTCACTGATCACGCAGCCCTTCTGCTCGATCTTGTGCCGCAGCACCACATTGGCCGCAGGATAGGTGCGGTCGATGGGCACACCCATCACAGCAATGGTAGGGCAGTTGTTTTTGACAGCAGCGCGGTGCCCGGCGCTGTCCAGCCCGTCCGCAAGGCCGCTGACGATCAAAGCGCCGCTTTGGGCCAGTTCCCCGCCAATGTCCGCCGCTGCATTCAGACCGTATTCGGTAGGCTTGCGGCTGCCCACGATGCCCACCGCGCCCGGCTCGTTGAGCCAGAGCGGATCGCCGGTGCAGTAGAGCACCAGCGGCATATCCGGGATGCGGGAAAACGCCAGCGGATAGTCCGGATCGTCAAACGGCAGGATGCGCACACCCAGATCATCGCACCGCATCACCAGCGGGTGGTACTGTTCCGGGGCCAGCTGCTGCGCCCGCAGAGCTGCTGCCTCTCCCGCTGCAAGACGAAATTCTGCCGTATCGCGAGCCTCCCATGCTTCCTGTGCACCGCCAAAGGCATCCAGCACACGGCCCGCGTGAACGCTGGCCGGGCCAAGCACATGGGCCAGCCACAGCCAGCACAGCAGCGGATCCGGGGCAGGCTCCGGCGGGAAAAGGCTGGTCTGCCCTGCAAGGCCGCTCATAGGCTTTCCTCCCGGAAATGCCACAGCAGGATGCTGCCCGCAATGCCGGCGTTCAGGCTTTCCACCCGGTCGGTCATGGGGATGCGCACCGTGCTGCTGCAAGCAGCAATGGTCTCATCGGTCAGGCCCTGACCCTCGCTGCCGATGACGACGCAGATGCCGCCGGGGCAGCTTGCCTGCGCCGCGCTCAGCGGCTGAGACTTGTACAGCGCGGCAGCAAGGCAGGTGATACCCTTTGCGCGCAGCTGGGTGATGGCATCGGGCATGGCACCGGCTTCGATCACCGGGATACGTACTGCCGCACCCATGGAAGCGCGCAGGGTCTTGGGGGCATACACACTGGCACAGCCGTCGCTCAGGATCACACCGTCAAAGCCAAAGGCCGCAGCAGAGCGCAGCAGGGTGCCCACATTGCCGGGGTCCTGCACCCGTTCCAGCGCCAGATACCGCCCGCCGGCCTTCACTTCGTCCAGTGTGTGCACCGGGGTGCGGAACACGCCGAACACCCCCTGATGGGTGCCCACATCGGCCAGCTTATCGGCCACATGGTCTTCCACAAGGTAGTGTTCACCGGGCAGCCCGGCAAGCTCCGGGCACTTTGCCATAGCGCTCTCCGTATAAAATAAGGTCTCCAGCTGCGCACCGCGGGCAAGCTCCGGGCAGAGCTTGCGGCCCTCGGCCAGAAAGCGGCCCTCGCTGCGGCGGAATGCCGCGCTGGAAGAAAGGCGGCAGGCGTATTTGATCTTTGCGTTTTCCCGGCTGGTGATTTTTTCGTCCATCGTGTGTATTCAACCTTTCGCTGTACTGTCGTTCAAAAAGTAGTCTGCCGTCTTGTTCAAAAAATGCAAAAAGGGCAGCGTCTGCCACAAAGCGTTCCTGCGGCAGGGCGCTGCCCTGAAAAACATGTTCCCCTGCCGTAAGAACCCCGGATACAAAACGGACGCCCGCGTATACGCGCGGGCGTCACGATTCAAGTTCCTAATCAGGCGTTCTTGACGGTCTCGACCAGAGCTGCAAAGCTCTTGGGATCGTTAATAGCCATCTCAGACAGCATCTTGCGGTTCAGCTCGATGCCAGCCTTCTTCAGACCAGCCATGAAGGTGGAGTAGTTCATGCCCAGAGGACGAACTGCGTTGTTGATGCGGCAGATCCACAGGTTGCGGAACTGACGCTTCTTCATGCGGCGGCCAGCCAGAGCGTAG
>OKSA01001401.1_pt1 | contig 22098 bp, 18 predicted proteins | sample 1601181 | NCBI WGS metagenome assembly OKSA01 (sample SAMEA3541538, study PRJEB24748) | human gut metagenome | biome: human gut; feature: human-associated habitat; material: faeces | place: China | collected 2012
TTAGGGCAGACCAAGGTCTGCCCCTACGGGCGGACGGGCGAGATTGCTCAAGGCCGCACGAGCAGGCGCAGCGCGAGGGAGGGCGGGCTACCGGAGATACTTCGCGCGGAGAGCTTGGCGCTTCTCGGGGCCGAAATCCAGGGCCTCAGCGAGGTAGGCATCGAAAGAGCCGTAGTTGGCGTTCACCGCCGCCATGGCGCAATCGTAGTAGTCGTTGTAGGCGTAGAACAGCGAGTCGATGTCCGCATCGAGCCCCTTCATGAGACCCAGCTTCTTGCTGATGGCATCGACGATCCCCTCGGCGCGGTTGCGCGCGAACAAATTCGTGGCCAGGTAATCGGCGCGCACGTAGGCCTCGGGCACCCCGAGCGCCCGCTCCACGATAACCGCGCCCAGGCCAGCCCGGTCCTTGCCCTCGGAGCAGTGCCACAGGTACGCTCCACCGTCGCCTTCCAAAAGCACCTCGAGAAACGACGTGTAGGCAACCCGCCCCGCGTCGTCCAGCAAAATCTGGGGGTACATGCCTCGCACCAGCTCGTGAGGACTGGCGTTGTAGCTAGCGAAGGTCTTCAAGTCCTGGGCCACGCCCGCACCGTGAGTGATGCCGACGGTCTCGCCGGACAGCGCCGGGAAGTCGTAGAACACCACGCCTTCCATAAGCTCGCGGGGGTCGGGCTCCTTGTCGCGCTCGAGCTGGGTGCGGAAATCGATGACACCCGCCAGGTCGTAGTCGCCCACAAGCCGCGCCAGGTCCTGCTCGCTCGCCTTGTGAAGGCACCCGCTGCGAATGAGTTTCGCCGGCGCGATGCGACGTCCATCGGCCGCCGGCATGCCGCCCAAATCGCGCGTGTTGTGCAGCCCCTCGAAGGGGATGTGCCCGAATTCGGGGAACCCGGGGATGGGGTCGGGCATATCCAACGGCGAGGACTCTTCCTCGTCGGCGCGCTTCTCTTCCGTGGTCATGACGGCCTCCTGTCTCGGCGAGCGCGGGATGCGCCCGCATCGATATCTCCCGCTTATAGTAGGACAGCGAAGGGCCGCCCGCTACAAGCAGACGACCCTTGTCATCGTTTCGTCGCGACGAGCGCACCGACATCGGCAGCGCCGAACGCTCGGCCGCAGGTCTTCGCGCTCTCCCTAGGATGCCTTCGCGAAGGCGACCGACGAGGCCTCCACAGGACGCGCCGAATCGCGCATCCAATCGTTCATACTGCCGGCGTACAGATACAGCTTGCTGTAACCCGCCGACGCCAGGTAATCGCAGGCGATCTTGGCGTGCACGCCCATCTGGCAGTACACGATGACCGCGTCCTCGGGGAAAATGCCGTTGTTCTGGAACATCTCGGCCAGCTCCTCGGCCGGATCGTCCGAAGCGGCGGCCACATCGAGCCGAATATTGATAGCCGAGGGAATATGGGCCGTGTCATAGCGCAGCGGCGGTCGCACGTCCACGATGGGCATGCGTCCTATCTCGCGCTTCACGAAGTCGGCATCGACGATTTGGTAAGCCTTCATTGCAACACCTTTCAAAACTCGCATCGAGCACGATGGAGCAACTGCCGGCAAGCCAGCAGCCGCACGACAGCATACGGCAGCGGGCTCCATCGCATTTTCTGCTCTTTATGGTAGCCGCGCGCTCTCCTTCAATGGCGACGAGGCCGTTACGCTTCCCCCTCCGTTGTTCCTCCAAACGGGATCTTTTATTCCTCCCCTTGACAGATCGATGGCGGTGTTTATACTTATGAATAGTTGCTCATATGTTTAAAGTTTATAAGGAGTTGGAATGAGCGTACCAACTGTCATAGAAAAAGAAGCCGGCGAAGTCGTGGAAAATGCTCGCGCGTCGCTGGAGGCTTGCCCCTGCGGCTGCAATCGCGAGGCCACGGCCAATCTGTTCGCGGAGATGCCCGACGAGGAGCTGCTGTTCGACGTTGCTGACCCGTTCAAGGCCTTCTCCGACACCACCCGCATCAAAATCCTGTTCGCGCTCATGGGCGGCGGCCTGTCCGTCGGCGACATCACTGCCGTCGTCGGCTGCACCCAAAGCGCCGTGAGCCACCAGCTGCGCACGCTGAAGCAGGCGCGCCTCGTGAAGGCCACCCGCGACGGCAAAAACGTCATCTACGCCCTGTCCGACGACCACGTCTACACCATGCTCGCCCAGGGCATGACCCATATCTGCGAATAAGCCCCGCATCGACCGCGGCACGGGATGCTTCGACTCCGCACCGCGCGCCCCCGCTCGCAACAACGCCGAAACGAAAGGACACCGCCATGCGAAAGGCATTCAAACTCCAGGATCTCGACTGCGCAAACTGCGCCGCGAAGATGGAGGCCGGCATCAATGAGCTGCCCGGCGTGAACAAAGCATCCATCAGCTTCATGACGAGCAAGCTGATGATCGACGCGGACGCCGCCGACGAGGAGGCCCTAGCCGCCATTGTCGACGCCGCCCAGGCCGTCTGCACCAGCTACGAAAAAGACTGCCGCATCGTCCGTTAGGATTCCCCATGAACCCGAAGCAGAAGAAACTCCTCACCCGCATCATCGTCGCGCTCGTGCTGTTCGTCGCCATTGAAGTGGCAGCCCAGACCGGAGTACTTGCCGCCGCCTTCGGCACCCCCGGCGATGTGTACGCCGAGTTCGCGCTCTTCCTCATCCCCTACCTCATCGCCGGCTACGACGTCATCGCCGGCGCCCTGCGCGGACTCGTTCACGGGCACGCGCTGGACGAGGACTTCCTCATGACCGTGGCCACCTTCGGCGCGTTTGCGCTGGTGCTGTTCCCCGACACTGAACCGCACATGGCCGAAGGCGCGGCCGTGATGCTGTTCTTCCAGGTGGGCGAGCTATTCCAAAGCTACGCCGTGGACAAGTCGCGCCAGTCCATCGCGGACATGATGGATATCGCGCCCGAGTACGCGAACGTCATGGAGGAGGGCAAGCTGAAGCAGGTGGATCCCTTCGAGCTCGCCCCCGATGACGAGTTCATCGTCATGCCCGGCGAGCGCATCCCGCTTGACGGCACGGTGCTGACCGGCGAAAGCCAAATCGACACGGCGGCGCTCACCGGCGAGTCGGTGCCCCGCACGGCGCGCCCAGGCGACGAGGTCATCTCCGGCAAGCTGGGCACCACGCTGTATATGGCGGTTCTCTCGCTGCTGCTGTCAATGCCCATCGGCATCCTGCTGGGTACTGTCACGGCGGTCAAGCGCGGGCAATGGGCGGATACCATTATCACACTTTTTTCCAACCTGCTGATTGCCATACCGCAGTTCGTTACCGCCATCCTGTTCCTGTATTATATCTCGATGAAATGGAAACTGCTGCCCCCGCAGGGCTTTACTTGGCCATGGGTGGATTTCCACAAGCATATCCAGCAGCTGATCATGCCGCTTACCTGCCTGACCCTGTGCGGTATCGCCGGCTTCTGTAGGCAGACGCGCTCCAGCGTGCTGGAAGTTCTGGGTCAGGACTATGTGCGCACGGCGCGCGCCAAGGGCTTAAAAGAAACACGCATCCTATGGAAGCATGTTATGAACAACGGGCTTATCCCCATTCTGACGATGATCGGCGGGCGTCTTGCCAGCCTGATCGGCGGCTCCATCTTTGTGGAGAACGTCTTTAACATTCCCGGTATGGGCAACCTGATGGTCAAGGCCGTCAACACGATGGATATCCCGGTCATTCAAGCGTTGGTCCTGATCACGGCGGCGGTTATCTCGGTGGCGTATATCATCACCGACCTGCTGTATGTCGCAGTGGATCCCCGCATCAGCCTGTCGTAAGCAAGAGGGAGGAGCAAGAAGATGAAAACCGATTCTCTTTCGCAGGAGAGGAAAAAGAATCTCCGTCTGTTTCTGCGCAGAATGACCGCCCGAAAAATCGTCTTATTCGGTTTGATCGGCACGCTGCTTTTTGTTATTCTGGCGCTGTTTGCCCCTTTGATCGCTACCGCTGACCCCAACGAGATGGCCATGCTGGATAAGCTCGCAGACCCCAGTTCCGCGCACTGGTTCGGTACCGATATGTATGGGCGCGACATTTTTTCCCGCGTGGTGTACGGCGCACAGGTTTCGCTGATCATCGGCGTGACCTCGGTATTGCTGGCATCGATCGTGGGCTGCTTCCTGGGTATGCTGGCCGCATACAACGGCGGCATTATCGACACGCTGCTGATGCGCTTTTGCGATGCCTTCTGCGCTATCCCGCAGATTGCTATCACTACGGCGCTGGTTTCACTCTATGGGCGCAGCGTTGCTTCCATGGCCTGCATAATGGGTATTTCCACCATGCCGGGCTTTATCCGCATGATGCGTGCCTCCTCGCTGTCCACCATCAGCAGCGAGTATATCCTTTCCGCCAAATTGCTGGGCGAGCACCCTCTAAAAATCCTCATCAAGCATGTTCTGCCCAACAGTATTTCTCCCATCATCATTATGGCGACCCAGACCATCGGCATCACCATCATGATGGAAAGCGGCTTGAGCTTTCTTGGCATCGGCATCACGGTGCCCACGGCATCGTGGGGCACAATGGTCAACGAGGCCCGTCCGTTCCTGCTGACCCATCCGCTGTATGCAGGGGCTCCCTGCATCTGTATAGCGCTGCTGATCATCAGCCTGAACCTATTGGGTGACGGTATTCGCGACGCACTGGATCCGACGCTGAGGGGGGCTAAGTAATGAATAACAAACAAACCAATCCCGCACTGCATCCCTACACGCTGCCGGAGGGCGTTGTGCTGGAAGCCAAGGACATTGTAACAACCTTTTACTCTGATGGGCAGCGCGCTGAGGCCGTGACCGGTTCGGGGCTTACCCTGAAACAGGGCGAGATCATCGGTCTTGTGGGCGAATCCGGCAGCGGCAAGTCGGTAACTTCCATGAGTATCCTACAGCTCATCATGCCTCCGGGCAAGATTGAATCCGGCGAGGTCTACCTCAAGGGCACTACGGGCAATATTCTGGAATACGGCTTCAAAAGCAGCGAGATGCGCAGCATCCGCGGCGGCAAAATCGGTATGATCTTCCAGGAGCCTATGACCTCGTTGAACCCGGTGCTGACCATCGGCTACCAGATTCAGGAAACCATCATGCTTCACCTGAAACTGGATAAGGACGCCGCCAAGCAGCGCACCCTGGAGATTATGCGCAAGGTCGGCATTTCTGATCCTGAAAGCCGCTATAACCAGTATCCGCAGCATTTTTCGGGCGGTATGCGTCAGCGCATCATGATTGCAATGGCCATTGCCGCCGAGCCGGAAGTGCTGATTGCCGACGAAGCTACCACCGCGCTGGACGTCACCACGCAGGCACAGATTTTGGATCTGCTGCAGGAGCTTGCCCGCGACAAGGGTTTCTCCATAATCATCGTCACCCACAATCTGGGGTTGGTGGCCCGCTATGCCGACCGCATCTATGTTATGTACGGCGGCAATATTGTGGAATCCGGCGACAAGTTCACCCTGTTTGAAAACCCCATCCATCCCTATACCCGCGGTCTGCTGGACGCTATCCCGCGTTTGGACGACAGCAAGGATCGCCGTCTGACCCCCATTGAGGGCAATCCCCCCAGCCCGGTCAACCGCAAACCTTACTGCCAGTTCTATGACCGCTGCCGTTACCGCGAGGATCGCTGCACCCGTTGTGCCGCGCCGCTTACCGAGTACGAGCCGGGGCATAAGGTGCGCTGCCTGCTGAGCAGCGCCGAGCTGGACGAAAAGCAGAAGCACCTTGTGCGAAGCGGTAAGGCGGTTGCCAAAAAGACAGTCAGCACCGAGCCGATTCTGCAGGTCGAGGGTTTGAAGATGTACTTCCCCGTGTACAAGGGGCTGATGAAGCGCAAGGTGGCAGATGTAAAGGCACTGGATGATGTTTCCTTCTCAGTATACCGCGGCGAAACGCTGGGCATCGTGGGTGAATCCGGTTGCGGAAAATCAACACTGGCACGCTGCATTATGCGAGCCTATAAGCCTACGGGCGGGCAGATCCTGTACGATGGCAAGGATCTTTGCCGCACCAACGCTGCCGAGCTGCGCCGCGTACACGCCAAAATCGCCATGATATTCCAGGATCCCTTTGCTTCGCTGGATCCGCGCCAAAACGCCGGTTCTATTGTGGGCGAACCGCTGAAAGTCGGCAAGCTGTGCAACTCCCGCGAGGAGTACAACGCCCGCGTGGACGAGCTGCTGACCATGGTAGGTCTGGACCCCTCGTTCAAACACCGTGTCCCGCGTGAATTCTCCGGCGGTCAGCGCCAGCGTCTTGGCATTGCCCGTGCCATTGCCTCACGTCCGGACGTCATCCTCTGCGACGAGCCTGTCTCGGCACTGGACGTTTCGATTCAGGCGCAGGTCATCAACCTGTTGGAGGACTTGCAGGCGGAGCTGGGCATTACCTACCTGTTCATTGCCCATGACCTGTCGGTGGTTAAGCATATCAGCGACCGCATCATCGTCATGTACCTCGGCAAAATTATGGAGATTGCCCCCTGTGAAGAACTGTATAGCCGCCCGCTGCACCCCTACACCCGCGCACTGCTCTCCGCCGTACCCATTGCCGACCCTAAGGTGGACAAGGATCGTGAGCGCATAGAGATGCTGGGCGAGGTGCCCAGCGTTATGAACCGTCCCGCGGGCTGCCCCTTCAGCAACCGCTGTCGCTATGCCACCGAACGCTGCCGTACCGAAACGCCTCCTATGCGCAGCGTTGGCGCAGGCCACAGCATTGCCTGCTTCCTGGACTTGTAATTCCATAGAAAGGATAGGCGCTATGATGCAGTTTTGCCAAAAAATCGACATCCACACCCACATGCTGGATAACGAAAGTCTGATTTCCCAACGGCTGACCGCCAACAAATATATGGGCTTTTCCCGCTGCGTGCTGCTGCCCGTGCCGGAAAACATGAGCATGGGCGGTCCTACCTTTTTTGCGGAGGACGCCTACGCGCTGAGCCGGCGCTACCCCGAACACTTTACCTGGATGTGTAACCTTTGCCCCGACGGAACTGACTTGACCCACGAAAAAGTCAAGCGCTATAAGCAGATGGGCGCTGTCGGTCTGGGTGAGTTCGGCACCCGCATCCGTTTTGATGACCCCAAGATGGATCACCTGTTTGCCGTGTTGGAGCAGGTGCAGATGCCTTTTTTGTTCCACATGGCACCCGCCGATACCGACCCTTATTACGGCATTGTGGACGACCCCCGGCTGCCCGGCTTGGAACGGGCACTGAAAAAATTCCCCAAGCTGATTTTTATCGGACACTCCCAGCCGTTCTGGTTCGAGATGGCGAAAACCGACGTTACCGACCCCGAAACGCGCAATTCCTGCCCCTTTGGCCCCTTTGTCGAGGGGCGCGTTCCGGAGCTTATGCGGCAGTATCCCAACCTGTACTGCGATTTGTCCGCCAACAGCGGGCAGACCGCCCTGCTGCGTGACCCCGCCTATGGGCTGGCTTTTGTTAAGGAATTTCAGGACCGCCTGATGTTCGGCACCGACTGGATGTTCCGCGAGGATGCGCCCTGTCACTTTGCTCTGTCGGCGTGGCTGGATTTTTGTGCTGCCAAGGAGCTGCTGCCCTTTGACGCCTACCAAAAGGTCTGCTTCGGCAACGCGGAACGGCTGTTCTTTCAACCCCGATAACCAATACACCCACAAAGAAAAGAGTGTGTTATAATGCGAAAAATTCTACCGTTCAATCAAGGCTGGCAGTTCCGCAAGGACGGCGAAACGTCGTGGCAGACTGTCGACTTGCCCCATACCTGGAACGCCCTGGACGGGCAGGACGGCGGCGATAACTACTATCAGGGTATCGGTTGGTACCAAAAAACCTTTACTGCGCCCGACGCTGCCCAGGTATTTATCCGTTTCGGCGCTGCCAGCAAAATGGCATCGGTGTTCTGTAACGGGCAGTTTGTGGGCGAACATCGCGGCGGTTTCTCTGCCTTCACCATGGATTTGACCCCTTACCTGCACAGCGGCGAAAACGAGCTGACTGTGAAGGTGGATAACCACGCCGATTTGCCTGTCTACCCGGCGCAGGCGGACTTTACCTTTTTCGGCGGTCTGTATCGGCAGGTGGAGCTGCTGATCTTTGCGGACAAAGCGCATTTCAATGTTACCGAATACGGTGCCGATAGTCTGCTGCTGACCCCCGACGTCGAGACCGGCACCGTGCAGGCATCGGTTCTGTGTGACGGCGGCGACCGTCTGACATTGACCGTGAAGGATCCGGACGGTACCGTAGTGGCGCAGGAAGAAACCCCTGTCACCGGGCAAAAAACGACGCTTTGTCTTACCGTGTCCGACGTGCAACTGTGGAACGGCACGCAAAACCCCTGCCTATACACGGCTACCGTCACTTTGTACAAGGATGGCACCCCCATTGACGTGCTGACTGATTCCTTCGGCTTCCGCCGCTATGCCGTCACCGCCGACAAGGGATTCTTCCTCAACGGGAGGTCGTACCCGCTGCACGGCGTCTGCCGTCACCAGGACCGTGAGAATATGGGCTGGGGCATCACCCAAAAGGAACATCTGGAAGATATGGCAATGATTCGTGAAATCGGTGCCAACACGATCCGTCTGGCGCACTACCAGCACGACCCGTTCTTCTACGCGCTTTGCGACCGCGAGGGAATGGTTATATGGGCAGAGATTCCCTTTATTAGCCTGTACATTCCCGACCCTGCTGCCGACGAAAACCTGCTCAGCCAGATGCGGGAGCTGATTCTGCAAAACTACAACCACCCGTCCATCTGCTTTTGGGGCGTTGCCAATGAAATCGGCATCGGCGGCGAGAGCGAGGCTATGTTCCACATTGTCCATCGCCTTCACGAGCTGTGCAAGCAGCTTGACCCCAGCCGCCTGACCGGCATTGCCAACGTCGGTATGACCCCCACATCCAGCCAACTGTTCCGCCTGACCGATGTGACCGCCTACAACGAGTACAAGGGCTGGTATGAGGGCACGGTCGAGGATCATGGCGCGTTCTGTGACGAACGCCACGGACAGATTCCCGATATCCCGATGGCCATCAGCGAATACGGCGCAGAAGCTGTGCTGCGTTGGCACAGCCCCGCCCCCAAAGTTAAGGACTACACCGAAGAGTATCAGGCTATCGTCCACGAGAAAGCCTACCGCGCCCTGCAGGAGCGCCCCTATATCTGGGCAACGTGGCTGTGGAATATGTTTGACTTTGCCGTGGACGTCCGCAACGAGGGCGGCGTTCAGGGACGCAACAACAAGGGTCTTGTGACCTTTGACCGCAAACAGAAAAAGCAGGCGTTCTATTTCTACAAAGCCTGCTGGAGCAAGGAACCGTTCGTCTATATCTGCGGTGAGCGCTACCTCAAGCACACAGCCGCCCCCATGACCGTTAAGGTGTACAGCAACGCCGCGCAGGTCACCCTGCTGTTGAACGGACGCAAGCTGGGCACCATGCAGGGCGGGCCGGTGTTCCTGTTCCCCAACGTTGTGCTGGATCGCCCCGTCAACGAGCTGATGGCTGTGACCGACACCGACTGCCGCCACAGCCTGATATGGGAGTGTGTTGCTGCCGAGCCAGAGGAATATACCCTGAAAGAAACCAAGTGCTACTCTGAAAATGTGGCGCAATGGTTCAGCCACCTGATTCCGCCCACCGATGTGCAGATTCGCGAGGGGTATCTCTCGATAGATGACCCGTTGGAGGAAGTCTACCGCTATCCCGAAGGCTACCAAATTATTCAGGAACTTGCGGTGGAGCCGTTGCAGCTTGACCACGCTGATCTTGCTGACCGTATGATACAAGGTGGTGCACTAAGCTTCAGCAGCATCTGGAACCACATCAACAAATACCTGCCGGATGAAGCCTATACGCTCATCAACGCAAGGCTTTCGCGTATCAAAAAGACTCAATAAAAAAGCAGAACGGCACCCCATTTGTCAGACAAGTATACGAATATGCTTGTGCTGGAAAGTGGGGTGTGTTTTCTATATGGCTCAGCGTCTACGCTAATGGCTTTTCTGGTTTTGGTGTTGTACAATAAAAGGTCTGCAATAACCGAAGACTTGAGTCCGATAGTTTCGCTCTCAATAAATGTTATAAGGCACCTCCTGCAGTTTTCCTAATCGCCATTATCCAAAAAGAAATACACCGTACATTCTTACTTGATAGGTATTTGAGTTATAAGCGAAAAACGCCAACTTCTTGACAAATTCTTTATCATTAGATCTATAATCGGATAAGGCTCTTTTTTCTTTCTCTTTAAAACCATTTTCTATCAAAGAAAATTCTTTTTCTAAACTCGCAATATAATTTTCCAAACAAAATCACCTTACTTTCAAATTCTAATTTATAGAACTGTTTTAATGCTGCCAGATATTGTTTTTCAAATCCTGCAAACGCGCCTTGTAGTCCTTGATAAGTGCCTGTGTGTTTTCTCCATCGGGAAAGCTGACAATATAGCCGTCCTCGGATTCGTGAAAGCCGACGATGCCCGCCAGTCCGGCCATTCTCGCACCCTTCAGCAAGGTGTGATAATCATACTCGTTGTTGCTTATATGTAAAATCATGGCGTTCTCCTAACTGCCGTCACTTCATCAGGCACTGTCTTATCACGCACAACATTATCCTTGTTATACTGCTCGCAGGCGGCATCCGCAAGAAATCCGGATTAAAATCGTAAAATCGTATGTTTTGAAATCAGTCGTTCTCACAATGTAGGGGCATCCACATAATTTGTCGCATCCGCTGTATCCACTCGATACAGCGGTATTTTTATTATCAAAAAAGGAGTTTTACCATGTCTAACGAAAACAATATCCGCGTTTTATATGTTCAGCCGGGTAAGTATCCGGAGGAACGGGTCATCGAGCACACCCTCGCGGCTATGCAGGCCCTTGTAGGCGGCGACATTGAGGCCGTGTACCCTTGGGAGCATAACGCCTGTGTCGTTTGTGATGACGAGGGAAAGTTGAAACACAAGCCCCTGAATCGCCCACTGGAAGATTATGATGTTCTTTCCGGGAATTTCTTTGTCTGCGGTCTTGGGGAAGATGATTTTACCAGCCTGACCGATGAGCAGATGAAACGCTATGAACAGCTTTATCATGATCCGGTTGTGTTTGTGCCATCCCGCATGGGAATCATCCCCATGAAGGCAACCCCGGAGCAATACACCCGCGTAATGAGAGATACCGAAATGCGAAAGAATGCCAGCAAGGAGCGCCGAAGCCACAATGAACGATAAACAGCGCCGCACTCAATTTGCCCGCCGTGCCATGGTGCATTCTGTGGTACGCCGCAGCATTGACAGCACTGCCCAGCAAGCGGAAAGTGCCGCACAGCGCGATGCATCGCCATCAGATAACGGTGAGAACGCCATTCAAAGCGGTGTCGATCAGGCGGGCCAGACTGTCGAAAACACAGCCTACACAAGCCTCAGAATCAGTTACACCAAGTTTCGCGCCTTGCAGGCAAAGCACGCCCAGAATAACCCTGCCGCCGATGCTGCATCTGCATCCGGGCAGGTGCGCCGCGAGGCATTAAGGCGCGGGCGCTTTCGTGTGCTGGCAATCGAAAAAGCAAAACCAACCCCATCGCAAGCCACCGCGTCATCCGCTGCCATGCCTATGCAAACGCCGCAGGTATCTGCCCGCCAAAAGCTCAGGCGGCAGGTTCTGATCCAAGATGCCGTCCGCAGATATTTCCAGAAAGAAACGAGAAATAAAGCTGCTTCTACAGCGGTAAGCAGCCTGCCAGCGTTACAATATGCCGGTGCCGCGCCAACAAAGCGGGCGGCCACCACACAAATTGGCAGACTGTTTCAACTACTTATGGCAGCGATCCAAAGGCTGCTGGCGCAAACCATGCAGCGAGCCGTTGCGGCGCTGCTGGCGCTCTTGGCATCCGGCGGCGTGGTGCTGGTGTTGGCCATGGTCATCGGCGCTGCTGCGGCGGTGATCGGCTCACCGATGGGCATTTTGTTTGCCGATGAATCCGGCGACCCGAACAGCATCCGCATTGCGGAAATTGTTGCGGAAACCAATGCCGACTTTGGTGAAGCCATCAACGAGATCGTAGCTGCCCACCCGGAGTGCAGCGAAACCACCATCGAATATGACTACGAGGACGGTCACACTTGGGCGAGCTATTGGCCCGAAGTGCTGGCCGTCTTTGCGGTTCACACCAATCTGAATTTCGACAGCGATGTGGTGGTGATAGAGGAAACCAAAAAGCTGCTGATTCAGAATACCTTTTGGTCCATGCACCAAATTGATCCAGAAATTGAAACCGTAACTACCACGCCGGAGCCGACTGAGGACGAACCGGACCCGGAGCCGGTCACAGAGCATATACTGCACATCATGGTCAGCAGCAAAAGTGTAGCCGAGCTGGCTGAAGAATACAATTTCACGCAAGACCAGCGCGATATTCTTGACGAGCTGCTGTCGGACGAACTGCGCCCTTATCTGCTGGCATTGTGCGGCGGTGTCGGCGGCGTGGTCGGTGACGGCACCCTGCAATGGCCGCTGCCGGGGCACACTTATATATCCTGCCACTTCGGGAAAGTGGATGCCTTCGGCAACGCCGGGCATCGCGGCACAGACATTCCCGCGCCGGAAGGCACACCCATCCTGGCTGCCCACAGCGGCACGGTGCTGGTCAGCGGCTGGAACGACAGCTACGGCAACCAGATGCTGCTGGATAACGGTGCAGGACTTTCCACGCGGTATGCCCACATGACAGCAACAGCCGTCACGGCGGGCGAAACCGTGACGGCTGGTCAAGTGATCGGGTATGTAGGCAGCACGGGCGACAGCACCGGCAACCATCTGCATTTTGAAATGATGCAGGGCGGGATCAGGGTGAATCCATTGGATATGATGTTACCAAATTAAAATAGCGTATATAATAGAATCATCGTTGCGATGGAGTATCTGTTGTGCTTGACTTTTTATTGCGAACGGAGTATATATGATATACATTGGTATCAATTTATATCAGTAACAAGGAGCAACTATGGACGGAACGAAGTTTGCTAAAATGCTTTCCGATAAGCATCTGTTTGAGCTTGACCGCCTGGCATATAAATATTCCGTTGCCGATGTCAAGGAATTTTCCGAACTGCTGCGGCAGAATTTCGTGCAACCGCTGCCGTTGGTGGATTTTACCGGGCAGGCTATTGTCTGCCTGCCGAATCTTGCGCAGATTTCCACTAGTGGCATGAAGCAACTGCTGTCTGTTCCGGCAGAAAGCCAGCCTTTTGGTGTGCAAGCTATGACGGAGGAAATCCATGCTACGCTGCAAATCGAAAATATCCATTCAACGCGCAACAGCATTCGGCATATATTGAACGGCAACGCCCCCCGCAATGAGGAGGAAAACCGCATTTATGGTATGAAACGCGGGCTGGATTTTATTGCCGACCAGCAAAATGAAATCACCGAGGAAAATCTGCACCGGCTGTATCAAATCAGTACCGGAGAGTATTTGCCGGCAGAGGACAAACTGCTGCCGGATCATTTTTACCGCCATGATGCTGTCTATATTGTGGGCGGCGAGGAAAGCCGAAAGGGGCTCTCTGACAAGCTGCTGCCACAGGTCATGAAGCAACTGATCGACTTTGCCAATGCGGAAGATGACCTGAATGAGCTGCACAAGGCGGCCATTCTGCATTTTGCACTTGCCTATTACCACCCGTATTTTGACGGCAATGGACGAACCGCCCGTCTGCTTCACCTGTGGTATCTTGCACGGCATGGCTACCCGGCAGCCCTGTTTACACCGTTTTCGCGTTATATTGCCGAGAGTAAGGCGGCATATTATAAAGCCTATGAGCGTGTGGAGAAAAATGCGATGCTCACAGGCTATACAGATGTGACTCCGTTCCTGTCGTATTTCTGCAAAGAGGTGTACAACCGCCTGCAGGCAGACACGGCACCGGCGCATACAGATTTCAAGGTGTACCAACAGGCCCTTGTGGAAGGCAGAATCACCGAAAAAGAACGGCTGCTTTGGGAATATGTTTTGTCGGCTTACGGGAACTCGGAGTTTACGACCAAGCAGTTGGAAAAAGACTTCCGCAATGCCGCCTACGCCACAATCCGGACCTTTGTTATGAAATTTCATGACATGGATTTGCTGGCAGCCAGAAATGCCGGGAATCGTGTGTTTTATAAAGTGAAGTAAGCTTTGCGCAGTTTTTTGCTCTGCGCGCCATCGAAAAAAGACCGGCACAGCGTGTCGGTCTTTTTGGATGGTGCGCCCGACATGGGCAACAACTGGGTGGTGCAAGACCACTACGCGCTCGGCAGTGGGAAGCGTTAGCCGAAGGCAAGGGTGTCCATCGTGAGGTGGAATCTGAAGGAAGCCGGATGTCAGCGAAAAAAACGCTGGCGGGCAAACTCCCGAGCCGACGAACAGAAATCACATAGTAGGCCGTACAGGGACGGACGAGTGTGCAAATCAACACAAAGTCCAATGCTGCCCGAATCCCGTGCGGTAAATGAGGCGGTTACGTGGGAGGAAAGTTGTTGCCCTTACCCGGGGAGGTCTTGCAGACGGAAAGTAGGAAAATCCGAAAGCCGCAGTAACAACGAACTGCAAGGAGTCAGCCGAGGCCATAGTACCCTGATTCTTTTTCAAGGGAAGGGCCGAACAATCGTAAGTCTCAAGTACAGACCGGAAGGAGGTCAGTGTGTTGAAAGCAGAATACCAAGGGAACGAGGGCTTCCTGCAAAGAGATAGTGTGGAACACAAATGGTATGCCTGGCCTTGCCAATGATAAGCAACAGTTGACAGATGCGCCACAGTTATGATACACTAACTTCTGTGCTCCGAAAGGACGCAGCCCGCTGCGCTTTTTCTGTGTAAGTATACCTGTAAGTTAGCCGATGCTAACATTAAAGAAAGGACTACATCACAATGCCGCAAACTACCAACTCCATCACCCCCAACAAACTCACCGTGCCCGACCTTATCTCAGTCGGCGTGTTCACGGCTCTCTACTTCGTGCTCGTCACGGTCGCCACCTTCACCTGCGCGCTGCTGCCGGGTGTTGGCAACATTTTGCTGCCGGCAGTGGCGGCGTTGATCTCCGGCAGCGTGTATATGCTGCTGGCCGCCAAACTGCAAAAATTCGGCGGTATCACGATCATGGGCCTTGTCATGGGTCTGTTCTTCTTCGTGTCCGGCCACTTTGTGCTGTCCTTCGCCGCCAACATCGTCTGCGGCCTGCTGGCAGATCTCATCGCCGCGCGGGGCAAGTTCCGCAGTAAAAAGCTGCTGCTGGTCAGCTATGTCGTTTTCTCCTGCGGTCTGACCGGGCCTATTTTGCCACTCTGGTTCATGAAGGACGCCTACATTGCCAACCTGACCGCCCGCGGCAAGGATGCCGCCTACATCGATACACTGTTTGCGCCCATCAACAACGGCAGCTTCATCGCAGCCATGGCGGCAATTCTGGTCTGCGCCGTGCTGGGCGGGCTGTTCGGCCAGTGCATGATGAAAAAGCACTTTGAGAAAGCGGGGATCGTCGCATGACGTTCCGTATGGACCCCCGCGCCAAGCTGTATCTGCTGTTGCTGACAAACCTGTTGCTGCTCTTCCATGTAGGCACGGCGGCCGAGGCTGCGACCACCGCGCTGTGTCTGCTGCTGTTTTTCCTCTCGGGCAAGATCGGGATGGGTTTGCGGCTGTCCGCGCTGTATTTTGGCCTGCTGGCCGTGGATATCTTCGTCGTGCCCCGGGCAGGGGAGGGCGTGCTTCTGAACCTGCTGTCGCTGGTTTCGGTCGGCGTGCGGATGATGCTGCCCTGCATCATCACCGGTGCGTATGCGTTCTCGACCACGACCATCGGCGAGCTGACTGCCGCCCTGCGCCGGATGCACGTGCCGGAGAGCGTCATCATCCCCTGTGCGGTGGTGGTGCGTTTTTTCCCCACCGTGGGCGAGGATTACCGTCAAATCCGTGAGGCTATGGCGCTGCGCGGCATCGCCGAGGGGCGCGGCGCCCTGCTGCTTCACCCGATGCAGTCGCTGGAATATATTCTGATGCCGCTTTTGATGAACAGCAACAACGTGGCGCAGGATCTGTCCGCCGCTGCGCTGACCAAGGGTATCGGCCTGCCGGGGCGGCACACCTGCATGACTGAACTGCGGCTGACCGTGTGGGATTTCCTCTACCCGGTGCTCTGCACGCTGCCGCTGGTCTGGAAGGCGGTGACACTGCTGTGAAACCCATACTTTCATGTTCTGACGTGGATTTTACCTACCAGAACAGCCCTGCACCCGCCCTGCGGGATGTGGCGCTGACCGTACAGCCCGGCGAATGCGTGCTGCTCTGCGGCCGCAGCGGCTGCGGCAAAACGACCTTCTCACGGCTGCTCAATGGCTTGGCCCCGGTGTTCTATCCCGGTGCGCTAGCCGGGCAGTGTACGGCGGCGGGCTTGGCCGCGGGCGAGGCTGCCATCGAGGACTACGTGCCCCAAGTGGGCAGCGTGTTCCAGAACCCTAAGACACAATATTTCAACGTGGACACCACCGCCGAGTTGGCCTTCCCCTGCGAAAACAGCGGCCTGCCGCCGGAAGACATCCGTGCCCGGGTGACTGAGACGGCCCGGAAGTTCCACATTGAGCCGCTGATGGGCCGCAGTGTGTTCAAGCTCTCGGGCGGAGAGAAGCAGCAGGTCGCGTTTGCAGCGGCCTGTATGCTCAGCCCCAAACTGCTGGTTTTAGACGAGCCTACGAGCAATCTGGATGCCGCTGCCATCACACGTATGCACGACATGGTTGCCACGATGAAACAGTGCGGCGTCACCGTCGTGCTGGCCGAGCACCGCCTGGCCTGGATCACCGACCTGGTGGATCGCTATTTTTACTTTGCTGACGGTGCGCTGACGGCCCAGTGGACTGCGGCGGAGTTTGCCGCCCTGCCCCCTGAACGCCTGACCGAATACGGCCTGCGCGGGCGGACGCTGGACGCCTGCCGGGCAGAAATCACCGTGAAGCAGTGCAGAGAATGCCTGGGTGCGCCGGTGCTGACGTTGGAAAACGTCACGCTGGGCTACGACAAAAAGAACCCGCTGCGCACGCTGCCGAACCTCGCGTTCGGGGCGGGAGAAATCGTCGGCCTGATGGGCCGCAACGGCATCGGTAAAACGACGCTGGCCCGCACACTCTGCGGTTTGATGAAGCCGCTGGGCGGGAAAATCTGCTGGCATGACCGCCCGACCAACGAAAAACAACGCCTGCACAACAGTTTCCTTGTCATGCAGGACGTGAACTATCAGCTGTTCAGCGACAGCGTGCAAGAGGAAATTCTCCTGGGTGCAGCCCACCCCGAGCGCTGTGACGAGGTCATGCAGGCGCTGGGGCTGGCGGGCCTGGCCGACCGCCACCCTATGAGCCTTTCCGGAGGGCAGAAACAGCGGGTCGTGGTGGCCGTCGCCATGTTGAGCGATAAACCGTTGATTTTGTTGGACGAGCCGACGAGCGGCCTGGACTGGGGCAGCATGCAGCAGGTGGGCCGCCTGATGCAGGCGTTAAAGGCTCAGGGCAAGACACTCCTCGTCATCACCCACGACGAGGAACTGGCTGCTGCGTGGTGCGATAGGGTTATCACGCTGTCGTAATATGGAAACGGGCAAAGCCCCTCAGGCCGTGTATCTCACAGAAAGGAACTACCTATCATGGAATTTCATCAAACCGACTGGCTAGGCCGGTGGCGCAATTTTGAAAGCTACCTGACCAGCACCGACCCCTATATGCAGGCCGCCTGGCGCGACGCCGAGGACGCGGCCGCTGCGCTGCCGGTGTTCAAAAACGGCGCAAAGGCGTTCTGGCAGATGGCCTGCGTGACCACCAGCATCGACAACCCGCGCACCCTGGGCGGGTGGGAGATCACCCCCGAGGGCAGCGATAAGCTCTGCATCGAGTGGCTGGCCGACGACGGTGCCCCGCTGGGCCGCGCTATTTACCACTTGGACCGCGTGCTGGAACGCGGTCTGGAAGGCAAGGAAAACGCGCTTTTCATGGCCGAGAACGTCGCCGCCGATTGGCCGTTCCGCTGCCTGCTGGCTATGGAGCCGATGCCGCACCGCACCGCACGGCAGTCTGGTGGGCTGTTGAGCCACCTGCATTTCCAGTACGCCAGCGGCCCCGAGCAACTGTTCGACCCCGAAACAAACACCCTGCGCAATCCCATATGGTACGCTACCATGTGCGACGCCGCTGGAACGCTGCTGGAGCAGTGCAACATCGTCCGCGCCCTGCACCGTCTGCCCCTGTGGGCAGAGCTGCCGGAGAAATAAAAAAATGCTATCCGATGGGAAAATCGGATAGCATTTTTTTAGTACGCCCGGCATGGGCAACAACTAGGTGGTGAAAGACCACTAAAAAAATCAGATATTCCGCTGCCGAACTTGAATAGTTGCCGAGAATTCACGGCATGAACTATCCGGAATTCCCAGATAGTTCCGATTTGAACCTACTAGACGGAAATACAGTCTAGCCACCGGCGGCAGTTATTAAGCTTTTCTTAATAACTGCTGCTTTAATGCTTGCTCCATGCATATACAGTATAAATTGCTCTGCAATTACAAAACAAATGCGGAAATATCTGCGCATATCCGTTTGATGTCAACTTTCGTTTTAAAATCAAACTGAAGTCTATTCCCGTCATTGAACACGAGAACAAGTTCGCTATCAATGTCCAACACACCGGCTGTTTCAATTCCCCAATACTGCACTTTCGAGTATGGATAGGAAAAGTACGATACCTTTTTCCCGGTGATTCCTTGAACATTTACTACGAACACACGTTTGTTTGTGAAAATCACTTGATCTCGAATGGTTTGGAAGCACTGAACGATCTCCTCACCTAAAGTGAAAAAACCTCCTACTTCCGGACGAACCTGTGAAGCAGAAATCTCTCTTAGATTCATCAAATTTGCATCGCCGAGAATACCAGTAGAAACATTTGCCATAGATAAAAACCTCCTGTCATTTGTCTTTTAGCGCATTTCAAAATTTATTGGTTGTTAATACTGAATGTTAAAAAGCAACAAATAATCATTTGAGAAATTCCTCATTCACGAAACAGGTTTTAAAGCCACATAGCAGACAGTAATTGCTTTTCGCTTAGCAACGCTAATTCCATCAAAACAATAACAAAGTGTAGCACTATGCGGATAACTACCGTGTATCTCTGTGACCATACTTCGTAATAGGCAGTGGAGAAACTGCCGCTGCATTTTTTTGAAATAAGCGAACGGTGGCGAGATGGCAATGGCATTGGATCGTCCATAAAGAAAAAACGAGAATGTTGTTCTGCATCCTTTGGTTCCGAACAAAACGTTGAGGAGAACAGAAACGACGAATCAGCTAAGTGTTCGGCTTGAACCATCCGGAAAATCCGGATGGTTGCCCGTTTGCAGTTGATTGCCATGATTATAGTTGTGTCACTGCCATTTTTACAATGTTCACTTCATCACTTTCGTAAGCAGCGTTTGATAACTGTCCACCACATCATACACCACATTTTGACTGCTGATTGCCTTGAAATGCTCCCTTGCGCAGTGAATTTTCGATTCCTCAATGAGCCGGAGCTGCATAGAGGACATGGAGCCTTTCGTTTCAGCAACGAAATAGATGTGCTTGACCGTACCTTCATAGAAGGCTATCGCCCAGTCCGGATTATAATGCCCAACCGGCGTTGCGATATAGAAGCTGTCCGGCAGCTTGACATAAACCGCAACATCTGTGTTGGTGTCCAGATCGGATGCAAAATCGCGCTCGTTCGTGGAATCGTACACGATATGATCGTATAGATGCCGCTGCGCTTTCATTGCATTTGTACCGAGCTTGCCCTTGATGGTCGGCTCGGTAAAGATGTTCGTATCGTAATGCTCATCCAGCACGTTGTAGGTAATATGCTGAATAATTGCAGTTGCCTTTTCATCATTGATCAAAGCTGCTGCCTTGATGATGAATTCTTCCGGATTGAATTTGAACTGTTCAAATACACCCTTTTCGATACCGGTCAAAATCGCAACAACTGCCTTGCGCGTCAAGCCTGTTTCGCCAACGAGTTTGCCAACCAAGTCATACTTTACGCTGCTGTTGGTGCGAATCTGCTTCCGACTATCATAAGTAGACGACTTTGATTTCGAGAATGCACTTCCGTCAAGGAGAGAATCCTTCGACTTGATCTCGTCCATTGCGCCGGTTTCAACCTTGAAGAATATCTTCGGCACATGAAGATTCTGGTTGAGCGATGCGATGGCTTTCTTCACAAGCTCATCCGTATCAAAGTCCACCACATACACGGATTTCGGGCTGATGCGCTTCCAGAGCGCTTTGAACTCCGGCATGGCAAGCTTGTCGGGATCAACTTGCAGCTCCACATTCTTGTCACGGGCGTTCTCCGGCTGCATGGCGCGGCTGTCATAGACGGAATCAAGAATATTAATCACAGAATCGCGGCTGTCCGCCACTTCCTCCGCGACCTGAATTGCACCATTTGCTTTGTCGGCATAATATTTATCGGTCAGTACGCCCTTCTTGTCGATATAGCCGTTGACAATCAAATCAAAATAAATTGCCTGCGCTGTATCGCCGTCCACGACCTGCTCGTTGCCTCTGGCGTCCACAATGACCTTGTCCTTGAACAGATCAGCGGTAACAGCCACAGGACGTCCGGCAACTGCATCGGCAAGCTCAGTCTGCAAGCCCTTTGCGAAGCTTTCATAGCTCTCACTGGCGATGACGGTCAGAACATTGATGGACTGCACATCATTTCCAAGCACGTTGGCGTCCATACGCTCGCCGTCCTGATTGACACACAAGCGCAGACCGCGACCGACCTCTTGCCGTTTGCGAACCTCACTGCTGCTTTGTTTCAGAGTGCAAATCTGAAACACATTCGGATTGTCCCAGCCTTCGCGCAATGCGGAGTGCGAAAAAATGAAACGCACAGGAGACCTTTTCGGATCACGATCCAGAAGCAGTTCCTTGTTCTTCATGATCAGGTCATAGGCGTCAATATCATCGGATATGCCTTCCTTCTTGTCGGAGAGCTTGCTGTCGGTCATCTTGCCCTTTTTGTCAACGGAGAAGTAACCGGCGTGGGTATCATGGGCAGAAATCGCGTCCAGGTAGCGGATGTAGTCCTCGTCTCCGATTTCCCGCTGCATGGAGCTGAGAATGTCGTTGTACTCTTCCTCGAACATATCCGCATAGATGCCGTTGAACGGATGCCCCGCCTCATCATACTGCTTGTACTTCGCAACCTCGTCGATGAAGAACAGGGACAGGACTTTGATGCCCTTATGGAAAAGCTGACGTTCCCGTTCCAAGTGAGAAAGAATTGTCTCGCGGATCTGAATGCGCCGAAGCTGGTCTTCGCTGACCTTGCCGATCACATCACCGGCAAAGATTTTGACGCCGTTCAGGAACTCCACGGAGTTATCGCGTCCGTCAATGGACTTGACCACAAAGCCGACTTTGTACTCGTCCAGATTGCCGGAATTGTCGTAAAGATTATATCCGATTCCGACTGTTGCTGTTTTTTTGCGAATACCATTGGCACCCTTGCAATCAAACAGGATGGTCGCCGTCGGGTCGGCTTTGGAAAGATTGATGCTTTCCAGATAAACAAATCCATCGGTTGCCGTGCTGCCAGACTCTGTGATGCCCTTAACGGCAATCTTCTTGACCAGCCGCTTGTTGTACGCTTCCATCGCATCAAGGCGATAGACCATGTTATAAATGCTGTCCGCCTTATGAGTGGCGGAGTAGCGCAGCGTCAGCAACGGATTAAACTCTTTCAGGCGTTCCTTTGTCTGCTTGCCCTCGACTGACTGCGGTTCGTCAATGATCAAAATCGGGTTTGTCTTAGCGATAATGTCGATTGGACGGCGGGAGCGGAACTCGTCCAGCTTCATGTAAATACGCCGCGCATCCTTACCTCTGGCGTTGAATGCCTGAGAGTTGATGATCATGACATTGATGGCGCTGTCTGACGCAAAGCGGTCAATTTCCGTGAGTTGCGCAGAGTTATAGATGAAGAACCGGATCTTCTTGCCGTATTCCTCCGCAAAATGCTCCTGCGTTA
>OKSA01001403.1_pt1 | contig 22015 bp, 17 predicted proteins | sample 1601181 | NCBI WGS metagenome assembly OKSA01 (sample SAMEA3541538, study PRJEB24748) | human gut metagenome | biome: human gut; feature: human-associated habitat; material: faeces | place: China | collected 2012
TGACCGAAGCTGCCATCAAGGGCAAGGTCGACCCGCTGGCCGGCCTGAAGGAGAATGTCATCATCGGTAAGCTGATCCCGGCCGGTACCGGTCTCCCGGAGGTCCGCGAGGATCTGAAGCGCCGTGAGGCAGAGCGCGACGAGGCTGTCGCTGCTGAGATGGCTGCTGCAAGCCAGCAGTAAGCGCCCGGAACTGAAATTCAAGCACTGCAACTGCCGCCCTGTGGGGATCGCCCCGCAGGGCGGCTTTTTGCATCGTTTGCCTGTTCCGCTCCGGCCATCGGCAGGTCGGGCAGGGGACGGGAGCGCAGAAAAAGCCGGGCGTTGCGGCAAAACGGAAAGAGAAGAGAATAATTGCAAATTTTTCTGGAAAAACTGTTGACATTCCAAATCAAAACGAGTATTATATAACTGTTGCGCGTCCCTGAAGGGGAAGTGCGGCAAAAAAGTCGGAAACTGTCCGATGTTCATCATTAAGAAAGGAGAAACAAAATGCCTACTTTTAACCAGCTTGTACGCAAAGGCCGTCAGGTCCTGGCTACCAAGAGCACCGCTCCCGCACTGCTGAAGAGCTACAATTCTCAGAAGAAACAGTATTCTGATCTGAACAGCCCCCAGAAGCGTGGTGTCTGCACTGCTGTTCGTACCATGACCCCCAAGAAGCCCAACTCTGCTCTGCGTAAGGTTGCTCGTGTCCGCCTCACGAATGGTATCGAGGTCACCTCTTACATTCCCGGTATCGGCCATAACCTGCAGGAGCACTCCGTCGTGCTGATCCGTGGCGGTCGTGTTAAGGACCTGCCCGGTGTGCGTTACCACATCATCCGTGGTACCCTGGATACTCAGGGTGTGGCAGGCCGTAATCAGGCCCGCTCCAAGTACGGCGCAAAGCGTCCTAAGGCCGGTGCTGCAAAGAAGTAATTGAGGACAACCGCCATAAACGGCTTTCCATTATATAAATAACAAGTCCGCTTGCAAAGCGGAGGGCAACAGTTTATGTAAAGGTCAGCTCTTTGTGACACAACGGGAGTTTTATTACTTTCGAGTACCGATGATATCATTCTGTGAAGGAGGGAAGAAAGATGCCTAGAAGAGGTAACATTGCTAAGCGCGATGTCTTAGCTGATCCTATTTACAATTCCAAGATGGTCACTCGTCTGGTCAACAGCGTTATGCTGGATGGCAAGAAGGGCGTCGCTCAGAAGATCGTTTACGAAGCTTTCTCCATGATTCAGGAGAAGACCGGCAACGATCCTCTGGAGACTTTCGAGAAGGCGATGGAGAACATCATGCCCAGCCTCGAGTGCAAGACCCGCCGCGTTGGCGGTGCTAACTACCAGGTTCCTCTGGAAGTCAGCCCGGCTCGCCGCGAGACCCTGGGTCTGCGCTGGCTGACTGCCTACAGCCGCAGCCGTGGTGAGAAGACCATGGCTCAGCGTCTGGCTGCTGAAATCATGGATGCTGCCAACAACACTGGTAACGCCGTGAAGAAGCGTGAGGATACTCACAAGATGGCAGAGGCTAACAAGGCTTTCGCTCATTTCCGTTATTGATCTGTTCTGTAGGAGGTTAATTTCATGGCTACTCCCAGAGAAGTTTCTCTTCAGATGACGAGAAATATCGGCATTATGGCCCATATCGATGCCGGCAAGACGACCACTACCGAGCGTATCCTGTACTACACCGGTATCAACCACAAGATCGGTGAGGTCCACGATGGCGGCGCCACCATGGACTGGATGGTTCAGGAGCAGGAGCGTGGTATCACCATTACTTCTGCTGCTACCACCTGCTACTGGTCTCACTCCGAGACCCAGAAGGATCCGGTCGCGTTCAAGAAGAACCGTCACCGCATCAACATCATCGACACTCCGGGCCACGTGGACTTCACCGTTGAGGTCCAGCGTTCCCTGCGCGTCCTGGACGGTTCTGTGACCGTTCTGGCAGCTAAGGGCGGTGTCGAGCCTCAGTCTGAGACCGTCTGGCGTCAGGCTGATGAGTACAAAGTCCCCCGTATGGTGTACGTCAACAAGATGGACACCATGGGTGCTGACTTCTTCCGCTGCATCAAGATGCTGCACGATCGTCTGCACGCAAACGGCGTGGCAATCCAGCTGCCTATCGGTCAGGAGGATACCTTCCGCGGTATCGTTGACCTGGTCGATATGAACGCTGAGGTCTACTACGACGACATGGGCAACGACATGCGCACTGAGCCCATCCCCGAGGATATGCGTGAGCAGGCCGAGGAGTACCACAACATTCTGATCGAGGCTGTTGCTGAGAACGACGAAGAGCTCATGGAAAAGTACCTCGAGGGCGAGGAGATCACCCGTGCCGAGCTGAAGGCTGCGATCCGCAAGGAGACCATCGCTAACACGCTGGTTCCCGTTGTCTGCGGTTCTTCCTACAAGAACCGTGGTGTCCAGAAGCTGCTGGACGCTATCGTTGACTATATGCCCGCTCCTACCGATGTCCCTGACATCAAGGGCGTGAATCCCGAGACTGAGGAAGAGGAGACCCGTCCGTCTTCTGACGACGCTCCCTTCGCAGCTCTGGCCTTCAAGATCGCTACCGACCCGTTCGTTGGTAAGCTGGCATACTTCCGTGTTTACTCCGGTAAGGTTGAGGCAGGTACCACTGTCTACAACTCCGTGAAGGACAACAAGGAGCGTATGGGCCGCATCCTGCAGATGCATTCTAACCACCGCAAGGATATCGACTGCTGCTACGCAGGTGATATCGCTGCTGTTGTCGGTCTGAAGAACACCACTACCGGTGACACTCTGTGTGATGAGAATCATCCCATCATTCTGGAGTCCATGAAGTTCCCCGAGCCTGTTATCCGCGTTGCCATCGAGCCTAAGACCAAGGCCGGCAACGAGAAGATGGGCATCGCGCTGGCAAAGCTGGCCGAAGAGGATCCGACCTTCAAGACCTACACTGACGAAGAGACCGGTCAGACCATCATCGCCGGTATGGGCGAGCTGCACCTGGAGATCATCGTTGACCGTCTGCTGCGTGAGTTCAAGGTTGAAGCAAACGTGGGTGCACCTCAGGTTGCTTACCGTGAGACCATCCGCAAAGAGGCCAACCAGGAGACCAAGTACGCACGTCAGTCCGGTGGTAAGGGCCAGTACGGTCATGTTAAGATCAAGATCGAGCCCAACGAGCCCGGCAAGGGTTACGAGTTCGTCAACGCCATCGTTGGCGGTGCCATCCCGAAGGAATACATCCCGGCTATCGACAACGGTATCCAGGGTGCTATGAAGTCCGGTGTTCTGGCTGGCTATCCTGTCGTTGATGTCAAGGTTACCCTGTGGGATGGTTCTTATCATGAGGTCGACTCCTCTGAAATGGCCTTCTCCATTGCTGGTTCTATGGCGTTCAAGGATGCTATGCGCAAGGCTGATCCTATCATCACTGAGCCTATCATGAAGGTTGCAGTTATCGTTCCCGATGAGTATCTGGGCGATGTTATCGGCGACCTGAATGCACGCCGTGGTCAGATCCAGGGCATGGAAGCTATGGCTGGTACTCAGCGCGTCAATGCATTTGTGCCTCTGGCTCAGATGTTCGGCTACGCTACCGACCTGCGTTCCAAGACTCAGGGCCGTGGCCAGTATGTCATGGAGCCGTCTCACTACGAGCCGGTGCCCAAGAACATTGCTGACCAGATCATCGCTGGCCGCACCAAGGGCTGATTCCTGAAAAATGGATAAAGATTTTGCCGGGGTAGTGTAACCTCGGCAAAATTTCCTGTAAAAGCACTTGATTTTACAGGGCAAATTTAGTAGAATAGCCTTGCAATGCAATGTCTGCATCTTGCAGGGTTGTTGTAACCAAATATCAAAACCTAAATTAAGGGAGGATATTCCAATGGCTGAAAAGGCAAAGTTCGACCGTTCTAAGCCGCATGTGAACATCGGCACCATCGGTCACGTTGACCACGGCAAGACCACTCTGACCGCCGCTATCACCAAGTACCTGGCTCTGAAGGGCGACGCAGACTTCATGGATTATGCCAACATCGATAAGGCTCCTGAGGAGCGTGCTCGTGGTATCACGATCAACTCCGCTCACGTTGAGTATCAGACCGACGCTCGTCACTATGCTCACGTTGACTGCCCGGGCCATGCTGACTACGTCAAGAACATGATCACTGGTGCTGCTCAGATGGACGGCGCTATCCTGGTCGTTGCTGCTACCGATGGTCCCATGCCCCAGACCCGTGAGCACATCCTGCTGGCTCGTCAGGTCGGCGTGCCCTATATCGTCGTGTTCATGAACAAGTGCGATATGGTCGACGACGAAGAGCTGCTGGATCTGGTTGAGATGGAGATCCGTGAGCTGCTGACCGAGTACGACTTCCCCGGCGACGACACCCCGATCATTCGTGGTTCCGCTCTGAAGGCTCTGGAGTCTACCTCCACTGATCCCAATGCTCCCGAGTATGCTTGCATCAAGGAGCTGATGGACGCTGTTGACACCTATATCCCCAACCCCGATCGTGAGGAAGACAAGCCCTTCCTGATGCCCATCGAGGATGTCATGACCATTTCTGGCCGTGGTACTGTTGCAACCGGTCGTGTTGAGCGTGGTATTGCTAAGGTTGGCGATGCTATGGAGATCGTCGGCATCAAGCCCGATCGTCTGAGCACCACCATTACCGGTCTGGAAATGTTCCGTAAGTCTCTGGACTTCGCTGAGGCTGGCGATAACATCGGCGCTCTGCTGCGTGGTGTTGATCGTACCCAGATCGAGCGTGGTCAGGTTCTGGCTAAGCCCGGTTCCGTGCACCCCCACAAGACCTTCGAGTCTCAGGTGTACGTTCTGACCAAGGACGAAGGCGGCCGTCACACCCCGTTCTTCTCCAACTATCGTCCTCAGTTCTACTTCCGCACCACCGACGTGACCGGTATCATCACTCTGCCCGAAGGCACTGAGATGTGCATGCCCGGCGATAACGTCATGATGCACGTTGAGCTGCTGACCCCTGTTGCTATGGAAGAGGGCCTGCGTTTCGCTATCCGTGAGGGTGGCCGTACCGTTGGTTCCGGCGTCGTCGGCAAGATCATTGAGTGATTTTGACCCTTCGCGCCTGTTCTAAGGCAAAAGGTTAAACTTACAAAGAGCGTTCCCATTCCGGAGAGTGGGAACGCTCTTTTTGCTTATCCCAGCCCTTCTGCGCCTGTCGCAGAAGGGCTTTTTTCGTTTTGATGAAAAGCGACTTTACAAATTTTGGTTGTTGTGATACACTTGAAACAGAATAAATCTCCGGAAGGTGTAAACGATGGCCTTTGATTATAAGAAAGAATACAAGGAATTCTACTTGCCGCCGAAGAAACCAACGCTTGTAACCATCCCGCCCATGAATTTTGTGGCGGTGCCGGGGAAAGGGGACCCCAATGAGCCGGATGGCGAATACCAGGCAGCGATGGAGCTGCTGTACGGCATTGCCTTTACCATCAAGATGAGCTATAAGGGGAGTCACAAGATCGACGGTTACTTCGAATATGTCGTTCCGCCGCTGGAGGGCCTGTGGCATCAGGCAGGTGTTGATGGGATCGATTATGCCCATAAGGAGACATTCGAGTGGACGTCGATGATCCGCCTGCCGGAGTTCGTGACGAAAGCTGAGTTTGACTGGGCCGTGCAGGAAGCGACTACCAAAAAGCGGAAGGATTTCTCGAAGGCGGAATTCTTCCATTATGACGAGGGGCTTTGTGTTCAGTGTCTGCACCTTGGTCCATACGACAGTGAGCCGGAAACACTGCGCCAGATGGACGCTTTTGCGGAGGCGCAGGGATATGAGGTTGACTTTGCAGCCCGACGTCATCACGAAATTTATCTCTCCGACCCTCGCCGCACGGCTCCGGAAAAGTGCAAGACAGTCCTGCGGCACCCAATTCGAAAAAAATAAATCCGGTCAAATCCACAAAAGATGTCGATTTTGGTTGTGAAATGTGCTATACTGTTCTTATCTATAAAAGCACACCTGCAACAGGGAGGAGAATATCATGCAGCACGAAACCGTGATCGTTCTGGATTTCGGTGGCCAGTACAACCAGCTGATCGCCCGCCGCGTCCGCGAGAACAATGTCTACTGTGAAATCTATTCCTACAAGACGGATCTGGCACTGATCAAGGCCAAGAACCCGAAGGGCATCATCTTCACCGGCGGCCCCAACAGCGTCTATCTGGAGGATTCCCCGACGATCGACCCGGAGATCTTCAACTGGGGTGTGCCCATCCTGGGCATCTGCTACGGCAGCCAGCTGATGATGCACCTGCTGGGCGGTCATGTCTGCCGTGCACCGGAGCGCGAATACGGCAAAACGGAGGTCTTCGTGGACAATTCCAGCAAGATGTTTGCGGATGTTCAGCCCTCCACCATCTGCTGGATGAGTCACAACGACTACATTGAGCAGGCAGCACCCGAATTCCGGATCACGGCGCATACGGTGAACTGCCCGGTGGCCGCTGCGGAAAATGCAGAGAAGGGCCTGTATGCCGTCCAGTTCCATCCGGAAGTCCTGCACACCGCCGAGGGCAAGAAGATGCTGCACAACTTCGTGTACAACGTCTGCGGCTGCACGGGCGACTGGAAGATGGACTCCTTCGTGGAGAACAACGTCAAGGCCCTGCGGGAAGAGATCGGCGACGGCAAGGTGCTGTGCGCCCTGTCCGGCGGCGTGGATTCCTCGGTCCTGGCAGCCATGCTGGCCAAGGCGGTCGGCAAGCAGCTGACCTGCGTTTTCGTGGATCACGGCCTGCTCCGCAAGAACGAAAAGGAAGAGGTCTGCGCCGTCTTCGGCCCCGGCAACCCCAACTTTGATATCAACTTCGTCTGCGTGGATGCCCGTGAGCGTTACTTTGGCAAGCTGGCAGGCGTCACCGAGCCGGAACGCAAGCGCAAGATCATCGGCGAGGAGTTCATCCGTGTCTTCGAGGAAGAGGCCAAGAAGATTGGCAAGGTGGATTTCCTGGCACAGGGCACCATCTATCCCGATGTTGTCGAGAGCGGTCTGGGCGGCGAGTCCACCGTCATCAAGAGCCACCACAATGTCGGCGGCCTGCCCGACACGGTGGACTTCAAGGAACTGGTCGAGCCTCTGCGCAACCTGTTCAAGGACGAGGTCCGTCAGGTCGGCCGTGAGCTGGGCCTGCCGGAGTATCTGGTCAGCCGTCAGCCGTTCCCCGGCCCCGGTCTGGGCATCCGCATCATCGGCGAAGTGACCCCCGAGAAGGTCGCCATCGTGCAGGACGCAGACGCCATCTGGCGTGAGGAGATCGCGAAGGCTGGTCTGGACAAGGAGATCAACCAGTATTACGCAGCTCTGACCAACATGCGCAGCGTCGGTGTTATGGGTGACGAGCGTACGTATGACTACGCTGTGGCTCTGCGCGCTGTCACCACCACCGACTTCATGACTGCCGAAAGCTATAACATGCCCTGGGATGTCCTGGGCACTGTCACCAGCCGCATCGTGAATGAGGTCAAGCATGTCAACCGCGTGTTCTACGATTGCACCGGTAAGCCGCCCGCCACGATCGAGCTCGAATAACGTTTCATAAAAATCAATCACAAGCCCCCGCCAGCAGGTGTTGGCGGGGGCTTGTGCATCCAGCGGGCCTTGATAAGTTGCGCGGTGTATGCTATGATTTTAGCAGTCATAATGTGTTCCGCTGCGACGTCCCGCCATTCAGCGCGGGCTGCGGATGGCCAATCGCTACCGCAAGCCCGACCGGAAACGGCTCGGACGGCACAGCATGAGAAAGGGAGAGAAACCATGGCACAAACGATTCGAACCGCAGTCGAGCAGGATCTCGACGCCATTGCAGCGGTGGAGGCAGAGTGCTTCCCGGCGGCAGAGGCGGCGACCCGTGCAGAATTTGCCGAGCGGCTGCGGTATTATGGAAATCATTTCTGGCTCCTGTGGGAGGACGAAACACTCGCAGCCTTTGTGGACGGCATGGTCACGGACGCGGCAGACCTGACCGATGCAATGTACGCAGATGCCTCGCTCCACAACGAAAACGGTGCATGGCAGATGATCTTTGGGGTCAACACGCTACCGGAATACCGGCGGCGCGGCCTGGCTGGGCAATTGCTGGAAACGGCCATTGCGGCGGCAAAACAGCAGGGAAGAAAAGGCCTTGTGCTCACCTGCAAGGACAAACTGGTGCATTATTACGCCCGATTCGGCTTTGTCAACGAGGGCGTTTCCGGGTCTGTGCACGGCGGCGTGACATGGTATCAGATGAGGCTGACGTTCTGAATACTATCAAATTCCGCTCCTTTTAGAACAGTCAAAAATGAATCTTTTTCTCTTCTGAAACGTCATGCGACTCCTCCCCAATGGGGGAAAACTGTGATATAATAATTCTGTTGTGCCCGGCTGCAAGCTGCAAAAGGCAGACCGGGGCAAACGGATTACAGAGGAGAACATTTTATCATGGAACGTGAGAACCTAAAATCGCGGCTGGGCTTCATCCTGCTCTCGGCGGGCTGTGCCATCGGCATCGGAAACGTCTGGAAATTCCCCTATATGGCGGGGCAGGGCGGCGGCGGTGCCTTCGTGCTGTTCTATCTGCTGTTCCTCATCATTCTGGGCCTGCCCATTATGACCATGGAGTTTGCAGTGGGCCGCGCCAGCCGCAAAAGCCCGGTGCGCGCCTATCAGGCGCTGGAAAAGCCGGGCCAGAAGTGGCACATCCACGGCTATTTCACCCTCATCGGCTGTTATCTGCTGATGATGTTCTACACCACCGTTGCAGGCTGGATGCTGCACTATTTTTACATGACTGCCACCGGAAAGCTGGCCGGTCTGAATGCAGACCAGGTATCGAATGCCTTCAGCGAGATGCTGGCAAGCCCCGGCATCATGGCGTTCTGGATGATCTTCGTGGTGGCGTTCGGCATCCTGGTCTGTGCCAAGGGCCTGCAGAATGGTCTGGAGCGGGTGACCAAGGTCATGATGATCGCTCTGCTCGTCATCATGGTCATTCTGGCCGTCAACAGCCTGTTCATGCCCGGCGCTAAGGAGGGCCTGCGCTTCTATCTCGTGCCGGACTTTGCCCGCATGAAAGAGGTCGGCGTGGTCAATACGCTGGTGGGTGCCATGAATCAGGCTTTCTTCACCCTGAGCCTTGGCATCGGTGCCATGTCCATCTTCGGCAGCTACATCGGCAAGGAACATGCTCTGCTGGGCGAGTCCATCCGCATCGTGGCGCTGGATACCTTCGTGGCCATCACGGCTGGCCTCATCATCTTCCCGGCCTGCTTCACCTACGGTGTGGACCAAACTGCCGGTCCCAGCCTGATCTTCATCACCCTGCCCAACATCTTCGCCAACATGGCGATGGGCCGGCTGTGGGGCAGCCTGTTTTTCCTGTTCATGGCCTTTGCGGCGCTTTCCACCGTGCTGGCCGTCTTCGAGAACATCATCTGCTGCGGCATGGAGCTGACCGGCTGCTCCCGCAAAAAGTCCAGCCTTGTGAACCTGTTCCTCATCGCGGCGCTGTCCATGCCCTGTGTGCTGGGGTACAATGTGTGGAGCTGGGACGGCTTTGCAGTCTTCGGCGGTGCGGTGCTGGATTTTGAGGATTTCCTCGTCAGCAACCTGTTCCTGCCGCTGGGCTCGCTGGTCTATCTGCTGTTCTGCGTTTCCCGCTGCGGCTGGGGCTGGAAGAACTACAAACAGGAAGTCAACACCGGCGAGGGCCCCAAGATGCAGGACTGGATGCGCGGCTATCTGACCTATGGTCTGCCGCTGATCGTTCTGTTCATCTTTGCCTTCGGCCTCTACGACAAATTCTTTGCGTAATGTACATTCGAAAGGGCGGACTCTTCGCATCGGGGAGCCCGCTTTTTTCAAAAGAAGGGGACACCGACCATGCACATGTTGATCTGTGATGACGACGCGCGGTTTGCCGCACGGGTGGAGCAGCTGGTCCGGGCCTGTCTCGGCCAGCGGGAGATCCCGGCGGAGATCGTGGTCTGCACCAGCGGCGAAGAAGCACTGGCCGTGCCGGATCTGGAACTGTATCAGGTGGCGCTGTTGGATGTGGATCTGGACACCATGAACGGCATCTCGCTGGGGCGTCAGCTGCGGGAGCGCAGCCCGGAGATCTGCCTGATCTACATTTCGGCCTATCTGGAATTTGCCCCGGAGGGCTACACGGTCCAGGCGTTCCGGTACATCCTCAAACGGGATCTGGAACGGATGCTGCCCAGCTGCCTGGAGGCGCTCTTCCACGAGAAGATCGCCCGCAGCCGCAAGGTGCTGACCATCCGGCAGAACCGCACCAGCATCGAGTTGCCCTACGACAGCATCTACTGCCTGGAAAGTGACCTGCGCAAGGTCAATGTCTATGGGGATGTGCCGCATCAGCCGCTCTGCTCCTATTACAGCAAGCTGACCGATCTGCCGCAGGCGCTGTTCGAGAACGGCTTTCTGCGGGTGGGGCGGAGCGATGTGGTCAACATGCGCTACATCCGCCAGATCAGCGGGTACAAGGTCACGATGCGCAACGGGGTGGAACTGAGCGTCAGCCGGAACGGCTATGCGGCCATCCGGGAGACCTATCTGGAATGGAAGGGGCAGTTTGGCGATGAATGAGATATCCTGGTTCTTCATCGGGCACATGGTCTGCGTGTCGCAGTGGGCCGCCTTCCTGCTGGTGGATCGCGCTTACCTCGGCAAAGGGCGGGTGAAGCATGTCGGGTTCTGGAGCGTTGTTCTGGTGGTCGGGATGCTGACGTTCAGTCTGATCTTCCAGATCGGCTTTTTCACGCTGGAGACCGTCTGGTACAATGTGGGCTATGTTCTGCTGTCCACCCTGCTGTTCGGCGGGACGCTGCCCCAGAAGCTGACCGCCGCCCTCATCAACGGCACCATGTGCCTGCTCTCCGAAAATACGGTCCGCTATGTGGTCTCCTGGGTGACCGGAACGTCGCTTCAGGTGGCCTGGCAGCGGCCCGGATGTCTGGTGACCATGACGCTCACGAACCTCATCGTGGGCGTGGTGGTAGCCTATTTCTCGCACCAGTGGAAGGATGAGCGGGCGCTCGAATCCCCGCAGGCGCTGGTCATGTCCTTTTTTCCCGGCATCGTCGTGGTGCTGAACGTGGTCCTGATGCTTTCGGCGAAGGACGAACCCGCCGATTCCCTCATGGTGCTGCTGACGCTGGGCCTGACGGTGGCGGTGCTCCTCCACATGTACATCGTCCAGATGTTCAATCAGCAGATGGCCCGGCAGCAGGAGCTTCATGTGCAGACGGCGCTGGAGCGGGAGCGGGCTGAAGCGCTGATGGACTCCTACACCACCCAGCGCCGCCTGACCCACGAGTTCACCAACCACATCGAGGCGCTGACGCTCTTGCTGCAACAGGGCGAATACGAGGAAGCCAAAGCGTACCTTGCCACGGTCACAAAGATCATCGCGGCCCATACCACCATCATGAACACGCACAATCCGCTGCTGGATGCGCTGCTGAGCAAGAAATACGAGGAGGCCACCCGCAAGGGGGTCATGCTCTACTTTGACCTGCCCGACCTGCGGGCGATCCCGCTTGAAAAGACCGACCTTGTGATGGTCGTCTCCAACCTGCTCAACAACGCCATCGACGCTGCCGCCCAGGCCGACCCGCCGGAAGTCTATTTCCGGATGCGGAAAACGGAGGAGGAACTGTTGCTGTCGGTCCGCAACCGGGTCCGGGAGGATCTGGACCTGCCGGACGGTCAGCTCCCGCGCAGCACCAAAAAGGAGCCGGGCCACGGCATCGGCCTGTGGAATGTGACGGATGTGCTCCGCAAGTATCAGGGTGAGTACGCCATCAGCTGCCGGGATAAATGGTTCCGGTTCACCTGTTCGGTGCCGGTGCACAGAATATGACATCTTCCCCCGCAGAATATGACATTTTGCGTGAAAATTGAGTGAATATTTGCTATAATTTGGGCAGGAATAAGGCAGAGAGCCAAGAACGGCGCATTGCGGCCGGAGCGATCCGGAAGCGCGGAACGGGCTCATACGGCACCGCAGAGCGTGTGGCGGTGCAGGCGGCCTTGTCTGGTAAAAGTCCTGACGAAGCTCTTGACGGTGATCGGGGGATTGCTGTTCATAGAGACTCTTCCAAATGCTGTTTCTTCCGGCATCGTTGTGTGGGAACGGGGTGCCGGAGCAGAGAGGCAGCAGCGATGAGAGCTTCGGATGGGACTTTTTTTGTTTGAGATCAGGCCGGAGCCCTTGTCAAAGAAGCTCCGGTCTTTTATAATGGAAAAAATGGATTTGCCAGAAACAAGAAAGAAGGAACCTGATATGGATCTGCCGGAAAAGAAACAGCGCTGGGTCTTTCATGCGGACGCTCTGCCCCAGCCCGCAGGCGCGGGGATCACCCGCCGGGTGCTGGCCTATACCGATGGCCTGATGTGCGTGGAAAACACGTTTGAAACGGGTGCGGTGGGAACACTGCACCACCACCCGCACACCCAGATCACCTATGTGGTGTCGGGAGCGTTCGCGTTCACCGTGGACGGTGTGACCAGAACGGTCCACGCCGGGGACACCATTCTCAAGGAGGACGGCGTCGAACATGGCTGTGTCTGCACCGAAGCGGGCATCCTGCTGGATATCTTCACCCCCATGCGGGAGGATTTCGTCAGGTGAAACGGTTTGGAGAGTTTTGTAACCGTAGCAGCAAAAAGGCAGTGCGCCGCGTGGGGCGCACTGCCTTTTGAGTTGGGTAGCTTGAGCGAGCGACAACCACCAGCTCCGCTGGTGGAGTAAAAACGGCTTTAGCCCTAGACAAAAAGAAACCTCCCGGTAGAATAGAGTGTGGGTTTGCCAACCACATTCTAGGAACAGGGAGGTTTATCTTTGAAATGAAAGATAACAAAGACGTAGATAGTTTAAGCCATACAGCATGGAGATGTCAATACCATGTGGTGTTTGCACCGAAATATCGGAGAATGGTGATTTACGGTCAAATCAAAAAAGATATCGGTCAGATACTCCGCCAACTGTGTGAACAGAAAGGAATTGAAATTATCGAGGCCGAGGCGTGTCCTGACCACATCCATATGCTGATAAGTTTTTCTCCAAAGTATAGCATTTCTTACGTCATGGGATATCTCAAGGGAAAAAGTAGCCTGATGATTTTCGATAGACATGCGAATTTGAAGTACAAGTATGGCAATCGGCATTTCTGGGCCAGAGGATATTTCGTGGATACAGTAGGGAAGAACAAAAAGAAAATTCAAGAGTATATCAGGAACCAGCTGCAACAGGACCAGATTGCCGATCAGTTGAGCCTTAAGGAGTTCGTAGACCCGTTTACGGGTAGCAAGCAATGCAGACGTATATACATCTGCTTATTTTGCTTTGCAAAATACTTGTTGGGAAATCCCAAACCCTTGAACTGCATCCGGGGGATGCAGGCTGTTTTAAGCAAATAAAAAGGGAAAACTGTTTTACTTCTTGCGGAATTCTCCATACAACCACTCTGCCAGCGCTGACATGATAGCCTTGTACTTGCTGGTATCTTCAAACAGGGAAGAGAAGGTGTCCTGCGCTTCAAGATAGCTGTCCTGTGCGGCAGTATCAAAGGCTTTGGGGAAGATGCTCTCGGTAAAGATCTGCGGGTCGGAGCTGCGCGCCAGCTTTGCCAGCTTCGGGTCGGCCAGCAGACGGTCATGCAGGGCAGTAAGCAGCACCCGGTCGGCGTTGGTGAACTCGCCCTTGAACTTCTCGTTGATTTTCAAAATGATCTCGTCCAGCGGCTCCTTGGGGTCGTGGCCGAGAGCACCCTTCTGGGTGACCGGCTCGTAGACGCCCTTTGCGTGTTCCAGCTCAATAGCACCGGCAAAGGTCTTTTGCAGCTTGTAATACTCCAGCTGCAATTTGCCATTCAAGTCCAGCGGAGAGACCTCGTCCGGCGGCAGCAGCTTGAGCAGGTAGGCACAGAATACGTTCTCCTTGTGCAGCTCTTCATCGAACATCCGTGCCACCTGCGAAACATAGCCGTACCACTTGACAAGGCTGCGCAGCAGACGGCGGAACTGGTACCGCTCGGCCTGCGTTTTCTGGTTGTAGCGGTCTGCCACGGGCTTCAAGACGCTGCTCATGCGGCCCACGGCGTTTTTATCCTGCTTGGTGCTGCAGAAATATTCCTTGGCAAAGGCTTCCACATCTGCATCGGAATAGACGGCAAAGCTCCGCAGCTCCTTCTGGGCCTTGTAAATGAGGTCGGTGTTGACCTCCTGCTCCAGAAAAGTCTCCTGATAAAAGGGCTGGAATGCCTCCCGGATGTCCTCTGCCTTGTTCACAAAATCCAGCACAAAGGTGTCGATTTTACCGGGATGGGTACGGTTCAGACGGGAGAGGGTCTGCACCGCCTTGACGCCCTTCAGCTTTTTGTCCACGATCATGGTGTGGAGCAGCGGTTCGTCAAAACCGGTCTGGTATTTTTCTGCTACGATGAGCACATTGAAGTTGTTATGAAACTCCTTTTTGGTCTGGCTCTCCGCAATGTGGCTGCCGTCAATGCGGACATTCAAAGACTGCTCCGTGTACTCCACGCCGCCGTCCGGCACGGCACCGGAAAATGCCGCTAAGATCTGCACATCGTCATAGCCCTGCTCCGTAATGTAGCGCTTGACCTCGTGGAAGTACCGCACCGCCGCCAATCGGGAGGAGGTGACTACCATCATCTTGCCCCGCCCGCCGATCTTGTGGCTGGTGGTCTCCCGGAAGGTCTCTACAATGATCTTTGCCTTCTGGCTGATGTTGTAGGGATGCAGTTCCTCGTACTTGCGGATGAGCTTTGCCGCCCGGCTGGCAGGCAGATCGGGATTGTCCGGGATGGTCTTAGCAATCTTGAAGCAGGTGGAATAGGTCATGTAGTTTTGCAGCACATCCAGAATGAACCCTTCTTCAATGGCCTGCCGCATACTGTAAATGTGGAAGGGATGGTGGCTGCCGTCCGGGTACTCGGTGCCGAACAGCTCCAACGTGGCGGTTTTTGGGGTGGCAGTAAAGGCAAAGAAGGACAGGTTCTTGTGCCGTCCGTGGGAGATGAGCTCCTTCACCAGCGCATCCTCCGGGTCGATCTCGTCCTCTGCTTTGCCGTCCAGCTCGGCATATTCCCGCAGCGCGTCCTCGGTGTCGGCAAGGGCGGCTTTCAACTTCAAAGCAGAGGTGCCGGTCTGGGAGGAGTGCGCTTCGTCGATGATGACGGCATAGTTCTTCCCGGCGGTCTTGTTCACCTCAGTATAGATGACCGGGAACTTTTGCAGCGTGGTGATGATGATGCGTGCGCCGTTGTTGATGGCATCCCGCAGGTCGCCGGAGTTTTTGTCCTCGCCGATGGCCTCCACCGCGCCCAGCGTATGGTCGAAGCCGGAGATAGTCTCCTGCAGCTGTGCGTCCAGCACGGTGCGGTCAGTCACCACGATGACGCTGGCAAACACCGGCTTGTTCTCGGTGTTGAACAGGGAAGCCAGCCGGTACGCCGTCCATGCAATGGAGTTGGACTTGCCCGACCCGGCGCTGTGCTGGATGAGATAGTGCTGCCCGGCACCCTTCTGCCGCACATCTGCCACCAGCTTGCGCACCACGTCCAGCTGATGATACCGGGGAAAGATCAGGGTCTTGCCCTCCTGCAGGCTCATAAACTTTTGCAGGATGTCCATCATGCTGTCCTTCTGGAACACTTCTTCCCAGAGGTAGGCGGTAAGGTAGCCGTTGGGGTTGGGCGGGTTGCCTGCGCCGCCGTCCCGCCCGGCACCGTTGGAGCCCTGATTGAAGGGCAGAAAGCGGGTGTCCTTGCCCGCCAGCCGGGTGGCCATCCATACCTCGGTCAGGTCTACGCAAAAGTAGCCCAGAATGCGCTTATTGAACTGGAAACACACCTCCCGGGGGTCCCGGTCGTGCATCCACTGCTGCTTGGCGTTCTCCACGGTCTGCCCGGTGAACTGGTTCTTCAGCTCAAAGGCGAACACCGGGATGCCGTTTACCGCCAGCACCATGTCCACCGAGTTGTGGGTGGTGTCGGAGTAGAACCACTGCCGGTTGCAGGTGATCTCGTTTTGGGCGTAGCGCTGGGCATCCTTCTGGTTCAGCGCGGACTCCGGCTGAAAATAGCACACCCGGAACCGCCGTCCCCGGTGCTTGAACCCATACCGCAGCACCGAAAGCAGCCCGTCCGCATCGCAGGCATTGTTAAAGGCCGTGCAGAACTTCCGCACCGGGTTTACCGGGTTCTGCTTTTCAAAAAATGCCCACTCGTTGGGCTGGGTCTTTTGCACAAAGCGGATCAGGGTATCCACAAACAGCCCCAGCTTGGGGTCGTAGCAATCCCCGTTGCGGGTGTAGCCCCCGGCAGGGGAGAGCAGCGCCGCCGCAATGTCCGATTCAAACTGCTTTTCGGTGGTGATGAGGGGCATGGTTAGACCTCCTAGTTCATTTTATTATGTGAAGAATCAAATAGGTCGGTTTTGTTTGGGTTCTTAAACGCTTCTTTTACAGCGAAATCAGTAGCTTCATCTATAAGATCAGCCCAGTTATTTAATACGATAAAATATGTTACGTTGTTTCCATAGCCGCAGACTGAAAAGAATGCACAAGATTCTAAAGCAAGAGAGCGTGCGGCATGCTTTGCAGGAATATCTATGCCATAATCGGTTTGTCCAATTGGAACGCAAGGAACGCGTTGCCGTAGAGCAATTCGTCCCATTGTTCCTTGCGGAGAAGCATGAGTTGTCAAGCAGGCGTATTGATATTGCCTATACCAAGTATTTCTGCTTTTATCTGGAAAGTTACATCCATTAAATAACTTTTTGAACGAGCCAGATTTAATGATAGAACCGTCTTTATTGACCGCACCGTTAGCCCATTCGTAATGTTGACCATCACCGAAAGAAGCGTCTATGAATTGTTTGGCAATGGTTTCACCTTGTTGTGAGATAAATAGTGCTGTGCATTGAAGTTCGAAGAGGGAACGCCAACGTGCAAATGCACCATCAGCAAATCCAAGTCGCATTAAATATAAAATTTCCAAAAACTCTTGGCAAGCTCTTCCGTGAATTTGTTCGAGTGCAATAAAGGTGTACTTTAGAGACGCACGTTTTGAAGGCTCTAAAGAGGTGCGATAATAGTCGGAAAACTCTTTGGAGGAATCAACGGCAATCTGATACATACTTTGCGAAAGCGAAAAAACATCGTACCAGATACTGTCTTGGTGTGCTAAAAATTTCTGAAGTCCATCTCGAAAGTTCTTTTCGACGGTATCGATGCAACTTATTCTGGTTTTCATAACGGAATCTACTTGACTGTCTAAAAAACTGTCACAGATAGATTGGTAATCGCGCTCGTCCGCTTCTTTTAGCTTTTTTAGAAGCGACTCAAAAAAGATATCACCGACCACATTTTACACCTCCCTTTTCCCCGTTACAACCTCATAAATCAAACTTTTCTTATAGCTTTCCAGCTCTTTTACCAGTTGCTCCTTCTTTGCAATCAGCTTGTCAATCTCGGCGCACTTGGCGTCAAGGTAGTCGGTGATTTTTAGGCAGCCCATTTGGTCTGGAAGAGGAAGACGCATAGCGCCTAGATCTTCAAGCGATAAGTTTGGTTGAGCAGATTGAACGGCAGAAAGTGCAATTAGCTGTTTAACGACATCTGATTGAAGAAAATACCAGATGTACTTGGTTGCATATTGATACGAAGAAGACAAACGAATAAAAGCAACAGCCTGATTAGTATTGGCTGGAAGAAAATCAGCTGTTGTAATAGCTACTTTTCCAATGGACGCACCTGCAATAACAAAAAGAATATCGCCGGAATTCAATTTGGAACGCTCAAGAGAATTGTTTGTTTCAGCAGTTATAAAGAAAGTTGGATTAAGGTTAAGCTGATTTGAAACAATATTTTCGGATTTTAGATATCGAATACAGTAAAACTCGTCGTTTTGTGTTTCTATGTCTTTCGGAGTAGTACCTTTGGAAAGCACATCGCACAAAGAGCGTAATTTTCGGAACTTAGAAGGATTCCCGAAATCATCGTAGATGGTTTTAGTCAAAGCTTGTGTAATAACAGCTTGCTTGAGTTTTTTGTATTCCTCAATGCTGGAAATTGTTTTAGAGAGCATGGAATCAATCTCAAGTGTTTTTTGATTTAAGAAAACTGAAATTCTATCCTGCTCATGTTGAGGTGGAAGAAGAATTTTTATGTATTTCAATCCATCCCAGTTTAATCCTTGACGGACACCGGAACCCATACCATAAAATCCTTTTGCAATATCGAATGTATGAAGGTAATAATATAAATAATTGGGAGATTCCGCACCACGAACTCGAATTGAACAATAGGCAGAAGTGATGATTCCTCGCTCATGGGAAAGACCGACACGCAAGCTGTGCTGGTCGTTTTGTAAATCGGTTAATCTTAGAACGATATCGTTACGGTCGATAATGTTATAACCTTCAAAATTAGCAGGCAATAGGCCACTAACAGTTTCAATACTCTTTTGCTTTATCTTTCCGTAGCTCAATGATAAAAGATTCTTTTCGCATAAACCAATATTTTTGTTCTTTACTTGAGAAAATAGCTGAACAAAATATTTGATTTCCCACCCCTCTGGAATCTCCCCAATCCATTCAATGCCGCTGGCTTTCATTTTACGCATTTTCTGCACCATGCTTTCCGTATTCTGCAACCAGATAGTTGACGATTGCACTACAGGTGACCATCATGAGTTTGGCTTCTTCAAAAGTAACAGTGCTTTCGACTTCACCTTCGCCATGGCGAACACCGCCCTGATCACAAGCGTATCCATACAGTTTGCTGATACCTTCTCTAAGACTGGAATGAATTTTAAGACCATGTTCTTCTAAGTGCTTTACCGCTTTTCCTGGGGTGGCGCCATTGTCAGAACCCACGATTGTTTCGCATACAGATTCTACAGCACTAATACTTTCCTTGACACAATTTTTGTAATCAGGATGCTCACGATCAGAAAGAAAACCAAGGGCTTTTTGAAGCTGTGTGCGAGCGCCATCAAAAGGAGTTTTGCAGGCTTGTTCTATTTCACGGATTTCAAGTTCATCTGTGATAGGAACAATTTGATCGGAAACAAAGCGGTAGCCAACATATTCTTGACGGAACAACATATTAAATGCATTTTTCCACGTTGTTTTAATAAGAGGATCGGAACGATGAGTAACCCAATAATAACAGTATTCAATAACATCTAAAACTTCATTATAAGGTGCCTGAGCGATAACATTATCAATTCGATCAAATTCGCGATCCCATCGAATTATATCGAATGAGTGAAGAAATACTGAATAACCGAGAACATCTGCACGCAAGGCTTTGCAAAAATCGCTTCCCATGTTTGATGCAGGGTCTTGGTACATCCCAACACTATACTCATCTTGGTTAGAAAAAATAAAATCTAATAATTTGAAAAGCTGATTGCTGATTTGTGTTCGGGTATGATCATCAAATTCGTTCAATTGAATTGTAGTTATACAAGTGGGTTTTCCAATTCGCTCACTAAACCCACCGCGGACCTTAATCATGCTTTTCCGTTCGTTTTCGCTCATTTGAAAAATCCTTTCTATAAGTTTGTGCAGATTTTGCACAAACTGAGTAAAGTAAAAGTGGAAGAAGCAGTTTCCAAAATGGAAACAACTCAAATCAGGCTTTATGGAACAGCTCTGCCAGCCCGGCGGAGATATCCTGTTCCAGTGCGGTGATGCGCGCCACGATATCCTCCACGGCTTCCGGTGCCTGATACTCGTAGAAATAGCGGGTCATGGGGATCTCGTAGCCCACCTTGGTCTTGCTGTGGTCGATCCAGGCGTCGGGGGCGTAGGGCAGAACTTCGCGGGCAAAGTAGGCGTCAATATCCTGCACCAGCGGCACGTTCTCGGTGTCCCGCAGGTTGGTGTCCGGCACAGGCTTGCCACGCTTCAGGATAACATTGCTCGCCTCGTCCCGCTGGGGGCGCTCCACCACGATCTTGTTGTAGCCGAACTCCACGCTCTCGAACACCTTGCTCTCGCAGTAGATGCTGTTTTTGTCGCCGTACACCTTGCCGTTGGCAAACTCGCCGTAGGCGGTGACGATCAGCTCCCGGCAGACATCGGTGATGTCGTTGCGCTTGGTGCCGATGCTCTTGCGGCGTGGCTCAAAGCAGTGGCTGGCGTCAATAAGCTGCACCTTGCCTGCACGGTGGGCAGGCTTATCCTTGCTGAGCACCCAAATGTAGGTGGAGATGCCGGTGTTCATGAACATATCGGTGGAAAGCTGGATAATGCAGTCCAGCCAGTCGTTTTCCAGAATATACTGCCGGATGTTGCTGGGCCCGCTGCCGGCATCGCCGCTGAACAGGGGAGAGCCGTTCTGGATGATCGCCATTTTGCCTTTGTTTGCCAGCTTGGCAAGACCGTTCAGCACAAAAAGCTGCTGACCATCGCTGATCTTGGGCAGACCGGGAGCAAAACGCCCCATCTCGCCCCGCGCGGCCTCGGCTTCCACCGCCTTCTGCTCCCGCTTCCAGTCGATGCCGAAGGGAGGGTTGGAGATGATGTACTGGAAGGTGAATCCGGGGAACTGATCCTCCGACAGAGTATCACCGAACCGCATATTGTTGGGGTCGCCGCCCCGGATCATCATGTCCGCCTTGGCGATGGCAAAGGTGGAGGGGTTGAACTCCTGCCCGAAGCAGGTCACCTCGATGTCGCTGTTCAGCTCGTGGATGCGCTCCTCCATGCAGCTCAGCATCTGGCTGGTGCCCATGGCCATATCGTAAACGGTCATGCTGCTGGTGTCCAGGTCGGCTTCAGACAGTAGCAGATCGGTCATCAGATAGATGATATCCCGGCTGGTGAAGTGGGCTCCGGCCTCCTCGCCAAAGCTCTCAGAGAACCGCCGCACCAGATCCTCGAAGATATAGCCACAGTCCACGGCGCTGATCTTGTCCGGGCCGAGATAGCCCTTCTCGGAGCCGAACTCCTTGATGACGAGGTAGAGGGTGTTGCTCTCTACCATCCGCTTGATGATGTTGTCAAAGTCGAACTTTGCCAGCACGTCCTGTGCGTTGGCAGAGAAGCCGGACAGGTAATCCCGGAAGTTGGATTCAATGTTGTCCGGGTCTGCCAGCAGGGTCTCGAAGGTGAACCGGCTGGTGTTATAGAACTGGTAGCCGGAGGCTTTCTGCAAAAAGCCGTCGATGACCTGCAGCTTTTTCACCTTTTCGTAGGTGTCCAGCACTGCCTGATGGGTGGGCAGCAGGCAGTCATGGAACCGCTTTACCACGGTCATGGGCAGAATGACCAGACCGTACTCGTGGGGCTTGAACGGCCCACGCAGCATATCGGCTACGTTCCAGATCATGGCGGCTTTTTCGGCAATATTGGCACCTACGGCGGTGATCTTATCGTTTGGCATACGTTGCTCCTTATTTTTTGTGATAGGTGGACATCCTGATTTTACAACAATGGGTGTCCTATAAATTGGATGGAAGGTTGCTTTTCCTGAAGATTGATTCTTGCATCTATTGTACCACGATAAAAGTGGAAACACCATATTCCGGCAAAAGAAAATGCCCGCCTGAAAACCAGACGGACATACTGTAAATCATATCATCTGAAAATGCCGCAATGCCTCTACGATCGCATCCTCTTTTTCCTTCGGACACTGGGGCTGCTTTGTATTTTCGGACTTCGCCTTATGGTGGTTCTCTCGTACCTCCAGACCGCATTTCTGCTTGACCTGCGAGATATACAGGGAAGAAACCTTCAGCCCAGTCTGTTCCAATACACGGGCCTTGATTTCAGGGTAGGTCGCACCTTTCTGCAATCCTGAAGTATCCATGCCCTCCAAAGAGAACTCAACACGGACTTTTTTGGAGTCGATCTCGCCCTTGGAAAGTGCGATTACACATTCGCAATGTGTCGTCGCTAGAATCGGAACACATGGATTCAGCCTCGTTAGAAGCATGGGAA
>OKSA01001413.1_pt1 | contig 21956 bp, 17 predicted proteins | sample 1601181 | NCBI WGS metagenome assembly OKSA01 (sample SAMEA3541538, study PRJEB24748) | human gut metagenome | biome: human gut; feature: human-associated habitat; material: faeces | place: China | collected 2012
CACGTGGGCGTGAAATGAAACTTCGGAGGAATCAAATGAAACTTCGGAGGAAATGATTCACGCCTACGTGGAGAATAAAAAATATCCACGTGGGGATTTGAGATTTTCCACGTGGATATCGAATTAGAGATTAGAAGTTAGAGATTAGAGATTAGTCGCTAGTGCGACTCTAGCTAATAGCCAGCCTCCCAGCGGCCTCCTCAAGCGACGAGGGAGACCACCGACAGTGTGCGGTGATCTCCCTCGGGAAGTATTTACTGTACTACGTCCCTAGCGGGTGCGTGGTACTAGAGTCCTATCGTGGACGGCGGCATGGTCTTACTTGACGATGCGTGTCGTGTAGTTGCCGATGAGGACGATGTAGCTACCTGCGGGTAGTGCGCTGATGTCTAGCGCATGCTCTGTGCTTGAGAGCAGTAGCTGACCCGTGTAATCGTAGAGACGTACCTCGGTACCCTCGGCAGCACCGGCGATCTCTAGGCGTGTGCCGCCATTTGTCACGTAAGCGACGATTTGGTTGGCGGTCAACTGCTCGACGGCACCACCTAGCTTGAAGGTTGCCTGGAACGTGATATCCTCGGTGACCATAAAGGCAAACTCGTATCCTCCGTCAGGTAGGTTGACAAGGTTCTCATCACCGACCTTGAGCGTTGCATTATTGACCCGGAGGCTCTCCAGCTCATACTTGTCGGCAGGCTTTACCTCGACATACATCTCGGTGCCGGCGACGACACTATTACCACTCTCGACGGCATCGCCATTCTTCTTGAAGAGCTGTACCGTACCAGCCTCTGCGCTTGGCAGGACAGGATCTACGGTGACAACGTACTCCTCGGGCTTTGTAGATCTAAAGGTCACCTTAACGTTGGTGTCCTTAGAGAGACTGAGGTAGTAGAAGTTGAGCCCTGTATTGGCAACGGGCTCGCCATCGACTAGCCACTCATCGATCTCGTAATCCTCATCAGGCGTTGCGAGGATCTTGATCTTCGTACCAGCAGCGATCTTGGCGCCACTCTCGATTGGCTCCATATCAACTGTAGCCGTTACCGTACCGCCCTTACCAGCCTCAAAGGTGATGGTGTAGTCTACTGCTGGAGCAGGCTTCTCGGAGAAGACTGCGTGTACATCAGCATCCTCATTGGCGGTAAACGTGTAGACAAAGCCATCCTCCGTGAGTGCCTCAGCGGGAACGGGGTTGCCGTTGTTCGTATAAGCTACTAGGTAGTCACCCGTCATAAAGAACTTAGCCTTTACTGTGACGACACTGCCTAGCGGGATACGCTTGTCACCAAAGATCTTTAGCGGGTTGCCCGTTCCATTTGGCTCTAAGTACGTAGTCTCGAGGTATCCAGCTGGTCCCTCATAGCTAATCTTGACGAAAGCCGTGGTCTTCTTTTGGATCTCAGCGAAGACACTTACAGAGCCATCTACCGTGAAGGTGTAAGGGTTCTGGAACTCAGTGCCTTCGATAAGCACAAAGTCAGCATCAACCCAATCCTTGACCTCATAGCCAGCCTCGGGTGTTACGGTCAGCTCGACACGTGCACCCAGAGGCAGCTTATCACCACTTGTGAATGGCTGGCCGTCTGCTGTACCAGTGATCGTAGCGTGCTTATCGCAATCGTAGAAGATTTGGAAGCCTATGACACCCTCCGTGAAGATAACCTTGATATCAGCTGCAGCCTCTAGGGTGAACTCGTACGTGAGTCCCTCGTCTGTGAGCTGGTCAGCAGCTACTGGGTTACCATTGTGTGTAAAGGCAACGGTAGCTCCTTCGATGGAAATGTTTGCTAAGACTCTCACCTTCGTACCGATAGGCAGGTCTAGCGTTGGGTTGGTACCCTCAGCTGGTCTCTCCCAAGTGGTGCTACCAGGTGTCTGATACCTAACCATAGCAAAGCCACCTACGCCCTCCTCCTGGACGGAGAGGCGTACCTTCTCGACAGGTGCAGCCGTTGACTTGAGGATAGGCTCTACCTTGAGGTCGCCCTCGACGGTGATGATGGTCTGATTAGGCGTCTCGCTATCTAGCTCTTGACGGGCATCGTTGATCATCCAGTAGTCCATAGCGTAGCCCTTTTCAGGCGTAACGAGGAATGTAATGGTCGTACCAAGATCTACGCTCATACCATCAGTGACGGCGATATCTTCGTATAGATCATCATCATAGTAAGAGGCAGCTAGGAAGCCTATCTCCTTACCTTGCTCATCCTTAGGCTGTATCATCGTGATGACACCCTGTGAGGGCTGTGGCTCTTCCTTTTTCTTCATAACAGGAAGCACCTTGACATCCTTAGAGAGTGTGATGACGAGTGGGTTGCTTGTGTCGTCAGACTTAACGTCATCGACCAGCCAATAGTCTAGCTCATAGCCATCTGCAGCGTCTACCTGGAAGCTAACCACTGTGCCGATGGGTAGTACGTCTCCACTCTTCACAGCGGTCATGTCGCTACCATAGAATGCATAGAAGAAGCCCTGAGCGCTGGACCACTCACCTAGCGTGACGGTGCAGCCAGCAGGTGCCTCAACCTTCTTGAGTACCGGCTCTACCTTGAGGTCGCCTTCGACGGTGATGACCTTATTATTAGCCATACCGGGTGTTAGCTCTTGGCGGGCATCATTGACCAGCCAGTAGTCCATCTCGTAGCCCTCAGCAGGCTCCACATGGAAGGTGACGGAAGTCTCTAGAGCCACCCATGTGCTGTCTCGTAGATCTTTCTGCTCACCATTGTCAAAGTAGTAAGCCGTCATCTTGCCTTGTGTGCTATCAGGCTGCACCATGACGATCTGTCCGTGCGTCTTCTTAGCAACGGCTGAGATGGTCAGAGGGGAGTCACCCACTAGGATGCCGACGTATCCCCACTCGGGCTCGTCAGCAGGCTTTGCCTCACCGTTGACGAGGAAGTGATCGATATCATATCCATCATCAAACCACGCATAGACATCTAGCTTAGTGCCTTGTGGCACCTTGTCGCCTGTTTTGACACTTATCGAGTTATCATAAGGTCCATATGACACCTCTAGCTCACCATGCTCGAAGGGCTCAATGGTGACGACCTGCATCGCTCTCTCCTCAGCTACGACAGCGATCGTAACAGGCTTTGTGATGACATACTCCAGCTCGTTTTCATCCTTATAGTTCACGCGCCCTGTCTCTTCATTGCCATCAATGAGGAAGTGCTTGAACTCGTACTTTGGATCCACCGTTGCGGTAATAGTCACTTTTGTACCTTGAGGCACCTCATCGCCAGAGGCAACGATCGTAGGACTGGCGTAACTGCCATACTTCACCGTCAGCGTACCATGCTCAAATGGCGTGATGGTGACGATGCAGGGCTCGGTCTTCTCAATAACCGCCTCGATGGTCATATCTGAGTTAGCCGTTTCGTATAGATAAGGTCGCATAAGGCTCTCTGGCACCTTGACCTCGCCATTGATGAGGAAGTGCTTGAACTGGTATCCAGCCTCTACCGTAGCCTTGATGCTAATCCTCGCACCATCCTTAACACGAGTACCTGAGGGGATCTCAGTCTCTGGATAGACATAGGTCACCTTCAGTGTACCATGCTCGGGCTGCTCGTAGGTTATTTTGCAGCCAGACTCTTTGAGTACGGCCGAGATGGTTGTAGCGGTTGTGACTTCGATCGTCTTTTGCTCTGCGAGAAATCCTGCCTGCTTCTCAACGCGCTCACCATTAACGAGCCAATAGTCTAGGACATAGTCCTTGTTTGGCTTGATGAACATAGTGATCTCAGTACCTGCTTCCACCTCATCTCCAGAGTTTAAAAGAGGTGCATACTTATTGTTTCCTTTACGCACCTCGATTGTGCCATTCTCTGGCTGCACGATGGTGACTGCAACAAGTGTCGAGGCTCCTTTCTTCTTAAATTGCGCAGAGACGGTGACATCGCTCTTTACCATGTAATACTTACTGTACCGTAGAGACTCACGTTCAGCGGGCTTAATCTTCTGTCCGTCTATGAGCCAATACTCTATATCATAGCCCTCGTCAGGCTTTGCCGCCATCTTAATCTCAGTGCCCGAACCAACTTGATCTCCTGTGTTGAGGGTTCCATAAGTTTTTAGGTTCGTTACAGTGAGGGTGCCACCTTCTGCAGGCGGTGTGATGGTTACGGTGCAAGGAGTGGATGCTTCCACCTTGGCAGAGATCTCCATGTCAGAGTAGACAGACTCAAAACCTCCGGTACTTGAAGTAATCTCCTTTGGGACTCCATTGATAGTGTAGTGGGTCGCCGTATAACCCTCCTCAGGAGACACCTTGATGGTTAACATCGCGCCACGAGACACCCTATCCCCACTCTGTACCACAGTAGGTGAGGCGTAGGAGCCTGTGGTCACCGTGATGGTGGCGTGCTCCACTTGTTTGATGGTTACCATGAACTCCTGCGCTTGCGCCATGAGTGGCCAGAGCAGGAATGTACCTAGTAACGCTAACATAGATAACATTCGTTTCATAAGCGAATCTGTTTAAGTGTAAGTGATTGAATTATCTTTATGTGATGTTTTGTGTGTCTACAGGCGGCGAAGAGGATGGGGGCAATGCAACTTCACCTACCTTCTCCTCTTCAAAGGGCTAAGATAATAAAAAAAAAGAACATAAGCCATTCGCCATTCGCTGCCCAGACTTTGTCCGTCTCACGAGTAACAACATATAGGGACGTACGGCTTGTCAGCACATTAAGCTTGCTGGTTATGAGATTTACGGGAGCCAGTGTGGTGTATATGTTCTTTTTTTTGAGGTTACAATTGTTTTTACTATCTTTGGGGTAAGGATGGAAGGTCTATGTCCTTTGTTAGAGCTTTTCTTCCTGAGCGAGCGTATGAGGCGAACCTTATGAAGATCGTCTTCTGCCCCCTTATCGAGAGACGACTCGTGAATGCCCTCTATCGCAGACTGTAAGCTATCTCTAGCCGTTGGTCCTATGTCTACACAGGACTTTCGCAGGGGTGCTGAGTCGACCAGCTCTCTTTGATTCATTAACCTAAGGAGACTCCTATGGCACTATTTAATCCTCCCGAACATCTCTCTTGTCATCACTATGCTACTCCAGCCACTAGTGGCTGGATACTTGTCAAAGGCTCTGAGCAGCAAATATATCGAGGGGAGACTGAATACCACTCGATCCTCCTCTGCACACAAGGCTCCATACATTTATCTATTGGAGACGACTTGTGTGAGCTACAGACGGGTCAGATGAAGTTTATCCCTCGCGGCTCGTCTGTGCGTGCGATCGTGAGTAAAGATGGGGAGCTGCTGGATGCCTACTTTGAGGTTATGGACTTCATCTGCGATAAGATCTCTCTGCAACAGCTCAACGATCTCAAGGAGGAGGTAGTCTACAATCCAGCTCCACTGGAGGTGCGGGGGGGGTATCCCCTCACTGCTCGCTACGCTTAGGATCTACCTTGATGACAAAGCTCAGTGTGCTTATCTGCATGAGCTGAAGGTCAAGGAGCTCTTTTGGAATCTACGTGCCTACTATAGTCGTGAGGAACTGGCATCTTTCCTATGGCCCGTACTAGGGGTGTCGAAGTTTCACAGTGAAGTGATCAATGCCTTTACGTGCAATGTCAAGGTCTCTGACTTGGCGAGGCGGGTCTATATGGCTACATCCACTTTTTACAAGCAATTTAGAGATGAGTTTGGTGAGACCCCCGAGCAGTGGATACGTATGCAGAGCAATAAGCAGATCCTCTTCCTTATCCAGGACTATGACCTTAACATCGGAGAGATAGCTACCAGTCTATCTTTTGGTTCGCTGTCGAGCTTCTCCCGCTACTGCACAAACAACTTCGGGTACTCGCCCACAGCCCTTCGTCAGGCACTTCAGGATGGCATCTCCTCCGATGCACTACTTGAGAGTGCCGCTCAAGTGTAGAGACATTTAGTGCGCTACGATCGTCCAGACGATCCACTTTTCTTACGAAGGACTCAAACATCCGAATCATCGCAGCGTCTTAGTAGATTGGGATACTATCGACAGTTGAGTCTACAGGCTTTCTGAGTATCGGTCTCTCGTAGGTAGCAAATTAGTATCTTTGTGCTGTAGTACTACAAGTGAACCTCATGACAGATCACAACTCTCTCGAATCTATCGCCACGGAGTGTCCCGACATCTCGGTGGTTATCCCCTTGCTCAACGAGGCTGAGAGCCTCCCCGAGCTCTACGAGCGTATCGTAGCTCACACCGCTGAGGTGGGGCTGAGCTACGAGATCATCTTCGTTGATGACGGCAGTAGCGATGGCTCGTGGGCGGTGATCGAGCAGTTGGCTGCCCAGGATAAGGCAGTGCATGGTATCAAGTTTCGTCGTAACTACGGCAAGTCGCCTGCACTGCAATGTGGCTTTGCTCGGGCTCAAGGACGAGTGGTCATCACGATGGATGCCGACCTACAGGACGCTCCCGAGGAGATCGCAGGAATGTATAACATGATCGTCCATGAGGGGTACGACCTCGTGAGCGGGTGGAAGAAGAAGCGCTACGATCCGCTCTCCAAGACGATCCCTACGAAGCTCTTTAACGCCACAGCCAGGCGGGTGTCAGGGATCAAGAACCTGCACGACTTCAACTGCGGACTCAAGGCGTACCGCGCAGAGGTGGTGCATAGCATCGAGCTCTACAACGACATGCACCGCTACATCCCTTACTTGGCAAAGAATGCAGGCTTCGCCAAGATTGGCGAGCAGGTGGTACACCACGCCCCTCGCAAGTATGGGCACTCGAAGTTTGGACTAGACCGCTTTTTCAACGGATACCTAGACCTCCTGACGCTTTGGTTCACCCATCGCTTCGGCCGCAAGCCGATGCACTTCTTCGGCTTCTGGGGGTCGTTCATGTTTCTCGTTGGGTTCATTGCACTTATCGTGGTACTCTCGATCAAGCTCTCCGCACTCATCAGTGGCACCCCCGCACCGCTCGTGACAGATCGGGTCTACTTCTACATCTCTCTCGCAGCGATGATCATCGGTGTGCAGCTCTTCTGTGCCGGCTTCATCGGAGAGATGATCTCACGCCGCGATCCCAATCGTGACAACTATAATATAGCAGCAGAACTATGACTAAGACTTTAGACCAAATCATCTCTACAAGGCGCACGGTACGCCACTTTGATGCGACCAAGCCGATGACTCGTGCTGAGCTCATGCCGATATTGGAGGCTGGGCGGTTAGCCCCTTCGGCAAAAAACTTCCAACCTCTCCGCTTCGTCGTCGTACTCTCCGAGGAGGAGCGCACGAAGCTTCACGCCGTCAGTCAGCAGCCTTGGTTTTATCATGCTCCGAGCTATATCGTTATCATCGGCGACCACGACAAGGCGTGGCAGCGTCCCCACTGTGACCTCACCTATGTAGACACCTCGATAGCGCTCACACATATGCTCCTCAAGGCAGAGGATATGGGGCTAGGCGCTACGACCGTAGCAGCCTTCGACCAGGAGATCTGCCGTGAGCTGCTCCAGATACCTGAGCATGAGGAGCCGATCTTGATCTTAGCTGTGGGGCATCCCGACCCAGCCTTTGCAGGCAAAGAGGGTAATCCGCGTCGCAAGACGATGGAGGAGTTGGTCACCTTTATCTAAGCTCATCGCATCGCTATGCGTCGCACCGTCACCTTACTACTGCTCTCACTCATCTTCCTGAGTGGGTGCCACAAGGAGGCTCCTTACCGAAGTGCCGAGGGACTCATCTTCGGCACCCTCTATCGGATTACCTATCAGGCTGATGAAGATCTGTCTGATCAGATCAATGAGGCGCTGCAACAGGTCAACCATGTGGCGAATCCCTTTGACTCAACCTCTATGATCTATGCGGTCAATAACAACTTATCGATGACGGTGGACAGTACCTTCTACGCTATCTACAGCGTGGCACGTCGTGTCTACGAGCGGTCGGGAGGAGCCTACGATGTGACCATCGCTCCGCTGGTCAATGCGTGGGGCTTTGGCTTCGAGCAGGGCTATCCACTCACGCAGCCACAGGTAGATAGTTTGCTGGAGCTGGTCGGTATGGACAAAGTCTCCTGCACCCCCACAGAGCTGACCAAGGCGAACCCCGCCATGGAGCTAGACTTCGCTTCCGTTGCCAAGGGCTATGCTTCTGACTTAGTCGGCGAAAAGCTACGCAGGGCGGGCGTGACCAACTACCTCGTGGAGATAGGCGGCGAGATAGCTTATTCGGGGTGCAACCCTCGGGGTGCGGCATGGCGTGTAGGCATCTCTAAGCCTGACCTGGACTCGTTGGGGATAAGCCAAGAGCTACAAGAGATCATTGACTTGCCAGGTGAGCGGGGAGGACTAGCCACCTCTGGCAACTATCGTAACTACAAGGTCACAGCCGACGGAAGAGTCTACGGACACACGATCTCCGCTCTGAGCGGCTACCCTGCTGAGACCAACATACTGAGTGCCTCAGTGATCGCACCTACCTGCGCTGAGGCGGATGCGCTAGCGACAGCTTTCATGGCTCTCGGCTACGAGGCATCTCATGCTATGCGTACGCAACTTTCGTCCGGCGTCTCCTACCTACTCTTCGTCTCGACTGGCGATTCCCTAGCTTTTACCCCAATCTCTAGCCCGTCCTTTCCTCGATCGCATTGACGCTGGCTTGCTCCCTAGCGATATAGGACGGACTTTCTTATCTTTGCACCATATAGCCATACATTATGACCCAATCATCGCTTCCCAATAGAGCTGTCTACAACGAGCCAACTCGTTCTGACGAGGGCACACGACCGACCTTCTCGCAGATCCTCCGTCTGATCCTCAAGCAGTGGTACTGGTTCGTGCTCTCTTTCGTACTCTTCGTCGTACTCGGCAAGATCGTCGCTGACCATCGTCCCTTAGGGCGCCAGACGTACTACATGCAGCTCTCCTCACGAGAGCCTCACGAGCTGACGAATCCGATGATGACTCTGAGCGACTCAACGTTCAAGACCTCACCCTGGACTCCTGAGTACATCGCTACGCTGCTCAATACGACGACAGCGGTCGTAGAGGCGGGAAGGCGTATCAACTTTCAGGTGGACTACTTTGTCAAGACACCCTGGGGGATGCGTGACTACTACAACCAGACGCCTATCATCGTACACTTTGACGATCTACTCCCGACAGACAAGGTGCATTGTATCGCTAAGCTAGACGATCCCGTTCACCCGCAGCAGGTCACGCTAAGCGGATTCTTGGGTACTGCGCAGGGGGTCTCTATTAACGAGCCGTACGATGTCGTCATCCCTGTCGGCTCTACTCAGGAGACTCCCGTGGGGCATGTCTCCATAACCTTGGATAACCCCAAGCATCACTTTCCCTATCACATCGATCAGAAACATAAGAAGATAGCACTCTCCTACTCTACGCTTCAGGACATACGAGCCGTCTATGAGACAGAGATGCAAGTGACGATGAAAAAGGCGGATCTGCCCCTCTCCTCGGTTATGCGTGTCGAGATGCTCTCCGATCGCTCCGAGCGTCGCTGCCTAGACCTCCTCTACCAGATGTACCTCGTCACAGATAGCTTAGGATGGGTCGAGCAGCTGAGCGATGAGGGCGTGACAGACTCACTAGGGCAATTCGCAGGGACTGTACCACCCGCAGGACTTTCGCCTTTTAGGCTTATTGATGAGCCACGCATAGCTAAAGATCTAGAGCCAGACCTATTTATCATCGCCGGTATGGGACTCTTGGGTCTACTCCTACCGCTACTCTTGATGTACATCTACTGGGCTATACGAGGAGTCATCTACTATGTCTCCGAGTTACCCAGTCTCCTACGTCATCGTCTCACACTAGACCTGAAGCGAGGTCGTAAGGGCAAGAAACCCCTTTATCCTAACCTTGAAGAACTGTGTGCCCTCGTCACGCCACCGCAAGGCGAGCCACGCACCATACAGCTCGCTACGCCCAATAGCACGAAGTATCACGACCAGCTCCTAGCGGAGCTACAGCAAGCCTTAGAGCAGAGAGGTATCTCCTGCGCTGTGTGGCACTTAGACTTAGCAGAGCAAAAAGCCGTTAGCAAGACGCCTAGTGACGTCTACCACACTACGCTCACACCTGGTCTGATAAGCTCTACAGCCTTCCAGCAGCAACTCAAGCAGCTACAGACGCAGCACCAGCTCACGATCATCGCTTCCCCAGCACTCATGGAGGATCCGACCGCTTATCTCCTCTCTAGTAGCGTGGAGCAGAGCCTTTACTGCATCTATCGTGGTAGTACGAGAGTTAGAGCCATCAAGCGTATCGTCCATCAGCTACAGATCAGACAGCTGCTAGACCGCTCCCGCATAGAGATCCTTTGGATTGAGTAGCTAAGCATAACTACCCTACTTTTTATCACTCAGACTATGACTCCTGACGGTAAAGACTCTAGGGACAAGACTCTCGATCTGACCCATCTACGTCCTGCAGCATCGGACGTTAGCGGGACTGTCGGACTCTTTGGGGGGAGCTTCGACCCGCTCCACATCGGGCATCTGGCTCTCTGTGACTACATCTTGGCTTATCCAGAGCTGTCAGGGCTAACTCAAATATGGTTTATGCCTACCCCGCAAAACCCGCTCAAGGAGTATGGCCCCACGCTACCCTACACGCTGCGCTGTCGCATGATCGAGCAGGCTATTCAGTCCGATCATCGCTACGAGTTATGCACGATCGAGTCTATGCTCCCTGAGCCACACTACACGCTAGAGACGCTCACCGCTCTAGAGGAGCATCACCCGCACTGCTCCTTTAGTCTCATCATCGGTGCTGACAGTCTAGCCTCGCTCTCCCAGTGGTATCGCCACGGAGAGCTTATGGATCGTGTGCCACTCGTAGTCTATCCGCGGAGCGGTTACGACCTCTCCCAGCTAGTCAAGCAGTACCCCACAGCTCAGATACGACTGCTCAGCGAAGCTCCTCAGATAGAGATCTCCTCCACAGCCATCCGTCAGGCGCTCCACGAAGGGCGCGACCTGCGCCACTGGCTTCCTCAGCCTGCACTGTACGACACACTGCTTTCTTGCTCCAAATAGCTTTCACGGCAAAGGACGCACGGCAAAGGTACTGTACTACTACAAGAGATCTGTTCTCTACGGCTGTCAATAGTCGTCAGAGGATTTCTATGTCAAAGCCAATCCTTCAAGAGAGTTGTGCTGAGATAGCTCGACTATCCAAATCAGCAATACATAGGGAAGTCGTAACAACAGACAGCCCCAATCTACGACTCAATCATACAGATTGGGATAAGACAACCAAGTTGTAATAATTCCATATCTTTGGGGAGTAAAAAGGGAGTCTATGAGATTTATTGGAGGCAAGTCGCTCATCTTTCCGAATATTATGGAGATGATAGAGACCTATACTGAGGGGGTCAGAACTGCATCAGACCTGTTTAGTGGGTCGGGCGTAGTGACACGACTTTTTAAGCGTGCTGGACTTAGCACCTACTCCAATGATCTAATGTATTTTAGTTACGTCTTACTGCGTGGGACGACCTCTATATCGCTCCCCCTTAAGTTTGAGGGACTTCGTGAGATTGGCATTAGTGACCCAGTTCGATACCTCAATGGTGTCACTGACCTCAAAGCTGATTTAGACGACGACACAAAGGCTCTCTTTATGTATCAAAACTACAGTCCTCGTGGTGGGCGTATGTACTTTACAGAGTCGAATGCGCGCAAGATAGACCTCATACGCCTTACTATCGAACAGTGGAGGGACAAGGGATATTTGAGTGATGATGAGTATTTTCATCTGCTAGCAATCCTTCTAGAGGCTGTACCTTTTGTAAGCAACACAACGGGAGTCTATGGAGCCTTCCTCAAGCATTGGGATCCTCGAGCCCTAAAGCCTCTCACTCTAGAGTACTTACCTCTTGAAGCCCCTCTAAGTATGGACCGAAGCACCCATCATATAGTATATAATAGAGACTCCCTAGATATTGTTGATAGCATAGACGTGGATTTAGCCTACTACGACCCTCCCTATAACCAGCGTCAATACCTTCCCAACTACCATATCTTAGAGACTATTGCACGATATGACTACCCCGAGATTAAGGGTAAGACTGGACTTAGAGACTATACTAATGAACGGAGTCTCTTTTGCTCTAAGAGTAAAGTGTATGATGAGACTAAGAGGTTGATAGAGAGAACGCACGCACGATACATTATCTTCAGTTATAACTCCGAGGGGCTACTATCACATCAAGAGATTAAGGAGCTCTTACTGAGCTATGGGAGTGAGAGATCCTTTAAGTATAAGGCCATTCAGTACAATCGTTATAAAAATGCAAGCACCAAACACAACAACAACCTCTCTGAACGCCTCTACTTTGTGGCAAAGAAATAATCCGAGATTTCAAATGATCATCAAGTCTCCTTTTAATTACATAGGGAATAAGTACCGTCTCTTGGGGCAAATTCTACCACGCTTCCCGAAGGATATTGTCACACTGTATGATCTGTTTTGTGGAGGTTTAGATGTCTCAATAAATGCTGTGGCTGAGAGAAAAGTGGCCAATGATATTAACCTCTTTGTGATTGAGATATTTCAGTATCTCAAGGAGACGAATCCATTTGAAGTCAGGCGTGAGATTTATGATATAATAAGTAAGCATAAGCTGTCTAAAGGAGATAGAGAAGCATACTACGCTTTTCGTGATTACTACAACCAAAACAAGCACCCGCTGCTTCTTTTCGTTCTTGTCTCCTATTCATTCAACTACCAGTTTCGCTTCAATAGCAACTTAGACTATAATAATCCCGCAGGCACTAATAGGAGTAGCTTCAATCGGACCATCGAAAACCGTTTGGTGGGAATGTATAGTAGATTGCAAAACATCGAGTTTGAGAGTCTTCACTTTAAGGACTTTGACTATTCCCAGATAGGACCCGAAGACTTCGTCTATGCAGATCCTCCTTATAGAGCCTCTGTTGGTTCTTACAATGATGGCAAAAGGGGCTTCGAAGGCTGGACTGACCAAGATGATCTCTCTCTCTTCTCTATTCTAGACGACTTAGATAAGCGAGGAGTCAAGTTTGCGATGTCTAACGTCTTCAAAAACAATGGTCACAGCAACATCGAACTAGAAGCATGGGCCGAAAAATACAACATCCACTACCTTAATATGGACTACTCCAATAGTAGCTACCAAAAAAAGAACAAAGGTAAAACTCAAGAAGTGCTGATTACAAATTACTGACCTATTATGAAAGCAAGTAGAACATTTGGGTGGGTGCAAAACCCCTCCGACTTTGACAAGCTAAGGGACGTAGTCGCTGTTTTTGCTTATGGCAGCTATATGCATAAAAAGCTTGTAAGAGGGGAGCTAGAGGCATTAGTACAGGATAAAGCTTTACTCAATGAAATGCTGGAAGTTCTTTCGGCACCAGAGGGTGTTGTCGCTAGTTATACGTTAATGAAAGGCAAGGGCAAGCCATCTAAAGGCAAGAGACGAGATGCCCTATGTACTGGGATAGCACAAGCAGCTATAGTCACGCAGCAAGGACGTCCCTACTCTGACGACTGGACTACAGATGGATTCCTCCGCTGGGCTGTCTATATCGGATTTTTGGGCTATAATCATCACGATGATACGCTGTTTATTACCCCCTTAGGAGAGGATTTTGTCAAGAGTGAAGAAGGCGCAGAGAGACAAGAGGTGCTCACGACGGCACTCCTTGCTTATCCACCTACCACGAGAGTGATGACATTACTCAATGATGCTGGGGAGGAGTCACTGACAAAGTTTGAAATAGGCAGCAGACTAGGAGGGCTTGGAGAGCCTGGGTTTACCTCCATACCACAAGATCTATACGTACAAGCTTTAGCTAGTGCTCACACAAAAGAGGAACAAAAAAATCTCAGAGCCAATACAGAAGGATCTAGCGACAAGTATGCGCGTATGATTTGTAGCTGGTTGGAAAAACTAGGGCTAATACAAAGCATCAAAAAAGCGATCACTGTAAGTGTAGGGGATAAGAGCTATACTGAGCCTAACATGCAAAGCTATAAGCTCTCCTTAAAGGGCATAAAAGCGTTTAATCGTCTACTTGGCAAGTCTTCACATAAGAAAGTCCCTAAAATAGTCTATTGGCATATGCTTGCCACAAAAGGACAGGATCGAGACTACAAACGTACACGCAGAGCTTATATAATCGAGACTTTGCTCAAAAAAAGAGCCAGCCTTGAGAGCTTATGTGCAGCACTTAAAGACAACGGCATCATCGAGTCTGTGGACTCTGTAGCTGAAGATTTGCATATTATCGAGGCTATGGGGATCACTGTGCAACGATATAGCAATGGAGAGTATAAGTGTCCTGACGATATTGTAAAGCTAGAAATACCTATGGAGGATAAAGTCGTCGCAAAGTCCTCTATACTAGAGTTAAAAGACCTAGTCAGACCTAAGCTACTGCACATAGATCACAAGTATCTCCTGCTCATTGAGCATGCCTATACCAGTCAGTCCAATAGAGACCTTGAGATACTAACCTTAGACTTGCTCGTAAATGAATTAAACTTCGAAGGACTACACCTCGGAGGCTCACGAAAGCCTGATGGAATAGCTTATTACCTCAATCAATACGGAATCATATTAGACACCAAAGCTTACAAAGACGGATACAGTTTACCCATTAGTCATGCAGATGAAATGACACGGTATATCGAGGAAAACAACCAACGAGACTCTAAGAGGAACTCGAACAGGTGGTGGAAGCACTTTGGAAGCGACATAAACTCGTTCTATTACCTCTTTGTCTCCTCCAAGTTTATAAGCCAATACAAAGATAAGCTAGATAACATCTACCGCCGAACAAATACTAAAGGTGCAGCTATTAACGTCATCAACCTACTATATTTGGCTGAGTCCCTTAAAGCACAAAGTAGGGAGTATAGCCAGATCCCTCAACTAATGAATAACGATGAAATAGTTATCAGCCTATAAGACCCCTAAGGCTAAGCTCCTCACTTGGCATAGTAAGTAGTCCCTTATATTAAAGTATTCTTATTCTTAACGCCTTTACAGCTATGAACGATGACCGAATGGTACAACTAGCCTCCTATCAGGTCGAAGAGGAGGCGCTCGATCTCCTCGATCTGCTCTCTGACCATGGCATACCCGCTACCATACGCAATAGTTACAGCGCACGGATGCTCAGCGCATTCGTTGACGTAGGCGGCTTCATCGTCGAGGTGCCAGAGAGTGCCCGCCCGCAGGTACAAGAGCTTATCGACAGTGGCGAGCTCGTCCTACCCGACCAGAGCGATGAGCCTACGACACGTCTCACACAGTGGGTCACTAGACTACCACTCCCAGCTCAGTGGTCTCTGGAGAAGCGGCTCACCATGCTCCTCCTCCTACTCGTCGCCATCGGGATCATCATCGCTCTCATAGTCCTCATCGTCTCGTAAAGATGGTCCATTAAGGCAGTAGCCTACGGGATCAAGCAAAAAAAAGAAGCCCCCGAAAGTGTTGCCGTCTGTCGGCACCCTTTTGGGGGCTTTTGTTATTAGGAAATGAAGATGTTTAAGCAGTGGCTTTTATTCTCTGCCTTATCAGCTGATGATTGGCATTGACAAGGCTCACAATTTGGTCGTGGTATGAGCTGTTTTGGTTGCACACACCACGGCTCTGTATTACTTGTAGTGTGTCAAGAGAGACCTCTATCGTCTCTATTCGCTTGCCCTCAATAGTAGCCGAAAGGATAAGCGAGTTCTCTTTGAGATAGTACTCATTTGAAAATAGGCAGTGATGCAATTCAGCACCTTCGTCTATATAGAGAATGTTGCGCGAAGTGCTATTCTCGCACATATGATTCATCAAATGTGCTAAGACTTTGAACGAAGGATGAGATGCCAGGCGCTGAGGGCAAGGTGCACGTAGGGCACCAGGCACACACAAAAGGATAAGGGTGATGGGAGCGTACTAGCGTACGTGACCGAGCCCGAATTCCGAAAGCAACGAAGCAGATCGCCTTCGTGCAACAGTCTCTTAAAGTTATTTGGTTGGTACTGGGGTAGACCTAGGGAGCTTGAAACTGACAGGGATGGTAAAGCGGGCTCTTGCTGGCTGGCCATCCTGCATACCTGGCTTCCAATTGGGCATCGCATTGACCACTCTTAGCGCCTCGTTGTCTAGTGACTCATCTATGCCCCTAAAGACTTTGGCATTGGAGACGGAGCCATCCTTCTCAATCACGAATGAGATCATCACACGTCCCTCAATCTTGCCATCAACGGCCTCCTTTGGATACTGGATATTTTGGCTAAGCCACTCCATCATTGCCTTTCCTCCTCCTGGGAATTCAGGCATATTATCTAGGTCCTCAAAGACCTTTTCCTTAACTTCTGCAGATTGTTGGGTTTTGAAGCTGATTGGAACAAAGAAGCGGGCTCTTGCCGGTTGTCCATCTTGCATGCCTGGGTTCCACTTAGGCATGGCATTGATCACTCTTAGCGCCTCCTTGTCTAGTAACTCGTGGACACTTTTCTTTACCTCGACATTGGAGATAGAGCCATCCTTTTCGACAATAAATGAGACGATTACACGCCCCTCGATATTGCCGTCTACAGCATTCTTTGGGTATTGCATATTTTGGCTGATCCACTGCATCATTGCCTTTCCACCTCCTGGAAATTCAGGTAGTACATCTAGCTTTTCAAAGACTTTGTCTTCGGTTGGTGGCGGAGCCACCTCTGTGATGGTGCTTGCTTGGGCTTGCTTGATGGTGACCATCTGAGTACCGAGTGCCAAGAAGGCAAGTACTGGAAGGGCCGAAAGTGCGTAAACTACGGCTAGTTTCTTGTTGGTTCTGTTCTTGCTGTTCATCATTACGATTCGTTTCTTTAGGTTTTGCATAGAAAATGAGAGCGAGGGTAGCTCTACCTTTCGGCCTAGTGTACACTCCAGTAACTGGTACTGGTAGGTCTTTCGGTCTCTTCCCTCTCGCAACACCCCTTGGTCTGCTAGGTACTCAAGGTTAGTGCGCAGTTGTTGGAGCAATCCCCACGCACATGGATTCCACCACTGTAAGGGCTGCAGCACCGTACTAATGATGATATCCCAATAGTGCTTCTGCCTGATGTGCTCCAGCTCATGCGACAGAATAGTGGGTGTGATATCGCTTTGTGATAATGACTTGGGGATAAAGATCGCCCTGCCAATCGTGAAGGGGGCTAGCTCTTCATCTACCTCATAAAGTGTGGCGTTGTGACTGAGCTCGCGCTTCGTGGAAGTACGGCATAATCTATAGAGTTTGTACCCGCCAGAGGTGAGCCAGATGAGCGTACTTGCTGCACCAATAGCCCAAGTTGCCATCAGCACTCTGGTCCAGTCAATAGTGTTTCTCTTTGTAGCAGGTGCAGTGATGGTTGGTTCCTCCTCTATCACAATGGTGAAACTGGGGAGTAGCTTGTCTTGTGCCTCCTCTACCTCCCTTTCTGGTACTGCTAAAGAGAGCAGAGGGAGCAAAAGGCTAAAAACGATGGCGATAAGGTAATACCACCGCTTGGCTCGGAGTAGGGTGCTTTTGCGGAGCAATACCACTCCGAGGAGATAAAAGAGAGCAATCCCTATCCCCGACAGCCCTAGATATTTCAACCAAATCATCATACCACTTACTCCTCTTCAATTAGTTTCAAAATCTCTGAGATCTCCTCCTTGCTTACCTTCTCCTCCTGTGCAAAGTGCTGCACCAGACTTTTGTACGAGCCTTTGAAGAAGTTGGCAACAATGTATTTGATGGTCTTGTCGGTGTACTCCTCCAGGCTTACCAAAGGGGCATAGAGGTGTCCACGTCGCTTCCCCGTTCGAGTAACATACCCTTTGCTCTCCAGTTTATTAACCACCGAAGCCACCGTGGTGTAGGGAGTATCCGAATGCTCCATCAGGGGGATAGCATCGCTTATCTCTCCCTCTCCAATATGCCATAGTGCACGCATAAAATCCTCCTCGAGAGGAGATAGTCCGTTTAGAAAGTTTGGCTCACTCATATTGTTGTTATCTACGATCAATGTCCTTTCTACGATTTATTCGTAGCAAAGTTACGACAATTTCGTAGATAAACAAACTTTCGCCCAATATTTTTATCCCACATCGCTAGAAGTGGCTCGAACAAGCAGACGATTCGGGTGTTAGGCATATCAAACAAATCGCTAAAACCATCCGGCTCTATCAATGGGGCATTCTAAATTGGTATGATCACCCCATTTCCAATGGAGTGGTCGAAGGGATCAATAACAAGATCAAAGTCCTCAAAAGGATTGCCTACGGATACAGAGATGTGGACTACTTTCAACTAAGACTTTATGCTCTCCACGATCAGGTCATCACACAAAATCTCGGATGAATCAAAAAAAGAATCTCCTTCCGAATCCACTACTACGGATATTCGGGAGGAGATTTCTTTTGTTAACCACAAATATGAAGGCTCAAAAGACAACAGCTTTCTCTCAAGCCAAAAAAACAAAACAACTCAGTGTAGCAACGCTGCGCTCCCTCTTGGGCTTGAACCAAGGACCCCCTGATTAACAGTCAGATGCTCTAACCAACTGAGCTAAGGAAGCGTTTCAAATGTGAGTGCAAAGGTAATACATTTCTCCAATACGTGCAAGTAGTCACACCACTAGATTGCGAGAAATCTATCACGAGCCCGACCAAGGCGTTGAAGTATAGACATTTGCAGGGCATACAACTCTAGCATTCATCGACATTGTTTTTTACTACAACGACTGCTATAGTTTGGACGTTTTTCGTTAGCTTGCCTCGAACAACTGGGGGGGGTAAGTGATTAGCCCCCCAACTCATGCCCCCTTGTGGGGCGAACAAGTGGAAGTAGCTGTATTAATACACGAAGCCTCAAACGCAAGAGTACACTTCGCACATCATACTCAAAATACACACATATGGGTATTTCATATAATAGTGTAGTTTATGAACTTTGCAGCCGAATGAAGGAGTGGCGTCCAAATTGATCGTTTCTCCAAAATACACTAACAATATATTAATATCATGAGATATTTAGGACTAAACAGATGGGTACGCTGCGTGCCCCTTTCTCTATTAATATCTACCTCCATAGGCCTTACAGCCATGGCTCAAAATGAGGTGCAGGATGAAGTCAAACTCGATGAAGTGGTCGTGACTGCTCAAAGAACCCCAGAAGTGAAAAGTCAATCGGCGACGTCCATCTCAATTGTAACACGAAAGGAACTAGCGGAGCTCAATAAGACTATGCCAGACATGCAGGCTATCGTAGGCTTTTTGGTGCCAGGGATGGCCTCTACTGGCAATACGACTAGTGAGCGCTCCAACACTTTGAGAGGAAGAAGTGTACTAGTACTGATTGATGGCATTCCACAAACAACCCCTCTACGGGCAACAAGCCGTGACCTTCGGACCATTGATCCAACGGCTGTAGAGCGAATTGAGGTGATCAAAGGTGCGACCGCACTTTATGGCAATGGAGCAAATGGTGGTATCATCAATATCGTGACGCGTAAGAACAGACATGATAAGCCCTTCGGTGGGCAATCTTATATAGCAATGCAGGATCACTCTTTGCTTAGCAATAAGACACAGTCATTTGGCTACCGTCTCAATCAGCAGCTCTATGGCAAGCTAGGAGGTTTTGACTACCTGGTTAATGGAGTGATCGGACAGACGGGTAGCTCGGTAGATGGAGATGGCGTATACCTCTCTCCTAGATATGGGCTAGGCGACACCCGCACATACAATGCCCTAGCAAAGGTTGGCTATCAAATAAGCGAGACAGCACGTATTGAGGGAATGTACAACTTCTTTAGGACCGTACAAAACAGTCCGCTCATTGCTAGTGGTGGTAAATACCTGGAAAGCCCACGCATCGGAATTAAAGGTGATCGGCCAAAAGAAGCAATCCCAGAGGGGATGGCGTACAATCACAATGCTTACATACGCTACACGCATCAAAACATCTTCAGCGGGACGAACTTTGAGGCGACCCTCCAGGGCCGTGCACTAAAGGTCGTGACAGACTACCGGATACATAATGAGAAGAAGCCTCGCTGGGAAGGCACTAGCGGGCAGGCAACCATTGAGGCAAAGCAGATCGGAGCAAAAGCTCAGCTTGACTCCAAACTCCCTCTGAGTGAGCAAGTATTTACAAAGCTCCTGTATGGGATAGACTTCACAATGGATCGTACTGGACAGCCCCTTGTAGACGGACGTTATTGGGTGCCAGAGATGACAGCTCTTAACTTCGGACCATTTGTGCAAACCAAAACCACTATCGGCGACCTTCTCAACATCAAGGTTGGGGCAAGGTATGATCGCATCGACGTACACGTGCCAGACTATGAAGTCCTTCCAAAGAAGGCGGGCGTTGAGCGGACTAAGGTCCAAGGCGGTGTGCTGCCTTACAACAATCTATCCTTAAATGGTGGTGTAACCTTGAATAAGTGGAGAGTGTTCCAACCATTTTTAGCTTACTCTCAAGGCTTCTCTATATATGACCTAGGACGCACCCTGCGCGATGCCAAGAGTGATGTACTGAGCAAAATAGAGACTTCGCCTGTTAAGACTCACAATGCCGAAATAGGTTTTTACTCTACCGTTAGAGGACTCTTTGGAGAGGCTTCAAGGTTAGAGACTTCTGGCGCAGTATTCTACACCTATGCAGCACTTGGTAGTGACCTTAAAAGTGTAGATGGATTCTGGGTGGTAGATCGCTCACCCCAACGTATCCTAGGTGGAGAGCTATCAATGGATGCTACCATCAATAGACAGTGGCAGACGGGCGTTGGGTTCTCCATGATGGAGGGGAAGAAGTACGTTGATGGCTCTTGGGACCACTATATGAGTGGCCAGTCTATCCCTCCAATGAAGATTACAGCATATATCAATTGCCGCCCAACGAAACATAGCTATATACGCCTATATGGTATGTATACTGGAGCAAGGGATCGCTTTGCCACAAACGAAAAAGGAAAATATGCAGAGGGCGAAGGCAAGGTAACACCTGTCACCTTATTGCATCTCAATGCAGGGCTTACGGTAGATAAGTTTACCTACACATTGGGCATAGAGAACTTACTCAACACCACCTACTACACGGTCCAGTCTCAATTAGTAGCAAGAGATAACGAGTATACTCATGGTAATGGTCGTGTGATCAATCTCTCCATGACTTATAGATTTTAACTACTAGGAAGACCAACTATCCTCCTTGTAGCAGCTAGCGGTGCGACCTTGGATATACAAAAGTCTGAGGTCGCACCAATTACTCTTTGGGTTACAGTCTAGAATTAAATCACATAAAAATCGCTCTCTAGGGCAACACTTTGCTGTTCGAGCCGTTATATTAGTATCAATAGAGACTGTTGATTTCGCAACAGTCTCCAATAGGCAGTTTGGCCATAACAACACATTATATATATGACACGTACACTTTACTACTGCATCATTATGGGAGTACTATCAATGCTAATAGGATCATGCCATGCATCAAAGGGGATCAAATCGGTAGATTCAGCTACCTTCAAAGCGGAAATAAGTAGTGCCGCCGTACAGCTACTTGATGTACGCACAGCAGATGAATTTGCCAAAGGTCACCTCGAGAAGTCCATCAATATAGATGTGCATGAGTCACACTTCACCCAACTAGTCAAAGCGAGATTCGACAAGAGTCAGCCCATATACCTCTATTGTCGGTCGGGCAAGAGGAGCATGATGGCGGCCCAGCTACTGGTAAAGGAAGGATACCAAATCGTTAATCTCAAGGATGGAATCCTCGGATGGATGGATGCTGGCTATCCTATATCTCAGGAGTAACCCTGCTCTCCGATCCCTAATTTCTAATCTCTAACTTCTAACCTCTAATCTCTAGTTACATATCTTTACAGGGGAATTCGTCCGATTCCCTCCTTTCTCGAATATCCACGTGGAAAATCTCAAATCTCCACGTGGATATTTTTTATTT
>OKSA01001416.1_pt1 | contig 21903 bp, 8 predicted proteins | sample 1601181 | NCBI WGS metagenome assembly OKSA01 (sample SAMEA3541538, study PRJEB24748) | human gut metagenome | biome: human gut; feature: human-associated habitat; material: faeces | place: China | collected 2012
TGCCAGATAGTGTTCAGCCAGCCCATAGATGGCGTAGGTCATGGCATACGTATATTTGGAAGCATTCAGCACCTCACCGTCAGGATTGACCAGCCAATATACCCCACCATGTTCCTTGTCTATAAATGTATCAATGAAGTAGCGTTGCGATTTATCCGCAAGCTTCAGATAAGCCTCATCCTTAAACGTACGGTATGCGGCAGAAAAACTCCACAGAATCCGGGCATTCAGAACCCCTCCTCTCGGAGCATCCACTACCGGAGTACCATTCCGCAATACAGTTCCATAAAAACCGCTGTCGGGAGCCACTGCATAATCCATCCAAAACGGCAACACGCTGTCCCTGACATTCGTGACAATCTCTGTACGCATGCGTGTCTGCATATCTGTCTCCCCTGAATGCGACCGGCAGCCTGCCAGACAAGACGCAACCAGCAGTGCTATCCAATAAAACATCTTCCTTTCCATAATTATTCTCTAAAACCATCAAACTTTTCCTTGTTTAATTCCCCGTTTATCAGAGACTGGTGTTCGTCGTCTCAAGTACTGGTGTTTGTCATGTCAGACACCGGCTTTCATCACGACAGACGCTGACGTCTATCACAACAACTACTGGTGCCTGACATTTCACTCACAAATATTTTATTATTAAGTGTTTATTTATAATTTATCAATATCCCGGATTCTGGTCAGCCTGATTGATGAGCGGGTTGGTCAGAATCTCATTCGTCGGAATCGGGAAGATTTCCTGATAAGCCTCGTGCTCAAAGAAACGGAATGAGTCACCAGTCTGCAGACAAGCCTCTTGTGAAGAGTTGGCTGCTGTCTTCGGATATTCGGCGGCAAACCATTCTTTGCACATACCCATACGGCACAAATCATGGTAAAGCGAGAACTCGGCATTGAATTCATGGCGACGCTCTATAATCAGCGCCACCTTCCATACCGGAGAAGTATAGCCTTTGGCTGCTTTATAGCTTGTATAATAGGTCTCTGCATCCGGCACTTCCACCGTCTGGGTATTCAACATGTCGGCGGGTAGGTCAATCATCGTCGCTCCCATCTCCAAATTACCCCAAGCACGGTTACGTATCTGACGTATCATGTTCCATCCGGTAGCGTTGTCACCTGTCTCGAAACAACATTCTGCATAGTCGAGCATGATGCCTGCATAACGCTTCAAAGTCAACGAAATAGGATTGAATACTTTGTTGTTCTCACCTGGCTTGCATCTCCAGTATTTCAAGGAATAAACAGTAGGCATATTTTCGGAACCTTGGAAAAGACCGTCAAAACCACTTGTCACCCCTACAGTCTGCCCGGTAATGGGATGCGTATCCCCTTTGGCAACAGCAGAGTATTGGCGGCGTTTGTCACCCGGTTCAAAGGAACGTACAAACTCCCAAGAAAGACAGAGAGACCCCCAGCCTCCCCATTCGGGTGCCGCACACATATATCCGTACCACATCATGGCATCTGAAGACGAATCGGCTCCCCAGCCCATATATCCTTGTTCATGATACATCACCTCAAATACAGATTCTTTGGTCCAATGTGTATCCCAGGCATGCAGGTTACCGAAGCAGGGCTCCAATGAATAGGTTCCACTGTCCACTATATCCTTTAGTTCCGTCTTGGCTTTCGTAAAGTCTTTCTTCAACATATACAGCTCGGCCAAATAAGCTTTGCAGAACCCCTTGGTTATACGTCCGTATTCACCATTCATGGGTAACCAGTCCAGATGGTCGCGTCCAAAAGACAAATCTTCCTCGATAGCCGCATAAGTCTCATCCACGGATTCCGGACGTGCCTTTCCTACCGAAGTAGTATAGGTTTCACCGGTAAGCAACATCGGTACCCTTCCGAAAAGTTTCGTCAGGTAAAGGTAGTTATAACCGCGGATGGCACGTGCTTGCGCTTCATAAACGGTCTTGGAATTGCTGTCCGCAAATATAGAGGCATCCGCCGTCTCCAGGCCAGCCAGGAAACGGTTTGCACGGTCCACTGCACGATAACTCATCCGCCATGCAGTCTCCAGGGAACCCTTATCGGGTTTCCAGGCATGACGCTGCCATTCCGCATCCCAACCGGAAGCCTGACAGTCCATCGTAGAATGGTTGGCAGCAAATACCTGAGGCTTGAATCCCCATGTTTCGTCATCACCGGAACCGTGCTGGTCCGTATAAAAGGTATCATAAAGTCCGTTCAATCCGGAAAGGACATTCTCCTCCGTTTTAAACATGAAATCTGCCGGAAGAATATCGTAATGATCCACTTCCAAATAATCGTCACAAGACGTTACGGTGCTTAAGGCCAGCACACCGATCAACAGTTTATATAAGTTTTTCATAATCATATTTTTTATCCGTTAGTATTAGAACTGTACACTCAGACCGAAAGTAACCGACATCGGGAACGGATAACGTCCTCCGTCAAATCCCGAATACAATACATTGGAGTCACCAACTTCCGGATCGCCGAACTTATTGTACGAAGAGATGGTACATACATTGTCGACACTGGCAAATACGCGTGCATTTTCCATTTTCACCGGTTTCAGCACATTCTTCGGGAATGTATATCCTATCTGAATATTTGAAATCTTCAGATAATCCCCCTTCTGGATGTAGGCGTCGGACACACGCATGTTCTTATTATAGTCTGTCTTGGTGATACGCGGATATTTGGCGCCGGTATTCGAAGATGACCATGCATTATTGATATATTCCTTCAGTACATTCTGATAACCGCCGTCGGGTGCATAGACTGAGGTCAAGCGGGCCGAAGAATAAGAAAGGATATCCATACCGGCTACACCGTACAAGTTCATCGAGAAATCAAAGTTTTTCCAGGAAGCGGTAAGGTTCATTCCGTAAGTGAACTTGGGATATCCATTGCCTATAACAGTACGGTCGGCATCGGTAATCTGCCCGTCACCATTCAAATCAACAAACTTATAGTCGCCGGGCTGGGTAGTCTTGTCCTGATATACACCACTTTCAACTCCCTTTTCAACCGCCAGCCTATTCATTTCATCAATTTCGGCCTGGGTTCTGAAAATGCCTTCTACCTTCCAGCCATAGTAGGAACCTACAGGATAGCCGTTCTGTGTAATGGAGTGGTTGTCCCAGTTGTCGCCATCTTGTGCTGAACCTGACTTGCTGAATATCGGATCGCCGACTTCAATAGCCTCGTTCTTCAGGGTAGACCCATTCAGTCTTATGCCGATATTCCAATCGCTGAAGCTCTTGTTCCACGCAGCAGTAAACTCGAAACCTGAGTTACGGATATGTCCCGCATTAGTATAGACATTGGAGAAACCGGTGGAAGGACGAATCTGGCGATACAGAAGCAGATCCTTTGCGTCACGGATAAAGTAATCGGCAGAGAAAGAAAGCTCATTGTTCATAAAGGCAAAGTCAATACCGATATTTGTCTGCTCATTGGTTTCCCATTTCAGGTTGGTATCAATTTCTTTCTGCTGGGCAATACCGGCACCGTTAATCACACTCGAACCATTAAAGAACCAGTACATTGCATTTGCCGAAGACAACTGTGCTATGGACAAGTTGGTACCATTGCCCGCATTACCGGTCTGTCCCCATCCGGCACGCAACTTCAAGTTACTGAACAGTTCTAAATCCTTAATGAACTTTTCCTCGGAAAGACGCCAAGCTACAGAAGCGGAAGGGAATGTACCATAACGATTGCCGGCACCAAAGTTCGAAGAACCGTCGCGGCGTACCGTTGCAGTCACAATATAGCGGTCGTTCAAAGTATAAGTCAGACGGCCGAAGTAAGAAAGGAATCTTGTCTTCAAATCCAGCCCACCATCCGTTTGCTTAGACGATGGGTCATTGGTCAATGAAATTTTGCGGATGTTGTCTGCCGGGAAATCGTTGGCACTGGAATTCAGCCAGGCACCGTTCGTATCGCTGGTAGAGAAACCGGCCATTGCACTTACGCGGTGATGCTCATTGGACCAGTCATAGTTCAAGAACGCTTCCAGACCGAGTGAAGTGGACTGGCTCTGGTTCAGCGAGAACGAGTCCTTACGGTCTTGAGTTCCAAAGGTTCTATCATTATAGGCTGTATAGCCATTATAACCTTTTGTATAATAATTATAACTGGCAATAGTTTTGAAGGTCAACCCTTTGTACAAATCGAGTTGTAGGAAAGCACTGGCGAGCAGACGGTCCCATTTATTGATGCTGTCGGCAGTCTTGGCAGCAGCAACCAGATTGTCAGCTCCCTTGTTCACATCCCCATTACCTTCTTTCTTGTAATGTCCCCAAGTACCGTCGGGCAACACAATAGGCATGGAATAGAAAACACCGTCCTCTACATAATCCATGGTTGGAATGGCTTGTGCATAGTTTCTCAGGTTGCCTCCTCCCATCTTTTCCGAATGTGCATAGTTCAAGTTCAAGCCTACATGCAGAAAGTCTTTCACTTTGTGAGTGATATTAGCGCGTGCCGTCAAGCGTTTAAAATTCGACTCAATCACGATACCCTGGTTGTTCAAATAACCCAGAGATAAGTTGGCTTGGGTATTTTCGCTGCCTCCCGAAGCAGAAAGGTTATAGTTCTGCTGTAATGCCGTGCGTGACATTTCATCCTGCCAGTCAATGCTGTTCAGTCTGCCTATGTAATCCTCGCCATATGCCAGATTGGTCATGGCAATACCGTCATTCTTGACGGCGGAACGTACAGCACTTGCAAACAAGCCCGCATCAGCCACATCAATCTTATTCGAATTGAACTGGAGGGCATAGTTGGCCGAAAAGTTCACCTTTGCCTTCCCCTTACCACCGTTCTTGGTAGTAATCATAATGACGCCATTGGCACCGCGAGTACCATAGATTGCCGTAGCCGAAGCATCCTTCAGAATTTCGATGGACTCTACATCATTAGGATTCAAGAAATCGATGGAAGTTCCTACCTGCACACCGTCCACTACATAGAGTGGGTCGGCAGAACCATTCACGGTTGCCACACCGCGGATACGGATGGAGAAACCTCCTTCCGGGTCACCGGAAGAACGGATGACAGATACACCTGCCGCAGCTCCCTGCAAACCTTGTCCCAAGTTCACCGGATTCCGCTTCATCATTTCCTCCGCATTCACGGAAGCCACAGAACCGGTGAGGTCGGATTTCTTCATCGTACCGTAGCCCACAACAACTACCTCATCCAAGGTTTCGGTATCCTCCTTTAAAGTAATTTTCAGAGCATTCATATTCCCGGTTACTTTGACCGTTCGCGCCAGATAACCGATGTAACTGGTCTTCAGCGTAGAACCTACGGGACACTGCAAGGAGAAGTTACCGTCCAAATCGGTAATCATACCGTTTGTCGTACCTTCCACAATGACATTGGCACCGATGATGGGCTCGCCTTTCTCATCCACCACTTGGCCCTTCACAGTAACTACACTCTGCTGTACGACAGTGACACCTGCAAACGGCTGTACGCTTGTTGCAAAGAGAGGTCCGGCACATGCCAGCGATACTGACATGATACCCAAATACTTCATCACATTTCTCATAAATACTAAATACTTAGGTTTAACAAATACCCCGGTCATAAGCACATCGGGAAAAAGATATGCGACACAATTTTGTGCCACTATAGAGGCACTGCCGTGCCATTGGGAAGGCACATCTGTGCCACCATAGTGGCACAGATTTCGGTAACTATATCCCTTTCTCTTCCATACCGACAGGGGTGAATTCAATATAGATTTTCAAAGATTAAGTTCAGAAACTCAGGGAAGTGCCTTCAACCTGGTTCAACAGTTGCGGTTTGGCCTTTCCACAATCCACTTTCACAACCTGAATACGGTTGTCGGCAGGTAGACAAACCAATCCTTCTGCCTGCTTCTTGTCAGCACTGTATACCTTCAGGCTCATTTTACTCCAATCCATCTCAGCAGTGGACTGCGCCAACTTCAGATGAGGAAGTACCGAACCGTCACGTACCAGCATGATTATCGGCAGACTGCCTGCTTCAATCCGGTGCCATCCGCCTTCGTAGACTTTCTCTGTCTGGTAGTCTATCCATTTTCCTTCGGGAAGGTAAACTGTGCGGCCCGTCATACCGGATTCAAGCAAGGGGGCAACCAGAATCTGCGAACCGAAGAGATACTCGTCATCCACTTTCCATGCTCCCGGATCATCGGGGAATTCTACAAACAAGGCTCTTAGCATCGGTAAGCCCTTTTCTGTACATTCCTTAGCCTGAGCATACACATAAGGCATCAGACGGTACTTCATCTCCGCACTCTTGCGGAAGACATCCTGCACACGCTTGCTGTCGTACAACCACGGCTCTGTCGGAGGTGCCCCATGCGCGCGGGTATGGGAAGTAAGAAAACCGAACGGTATCCAGCGGCAATACAAGTCCTCCGGAGTGGATTTTACAAAGCCGCCCATATCATGGCTCCAGAAGGAGAAACCGGACAAGCCGAAGGACAAGCCTGCACGAAGCGTACCCAGCAGACCCGTGTTCGTAGTTGCAGCATCACCGCCCCAATGCAATGGATAACGCTGGGAACCAGCCCATGCGGCACGTGCCCACATTATATTCTCGTTGTGCAACTTCTTGGTTATCTCGGACACTGCCATATCATAACGCACCGGATAGAGGTTATGCTCATACCATCCGCTCTTGCCGGAAGCGTAAATACCATTCAGTGGAGCAGCCTCGCCAAAGTCTACTTTAATGGCACTGACACCGATATTCAGCAATCCCGCCAGTTTGTCCTGATACCACTTTACTGTTTCCGGATTGGAAAAATCAAGCACCACATCTTCGTAGGGAAGTTCACCATTTCCATTTTTCACATACATGTCTTTCTCTATCAGTTCAGAGAAATAACGGTTTTTAGGAGTGAAATAAGGCAACTGCCACAAACATACATGGAAACCTTGAGACCTCAAATCCTTCAACATCTGCTGTGGATTCTGGAAACGGTTCTCGGAGAATTTATAGTCACACTGCCAGTCCACATCAAACCAGCCGGTATCGAAATGGATAACATCGCACGGATACTTGTTCTTACGGATATTGGCCGCTACATCATAACCTTCCTTTTCACTGAAATAGGTAATACGGCTCATCCACGTACCGAAAGACCACAAGGGGGGCATGCCCGGCTTTCCTACCAAATCGGTGTACTCGTCCAGAATATCTTTCGGCTCGCCGAAGAAAACGAACAAATCCAGGTTCTCGTCACCCATGAACATTTTGTTCAGCCCAATATAGGTAGCACCAAAATCACAAGTCACGGGAGCGGATGTATGCATAAACATACCATATCCCCGGTTACTCATAAAGAAAGGAATCGGTTTGTACATCTGGTCCGTCTCAGGCCCTTGTGGGTCTGTAACGAACAAGTTCACCTTCTGTCCGGCCTTGTTCAGCCCAGTGGCAGACTCTCCGCAACCAAAAATCATTTCATCTGCAGTCAAGGTAAATACCGGATTGATGCGGCGAGCATTGTCGCTTCCCCGCTTCACAAAACAGAACGGCGTATATTTTACCTGCGTAGAGTCCGCGTCGCTCAAAGCGGCAGTCTGGCTCAAGATACGTCCGGCTTTATCCTTCAAGACGATTCTCCAAGGATTCTTGTTAATCTGAATGGTTCCATAGTCGCTGGAATAGATAATCTTGTCATTCGTCTCGGTAACTTTCCAGCTTCCATCCCTGCCCGGTTCCTTTGCCAACATGATGGAAGCGGCAGGTTTGGGTTCCACCGGGGTCGTTAGCATACGGATACGTACCGTACGCGGAGTTACAAAGTCAATCTTGAATTTGAGGTTAGGGTCATTTTCATAGGCAGTGAAGGGGAAATCGAGCATTCTCATTTTACGGGGCTGTGCACCGTTGGTATTGAAGGCTTGGCGGGGCATCAGATGCCCGCGTTTCCAATTCACCAGCCCTTCACCCGACTTGGCATCGAATGACTCCAGGTGATCTGCAAAAAACAAGGTATTACTCAAGTCACGGAAATCGGTACTCATGTCCAGAGGTTGGTTCATCAAATACGAAGTACCGTCATTGACATGTGGCTGTGCCAACAGATTGCCACCGGCAAACAACAGCATCGCCACTGCTAAAAGTTCTTTCTTCATACTATTAGGATTTAAATGATCTCGACTGCAAATGTATTTTTCTTAAAGGAAACACAGATGCCTTAAAAATGTCTTTTAATATCCGGTTTTGTTTCATAGAACCCATATAGGGCCATTGGAAACAAAATGCATACTATTTTTCACCAAACGGAGGATATCATCCCACACGAATACGCAAATCTTTCCTTGCTCGTTCGAAGGATTATATTTAAGTTTGCAGTTACAATATTGTTAATCCTTCTAATAAAGAAAATACATGAAACAACTGCTCCTATTCCTTATATGCAACCTGGCCTTCCTCCTTACTGTTCAAGGTAACTCAGCGGAAATCCCGCCGGCTGTCATGTTCAAGCAGCTCTCTACAACAGAAGGACTCTCCAACAACAGTGTCCGAAGCATCTACAGAGACAATAGGGGATTCCTCTGGGTGGGGACAGAATCAGGACTCAACAAATACGACGGCTACTCCTTCCAGCAGTATTACCAGAACAACTCCGACCTGCCGGACGATGCCATCAGCGAAATTTTCGAAGGACCGGACGACAATGTATGGATAAGGACTTCCAGCGGCTACAGTATCTATAATTATAAGACCGGTAAATTCGACAATGACTATAAACCCATACTCGATGGGCTGCAAATCCCCAGTAAAAACATTCTGAGGATGGGAAAAACATCCAAGAATGAGTTTTGGGCCTACGACTATTCCAAACTTTACATACGAAGCATGGACAACAGCTCCATCAAAGCCTATCCACTGGCAGTTGAAAAGATTTCAAACCTCTATATAGGTGTCCAGTTCATTTATATAATGTACTCCAACGGTACCCTATACAGTATCAGCAAGCAGACTTCCGAAGTCAAGGAAATAGCCATTCCCACCATCTATAGACCTTTGCTGGAGAATCATGAGCCACACATTTACATAGACCAAAACGAAAGCCTATGGGTATACACCTTCCAAAACAGCCTACTTTTGCACAAGAACAGTTTTACACAGCAATGGGAGGACATCAGCCTGAACAATAACACTCACATACAGTACAATCGCGTGCAACGCATCCTCGACCTGGGAGACGGCAACGTATGGATACTTACCAGCCATATGGGGCTGTTCGTTTACAACACCCTGACCAAATCGCTTACCAACTTGGTGCACAATCCATTGAAACCGCACACCATTGCCAGCAACAATCTGAATACCATTTACCGGGACAAAGACGGAACCATATACATAGGGAATTTCAAACACGGTATTTCCTATTATAGCCCCATGTCCCAAATCATACTATGCAACAAATCCCTGGAATATGATGATATCCTGACCTTCTGCGAAGACACCAGCCAGGAATACATTTACTACGGAACAGACGGTACGGGACTAATCCGACGTTCACTAGTGACCGATTCATACGAAAAGATAGCAACTCCCGCCAATATTGTAGTCGACTTATCCATCGACTCCAAAAACCGCCTATGGATAGGCACCTTCCAGAAAGGACTGCTATGCTACTCGAAAGGGCAAATCAAACAATACACAGTAAGTAACAGCCAGCTTCTCGAGAACAATGTGTATACAGTAAAGGTAGACAAACACGGATACATCTGGATAGGTACCATGAAAGGATACATACAGAGGTTAAATCCGGAAACCGAGCAGTTTGACACCATCTTGTACCGTCCGGGAGAATTCTTTGTCCGAGATATGTACTATGATAAAGACAGTACCCTTTACGTAGCGACCAAAGGAGGACTCATTATCATCGATACGGAAACCCAAGCCTATAATATCTACGCCGAAGCCGGCCGCTTCAAGGAGAACAATATGCTCACTGTCTATAAGGACAGCCGGGACCTTCTTTGGATAGGACATCCACACGGACTGAGTATATGGAACCAGAAGAACGACTCCATCTACTTCCTTGACCAGAAAAACGGACTTGCCGCCAACCTCGTCAGAGCCGTCACGGAAGACAACAACAACCAGATGTGGATTGGTACCGGCAACGGCATCTCACGAATCAAAATAACAAACGGTACATACGCCATCGTGAACTACTCCGTAAGCGACGGACTGATATGCAACGATACCAATGTCCACGCCATCCTCAAGCTACAGAACGGCAATATACTGATAGGCACGCCACAAGGTTACCAGACTATCATTCCACAAGACATCCTGACCACAAGTTATGATGCCAATATTTACCTTACCGGTATTGAGCTCAAATCCGGAATGACCCATCCGGACATCCTGAACGGCAGCTCACTTGAATGTGCACAACATCTTTCCTTCACTGAAAAGGAAAATTCATTCACTCTGTCCTTCTCTGCCCTCGACCTGGTGGAAACGGATAAGATAAAATATGCCTATAAGATTCATTCCAACTGGATTTATGCTGAAAACAACAAAGTAAACCTATCCATGCTGACTGCCGGAAACTATACTTTATCCGTCAAGGCATGCAACTCACAAGGCATATGGAGCCCCAACGTCAAGGAACTGAAAATAAAGATACTCCCTCCTTGGTGGCGCACTTGGTGGGCTTATACCATATATAGCGGTATCGTTTTGTACATCCTTCTGTCCATTATCCGCAATCTGCGCTTACGCCAAAAGCAGAAACAAATCATGCAGGCCATCGAGGTGGAAAATGAAAGGCAGCAGAAAATCAACAATATGAAACTGCAGTTCTTTGCCAACATAAGTCACGAACTGCGGACCCCCTTGTCACTTATCATCAATCCGCTTGAAGAGTTTTTCGTAGACCATCCCGAATATCGTAAAGGCATTCTGGATATGGTCAAACAAAATGCCGACTATCTGCTGGAACTGATTAACCAACTGCTGGATTTCAGAAAGCTGGATGCCAAGGCTGAAACCCTGAAATGCAAACATGACAACATCCTTATCATTCTGAGTGAAATATTCCACTCTTTCGATCCGATAGCACAGAAACGGAACATCAGCTATAGCCTTACCGCTCCACAACATTCTGTATTCATGGATTTTGACTATGACAAGATACGCAAGATATGCACAAATATCCTGTCAAATGCATTCAAGTTCACTCCCAATAAAGGAAGCATCTCACTGGATATTGCCGTAAGAGGCACAAATCTGGAACTGACCTTTACCGACACCGGTTGCGGCATAGAGGATGAAGCCAAGGAGAAAATATTCCAAAGATTCTATCAGTCGGGCAAAAACCAGTCGAACAACGGAGGCAGCGGCATTGGACTGCACATTGTTTCCGAATACGTAAAGATGCATCAGGGTACTGTCTGTGTCAGGGATAACCAGCCTTGTGGTTCTGTATTCCTGATTGCCCTACCCCTACACCAGAACAGTAATGAAACCAAAAACGGAGAACCGGTCGAAGGACCGGAAATAAAAGAAGAATCCCATCCATTCACCATACTACTCGTAGATGACAACTACGACTTCTTGAAATTTCTCTCTGAAAGTCTTGCCAGGCAGTATCATGTATTAAAAGCCACAAACGGAAAACATGCACTGAATGTACTGGAAAAGGAAGATATTGATTTAGTGGTCAGTGACATCATGATGCCCGAGATGGATGGTCTGGAACTATGTTCAACCATCAAGAATGACATACGCTACTCCCATATCCCCATTATCCTCCTGACAGCTAAAGCAAGTGAAGAACACCAATTGGAAGGGCTTAGCGTTGGCGCAGACGACTATATCACCAAGCCTTTCAATATGGAAGTCCTCAAGCTGCGCATCAACAAGATTATCGAGATGAACGTCAAACGTCAGGAAATATTCAATCAGGACATTAAAATCGAGCCAAGCCGTATCACCATCACTCCCCTTGACCAGCAGCTGGTGGAAAAAGCCATCCAGATTGTAGAGGACAATATCAGCGAAACCGAGTTTTCCGTCGAGGAGCTTGCCAGCAGCCTGAATATATCACGCAGCTATTTCTACAAGAAAATGATTAAGATAACGGGAAAGAAACCCATCGAATTCATCAGGACCATCCGTATGAAACGTGCACAACAACTCTTGACAGAAAGCCAGATGCAAGTTTCGGAAATTGCATATACCTTGGGGTATAACTCCCCCAAGATATTCTCCAAACATTTTAAAGAAGAGTTCAACATCAGCCCATCCGAATTTATAAGGCAGCAGGCTGAATAGAAACATTATTTTGACATCAAAGCATCCAACGAAGACACCAACGCCACCAAAGCAGCACTCCAATTAATGGCTATTTCATTGGAAGCATACGAACCTTCCACATCTGCATAAGACTCATCCGGCAGATTGGAAGGATAGGGTACACCGTCTTGTTGGCCAGGATTGGGACCGCCAACAAGGAAACCGGGAAGAGGTGCCTCTATATCATCCGATGCAGAAAGACGATGGTGCGGATACAGAGGACTTTTCATCCCGAAACCGGTGACATAACAATATCCCGTGGCATTCTTTCCTAAAATGTAGTCCATATTGCGGTAGGCGTTCGTCAGGTACGACTTCTCACCCGTAAGCAAATAGGCGCAAACCAGTGAAGTGGCTTGGTTAGCACACCCTTCGGCAAGGCATCCCCAAAAGAAATCTTTGGCATCGTTGCCGTAAGGAGCGTGGAAAGGAGAGCGGTCAGCACCCCGCACAGCCTCGGCAGCATAGTCCAGTAGCAGGTCCTTCATGGCATTTGCCAACTCCACGTCTTCACCCTGATATTCCCTGCCCGGTTGCAGCCAGGCAAACACGCCCAACGCTGTGGTATTGCCCCAAGAAGGAGTCTTATATGCGGTGGGGAGATGCTTCTTCACTTGTTCCCGGTAAACGGTCTTTCCCGTAGCAAGATAGAGCTCGGAAGCCGCCCAGAAGAATTCGTCATCAGCACTGCGATCACCATAAGCTCCCGTAACTACGGCAGGTTGATATTGCTTGTTGAGAAGATCCTGATGATAGAGTGCCTGCGGATGTGCTTCTGCCCAGGCATAAGCACGTTCGGCAGCCTGCAAAGCCACTTCCGAAAAGCCAGGATAATCCTCTTCGTAAGGAGCAAACAACACGGAAGCCTGCGCTAAAGCCGCAGCATAGTCCAATGCCGCCGTTACTGATTTCTGAACTACATAACGGGGCTGCTTACACTCCGTAGGCTTGATAAATCCCTCGAACGAAGGGGTAGTCAGCTTGTGGTAGACTCCTCCGTCGGCAGGGTCTTGCATGGTCAGCATCCATTTCAGGTTATAGTACATCTCGTCCAGCAAATCGGGCGTGTGGTTTCCGCTTTCCGGGATGTTCACCCGTTGACGGATAAAATAGTCAGGAAAACGGGCATAAATCGCCTGCATCAATCCGATGGAATAAGCGGAGTTCACAATGTACTTGTTATAATCTCCGGCATCATACCATCCTCCCGGAGAAGAAATCACCGCTCCCGCCTTACGTTCCGGCCCGGCAGCATTGGGATGTACCAGCACCTTGTCATCTGGATGGCCTGCCGGACGGCTCCACCGACCCGCATAAGTCGCTTCGATGGGCATACCCGTACGTTGGTAATAGAAAGACTTCAAAGCGGCATCGGCCAAAGGGGACAGCACCTTTTCCTTTACTTCGAATGCCACTGAATCGCCGTTAACCAACAGAAGATATCTTCCCGGTACCGTGATGTCACTGAAATCCAATATTGTCCTGCTCTTATCCGACCAAGCGGATGAAGCGGTATATCCGGGTTTGCCGGAAAGTAGCCGATTGCCCGTGGCTGCATCTACTATGGTAAATTCACGTACCTCACCGGCATTCACCACAGCTACTTTTTCCTGCTGGGGATAATACCCTAACTGATTCAAACGTACAGTTTCTGAAGGATGCCCTAAAGTGGCCATTCCTCCCAGAACTGTAAACAGACATGTAGTTATATTCATATCACTATTCTTTATATATTAATATTATTCCATTTCAAAATTATTTATCCGACAATAAGGTAATGAAACTGATAGCCGGCAAGTGTACCCGTACCAGTCCATTCTCCACCTTCACAGCAGTTTCCTTCATGCAGTCCTTTGTATTGGTCACATAGACTTTCAGTTCCTTCACTTCTGCAGGGATACCGGAGATGACAGCCTCACAATCCGCCCCATTATTGACCATATGGACGGCATATTCTCCGCGCACCATATTTCCGAAAGCTGCACAGTTTACATTTTTCTTGCTGCTACTGACTGGAATGGCCAAGGCATCGGCCGGAGTGGAGGCCAGCTGCTTAATGTTCCAGAAACGTTGTGTAGGACGCAAAGGACCTTTGGAGCCATAAATGCCGTCTCCCCACAACAACGAATAGTCTGAAGTGAGCTGCCACTGCAAGATGGACAGTGGTTGGCAAATAGCACAAATACGCGTATACAGATTGATTTCATAAAGTGCAAACGTCGACTCATTGAATATCTCGGCATAACCATGAGCAGCGGCATCCGTACTACCCTCACCAACCAAGAGTGGTACATTAATCGCTTTGGCAGCATCCGCCCACTTCTTTAACGTAACATCATCACAACCACGCCATGAATGGAAAGAAACTGCACCAATATACTTATGAGTCTCAGAATTGTTCAAAGCAGGAAGGATAAAATCAAAAGTCGTAGCATCCGAATTGTCGCCAAGCAGCATACGGGTAGGAAGATTCAACTCTGCCAGATAAGCTCCAAACTCCTTAATGAAATCGGCATGCTCCTGCGGCGTGTGAAGGACATCAATACCCAAATCCGATTCATTGAACGAGAACATGGAGAACTCAATACCATAATACCGTTTGGCATACAACAGATAATCTGCCATGGATTTATAAATCTTCTCCTTTTTCCGGCTATCCAGACGATAAGCAATGACACCACCTTGACGGGCATAACTTGCAGGACCTCCGTCAATGGCCCATGCAGGCGGAAACCAACAGCTTAGTATTACCGGCATTCCCATCGCCTTCAAGCGCTTTGCCATGAGGAAACTTTCCTCCACCCGCTTGTTCAGTCCCCCATTCTGTGCCACGGCAATAGGATCGGATTCTTCTTCGGGTTGCCACAATCTCCACGGAAATTCCACACGGCCATAAGCTACGCGCAAATTTTCCAGACAGTAATCTATCACTTTAGGGTCGGCAGCAGGATTCTGCAGGCGGAAATTCCCTCCAAAGCCTGCAAACAAACTTCCCGGATTCTGCATATCCAATGTAATTTCCGCGTCACTGTGATCTATCACTCCGGAAGCATGCAGTTCCATAGACAATGCTGTTCTCCCAGCCTTTTTCAGAATCGGCATCAGCGAGATATACACAACAGTACCGGTAGACTCTTTTTCAACCGTGACCTTTATAGACTTATTGAACTTGAATTCCAACTTCCTATTGGCCGAAGTAACGGTCAGCTTCCTGCCACTTGTCCTTACTTTGGCATCAACGTAGTTTTCCGGACTTAAAGCAATACAGTAATAGGCTGCCTGATTCAAAGTAGTGTCCGACAGCGCATCAATAGAAATCTCCACCAAGCCTTTTCCCTTATCAGTCACTTTCTGATGGAACTTTACACCTCGCAGAGTAGTCGTCACTTCCTGCATATCCCCCTCACGATGGAAAACGGGACGGACCTGCTTCTCCTTTCCAGTAATCTCCATATCTCCTTTCAAGGTTCCGACACGCAGGGATGACTCAAAGTCTATCAATTCACCGTCTACACGGACACCCGTGATATTGCTCCATGCCATCACTTCCGTCTGGGCAGAAAGCGGCAGAGATAATATACCACACAGCAATACAACTATTCCAAACTGGAAAATTCGTAAATTCTTCATAATATCAAATCTATAAAAGGTTGTCATTTCAGTCTGGTATCAATCTCAAACCCCATACGGCTGTTATGATAGGGACAATTCCACATACTTGCTTTAGGTTCCTTGTAGCGGGGAGTCCCATCTTCCAGCACGGTTCTGAACCATTCGCCATACTCCTTGTCTATCATCCGTGATTTGATGAAGTTCCAGGTGCGGACGGCACTGTCCAAATAAGATTGTTCACCAGTCAGTTGCCAGGCATTGATACAACCGACCACAGTTTCCGCCTGGCACCACCAGGAAGCATCCTTCCTGATTTTGTCCTTATGCCGTTCGTACATCATGGCGCCCATCGGGTTGATGCCCTCTTTCAAGGAGGCGTCTGCAAGTTCCAATGCTACCTTCCTGCACCTCCCGATAACCTCCGGGTCACCCAGAGCCTCTGCAGCTTCCGTCAGCAACCAGGAAGTTTCGATGTCATGCCCGTAAGAGTCGATGTCATCCAGATTGTTCCAATTCGAATCACAGTACAATATCAGGTGATGTGTTTGTGGATTGTAGAGCTTGGTTATTATCAAATCTATTACTTTTGTAAGACGTTCGCGTAGGCCATTATCCTTCCATACTTTATATAAAGCTGTGTATGCCTCCAATACGTGGATATGGGTATTCATTGTTTTGGTGGCAACGCCATCTCCATCATATCCCAGCTTTTGGGGAACTCCCCATTCGCGGGTGAAAGATTCTATATAACCATCGTTTACGGGGTCTTTGATTCTGCTCTCCATGGTCCGGTAAAGTTCTATGGCTTTTTGCAGGCTTTCATTGTTGCCCGTTGCTCTAAAATGTTCGGACAAACCGTAGATAGCATAAGAGCAGCCGTAAGTCTGCTTGTTCGTATCCAATGGGGTACCGTCCGCTTTTATCAGCCAATATACGCCTCCATACTGCGAATCAATGAAGTGGTCTATGAAATACCGTTGCGCCCTGTCAGCCAATTTACGGTAGGCAGTATCGCCATACATCCGGTAGGCGGTTGAAAAAGTCCAAAGGATGCGGGCATTCAGTACACCACCTTTGGGAGCATCCGCTATCGGGGCACCGTCACGTCCCAATGAACCATAAAAGCCTCCGGAAGAATCTACGCTGTATCTTTCCCAAAAAGAGAGGATATTCTCTTTCAAGTCCGAGGTTATTTCATCTTTTAAAACCTTGTCTACGTGTGACTGTGCTTGCAGGAAAGGTGTAACCAGCAACCATACTGTAATCAGCAAAAAAACGGAAAACATACGTTTCATAATATAGCGATTTAAGGAATTAATCATAGTTACATTGCAAATGTACAAAAAAACAAGTTGCCACTACTCACTACCATCCTTTTTCAATGGATACAATTGGTTCCGATAAAGGCTGTTTTTGGGTACTGAGTCCTTGTTTTACCAGACATCAGCTTTTATTAGCTCAAACGTTGGTATCTGGCAGTTCAAACACCATTGTATGACAAATATAACAATGAATATCATAAAAATAGAGGAAAAAGACACATTTCATAACGTTATTGGCTACAAACAAAAGCCATCCGTTTCCTTTTTAGTCCGTATATTAGTAGAAAATTTTGTAACTCAAAAATATATACTATGAGAAAGAAACATTTCCTATTTGCATCAGTCTTGGCACTGCTTTGCGGCAGCAGTACGCTGCATGCGCAAGACTTCAAGCTGACATCCTCCGGTTATTTCAAGAACCAGGGAGTCGACGTCATGGCTTTTGATGACATCTATCCCGAAGGACACCAGGGAGGGGTATGTATCATCATGAACGGACACCGTGTGGCGACAAACGGAGACATCCGCCTGGAAGCCACGCCCGGACAATGGCAGCCCGTACCGAAACAGCTCGACCGGAAGCTCGGTGACAACAGCATCACCGCCACACTGTGCTATCCCGACTCCTCACGCCATCTCACCGGATTCAACCCGATGATTTACCCGGACCTCCACCTTATATATACGGTAAACGTGGAAAGCAAAGGTAAAAACATAGAGGTGACCGTAGACCTTGACCGCCCCATTCCCCAGGAATTCATCGGAAAAGTGGGCTTCAACCTTGAATTCTTCCCGGGTTCCCTCTTCGGCAAGCCCTGGATTATGGACGGTCAGAGCGGCATCTTCCCGCAACAACCCAACTCTCCCCTAATGACAACCCAACCCAACTATCTGCATACGGGAAATTATCATGACGGCAAGCAATCGCTGGCAGACATGGACAAACTGATAGGAAAAGGTTACAGCCCGATTGTGGCCGACGACATCATCAGCGAACCTTATGCCAAAGGCCGTAAGTTTACCTCCCGCCCCGACGACCCTTACAACAAAGTAACCATCGAATCATTGAGTGGTGACCTACAACTGTTTGACGGGCGTATGAACCACAATAACGGCTGGTTCGTACTGCGCAGCAACATAAAACCGGGTGTCACCAAAGGGGCCGTCAAATGGATTATCACTCCGAACGTAGTGGCCGACTGGATGTATCAGCCGGTTATCCAGACTTCACAGATAGGTTATCATCCCGCCCAGGACAAGGAAGCCGTCATCGAAATGGATATACGTGACAATAGAAAGGAAACGGCACAAATCATCCGCATTGACGCAGACGGCGAGAAAGTGGTCAAGAACGTCACTCCTGCCAATTGGGGCAAGTTCCTGAGATACAACTATCTGAAGGTGGACTTCACGGATGTGAAGGAACCGGGACTCTACAAGATTAAATACGATACCTCCGTATCCCCTATCTTCCGCATCGACAATGACGTATATGCCCGCGGCGTATGGCAGCCCGTACTGGAATACTTCCTTCCCGTACAGATGTGCCACATGCGCGTCAACGAAAAATACCGCGTATGGCACGACTGCTGCCACATGGACGATGCCCAGATGGCACCGGCACACAATCATATCGACGGCTACGACCAGAAAGAGGGCCTGTCCAAGTTCAAACCGGGTGAAGTGGTTCCCGGAGTGAACATAGGCGGCTGGCACGATGCCGGAGACTTTGACCTCCGCATCGAATCCCAAGCCGGAGAATCCTATATCCTGGCACTGGCCTACGAAGCTTTCCACCCGAATCTCGACGTGACTTCCATCGACCAGATAAACCGTGTGACGGAAATCCACCAGCCCGACGGTAAGAATGACTTGCTGCAACAAGTAGAGAACGGCGCCCTTACGGTAGTCAACGGCTACCTGGCACTGGGACGTCTCTACCGGGGAATCATCTGCAACGACCTGCGCCAGTACGTACTTCTGGGTGATGCCGCCGCCATGACCGACGGGAAAATCGGTAATGAAGACGACCGCTGGATATTTACGGAGGATAACCCCGGACGGGAACTGTCGACAGCTGCCCAGCTGGCTGCCGTATCACGTGTATTGAAAGGTTTCAATGATACATTGAGTGTGCATTGCCTCGACATTGCTCGCAAAGTATATGCTTCTACCGGAAGCGGCAACAACAGAGCCTTGTTCCCCAAAGTGCAAGCAGCCGTAGAGCTGTACCTCACCACCGGCGAACAACCCTATATGGACTTCATTCTGGACAACCAGGAGCTCATCATCAAGCAGATAGGCCGCATCGGCTGGTACACGGCACGTGTGGAAAAACTGTTCGCACAGATGAAGAACAAGAAAGCCAAAGCCTTTTCAGCAGCTTTCCGCAAAGCTTTGACCGGATATGAACAAGAACTGAACAAACAAGTACAGGAGACTCCCTATGGCGTTCCCTACCGTCCGAACATCTGGGGTGCAGGCTGGGATATACAGCGTTTCGGCTTCCAGCACTACTTCCTGACAACCGCCTATCCGGAAATATTCCCGAAAGCACCGGTATTCAATGCCCTCAACTTCATTCTCGGATGCCACCCGGGCTCCAACCAAGCTTCCTTCGCCTCGGGTGTCGGCGCACAATCAGCCACTGTGGGCTACGGACTGAATCGCGCAGACTGGTCGTACATTCCCGGTGGAGTCATTTCCGGTACAGCTCTTATCCGTCCCGACTTCCCGGAACTCCTGACGTTCCCGTTCCTCTGGCAACAGACTGAGTATGTGTTGGGAGGAGGTTCGTCCCACTATATGTTCCTGGTACTTGCAGCAGAACAGTTGCTGAAACAATAAAAGACAGAGGGGGAACAAAACCCTCTGGATATTTTCTTTTAGGCGCGGATTACACGGATTTAGTTTACTGCATCCGTGGATTCCGCGTAACCCGCGCCCAATATTATAGTATAATGAAAGTGTTTATATACTTTTCACTCTTTCACCAATTATCCGTACGGAACGGAATGGTAGGCAGTTCATTCCCGCCAATCATTGTACCGACCTGGAAATCACGGAAACAATAGCGCACGGCAACGGGATTGGGCACCTTTTCCGAAGAAATCACGACCTCATTCGTCTGCCAGTGCAGCCATACTTTATCGGCAGGATGGAACACACGGTCCTCACCCGCCACTTCGAAACCGCGAAGGTCATAGTTGCGACAGATACCCATTTCCAAATGGTCGAAGGAAACCCATGCTTCACTGCCTTTAGCAGTCCATGACTTATATTGTGGGCCGAAACAGTGTATCTGCTTCAATCCATAGGTAAGGTTCAATGCCAGATAGCTCAAGCGTTGACCTACCTTTGTCTTGTTGCGGGGATGGATATTGTATATCTCATAAGGCTCTACAAGGTCGTTTGTAGAAATCATGGCACTGTTCGGAATCAGGCTTTGGGCACGGAATTGCGCTTCACGTAGGTAAGCAGCTTTCTCTTGCTGGGTACCTCCATAGGCGTACGGCGCTATTTCGGCAAAGTAGAAAGGCAATTCGCCCAGTCCCCATTCTTTGCGCCACAGCTGCACCATATCGGCCAGACGCTCGGCGTATGTTTCATGACGGCCTACGTTAGACTCGCCCTGATACCAGATGAATCCCTTTATGGTATAGTTCTGAAGCGGCTTCAGCATGGCATTGTACATCAGCATGGGGCGGTGCATGGGGTGCAGGCGTTCGATGGAATCGGGGTTGAGAGATATGTCTGGATAGTTTTCCAGCAGTTCACGGCTTATCCAACCTTCTACAGTGGCTCCACCGTAAGCGCTACAGATGATGCCGACCGGAATCCGGAGGGCACGGCTCAACGAAGTGGCAAAATAGTAGGCCGTCGCACTGAAATCGGGTGCGGTTTCTATGGAAGATATGTTCCAGCTACCTTTGCAGTCGGTTTGTGGTTCATAAGTCTGGTGCTTGGGAACGGTGAACATACGCACGCCTCTGTTTTCGGCAGAAGCTATGATGTCATCCGCTCCGTTCATGATGCAACAGCCGGCAAAGCCTTTCAGGGGCATTTCCATATTGCTCTGGCCGGAAGCAAGCCATACTTCACCGATTAGGATATTCTTCAACGTAGTTTTTTCTCCGTCATCAAAAGTTATCTCATAAGGCGTGTATCCTGCTGCCGGAGTTTTCACGGCAAGCAACCAACGGCCATCCTTATCGGCACGGCAAGTCGTTGTCTGTCCATTCCACGAAGGCGTGACACGTACTTCGGCTTTCGGTGCAGCCGTTCCCCACAGTTTCACTTCAGTCTGCTGCTGGAGTATCATGTTGTCGCCTACCAGTGCAGGCAGCTTTACTTTGGCGCCCAGCGAGGCGGCGCAGCATAATAGAATCAATGCAAGAGTCTTACTTTTCATAGTATATTTGTGTTTAATCTCATATTCAAAACCAATAACGTGAGCAAAAATAGGGCTTTTTTGCTCACGTTCTCCGTTTCATGTGCAAAAAGTGGGTGTTTTTGCACATGTACTCAAACAAAATTATACATAGATGTATTATACATTGATGTATAATTTGTATATTTGTCATTAAATCAAGAACAGAAAGCTTATGAAATCACCTTTTCAATACGGCACACTGGTTGATAAAGA
>OKSA01001417.1_pt1 | contig 21901 bp, 19 predicted proteins | sample 1601181 | NCBI WGS metagenome assembly OKSA01 (sample SAMEA3541538, study PRJEB24748) | human gut metagenome | biome: human gut; feature: human-associated habitat; material: faeces | place: China | collected 2012
CTACAGTTAGCCATTCATCACAATTCTATAGTTTTGACACACCCTCCACGCTGCCTCCGGAATCCAGTAGTCTCAGCTCGACGTTGCCGACTGCCAGAGCAAGAACTGCACCAACAAAACAAGCAGGGATATCTCCCACAGAACGCACAGAACACACGGAACCTTCTGGCAGAGAAGCACCTTCCACAGAACACTCTCTAAGTTTATAGAAGAATGCGACGCAACAAAACTTCTGTGAATTCCGTGGGAGAACCGACGCAACAAAACTTCTGTGAATTCCGTGAATTCCGTGGGAGGACCGACGCAACCAAGCCATCTGTGCAAATCCGTGAATTCTGTGGGAGGACTTACGCAACCAAACTCCCATGAAACCCGTGGGAAGATGGCGATACTATCTCGGTTGGTGCAGCGGAGACCGCTGCACCCCCTTTAGAATGTTCAGAGGGCGGAGTGGGTATGGCAGGATGCCATACCCTCCTAAAGAGTATAACAATAAAAACAAATGCGAATGAGAAGAATAATCACTATACTGTTTGCATCGCTACTGCTGCTGACCACAGCGTGCGTCGACGAAACGGAGTATGCCGACAATCCGCGCGGCAACTTCGAGGCTCTGTGGCGTGCCATCGACGAACACTACTGCTTCTTCGACTACAAGCACGAGCAGTACGGACTCGACTGGGACGAGGTGCACGAACGGTACAGCCGACAGATAGCCGACGACATGACGACGGGACAGCTGTTCGAGGTGTTAGGCAATATGCTCGGCGAGCTGCGCGACGGACACGTGAACATGTACTCGGCGTGGGACGTGGCACGCAACTGGTCGTGGCACGAGGACTACCCGTCGAACGTGAGCGACACGCTGCTCTCGAAGTATCTCGGCACCGACTATCGCATCGCTGCCGGACTGCGCTACCGCGTGCTCGACGACAACACGGGATACGTGCGCTGCGCCACCTTCGCATACAACTTCGGCGAGGGCAACCTCGACAATATAATGCTCTACCTCGCACCGTGCAACGGACTGATCATCGACCTGCGCGACAACGGCGGCGGACAGCTCACGGCTGCAGAACAGTTGGCGGCACGCTTCACCAACGAGCGACTGCTGGTGGGCTACATGCAGCACAAAACGGGAAAAGCGCACACGGCGTTCTCGGAGATGAAGAGCCAATACCTGAAGCCGTCGAAAGGCATCAGATGGCAGAAACGGGTGGTGGTGCTGACCAACCGCGCGGTGTACAGCGCAGCCAACGAGTTCGTGAAGTACATGCGCTGCTGCCCGAACGTGACCGTCGTGGGCGACCGCACAGGCGGTGGAGCGGGTATGCCCTACTCTACCGAACTGCCTAACGGCTGGAGCGTGCGCTTCTCTGCCTGCCCTATGTACGACAAGGATAAGAACTCAACGGAGTTCGGCATAGAGCCCGACCATAATGTTGCGTTGAAAGAAGCCGACTGGCTGCGCGGTGAGGATACTATCATCGAGTTCGCACGCGAATTGCTCAGAAAGTAAAAAGGCAAAAGTGCCTTTTTACTCTTCTACTTTTAAATCTGGCTGCGTGGAGGATGTGTCAAAACTATAGAATTGTGATGAATGGCTAACTGTAGGAGACTACGGCATTCTTGCCGTAGTCATTGCAAACAGTTGTATTTCAGTTACTAATGGCTACGGCAGGAATGCCGTAGCCTCCTACGATTAGAACCGTTTGCTATTCAATTTGCCAAATATTTTAGTTTTGACACACCCTCCTCCTACTTTTTTACTCTTTTACTTTCTCATATTTCTTATTTATCTTTCAATCCCTTTTCCAATTCTTCAATAGTCGGCATGGAAGACTTGAAATCTTTCGGGAATAGCTTAGACAGTTGATATTCTGATATTCCCATTGGTTCCTTGTATGAATCCAAAGCGTATTTTGCCACCACATTATCTTTGTCTTTGCAGATGAGCAAACCTATGGTAGGGTTATCTATGTCGGTTTTGAACTGATGGTTGATGGCTGACACATAGAAACTCAGTTGCCCCAAGAATGATGGATGGAACGATTTTGCTTTCAATTCGATGACCACATACGCATGGAGGTGGGCATTATAAAACAGCAAGTCTGGAAAGAACTCCTGCTGACCTACTTCCAAGCGAAACTGCCTGCCCATATAGGAAAATCCCTTTCCAAGTTCCAAAAGAAAACGAGTAACGTTGTTCAGCAATTCTTCCTCAATGTCACGCTCGTCATATTTCTCCCTTAGGTTAAGGAAGTCCAACTGGTAAGGGTCTTTGGTTATTTGTTGCGCCAAGTCGCTCTGCACAGCCGGAAGTGTGGATTGGAAGTTGGTGATAGCCTTGCCGTCACGCTCGTACAAGTCGGAGTCAAGCCAGTTGAGAAGAGCATCACGTCCCCAATTGTTTTCCCAAGTCTTTCTCACAAAGAAGAGGGCTTTATCCATGTTTCCCTTGCATCTTGATATTATTCGACAATGATGATCCCATGGTATCATAAACAACAACTTGAAATCGTCAGCACCCTGCTGACGATTTTGATTATGGGGCGCACTTTGTTGAATATCTGCACTATATACACCTTCCATGAAATCGTCAGCAACTTGCGGACGATTTGCTACTAATGGAGCATAGAGCTTATAAAAGTAGCTCATGTACTTCAAGTTGGTTGGCGAGAATCCCTTTATCTCTGGCATTTCATTCTTCAAGTCCTGACTGAGATTCTTATAGAACCCTGAGCCGTAAGTATTTGTATATTGTTGGGCTTCAATGTCGCGTCCCAACTTCCAGTAGAATTCCAACAGATAGCCATTGGTGACACATGACGCTTTGAGACGATGGCTGTAGAAACGTTCCTTGAGTTCTACAAGCCAATCCTTATAGTCACTATCATTATGAAGAACTACCGCCAAGTCTATATTTTTATTTGCCATTTTTCTATTCTTTATTTACGCCACAAATATAATGTTTTATCGTGATAATTCATCGTTAACAAAAAACTTTTTGAATAAGATGGTAACTATTTAGACAAATAAAACCATCTTTACTTTTACTTCTACCAGTACTTGTTGCGGTAGTACTCCAGTACTCGCAGAAAGATTACTCCAGTTTAGCAGCGAGATTACTCCAGTACTGTGGTGAGATTACTCCAGTACTGCTGCGGTAGTACTCAAAAAGGGTACGCTTAGGGGTGTGCAACAACGCTTTTTATAGCTGCATCGTGACCACTTCGGCGTTCGCCATGCGTGGCGTTTCGTTCATCGGCGTGCCGCTATGCACGCTTCTTATCGCCTTGTTCGTTATGCCGTGTCCCACGGCAAGCACGGTTTTTCCCTCATAATTATCCCTCACAAACTGCAGGAACGCAGCGGCACGCGCCCTCAGAGCGTCGAGCGACTCGATGTCGTCGGTCCACCGAGCATCCTTTAGGTCGGGGATATATCTGCCTGTGAAGCTGCCCCAGTCGCGCTCGCGCAGCAGCTTTGTCTGCACAATGGCATCGGGCGCCACGCCGTGCGCCTCCGCCAGTATCACACACGTGTCGAAGGCGCGCTTTAGGTCGCTCGACACGAACACGTCGATGGGCGTGTCTTTCAGCTCGGCAGCGAGGGCGCGTGCCTGCTCGATGCCGTTCGGGGTCAGCTCGCCTTGAGTCTGCCCCTGCATAATCTGGCGCACATTGTCGACGGTCTCGCCGTGGCGCACAAGGAGAAGGGTTGTCATGGTGTGGTTGTTGTTGTTACTTACTAAGCCGAACTAAGCCTTCTTAAGCCTTTCTAAGCCATTGCTAACTAAGACTTCTTAGGGCTTTCTTGACCTTCTTGCTAAGCCGAGCTAAGCCTTCTTAGGCCTTTCTAAGCCATTGCTAACTAAGACTTCTTAGGGCTTTCTTGGCCTTCTTGCTAAGCCGAACTAAGCCTTCTTAGGCCTTTCTAAGCCATTGCTAACTAAGACTTTTAGGGCTTTCTTAGCCTTCTTGCTAAGCCTTCTTAAGCCTTTCTAAGCCTTAGCCGAAGTATCCTCAAGCCCTCCCCGACGGGGAGGGTTGGGAGGGGCTTTTTACTTTTAAAAGCACTTTCACCGCTTCGCTCACTGTCGGCACACCGCTCACCACCATTGAGCGTTTGCCGTTCACCTCCTTGAGGTTGCAGCGGCGTGCGTTGGCAGCGATGAAGTCGAGTGCCTTGCCGAAGGTGGCACTGCGGTAGTAGGCAGAGTTGGGGTTGCTGACGAACTGCATCTGCATACGTCCCTGTTTGAGTATTATCTTCTCGCAGCCGAGGCTCTTGCCGTAGCGGCGCAGTGCCACAACCTGCAGCAATTCCTCGCCCTCGTGCGGTATGGCACCGAAGCGGTCGATGAGTCGCTGGCGGTAAGCGTCGAGCTCGTCGTCGTTGTCGATGTTGTCGAGCTCGCGGTAGAGCAGCATACGCTCTGCGCTGCCCGGCACATAGGTGTCGGGGAAGTACATCTCGAGGTCGCTCTCCACGGCGCAGTCCTCTACGAAGGCATCGCCCGTGAGGTTGTTGCCCTGCGCTATCTCCTCGGCGTACATGTCGGCAAACTCGTCGTTCTTCAGTTCGGTGACCGCCTGATTGAGTATCTTCTGATACGTCTCGTAGCCAAGGTCCTCCATAAATCCGCTCTGCTCGGCACCGAGCAGATTGCCCGCACCGCGGATGTCGAGGTCCTGCATGGCGAGGTTGAAGCCGCTGCCCAGTTCGGAGAAGTTCTCCAAAGCCTCCAGTCGGCGGCGCGCCTCGGAGGAGAGCACCGACTTAGGCGGTGCAAGCAGATAGCAGAACGCCTTGCGGTTGGAGCGACCCACGCGACCGCGCATCTGGTGGAGGTCGGAGAGTCCGAAGCGGTGGGCATCGTTGATGATGATGGTGTTGGCGTTGCTGATGTCGATGCCGTTCTCGACGATGGTCGTTGAGAGCAGCACGTCGTAGTCGTAGTTCATAAAGCCGATGAGAATCTTCTCAAGCTCCTCGGGCGACATCTGTCCGTGTCCGATAGCCACACGCGCATCGGGCACGTACTTCGTTATGAGCGAGGCTATCTCGGGCAGGTTGCTGATGCGGTCGTTGACGAAGAACACCTGTCCGTTGCGCGACATCTCGAAGTTGATGGCATCGGCTATTATCTCATGTCCGTACACACCCAGCTCTGTCTGTACGGGATAGCGGTTGGGTGGCGGCGTGCGCATGATGCTCATGTCGCGTGCGCCCATCAGCGAGAACTGCAGCGTGCGCGGTATAGGCGTAGCCGACATGGTGAGCGTGTCGACGTTGGTCTTCAGCGTGCGCAGCTTCTCCTTTGTAGAGACGCCGAACTTCTGTTCCTCGTCGATGATGAGCAGTCCGAGGTCGTGCCACTCCACAGCCTTTCCTATCAGCTTGTGCGTGCCGACGAGTATGTCTATCTTGCCAGCCTTGAGGTCGGCAAGCACCTCGCGCGTCTGCTTCGCCGTGCGGGCACGCGAGAGGTAGTCGACACGCACCGGCATACCCTTCAGACGGTCTGAGAACGTCTTGTAGTGCTGGAAGGCGAGCACCGTTGTGGGCACGAGCACTGCCACCTGCTTCGAGTCGCACGCCGCCTTGAACGCTGCGCGTATAGCCACCTCGGTCTTGCCGAAGCCCACGTCGCCACACACCAGGCGATCCATCGGTCGGGCAGACTCCATGTCGACCTTCACGTCGTGCGTGGCACGCTGCTGGTCGGGCGTGTCCTCGTAGAGGAACGACGCCTCAAGCTCGTGCTGCAGATAGGAGTCGGCAGAATAGGCGAAGCCCTTCTCGTGGCGACGCTTGGCGTAGAGCTTGATGAGGTCGCGCGCAATGTCCTTGATGCGCTTCTTCGTGCGCTCCTTCAGCTTCTCCCATGCGCCGGTGCCGAGCGTGCTGAGTCGGGGCGGTTCGCCCGTGTCGCTGCGGCGGTACTTCGATATCTTGTAGAGCGAGTGGATAGACACGTCGACGATGTCGCCACGCTGATAGTAGAGGCGTATCATCTCCTGGTAGGAGTCGCCGACAGGCACGCGCACCAAGCCGCCGAACTTGCCGATGCCAAAGTCGACGTGCACGATGAAGTCGCCGGGCTCCATCTCCTGCAGCTCCTTCATAGTGAGTGCCATCTTGCCCGTTCGGGCTGCGTCCGACTTCAGGTTGTACTTGTGGAAGCGGTCGAATATCTGATGGTCGGTGAAGAAGCACAGACGCAGGTCGTTGTCGGCGAAGCCCTCGTGCAGAGTGCGGTTGACGGGAGTGAAGGGGAGGGTTGAATGTTGAATGTTGAGGTGTTGAGAATTCCTGCGCATCTGTTGCAACTCCTCACTATCGAAAATATCGCGCAGGCGTTGCGTCTGCTTCTCCGAGTCGGCGAGAATATAGAGCTGGTAGCCCTGCAAGAGATAGTCGTCGAGGGTCTGGGTGAGCAGACTGAAGTTCTTGTGGAAGAGCGGTTGCGGCGAGATGTGAAACTCGATGGACACCTGCGGTGTGCCCGAAGGCTTTGCGCCGAACTCAACGAGACGGAAGCGGCAGATTTCCTCGCGGAATTTAGACGGCGCCACGAGGTTGTTCTCTTTGCGCATATCGCGCATTATCTGCTGCTGCTCCACCTCCGTAGCACCCTCCAAACGTTCGGTCATGGCTTGCTGCGAAAAGCCGTCGTTGTATATCTGCTCGATGATAGAACAGAGATAGAGGCGGTCTTTCATCACGAGCAGCGCGTCGTCGGGCAGTAGCGACGTGAACGGCTGCTTCTCCTCGGTGAGCTGCGCCAGTTCGGGCACGATGCGCACCTGCTGCTTCGCGTCCTTCGAGAGCTGGTCGGCTACCTCGAACGTGCGTATGGTGTCTACCTCGTCGCCGAAGAAGTCGATGCGGAACGGAAGCTCCGACGAGTAGGAATAGACATCGATGATGCTGCCACGCATTGCGAACTGACCAGGCTCGTAGACATAGTCGACCTCCTTAAAGCCGAACTCGCGCATCTTGCGTCCAAGGTCGGCAAAGTCGATGATGTCGCCAACGGCGATGTTGATGGTGCGCTCGTCGAGTCGACGCTTCGACACAACAAGCTCGCTAAGCGCCTCGGGGCAGGTCACAACGTAGAGAGCTTCAGCAGCACAGTCTGCATTCTTGCCTGCGCCCTTGCCCGTTGATGCCTTCTGCGTGTCGACAGAGGTAAGAGCCGCGAGACGGCTCAGCGTTTCGGTGCGCAATATCTCGTTGGCTGCGTCGCGCTGTCCGTACTTCACCGCACGACGGTAGGACGACGGGAAGAAGAGCACGTTGTCGGTGCCGAGTATCTGCGTGAGGTCGTGATAGAAGTAGCCTGCCTCGTCGTTGTCTTGAAGGATGAAAACGGCAGTAAGAGTTTTGAGTTTTGAGTTTTGAATTTTGAATTGTTGCGCCGATTCGGCGCAATTTTGAGTTTTGGGTTTTGAGTTTTTCTTCCCGTTAAGTCGTTCGGCTACGGCGGAGAAAAACACAGGAGCCGATGAGGCAAGTAGTCCACCGAGGAATACGTGTCTCACCGACTCGTCGCTGATAGCTTTCAAAAAAGCCCCGCACTGTGGCAGGGCTATATAAATGTTGCTGATGTTTCTTATTTCCATAGGTCTGGTTAGTGCTTAAACCGTCTGTTGCGGACCTTTTGCCTTGTTGGTGCACTTGAGACAAGTGCACCCCCTTAAGATGCAGAAAAGCAGCTGATGCGGTCTTAAGCAATAGAGTTTTTTAGTGCTTCGCCTCAGGATACTTTCTGAACCAGCCGTCCCATCTGAGTCGCATCACGCCGAAGAACGCCTCGCCGAAGATACCACCGCTCATCTTGCTGACACCCTCGCGACGGTTGACGAAGATGACCGGCACCTCCTTTATCTTGTAGCCCATCTTGTAAGCCGTGAACTTCATCTCTATCTGGAAGCCGTAGCCCTTGAAACGAATCTTGTCGAGGTCGATAGACGAGAGCACGCAGCGGCGGTAGCATTTGAAGCCGGCTGTGGTGTCGTGCACCTTGAAGCCCGTAACCATACGCACGTACTTCGACGCGAAGTAGCTCATCAGCACGCGACCGATAGGCCAGTTGACAACGTTCACGCCACTCACGTAGCGCGAACCGATTGCCACGTCGTAGCCCTCGTCGTGACAAGCACTGTAGAGACGTGGCAGGTCGTTGGGGTCGTGAGAGAAGTCGGCATCCATCTCGAAGATGTAGTCGTAGCCGTGCTCAAGCGCCCACTTGAAACCTGTGATGTACGCCGTGCCAAGACCCAACTTGCCACTGCGTTCGAGGATGAAGAGGCGGTCTCCGAACTCATCACTGATGAGGTGCTTCACGATGGCTGCAGTGCCGTCGGGACTACCGTCGTCAATGACGAGGATGTGGAAACACTTCTCAAGTGAGAACACCGCGCGTATGATCTTCTCGATGTTCTCCTTCTCGTTATATGTCGGTATGATTACTATACTATCGCTTTTGTTCATTGTTTTGCTATTGAATGGTTTTACATTGTCAACTCGTAACTTGTAACTCGTCAACTAATATGCAAATATACTAAATGTATTCGATACGAGTGCCGCCGTAGCGTTAAAAAACGTGTTTTCGGGAGTTTTACTGGTCGGGGTTCTCCACAAAGCCCTGATATTGCTCCTCCAGTCCGCCCATCACCACCTTGTAGCTCTCCTGCTCAAGATACTTGATGTTGTCCGTACCCTTGCCTACAGGCAGTATCGGCTTGTGTATGGTGAGACGGAGCGGATGCCAAACGACCCACTTCATGTCGCGAGTGCGTGGCATGATGTCGAACGAGCCATTGATGGTGAGCGGCACAACGGGCAGTTCGATGTCGTCGGCGAGCATGAAGGCTCCGCGCTTGAATACGCCCATGTGTCCTGTGAACGAGCGTGCCCCCTCGGGGAACACCACGAGCGACATACCCCCCTGCAGCGTCTGTCGGGCGCGGTCGTAGGTCTCGCGTATCTTGCTTGCGCCACGCTTGTCGACGAAAATGTGGTGAGCCGACTCGCACGCCTTGCCAACGAACGGCATCTGGCGTAGCTGGCGCTTCATCATCCACTTGAAGTTGCGCGAGAGGAATCCGTAGATGAGGAAGATGTCGAACGCTCCTTGGTGGTTGGCTACGAACACATACGACTGTCCCTTCACAAGGTTCTCGCGTCCCTCCACCTTCACCGGCAGCAGGAGTATGCGTATGATGAACTGCGCCCACCACTTGCCAGGGTAGTAGCCCCAGAAGTGACCGTTGCCTAAGGTGCAACCGATTGTAACCATCAAGCTGGTGATGAGGGTGTAGATAGCTATCAAGGGGAGAGCTATCAAGAGCTGATATATACGATACAGATATTTCATTGCTTTTTACCTTTTTACTTTTTTACTTTTAACGTGATTTCCACAATCTCCGGTTTCATGTGGAAGCGGAACGGCAGGAAACCTCCCACGCCCGTAGACACAAAGAGGAAGCGTTTGCCCTCGCTATACAGTCCGGCATCCTCGCTGTTGACAAGACTTGTGGGTCGCCAGCCGAAGAGCGACAGCTGTCCGCCGTGGGTGTGTCCGCTCAGCGTTAGCTGCGCTGTGCATTGTGGCAGTATGTGGCGGCGCCATGCCGACGGGTCGTGCTGCATCATAATGACGAACGATTTGGGCGATATGCCGTGCATCGCCTTGCGATAGTCGGCTTTGCAGGGGAACGGCGGACGACCGTCGTTCTCCGTTCCGGCTATCACTATCGAGTCGGCTCCGCGACGCAAGATGCGACGCTCGTTGAGCAGCAAGTCCCAGTTGAGCGAAGCCTCGAACGAACGTGTCATACGCTCCATACTGCGCTTCTGCTCCGCCGTGGCTGTCTTCACATAGTCGGCGTAGTCGTGATTGCCAAGCACGGAGAAGATACCATCGACCGGATGCAGCTGAACCAACGTGGGCGCATGGCGCACCAACTCCTGTGGGCGCATATTCTGTAAGTCGCCGGTGAAGAGGATGGCATCGGGATGTAGCTCGTTCACCTGTGCCACAATGCGCTGAGCAAACTCCTGCTTCATAGAGCCGAGGTGCATATCCGAGAGCTGCACGATGCGATAGCCGTCGAAGGCTTTCGGCAGACTGTCGAACTCGAGCGTAACGCGCTTCACGTGCAGCTGGTCGGGACCCACCATCGTACCCATGAACAGCACATAGAACCATCCGAGCACAAGCACCAGTCCGGTGTGGTTGCCCCAGTTGGTGCGCAACTTCAGCAGTCGCTTAACAGCCAGTCCGGCGAGCGACGACAAGGTGAAGACCACCTTCGGCACGATGAGCAACCCGAGCATGAACAGATACACGTTGAAGAGCGTGAGGTTATCGGGCGCGAAGTTGCGCATCATCGAATAGGCTGCGGTACAGGCTATCATGGCGGCTCCCGGCACCCACCACAACAGACGCATCCATAGCGTCATGTCGAAGCGCCAGCGCAGATAGCGTCGGTATATGTACAGGTCGGGCAGCAGCGTGAGCAGCAGTATGAGTATTGATATCCTTGCAATCATTATGTTCCATTTTATGGCACGTTTTCTCGCCATGGCATAACTCGAGCAAGCTCGGTTCTGCTCATTTGGCTTAACGAAAACGTTTCTTATAAACTTGCGATAGTGTTGTTACAGAGTTTTCATCTATTTCAAAAACCTGCGTATGAGCTCCACGGGCAGTCCGCGACGATGCGCATAGTCGCGCAACTGGTCTTCGCCGATGCGCCCCAACTCGAAGTAATGCGCCTTCGGGTGGGCGAACATCAGTCCGGACACCGATGCGTGGGGCTTCATGGCACCACTCTCGGTGAGCCGGATGCCAATCTGCTTGAGGTTGATGAGTCGGTCGATGATGAAGTTAATGCTCGTGTCGGGCATCGACGGATAGCCCACAGCCGGACGTATGCCTTGAAAATCCTCGCGCAGGAGTTCGGCTACAGACAGATTTTCGTCGGGTGCATATCCCCATAGCGAGCGACGTACCTCCATGTGAAGCACCTCCGCCGTAGCCTCGGCGAGTCGGTCGGCAAGCGTCTGCGCCAACATACGCTGATAGTCGTCGGTAAGGAAGTCGTGCTCCAACGCCAGGTCGACCGTAGTGGCGAACACTCCTATGCGGTCTTTGATGCCCGTAGATAGCGGACGGATGAAGTCGGCAAGCGATAGGTTCGGCTCGCCCTCACGTGTGGGATGTTGCTGACGCAGCATAGGCAGCCGCACATCGTCAATGAGTATGTCGTCGCCGTCGCTGTTAGCCTCAAACAGGCCTACGGCAGCGTGTGTCTGGTAGCGCGTCTCAAAGCTGTCGAGCATCTGTTCTGCCTCCGCCCGCATTCGGTCTTTAGCCTCCTGCGGCTTGCCCGAGAGCCCCCAGGCGAAGTAGAAGTAGAGCCAGTTGATGTACGGACGCAGGGTGGAGATGTTATAATCGGTGTATTGCAGCATCGTCGGTCTACTCTCTAAAGCGCACCGCCTCGCCACGGCTCGACGCATCGAACGCCCAATTGTTATATATAATCTGTCCGTTGCACATCGTGGTGCGCACCTGCCACTGATAGGTATGGCCCTCCATAGGGCTCCAGCCGCACTTGCTCTGTATCGTCTCCGGCGTTACGGTCCACGGAGCGTCGGGCTTCACGATGACGAGGTCTGCCTTGTAGCCCTTGCGCACAAAGCCACGCTTCGACACCTCGAAGAGCGTAGCAGGGTTGTGCGCCATCAGTGTGACGAGGCGCTCCATGCTGAGCACACCTTCGTCCACAAGTTCGAGCATTGTGACAAGCGAGAACTGCACCATAGGCATACCCGAAGCAGCGCGTGCACATCCGCCCTCCTTGTCCTTCAGCAGATGAGGTGCGTGGTCGGTGCCGATGGTTGTTATGCGTCCGTCGGTGAGAGCGTGGCGCAGTGCGTCGCGGTCGGCAGCGGTCTTGATGGCAGGGTTGCACTTTATGCGTGTGCCGAGGCGAGCGTAGTCGTCCTGTGTGAATACGAGGTGAGCCACGACTGCCTCTGCCGTGATGCGTGGCGAAGAGCCGAACAGCTCCAGCTCGCGTGCTGTGGTCATGTGTGCCACATGCAGACGCGCACCAGTCTGTTCAGCGAGGTCTACGGCGCGCTTTGTCGACTCGTAACAGGCTTCTTCGGAGCGTATCTCAGGGTGGTGCTCCACTGCAGGGTCGTCGCCGTACTGCTTCTGTGCGTGCTTCATATTGCGGTTGATGATGTCGGTATCCTCGCAGTGAGCCATCAGTGGCAGTGTCGCCTTGCTGAACAGTTCGTGCAACACGTCCTGTCTGTCGACGAGCATGTTGCCCGTAGACGACCCCATGAAGAGCTTTATGCCCGGCACGCGGTGTGGGTCGATACCGGTGACGCAGTCGATGTTGTCGTTTGTAGCTCCGATGAAGAAGCTGTAGTTGACGTGCGACTTTGTGGCAGCGTCCTCAAACTTAGCATTGAGTGCTTCCTCGGTTGTGGTCTGTGGCTTGGTGTTCGGCATATCGAAGTATGTGGTGACACCGCCGTAAGCCGCAGCACGACTCTCGGTCTCCATGTCCGCCTTCTCGGTCAGTCCGGGGTCGCGGAAGTGTACATGACAGTCGATCACTCCGGGCATAACAAAACACCCCGTGGCATCTACGATGCTGTCGTAGTCGCCACGAGGTGTTTCTGTACCTTCTATAATGTCTGTAATGGTGTCGCCGTCGACAACGACGGAGGCTACGCGCGTAGCTCCCTCGTTGACAAGCTTACCACCAAATACTAATGTCTTCATATTTCTTAGATATAGTTACTGATCGTTGTTAGCGTATGCTATTCGCTGGCAGCGGGCTGTGCCAGCTCGTTCGGTGTCGGTCCGTCGGGCATCGAAGGAACGGTAGCAGCGTCGGCAGGCGCATTGTTCACTTCTTTCATGCCGTTCATAATGGCTTGGTTCTCCAGAGCCTTCTGATAGTAGTCCTTCACGTATGGGTCGTTCTTGAACTTGTCGGTGGCTTTGCTCATGATATCCTCTATCCACGGTGTGAGTTCGGGATAGCGATAGCCGATGGTCATCATGAAGAACACGCCCGGACCAAGCACATTGTCGAAGTTCTCGGTGACGAATGTTGTGACGAGCTTGTCCTCTTCTGCCATGAGTCGCACTGCCTCGGCGTTGATGTGGCGTGTCACTGCCTCCATATCGCTACCGTCCATGATGGCGCGGTCGTGAGTGTGCAGCAGTTCGGCTTCCTGATTTTTCAGCTGGTTGTACTTGTTGAAGAACTTAAAGAGCTCGTCGTTGAGCGGTGTGCCACTCACATTCTGCTGTGTGTTGTCGAGCTTTATAGTGATGTCGCCACTTTCGATTACGAGTGGCAGTATGCTCTCGTCGTCCATGAAGATATTGGCGAGGCGCACGGTGTCGAACGTTCCGCAGAACTGAAACTGTCCGTGTACGACATCACAGGAATCAATCTTCTTGAAGTCGTTATTGCTTAGCACCTTCAAGTAGAGCATACGACCATCGAGTGTGGACACGTTCGAGGAGCCTTGTATGTTGTACGAGCTGGAGCATGATGCCAATGCTATTATACAGAGTAAAGCGTAAAGTAGCTTCTTCATTATCTTGAGTTTTTATTGGGTTCTTATTGTTTTCTTATTGTCTGTCTGTGGATGGAGCATCGTCCTGCTCTTCACTGTCGGCTTCGTCCTCCACTGCGTCTTTCTTCAACTCCGATGCTATGCGGTGCATAGAGTACATCTCGAGTATGGCGGCAGCGAGCAACAGCAACACCCATTTGTTGTAAACTACGTTGAAGTAAGTGATGGTGTCGGCGAAGTAGTCCTTGAGCCACATGTTAGCACTGTCTACCATGAGCAGACCTGCCAATACGAAGAAGATGTCGGCGAAGGTCATTATCTTCTTGAGTCGCTTGATGGTGGGGTTATGTCCTTCGTATGCCTGGTTCACCTGCATCGCTGCAAACAGTAATGCTCCGACAAGGAATATCCAGCATACAATCTGCTGTGCGAACATAAAGACGAAGCAGCCAGCTCCTATCACCATTAATACGCCTCCGATGAGGAATAGCGCGCTTTGTATAGTATTAAGTTGTTTCATTGTAGTTTACTCTTTTGCTTTTTCAGGTTGGGGGTCGTCGCTAAGCACATAGATATCCTCGTCGTCAGCCTTCATAAAGTAGCGTTCGCGTGCTATCTTCTGAAACGCTTGCGGACCCTGTCGCATCTCCTTCAGCTTCTTCAGGTCGCTTTCGTTCTGCGCATTATACTTCGCTATTTCCTCCTCCAGGTCGCTGATTTGCATCTCGAGTTGGAAACGATGCAGGAAGCTATTCTCATCAACAAAGCCCACGGTGAGCACGCCGATGATTATGGTTATGGCATATTTATAATGGCTTATCAAAGCCAAAATGAGTTTCAAACGCCCCATTTTCGTTCTATATTATATATAATGTGTGAATATCGAAAGGCGCATCAACCCTTTATTGGCTCGCCTTTTCAGTGTTGCAAACTTACTACAAATTTTTCATATTCCGCCCGCTACGCACATTTTTTAGGGTTTATTATACAAACAAATTGTTTGAATATGCAAAATTTAGTTAACTTTGCACCCAGTTTATATAGTGTAGACTAAGGGGTGGCGGAATATTTACCGTCTGAGAACATACCCTCAGAGCTGATCCGGATAATACCGGCGTAGCGATAAGGTACAGATACGAACGGTTTTCTTTATTTCAAAAGCCCTCATAGTTTTATTATTGGATAACAACATCAATTTTCAAAAGGATGAAGAAATTCATTGGAGTAGCCTTGGCTGCTGCGTGCGCTTGCCCTTCGCAAGCTGCTGGCGAGCAGAACAAGCTCGACACTACCCGTGTGAACAACCTCAACGAGGTGGTAGTAAAGGCTGTAAGAGCCCCGAAGAGTTCACCATTTGCAGTAGAAAACATCAATAAGCCTGAGCTTGAGCGCTTCGCTACCTCTGGCAAGGAGTTGCCTATGCTCTTCGCCCGCACACCGGGCGTGCTTGCATGGAGCGAGAACGGCGTGGGTACTGGTACTGTTTATATGCGTATGCGTGGTGCTGCCGGTAGCCGCATTAACGTAACGGTAGACGGTGTACCTCTCAACTCGCCTGAGGACCAGTGCGTGTTCTGGGCAAACATGAACAGCTATGCAGCCCTCATGGGTAGCGCACAAATTCAGCGTGGCATCGGTTCATCAACCAACGGCGACGGAGCCTTCGGTGGTGCGGTGTCGCTTGCTACAGCTGCACCGTCGCTGAAGCCAACCGTAGAGGTTACTGGCTCTTACGGTTCGTTCAACACATACCGCTTTGGCGGCAAGTTCTCAACGGGTCTGCTCTGGGATCACCTCGTACTCGACGGTGCTTACCACGAGACCAATACCGACGGATACATCCACGGCACAAGCGGACGCTCAGGTTCGTACTACGGCGGACTGACATGGTTCGGCGACCGCTTCAAGATTTCGTATAAGAACATCGGCAACTTCGAGCACACAGGTCAGGCATGGAACGGTGTGCCAGCATGTAACTACGACGGCGATACCGACCTCAAAGCGTGGGGCATCAAGAGCTATAAGGATATGTGGAAGCATGGATTGGGCAAGTTCAACCCGCTCTACGAGTCGCTCAACATCCCGGTAGACGCTAACTGGGCACCCGACCCAAGTCAGCAGCTTACAACAGAGCGCTACAAGATGCGCGACGGCTCATACTGGGATCAGACTACTGACAACTTCGAGCAGAGCCACAACATCCTCAACTTCACATGGCAGCCTACCGACCGTTGGAGCCACTCCATAACGGCTCACTACACATACGGCTACGGCTACTATAACGAGTTCAAGCAGAACACAAAGTTGGCTTCTAAGTTTGGCATCAACGAGATGTACGTAAAGGACGGCGAACTGAAGCTCGTGAAGTCGGATGCTATACGCAAGAAAGGACTCACACAGAACAACTATGGTGCTCTCTACAACGTGAACTATAAGGATGCCCTGTGGGATGTTACGGGCGGTCTTAGTATGCAGCTCTTCCGTTGCAACCACTGGGGCAAGGTGACATACATCGCTGACAAGACTCTCGAGGAAAAGTACTTCACTAATGGTCGCTACAAGTACTACGACTCTGACGCAGATAAGAACGACTGGAGCTGGTTCTTCAAGGCTAACCGCAAGTTCGGCAAGGGTTGGAACTGGTTCCTCGATATGCAGATGCGCTATGTCAACTATCAGACCGACGGCATCAACGACCGCTTCGAGCAGGGTGCCGACGGCAACTACAAGAACCAGAGCATCAACATCAACGAGAACTACTTCTTCGTCAACCCGAAGGCTGGCATCAGCTACGATGCTAACGGACATAAGGTTTACGCTTCTATCGCCTACGCCAACCGCGAACCGGAGCGCAACAACTTCACCGACAACATCGGCTACGGCAATCCGTCGCCTGAGCGTCTGCTCGACATCGAGTGGGGTTATCAATATCAGGGCGAGAACTGGTTCGCAGGTGTCAACTTCTACTACATGAAGTACGTCAACCAGTTCGTGATGACTGGTGAGAAGAGCGACATCGGCGAGGCACTGACACGCAACATCAAGGACTCTTATCGTCTCGGTGCTGAGCTGTCAGCAGGCTGGAGCCCACTCTCATGGCTCTCTGTAGAGGGTAACGCCGCACTGAGCCGCAACCGTCTGCATAACTTCAAGGAATGTGTCGAGAGCTGGGATGGTGCTGCCGTATGGAACACATACAAGAGCTCTACCATTGCTTTCTCGCCGTCGGCTATCCTCAACGGCTTCGTAGATGTTCACTTCGCTGGTTTCCGCGCCACATGGCACACCAACTTCGTCAGCAAGCAGTATCTCGACAACACCGAGAGCTCTGACCGCTCACTGCCTTGCTACTCGCAGACTAACGTGAACGCTTCGTACACATTCAACTTCGCGAAGCGTATGCTTGGCTTGAAGCAGATTGTGCTCGGTGCCGACTTCAACAATATCTTCAACCGTCACTATGCAGCTTCTGGCTACGTCTACTACGATTGGTACAACCAGGGTAAGCGCAACTCTACCGTGGCTTACATCCCGATGGCTGGCTTCAACTGCATGGGAACCGTAACACTGAAGTTCTAAAACCTCGTCCCTCCCCCATCGGGGAGGGGCTGTTTTTTTGATAAAATGACAGATTTTCTCTCCACTCATTGGCTCGACATTGTCACAACAATCCTCGGGCTCATCTATCTCGTTCTCGAATACCGTGCGAGCATCGCGCTGTGGGTTGTAGGCATCGTGATGCCAGCCATGGACATTTACCTCTACTGGAGCCACGGTCTCTATGGCGATGCCGGCATGGCTGTCTACTACACGCTTGCCGCAATATACGGCTATGCCGTGTGGAAGTTCGGAGCGAAATGGAAGGCAATGATTAAACGCAAAGGCTCTGACAAGAAAGAAGGCGCAAGCGCAGTTAGCTCTGATAAGATAGGAGCTGCAAGCGCGGTTAGCAGTTCTTCCGAAGAGCTTCCTGTAACGTTTTTTCCTCACCGTCTCATCTTGCGCACGCTCGGCTTTTTCTTCCTTGCCTGGGCTGCCACATATTATGTCTTGGTGGCTTACACCAACAGTACGGTTCCCCTGCTCGATGCTTTCACCAACGCTCTGAGCTTCGTTGGCTTATGGGCATTGGCACGCAAGTATGTTGAGCAGTGGCTCTTCTGGATAGCCGTCGACGTTGTCTGCTGCTATCTGTATGTGGTCAAGGGCATACCGTTCAAGGCTGGGCTCTACGGGCTGTATGTGGTGATAGCGGTCATGGGATATTGGAAGTGGAAGAGGCTTGCGAAAAAGGCGCAGGTATAGAGAATCTAGAACATCTAGAAACTCTAGAATATCTAGAAAATCTAGAACGTCTATAGTTTCTCCTCCCCCAGCTGTTCCTTCAGCCTCTTTATCTCCTCTTCCTTTCCATAATACATCTTTAGCGCTCTTTGCTTTAAATCCTCGAAGGCTTCCTTCCACTTCGTAGCCTCTGCCTTCCACTTCGCAGCTTCCGCCTGTGCCTCAGCGAGGGCTTGCTTCAGACGTGGGAACTCTGCCTCCAGCTGCTTCAAACGCTCGTCTTGCTGCTGACGATATCCAGTGCGAGCGCGGTGCATACGCTCCTTTATGCCGCCCTCAGTGATAAACTCCTGCTCCAGTTTCTTCAAGAACGACATCATCATCCGGTCGATAAAGTGGCAGAGCGTGATGGCATAGTTGCACATCTGCTCGTCAGTCCACTGCGCGAAGAACGGCTCATAATCGGACAGGCGATTATGATAGCGACAATAGTTGAGCATATCAGCGTAGCGCGGTTCACCGCTAACGAAGAATTGTAGGTGACGCGACTTTATATAGTCCTCAAAGTCCTCGCGCAACTCCTTCAGCGAAGCGCGAGCCACGTTGAGTAGCTTCAGTTGCATCTCCGTGGAGGCGACACCGTCCGCCAAGCCTTCCACTATATTTTGCTTACACGAACGTGCTGCCTGTATCACTTGGTCGCGCGTGCGGTCTTTGTATAAATGTATAAAGCGCTCACAGAAGGCGAACGCAAGCTGATATATCACATCCGACTTCTGATAGAAATAAAGCGCATCCCAATTGGCTTGCGATTTCAACACGTGCGGAGTATTCGAGGTTTCTGCCATAATAGAATAATAGTTTGATTTGATGCTGCAAATATAAAGAAAAAAGCAATAGAAAGTGCTTTTTATTGCGTACTTTTGCTTGCTCAAAACAAAGTGTACAGTTGACGAACAACCACTGCCAACTAAAACATAATAAACATGTGCAACCAACCACACACTCCCAAAAGCTTTGCATCGCTACAGCCGGACGGCTTCGATGCGGTCGTCGTAGCCGGTGGCGACTTCCCCACTCATGCCGTGCCGCTCACGCTCGTCGAACAGTCACGGATGCTTGTGGCGTGCGACTCGGCTGGCGAGGAGCTGATACGACGCGGATACATGCCGACGGCGATTATCGGCGATTGCGACTCGATGTCGCAGGAGTTCCTGACAGCGCACCGCGACATTATATATAAGGTGGAGGAGCAGGACTATAACGACCTTACGAAGGCGACGCGCTTCTGCGTGGAGCGTGGATGCCGCCGCATTGCTTACGTCGGAGCTACGGGCAAGCGCGAGGACCACACATTAGGCAACATATCGCTGCTCGACTTCTATCGTCGCGAGATGCACATCGCGGCGTTGATGGCTACCGACCACGGCGTGTTCCTTTCGGCTTCCGGCACAACGGAACTTGCCACCTTTGCCGGACAGCAAGTGAGCATCTTCAACCTCACGTGCTCGCACCTTGAGGGCGACGGTCTACGCTGGCAGCCGTATGCGTTCGCAGCGATGTGGCAAGGCACGCTCAACGAGGCGACGGGCGAGAGCATCACGCTGCGTGGCGACGGCAGCTACATGGTGTACGGCGTGTACGAGTAGGTGAAAAACGTGCCTGCTTATTTTGTAATTTGCCGAGTTTATACTAACTTTGCACGCTCAAAACACCCCTTTCATCATTAACAATTTATATTTTTTATGTTCAAAAACAATTTCAACGCACGCCCTGTGGCATTGCATTTCAAGCACTTCACGCACCGCAGCTACGCTCTTTTCAGCTGCCTGGGTCGCGAGGTGCTCATCTGCACGCTCAGTGTGGCTACGCTCACCAACGCCAAGGCAGATGGCATCAGCACGAAGCCGGTAGCGTCGGCTCTGGCTCTCGACTCGCTGAGCCGTGAGGAGGTGAAGCTCGACGAGGTGCTCGTAACGGGTTCGCGTGCTCCGCTCACTGCATTGCAGTCGGCAAAGATTGTGGCTGTCATTTCGCGCGACGACATTCAGCGTGCGGAAGCAGCGAGTGTCAACGACATTTTAAAGTTAGTCCCGGGCGTGGATGTCCGTCAGCGCGGGGGCTTTGGTGTACAGACGGACATCTCCATCAACGGCGGCACGTTCGACCAAATCACCATTCTATTGAATGGCATGAATATTTCGAGTGCACAGACGGGTCACAACGCTGCCGATTTTCCAGTTTCGCTTTCCGACATTGAGCGCATCGAGGTTCTCGAGGGTGCTTCGGCACGTGTGTTCGGTTCGTCGGCGTTCAGTGGTGCCATCAACATCGTGACGCGTGCCGATGCCGAGAACAACGTAACGGTGGCTGCCGAGGGCGGCTCGTTCGGCACGTTCGGCGGCGACGCAAGCGTTAATCTTGCTACGGGTGCGGTGCGTCAGAAACTGAGCGGTGGCTACACGCAGAGCGATGGAGGCACGGAGAACAGCGACTTCCGTCGTCGTCGCGCCTACTACACGGGCAGCTGGAAGTCGCGCTACGTAGACATGCAGTGGCAGGGCGGCTTCTCGTCGCAGGACTTCGGTGCGTCTACGTTCTACAGTGCGAAGTTCAAGAATCAGTTTGAGGCTACACGCCGTTTCCTTGCGTCGGCACAGGCGGAGATAAAGCCGTGGGCTGACGAGCGTTTCGTGCTTACGCCGATGGTCTACTGGCATAAGGATGTAGACCACTACCAGCTTATAAAGGGCAAGGAGGGTGCTGCTGCCGGCGAGAACTATCACCGTCTCGACACCTACGGCGGCTCGCTCAACGCTCATGCCTCGTGGCTGCTCGGCAAGACGGCGGCTGGCGTGGACGTGCGCCGCGAGCATATCCTCAGTACTGCGTACGGCGATGTGCAGCCTGAGGACAAGTGGGTGTCTATCAGTGGCACCGACCGCAAGTACAACCGACTCGGCGAGCGCACCAACACGAGTCTCTTCCTCGAGCATAACGTCATCGTGGGCGGCTTCACGCTGTCGGCTGGCTTGCTCGCCAACCGCAACACGGCGCTCGACGGCAAGTTCCGCCTCTACCCAGGTGTGGACGTGAGCTACCGCCCAAACGACGAGTGGAAGGTGTATGCTTCGTGGAATCGCGCGTTGCGCGTACCTACGTACACCGACCTTTATACCAGCAACTCGGTGCAGCAGGGCGACATTGCGCTGCGACCGGAGAAGAACGAGGCGTTCAAGGTGGGCACGCGCTACCGCACGCACGGCTTCGAGGCAGTGCTGAGTGGGTTCTACTCGAAGGGTACGGACATTATCGACTGGGTGTACCCTACGGCTGAGAGCAAGAAGTATCAGGCTATGAACATCGGTAAGCTCGACAACATGGGTTACTCCGTTGATGCTGCGCTGCACCTGCAGGAGTTGCTGCCGAAGTTCTTCATCACGCGCATAAAGGCTGGCTATGCGTTCATCCATCAGAAGCACTCTACGGATGGCGATGTCTTCGGTTCGCTCTACGCCTTAGAGTATCTGCGCCACAAGGCTACGCTGCAGCTGGACCATCGCATCTGGCGACAGCTCACGGCATCGTGGGCGCTGCGTTGGCAGGAGCGCATGAACGGTTATCATCCGTACACAAAGGTGGATGTGCGCTTGCAGTGGTCTGCGCCTACATACAATATATATGTAAAGGCTGACAATATCACAAACCACCACTACTACGACCTTGGCAACGTGAAGCAGCCGGGCATCTGGGTAATGGCTGGTGCAAGCGTGAAACTCAAGTTCTAACGCTCCCACAGAATAGAGGAAAACAAAACATTCCCACAGATTCCACGGAATTCACGGAAGTACTTATAGAGAAAAACTCCCACAGATTTCACGGAATCCACGGAAGTACTTATAGAGAAAACTCCCACAGATTTCACGGATTTACACTCTAAGTTTGCAGAAGAAAGCAATTAGGCTAAATAATCAAGGTAAAACAA